>Ga0208457_1000232_pt1 | contig 65536 bp, 50 predicted proteins | sample June2015DPH_10_1_FD_185513 | JGI IMG/M metagenome (GOLD analysis project Ga0208457, IMG submission 185513) | Peatland microbial communities from SPRUCE experiment site at the Marcell Experimental Forest, Minnesota, USA - June2015DPH_10_150... | ecosystem: Environmental > Terrestrial > Soil >... | reverse complement strand
GGGGCGCTCGCGCGTGGAGCTGGCACAGGCGCTCTACGATCAGGCCGACGACCTGCAGAAGCACGGGGTGGGCACCGGAATCGACACGTTGCGCGCCAACGTGGAACTCCAGAACGAGAAGCAGCGGCTCCTGGAAGCCGAGACGCAACAGCAGGTCGCCTTGTATGGCCTGGCGCGGCTGCTGAATCTGGATCCGCATCGGGAGGTTGAACTCGCCGACACCCCGAGCTTTTATGAGACGCCGGAAATTGTGGCCAGCCTGACTCTGGAGCAAGCTTACGGGACCCGGCCGGAGATGCGGGCCCTGGCCGCGCGCGAGCACATTGCGGAACTCACCAAGCGTGCCGCCAGTGAGTCGCGGCTACCCACGATCAACCTGGGCGGTGGCTGGGCCGAGCAGGGGTTGTCAGCCCCCAGCTCAATCCCCTCATATGTCTATCAGGTGACCGTAGACGTGCCGCTCTTCACCGGTGGCCGGATCCATGCGGAAAGGGCCAAGGCCGACCTGGAAATCAAGAAGGTGGTGGAGGAGCGCGCCGACCTCCGTAACCAGATCGCACTGGAGGTGAAGACTGCACTGGCGCAACTCGAATCCGCGCGGCACCAGGTGGACGTGGCCAACCTGGGCGTGAAGCTCGCCCAAGAGGAAGTCTCGCAGGCGCGCGACCGCTTCCAGGCGGGGGTGGCCAACAACATTGAAGTCATTGGCGCGCAGGACGCTCTGGCGCGCGCCAACGACAACCAGATCGCCGCGCTCTACCGGTACAACCAGTCCCGGGCCGACTTGGCGCACGCCGGCGGCCAGATTGAAGGGCTGTATTCCAAGTGAAGGTGTCGAACCATGGCAAGCATGGACCCAAAGGTTGCTGAACTGGAGAAAGAGCTAGACCGCGTCGAACCCGCGGGGCAGGAAGCTACCGAAAAAGGCCCCTCGCGCTGGGCCGATCCGAAATTCCGTCGTGGCGCGGCGGGCGTCGCGGCGGTGCTGGCGCTGGTTGTGGCCGGTCTGCTCGTCCATTACCACAACCGCATTTCTACTGACGATGCCGAGGTGGACGGGCACATCGTGCCTATCGCCTCCAAGATTTACGGGAACGTCAGCGACGTGCTGGTCGTCGACAACGAACAGGTCAAGGCCGGGCAGGTGCTGGTGCGCATCGATCCACGCGATAATCAGGCTCGCCTGGACCTGATGAAGGCGGCGCTTGAGCTCGCCGAGGCCCAGGCCCGTGCGGCGGGCGTGGGTGTTCCGCTCACCCAGGAAACCACGCAAAGCATCACCACCGGGGCTGACGCCCAACTCGCGGCTGCCCAGGCGAACTCCGACCGGGCGCGATTCTCCTTCGAGAAGGACTCCATTGCGGAATTGGCCGTGGCGCGCGCCAACGTGGCGGCTCGGCAGGCCAGCCAGGATCGCGCCCAGGCGGACTTGGCTCGCATGAAGCCCCTGATGGCGAAAAGCGAGATCTCCCAGCAGCAGTACGACGCCTACCTGGCAGCCGCCCGCGTGGCCGAAAGCGAACTGGACGCTGCCAACGAGAAGCTGGTTTCTGCGGGCAAGGGCGCCGAGATCGCCCATGCCTCCATGCTGGCGGCCAAGGCGCAGGTTGACCAGGCGCGCGCCATGCTCCAGCAGGCAGTGGCGAACCACAAACAGGTTTCGATCCGCGAGGCGGATCGGGCGTCAGCCGAAGCCATGGTGGCCAAGGCCCGCGCTGACCTGGAATCTGCGCAACTGCAGTTCAGCTACACCACTATCGTGGCTCCCACCGATGGCGTGGTCACGCGGAAATCCGTTGAGGTCGGTCAAATCGTGCAGCCGGGCCAGGGCCTCTTCGCCCTGATTCCCCTGCACGATATTTGGGTTACTGCCAACTTCAAGGAAACCCAGCTTGCCAAGGTGCGCCCCGGCCAGAAGGCAGAGATTGACGTCGATATGTACGGCCAGACGTTTACCGGCACCGTGGACTCCGTTGCTGGCGCGACGGGCGCGCGCCTGAGCCTGCTGCCGCCCGAAAACGCCACGGGAAACTACGTGAAAATCGTGCAACGGATTCCCGTTAAGATTCTGCTGGATCCGGTTCCGGCCGACAAAGCTATTCTGCGTCCTGGCATGAACGTTGATGTGACGATCTTCACGAAGTGAGGATGGAGCCATGTTCCGCGTCGTAACCGTGGCAAGAGAGTACGGAAGCGGCGGCGGCCGGATCGCCCAGTTGTTGGCCGGCCGCCTGGGGTGGAAGCTGCTCGACCGCTGCTTGGTGGAGAAAATCTCACAAACGGCCTCGGTCGAGCCGCAGGCTGCGGAAAAGTACGACGAGCGTCTCGACCCCTGGTTCAACCGGCTGGCCGACGCGCTCTGGCGGGGGCCCGGACTGAGAGGTTTCATGGCGGGCCCTTTGCCCAACCGGTTCGACGCCGAAGTGGTGGCCCAGCTTACCCGGCGGATCATTGAAGAGGCCGCAGAGATCGGCGACTGCGTGATTGTGGGGCGGGGGAGCCAATGTATTCTACAGCCGCGGGAGGACGTCTTCCACGTGCTCATCTACGCGCCCCGCAACGAAAGGCTAGAGCGCTTACGGAACCGCGACCCCCATGTGAGCAAGGCAGAGGCGCAAAAGAAATTGGGCGCCCAGGAGGAGCTCCGGGCCGCGTACGTCCGTGACCACTTCGGCCAGGATTGGGCGAATCGCCACCTGTATCACTTGATGGCTTCCTCGAGTCTGGGGGAAGAAGCGGTAGTTTCCACCATCCTCACAGCCCTCCGACGTGCGCCAGCTGGGGGGACCTCGGCCAGCCCGCGAGGCAAGCGGAGGCTGAGAAGAAACCAGTTGGATACTTGATCTGGTTATGAAGCAACTGATCGCGAGCGCTCGACAAAATGGTGAAACCCACCCCTGGCTGGTTGCCGCCACGGTGATGCTGGCCGTCTTCATGGAAGTGCTCGATACCAGCGTGGCCAATGTCGCGCTGCCGCACATTGCCGGTAATCTTTCGGCAGGCGTCGACGAAAGCACCTGGGTTCTGACCTCTTATCTGGTTTCGAACGCCATCGTGTTGCCCCTCACGGGGTGGTTCTCGACGCTCTTCGGCCGCAAACGGTTCTACATGACCTGCGTGGTCATCTTTACGATCAGCTCCATGCTTTGCGGGCTCGCCCCCAGTCTTGGTTTGCTGGTTTTTTTCCGCATCCTGCAGGGCGCGGGCGGCGGAGCCTTGCAGCCCATCTCCCAGGCTATCCTGCTGGAGAGTTTTCCGAAAGAGAAGCAGGGCATGGCGATGGCCATCTTCGGCATGGGTGTGGTGATGGCGCCCATTATCGGCCCCACCCTGGGCGGCTGGTTAACCGACAGTTACAGTTGGCGCTGGATCTTCCTCATCAATGTTCCGGTAGGAGTGGTTTCGCTCATTCTTACCTTCTTCCTGATTTTCGACCCACCCTTCCTGGCTCGCAAAGGATGGAAAGATGGAACTCACATCGACTTCATCGGGGTGGGATTGCTGAGCGTGGGCTTGGGATTCCTGCAGGTGGTTTTGGACAAGGGACAGCGTGAAGACTGGTTCGAGTCGCACTTCATCGTGTGGTGCGCGATTGTGGCGGTGGTCGGCTTGATCGCGGCTCTCCTGTGGGAACTCAACCGCCAGGATCCCATCGTTGACTTTCGGCTGCTGAAGGACCGGAATTTCCTGCTCGCCACCGTGACCATGTTCGTGCTGGGGTTTGTCCTTTACGGCAGCACGGCGTTGCTTCCCATCTTCCTTCAAACCCTGCTCGGATACACGGCGCTTCTGAGCGGATTGGTGCTTTCCCCGGGAGGAATCGTGGTGGTGATCATGCTGCCCATCGTGGGCAAACTGTTGACTCGATTCGAGGCGCGCTGGCTGGTGATGTGTGGCGTCATGGTTGTGGCCCTTTCGCTGTTCCACATGGCGACGTTTAATCTGGAAATCGATTTTCGTACCGCCATGATGGCGAGAATTTATCAGTCCGCGGGCATGGCTTTCCTTTTTGTACCCATCAACGTCTTGGCGTTTTACTTCATCCCCAGAGAGAAATTCAACAACGCCACGGGCATCATCAATCTGGCGCGGAACATCGGGGGAAGTTGCGGTATCGCAAATGTGATGACCGTGCTGGCGCGCCGCAGCCAGTTCCATCAGAACATGCTCGTCAGCCACATGACTCCCCTCGATGCGCCGTACCAGGGCATGGTGAATGGCGCCCGGCAGCTTCTGTTCGCGGCGGGATCCAGCCCCACTGATGCTCTGGCCCAGGCACAGGGCATGGCCTACGGGCTCCTGCAGCGACACGCGGCGATGCTGGCTTTCGTCGATAGTTTCTGGCTGATGGGGCTCACGTTCTTATCGTTGATTCCTCTCATGTTCTTGATCAAGAAGAGTCGGCCCCACCAAGCGCCCCCGGCCGCCCACTGACAGAGTCGGATAGACTCGGCCTTTAACCTGGATTTCTCACCACGGAATTGGACGGGCGGGGCTTTAGAGTCTGTGTGATACCCTCTGCTGTAGCGCCGGTCTATGACCGGCGGCCTTGCTTCTTCAACCATTTCGCCGCGCGCAGAGCGGCGCTACAAGACCTGCCGACCAGTTGTCACACAGACTCTAAAGGCCCCGAAAAACCTTGGCCAACGTTCGAATGGCAGGGCAGAAGCCCTGCCCTGACGAGCCGGGTTATTCAATGAATTTCTGTGACACGACGCTAGGTCGTTGCTTCCCTGCCGATTCAATGATATGGGTTAGGCGAAAAAACGGGAACGGGTTCGCACCCCTGGTTAGCAGCGCCAGCCCGGCGCGTGATCTTGATGAAGGTGCCCGACTGAATGGTTGCCACTCCAGACTGTCTTGCATTTCTTCGGCCGATCCCTCCGAGAAATGGACGCGCAAGCCCTGTAAGTCTAAACCCTAAAGAGGAAACATAGTCAAATCTAACGGGAACCTTTCCTTCCCTGTTGACACTTGGACGCAAGTCGGGAAGTTGAAGAACCAACCCACAGGAGAGAATCATGCCCTATCCAACCCAGGCCAGACATGCAGGAATGCACACGATGCGCACAAATCTTGTGATGTTCTTCCTGGTCCTGCTGCTCGTGTCCTCGCCGGTTTATGGCCAGCAGAAATATGTCACGCGCTACGACTTATTTACCGGATATACCTTTCTTGATAGTCCTCATGTCAGTCTCTTTGAGAACGGTTTTCACTCGCAGTTCGGTGTCAGGCCGAAAACTTGGGTTTCGCTGGGTTTCGACTACAGCATCTCGACAGGTGATTTGACGCTGACCCCGAACCTGCTGACGACCGCATTGCAGCAGGAACTGGCGGGGCTGCTCCCTCCCGGATATGCCTTATCCGTGCCGTCTCGTTCCAGGACCCAAACCTTTGCGGGCGGGCCGCAGTTTGCGTACCGTCACTTCTCGAAAGTGACGCTTTTCATCCGACCTTCTGTCGGCCTGATACAGGAGCTCGCAACTCCGCATCCAGGTGATCCGTACGCCACCGCCATCGTGCAGCAATTGGCGCCCTCCGGGAAAAAGCGGGACCACACTCCGTTTTACGGATTCGGCGGCGGGGTCGACTTCCTCTTCTCCAGGCACGTCGGCCTGCGCGTGCAGGCTGATCTCGTTTACGACCATCTGTTCGACGATCTCCTGAAAGATGGCCGCTTCACGACCCGGTTCTCGGTCGGCCCGTGTTTCAACTTCGGCAAAAACATAGCGAAGTGAGCACCCACGTAGCAGCGCGCGCCTGACTGTCGGGCCCGCGGCACCCACATGGGAATTCGCGGATCCACAGAACGGGCGGGCGCTGCCGGCCTGCGTACCCTCCGTTCTCCCGCTTGACTGCGGCCCCACGGGAGATTGGAACGACCCCTGAGCAGTGGGTCTCTGCACTGGTGGCGTAGTCCCGGCCTGCCACCCGTGTAGGCGCGAATGCACGGCCAGGTTCCTTAGGGCGGCCTTTATGCTAGAATTTCTCTCTTGCAGGGCGCCCCATTTGGCTTATGGTTTTCTCTCATTCGTGCGGAAGCAAGGAGAACCGTGATGAAATTGGCCCGGCTCATCTGGACGAATGCCACGCGCAATCCGCGCCGGACCGTCTTGACGGTCCTGAGCATTACCGTGTCCATTTTCCTGGTGAGCAGTTTGCGAGCGATTCTCGACAGGCTCGCGTCGCTCGGACAAGGGTCTGACACCTCGAATCTGCGCCTGGTAGTGCATCGCGCCACCTCCCTGACTGAAGTTCTTCCGATCAAGTACCTCCAAACCGTGCGCTCCATGCCGGGCGCGAAATACGTGCTGGGCGTCACCTGGTTCGGAGGGGTTTACAAAGACCCGCAGAACTTCTTCGCGAACTTCGCCACCACGACGGACCATTTTGAAGAGGTCTACGACGACTATCGGGTTCCTCCTGACCAGTTGGCCGCCTGGAAAAGCGAGCGCAGCGCCGTTCTGGTGGGCCGCAAGCTGATGGAGCAGTACGGCTGGACAATCGGCCAGCGTATTACCCTAAACGGCACGATTTATTCCTTTGACCCTGAGCTCATCATCCGGGGAGTTTACACCGATCCTTCCGATGCCTCGGCGGAACGCGCCCTGTTTTTTCACTGGGAGTATATGGACGAGGCCCTGGGTCGACCCGGCCGGGTGGGCAGCTTGGCGGTAAAAGCCGCGTCGGCGGAAGACGTGCCCAAACTCATGGAGGCGATCGACCGTACTTTTCACAATACCGACGCAGAGACTAAGACCGAGACCGAGAAGGCTTTCAATCTGAGTTTTGTTTCCATGCTGGGTAATGTCAAAGCCCTGCTCAACGCTATTTCGCTCGCGGTGGTGTTCACCATTTTGTTGGTGGCGGGCAACACGATGGCCATGTCGATTCGCGAACGCGCGGGCGAGGTGGCCGTGCTGAAGACTCTGGGCTTTCGCCGCAATGCCATCCTGCTTCTGCTGGTGGGCGAGGCCGTGACCATCGCGCTCTTGGGTGGCATGGTGGGCGCGCTGGGAGCGAAAACCACCTACGCCTTCATCCAGATCACCTCCACGAAGGGCCGGATTTTCGAACTTATCTATGCGCTGGGAGCGGGCCTCCTGGGGGGCTACGGCACCTGGATGCTTTTCGCCGGCTCGTTCGCCTTGCACGGGGGGATGAAGGTTGTCCGCTTCCTGATCACCGCATTAGGCGCGCTGGTCAGCACGGGCGCCGGGTTGGGTTTTTACGTCGGTGTGGGGTTCATTATGAATCAGAGCGGTTTGCTCGCGGACTTCGGTGTGACCTATACGACGGTGGGCCTGGGGATAGGCGTCGCGGCCGGCGTGGGCATTTTCAGCGCGGCCCTTCCCGCCTTGCGCGTTTCCCGCATGAGCATCGCGGAAGCCCTGCGCAACGTGGGATGAAACCGGTCGGTCCGTCCGGACTTTCCCCCTGACTTCCTCCGCGCCGTGCACGTTTCAGCGGCAAAGATCACCGCCCTTTGGGCCCATCAATATCAACACGGCGAAGTATCGGGTACTTAAACCCCCAATGCCGGGCCATCCGGGCGTCTCCCCAGCGGTCCGGCAGCCAGCGCCTGAGGGCGGAAAGGGCTGTCGACGGTTTCGCGCGGCGGGGAAGAGCGGTAACTCACTCCAGCGAAGCGACCAGCAGGGAAGCTTTGCGTGCCAGGTTGAATCCACGCTGCAAGTCTCCGCTCTCCAGGGCGCGCGTGGACTGCGCCAGGAAAGTGCGCGCATCCTCCAGGGTCTTGTGCTCGTTAGCGGAGAGCCGGGCCTCGTTCAGCCGGCCCAGGCGCTGGCGGACATCTTCCTGCAAGCGCTGAATCTGCAGGCGCAGGGCGCTTTCCTGCGCAGCGCTGGCGCGCGGCTCGAGGGCGGGGACCTCCGCCGGCGGCAAGGAAGTTTCCGGGGTGGCAGTTTCGTCCGATGGGGTAGTCGTTTCCGTTCGCACCGGAGGTTTGTGTTTGGGTGGTGGCTTCTGCTCGGAGGTCTCGGCCGCGGGCGGGCTGGCCGGCTGCGCTTCCAGTGGCGCAGGCTCTTCGATCACCAGAACCCGGGGGGAAGTGGTGGGCGCCGTTGCCGCGGCTGGCGGGGTTGGGGTTGGAACGTACACGACTCGCGCCGGGCCCTGCCGCCTGGGACAGCCGCCCACCCACAGTACCAGAGCGCAAAGCGAAGAGAGTGTCCCTCGGCGCACCATGCTGAGAATTCTACCATTCCCCGGCAATCAAAGCAGAACCCCTCTGCGGCGGACGTGGGGCGCCCCCCCTTCGGCAGAGGCCCGAAAGTTTCCCCGCGGCGCTGATGGAAAAAAGGGGTTGAGGAATTTACCGCCCCCGTTGACCGGCTGCAGAGGCGCGGCGGAGAGCCTCGAGCGCCGGTGCGCGCGAGGCGATGAAGCGCAAACCATAGTCCTGCAGAAAGACCTGGCCGGGCATTCCCACCACGCTCAGCAGAACGAACAGCAAACCGGTCAGGAGGCCCACGGCAACGGCGCCCAGAATAATCGTCGTCGGGCTCCAGGCCCAGGCGAGTCCGACCAGGCGCAGCGCCAGAATGACGAGGGCGGCGGCGATGATGGCCCCGGAGGACACGCCCATCAGGACCGGGAAAAGAAAGAACAGCACCCCGACGCTGATGACCATCGACACCGCGAACCTCAACACGACGTAGAAAAGAAACGTGCCCGGGTCGCGGCGGGCGACCCTCCACACTTTTCCCCACGCCCTGGGCAGGGAAATTCGCTCCGCGTAGATCAGCGGCACTACCAGGTCGTCGGTCAGGGCGATGGCCACCGCCACCAGCAAGCCCACCAGGATGACCGCCGCCAAGACGGTCACCAGCAGCAGCGAGGCAAACCACGAGGGGTGCTCTGCGGCACGGGCGGAACTGAGGTAGGGAAACATCCCCGCCGCGACTGCGGAAGTCATCACTAGCAATGTGCTTAACACCCCCAGCAACCAGAAAAAGTAGGCGCGGCCGAACGGCCGGAGATTCTTCCAGGCCCGCCGCAGCGCCAAGTCACGCTTGAGGATTGCCTCCACCAGCACGAAGCGCAGCACACAGCGCACGTAGAGGAGTGAGAGCGCCAGTCCCAGGCTGAGGACAACGGCCAGAACGATGAGGCTGAGATGCTGCCCGAGGATGAGGCGCGCGCGCAGAAGGATTTGCGCGGGGTGAATGTCAACCGGCAGGGTGCTGAAGCCCCACTGGAAGGCGGCCGTGGACGCGCCGCCACCCAAGAATAGGCACACTACGCTCAGCCTGATCCAGAGTCGGCCGTGGAAAGGACGAAAAAGCAAGCGCAGCGTCTCCTCCCAGGCGGAGGAGAGCGATTCGATGGGAGACAGCCCGCCCATGCCGGGAGGGCGCACAGGCACAAAACGGGGGGGCGGAGGCGAATGGCCGGCAGCGTTCAATTTCTCATCTCTGCGGAAGAAATCGTCCCCGCGTCACACGGCATGAGGAGTTACGCGGCCTCATTGCTCACCGGGCAGCACCGCGAGAAGCTGCCTACGCTTGTCTTCCCGCGATCCGCGCCGGCGACGGAGAGTTCTTCCCGGCTCTCCGGCGCTGACGCATGGGATCGGTGCGCTACGCTGCCTTGACCTGTTCCAGGAAGACCTGCCGCCACTCCTCACGCTTGGTGAGGACGTACTCCTTCGCTTCCTGAAGGGATTTGTATATCCGTTTCCCCTTGATGAGATTGCATGGCTGGCACGCGGTCACCAGGTTGTTCATGCTCCGTGCGCCGCCTTTGGCGTGCGGATGAACATGATCGATAGTCAGGATCAGCCAATTCTCGTACTTGTGCAGCCCGTCCAGGCCACAGTAATAGCATTTGAAATGATCCCGCTTGAAAACCTTCAGGGCGTCTTCGCGACTCAAGTGCGGCGAGGGTCCGGCGAAAAACTTCGCCAGCCGTTTAAGGGACATGGCTCCTCCTTCAGAGGGGCGGGTCGAGCCCGCAGACAGCCTCGCATGGTGTCGTTGCCAGGGCGGGAATCGCCAGCGTCAAGCCACCACCTCACTCGGTAGTAGGGGCGACGAAAGATCCCTCCCCCCGGGGGCTTCCCAACTGCCCGCAACGCGCGCTTATCTTAGCGCCCTTCCGCGGGAATTGGTAGCAAGCTGGGGAAAGCCGGAGACGCCAGGCAGAAGACGGAAGGCAAGGCGCGCGTCACAAAACTCGCGGGGGGGCCGGCGGGGTCCAGCGGTTCACCCGCGCCGCGGGATTTGGCGTTGCTTGTTGAGGCGGGCGGCGCAATGGGCTTGCACGTATTTCCGCACCGGGTCGGGCATGCGATGATCAAGGCAGATTTCGCGCAGGTCGGCAACCGCCATCTCGGGCAGGAAGGCCAACACGCGCGCCAAGGGTGTAAGCGGATTGCGGATGAGGGCGAGGCGCACGTGATAGCGAAGCGACCAGCGCTTGTTCTCCGCGAGCCGTTCCACAACGACGGGCGGGAGGTTCTCGCGGGCGAGAACCTTGAGCAAGTGGCCTTCGGTCAGATAGGGGTTCTCGAGGGCGGCGCGAGTCAGTTCCGGGTCCGGGCTGACGAGAAGGCTGGCGGCGAGGCGGCCAGTGCCGCGCCGGGCCAGGGAGATCTTCTCCCCGCGCGGCACGCCCTCGAGCTTTTTGAGGATGGTTTCCTCGGCGATGATCTTGAGGTCGGTGGGGACGGCTGGGGTCTGCGTGAGCCGCACCAGGTCGAACAGGTAAAGGAACTTGAGGATGGGCAGGGAAACCAAACGCGGGGTCCTGGGATGCCGCGCCAGGGCAAACCGGACGGTGTAGTTGTGCTGGGCCTCCGGGTGGTTGGCGAGCTCGCGGACGACCTCGTGCGGCAGGTCCCCACGCTCGAGCAGACGCAGCAGGTCACGCTCCTGCAGATGGGGATTGCGCGCCAGGGCGATCAGAACCTCCTTTGCAGTTTCCTTGAAAAAGCTCTCGATCACCGCGCGCGAGGAGGCCGCCGCAGCCTGCCCGGCGCGCTGCTGGAGATGCTCGCGAGGAGAAGGGTCCGCCATCCTGCGGTGATTGTAAAGTGGTCAGGCGCCCGCTCGCAAGGGAGATCGCAAGTTGCAGGCACGACTACCCGGGCGACACGTGCTATGATGAGAAGAATCGGCAGCGAAATGAAAGGTGGCCCCTGCACAGGTGCGGTAAGGAAGTTGGGTCGTAGTCGCCCGCGGCGGCTTTCGCATCCAAGCGGGGGGAAGAGGCCCCCAGGGGCAGGGAAACCCGCTCCGTGAGATTTTACTTGAAAAGTCCTTCAAGACTTGATATTTGGAATGCGTCATCCGAAGGATTGGAAGATATCCAGTGAGTGGAGTGTGCGCGGGGGCCCTGCCGGGTCCTTGGCGAGATGGACGGTAGGTGTGCCCAGGTCACGTGCGAACCACAATCCCAATATCGAGGTAGCTGAGCAATGAAGAAAACGACTGCGCTCTGGATTTTGATCTTGCTGGTCAGTCTCTCGGCCGGCGCCGCGGCAGCCGAGGTTGCGGGCCGCGCTGCCCGGTCCGTCGAATTGGCCCCCGTGCGTCATATGCAAGCGCCTCCCCAGGCGGCGCAAGCCAAGCCCCAATGGAGCGGCCGCGACGAATACGACGCTTACACGGCGCTCGCTAACGAGAAGACACCAGCTAAGCTTATCCCGCTAGCTGATGCGTTCCTGCAGAAGTACCCCACTTCAATCGTTAAAGCAGACGTTCTGTTACGGCAGATGGGCGCATATGCCCAGTCGAATGACGTGGCCAAGGCCGTCGACGTTGGGCAGAAGGTTCTGCAGGCCGATCCCGACAACCTCCCGGCCCTTCGCTTCTTGAGTTTCACGTTCCCGTTTCTTTACAAAGCTGACGAACCCGACGCCACATCCAAACTCTCTCGGGCGGACAGCGACGCCCACCATGGGTTGGAAGTTCTGCAAAAACTTCAGAAACCGGCCGGTGCAACCGACGAACAATTCCAGCAGGGAGTGAAAGATGTTCGATCGGTGTTTAACAATTGTGCCGGGTTCGTGGCCCTGCAGCACAAGGATTACGCGAACGCGGTCACCGCTTTCAAAGCGGCAGTGGACGACAATCCCAGCGACGTTTACACGTTCTACCGGCTGGGGCTGGCGTACATGTATTCCACTCCGCCTGACTACGACCATGCGCTCTGGTACATTGCCCGCGCCGTGGCGCTGGCCAAGGCTTCCACGAACCCCGCCGGGGATGAGATTGATAAGTTCCTGAAGCGCGCCTACGTGAATTACCACGGCAACGATCAGGGGCTTGCCGATACCGTCGCTCAGGCGGCTGGCGCGGTGAATCCTCCCGATGGGTTCAAGGTAGCGCCCATGGAGGTTCCCAAGCCCACGGGGGATCCGAATAAGGACGCTTTCAACACCATGACCTTCCCCTTGAAACTGGGCGGGGAAAAGGCACAGAAGACCTGGGATGCCCTCAAGGGCCAGGCGGTGGAACTGGGTGGCGCCGTGGATAGCGTGGAGAAAGGCACTGATCCGAACACCTATCTCGTCCGGATCGATATCCTCGATCAGTCCAAGTCAGTGGAGGGGGTTTACGACATCGAACTGAAGGACTCCACGCAACCCAACGTCAAGAACCTGCAAAAGGGTGACTTCCTCAGGTTTAAAGGAACGGCGGACTCTTTCACGGCCACACCTAGTATGATCTTGACCTTGGTGGGGGAGGTCACGACGGACCTCCCAGACGCACCAGCAGCTAAACCTAAACCGAAGCCGAAGACGACACCGACGACGCACCGGCCAGCCCATAAGACGACGACCAACTGACCGGGCAATGCAAGGCTCCAGGCTTTAAGTTTTCCTTCCTGAACAGGCGGGGCGCCCGAAAGACCCGGTGGCCTCGCCTGGACCTTTCCGCCGCTGTTCCCAAAGCGAATAACCTTATCACGAGGAATCTAATACAAGCTATTAGTAACTGTTAGTATACCAAAAGTGTCTACGGGCTGAGGGAGTACCTGGGGAGTCCGTCCCCTGCGACTTCCACGAAAAACGCGAGGGGCCCTTCCTGCAAGGCTGGGCGGCGCCGATGCGCATTTCTCGGTGGTTTTTTCAGGTTTCCTGACAAGACGAACGGGCGGTCAGCGGGAGGTGCGCCGGCGGCGCTTCGGCCGGTGGTCAAGATCCAGGTCTTCCACCTTCCGGCTCAGTGTATTGCGATGGATCCCCAGGGCCATGGCGGTCTTGGAATGATTGCCGTTGTTCTTCTCCAGCATCCGCTTGATGAAACGCTTCTCAAATTCCGAAACCGCGTCGGTGTAGAGAATATTGCGGTCAATCATCTGGTTAACCAGGGATTCAAGTTGGTCTTTCACGGCAGCACTCCGGTGAGGCAGAATTCCAGTTGCTCGCTAATCAATTTTGTGGTGCTCGTTTGTTGTTCTGAATGAGTGCTTCTCGGATTTTCTGGAAACCCAGCTGAAATTGCGCTTTCAGGTTTCCCGGCATAACGAACACGATGGCGCGCGTCCCGGTGGTCACATAAGGCGCGAGAGAGGACTGTCGCACGGAATCCGGCTTGATGGCGAAGGCCACCAGGACCATAAGCAGGATGGCGTCCACCAGGACGCCGCGCACCAAGCCAAAGATTCCTCCCAGGAAGCGATCGAACCACTGGATACCAGCGGTCTTGATCAGCTTGCGCGCCAGCACTCCGACCAGCGCGCCCACGACCAGCGTTCCGAGGAACAGAACCAGGAATCCCAGGCCCAAGGCGATTTCATGCGACTTGGTCAAATCATCAAACCAGAGCGCGGCGCGGGGATACCCGATCGCAGCCACGACCAGCCCGACCACGACCGACGCCAGGGAGATCAGTTCCTGGACAAATCCCTTCATCATGGCCGCCACAACGGAAGCCACAACAATCGCAGCGAGAATCCAATCCAGCCAGTTCCACGTAGCCATGAGGCGTTTGCACACTGCGGCGGACTTACCTCAGTTGAGGGAATGTCCGGTAAGCAAGCGATAGGCCTCCCGGTACTTCTCACTGGTTTTCTCCACCACTTCGGGAGGAAGGGGAGGTGGGGGAGGTTGTTTATTCCAGCGGAGTGACTCCAGGTAGTCACGCACAAATTGTTTGTCGAAGGAAGGCTGGGGTTTCCCAGGTGCGTAACCCTGTTGCGGCCAGAATCGTGACGAGTCGGGCGTGAGCGCCTCATCGATCAAGATGATTCGGTCGCCCTGCACTCCCCACTCGAACTTGGTATCGGCAATCAGGATGCCCCGCCCCTCGGCGTATTCCCTCGCTTTGCAGTAGAGGCCCAGGCTCAATTCGCGCAGTTTTTCGGCGGCCCCACTGCCGATTCGCGAGACTGTTTCCTCCCACGTGATGTTCTCGTCGTGACCAGTCTGCGCCTTCGTCGCCGGCGTAAAAATGGGGTTTTCAAGGCGCGAGGCCTCGCGCAATCCTTCGGGAAGTTTGATGCCACACACGCTGCCCGAATCCCGATATTCTTTCAGCCCCGAACCCGCCAGGTATCCACGCACCACACATTCGATCGGGAAGGGCTGGGCCTTTTCCACGAGCATCGATCGGCCTTCGAGTTGGTCCGCGAAGGCCCGCAGCTCGGGAGGGTAGTCAGCCACACAAGCGGTAAGGAAATGGTGCGGAATCGAGCCCCGCATGAAATCGAACCAGAAACACGAAAGCTGGCTGAGCACGCGGCCCTTGTCAGGAATACCCTCGTGCATCACGACGTCGAAGGCGGAGAGGCGGTCGGTGGCAACCACCAGCAGTTTGTCGCCCAACTCATAGATGTCCCGGACTTTGCCGCGCGAAAAGAGTTTGATTCCCGGCAAATGCGTTTCGAGAAGAGCTGGGTGTTTCGTAGGTTGCATGGGTGTTGGTTTAGGGCAAGCGACATTCTAGAACAACTCAAGGGGTTGTCAACGGAAAAAGCGCCGGCCAGGTTTGCGTGCCCGCCACTAATTGCGGGGTGAGAGTCGTCGGGCCGCACAACATCTGGAGCTGTCGACAGTTGGCGGCCGTGCGGTCGAGCCGGCTTGCTGCAAATCAGTGCAGGGAGCGGCGGGCGCCTCGACCGGCGATCAGGCGGGCACAGCGACGGGTTCGCGGGCGAACGCGTCAAAGCGCACGGAGACGAGCTTGGAAACGCCCGGCTCTTCCATCGTGACCCCGTACATCACCTGGGCGATTTCCATGGTGCGTTTGTTGTGGGTGATGAGGATGAACTGCGTATGGCGGCTCATCTGCTGGATCATGTGAGTGAAACGATCGATGTTCGACTCGTCGAGCGGCGCATCCACTTCGTCGAGGACGCAGAAGGGGCTGGGAGTGTAACGGAAGATGGCGATCAGCAGGGCCAGGGCGGCCATGGCTTTCTCGCCGCCCGAGAGGAGCAGCACATTTTGCAGACGCTTCCCGGGCGGTTGCGCGACGATATCGATGCCGCTGTCGGCATCGTTTTCATCCGCCAGTCGCATCTCGCCGATCCCGCCGCCGAACAGCACCCGGAACGATTCCGCGAAGTACGCATTGATGGCTTTGAATGCTTCCATAAACTGCTGGCGAGAGACTTGATCAATCTCGCGGATCGCCTGCGCCGTGTCATCGATGGACGAGAGCAGGTCCTGGCGCTGGGTGTCGAGGAAGGTCAGCCGTTCTTCGGCGTCCTGCAGTTCCTCCAGGGCCATCATGTTGACCGGGCCCAGATTCTCAATGCGCGCCTTAAGTTGCCGCAGTTCTTCTTCCGCGAGTTGCAGCGCCTCCCCTGCCAAAACCGCTTCCGGCGCCAAATCCGCGAGGAGGGTGGCGGGGTCGGCGTTCAATTCGTCGCGGCATTGCTGCGAGTGATGGGCGTAATCGGATTCCGCGCGCGCCAGCGCCACTTCCGCCGCGGACCGCTTTTCGCGCCGCACCTCGAGTTCCGCGCGCGCCGCGTCCACGCGGGGGCCGAGAGTGTCGCGCTGGACTTTGCCCTCGCGGGATTCCGCTTCCAAGGTGTGCAGTTCGCTGCGTGCGGCTTCCAATTCGAGCTGCAGTTCGTCCAGGCGGAGCCGGTTGGCTTCGCTCTCCTCGACCAAGCGCTCGCGCTCCTGCCGCCAGGTTTCGACCTGCTGGGCCAGGCGCGCCGTGCGGTTCCGGAGATCCTCCCCTGCGGCCAGGAGACGGGCAGCTTCCGATTCCACCGCGCGGGTCCTCTCCTCCAAGGCCCGAGCTGCGGACTGCGCATCGGCGATTCCCTGCGCGAGCCGGTCCAATTCCGCGCGCAACTCCCGCGCCCGCTGCGTGGCCTGCGTAATCGCCTCTTCGCGTTCGGTCTTCGCCTGTCGAGCGGCTTCCAGTTTCGCGTGCAGGTTCGCCTGCCGTTCATCAACGCCGGCGCGTTCGTGTTCGAGCAGCGCAGTTTCCGAAAGCAGCGCCTCGAGCTGCTGGCGCGCGCGATCGCAGGCCTCGCGCGTCTGGCGAAGCTTCTCGTCGGCGACGACAGCTTTCTTCTCCGCCTCGCGTTGGTTGCTCGCCAAGCTCTTCAGCTCCGCGTCCAGGCGCTTCCCCCGCTCTTCGGCTTCCGCCAGCGCGGTCTCGCTGGCCATGATCTGTGCTTCCAGTTCCGCCGTCCGGCGCTCCAGTTCACGAAAGTCCCGGCGCAAGGCCAGGGGCCCGGCGTTCGATCCTCTGCCGCCGGAAACCAGGCGATGGTGATAGTGCGCCCCGTTCGCCGTCAGGAAGTGACAATCCGGATAGGCGCCCGCCAGGCGCTCGGCGGTGGCATCATCCTCCACCAGGTAGGCATTCGCCAGGACCGGCAGAGCGAGATCGCCGTTCAATCCCAACTTGGACTCGAAGCGCACCATTTCCCGGACAGGAGCCACGACACCCCGTTCGTTCCGGACCGCTGAGTCGCTGTTGGCGTTGGCGTGCCCAGGCGCGGGCATTTGCGTTACAAAAAAGGTCGAGCGACCCGCACCTTCGCTCCGCAGCAAAGCGATTCCGGAGCGCGCCTGCGCATGTTGCTCGACGACCACACACTCGAGTTCCTGCTTCAGGAATTCCTCCACGACCTCTTCGTAACCCTGCGAGACCTCCACGAAATCCGCGAGCAGCCCCAGGGGCCGGAACTGATGCCCGTTCGCCGGGATTTCACCGGAAAGCAGGCGCCGCACACTCTCCGTGCTGTAAGCGTGGCGCGCCAGGGATTCCTCCAGGGCCTCCTTGCGCGCCCGGCTCCCGGAGTATTCGCGCCGCAGGGCTTCGACTTCTGCGCGCAGGGAAGTTTCCGTGCTCCGCGCCTGATCGAGCGCCTGGGTGGTTTGCGAAACGGATTGCGCAAGTGCGGCAAGCGCAGTCGTATCACGCTGATGGTCGGAGATGTAGGCCTCGAGCTCCGCGGCAAGCCGGCCATGCTCGGCCTCGACGCGGGACTTGTCCGCCTGGGTGCGAGCTGCCTGACGCTCGATCGCCAGTCCCGCCTCTTCCGCCTGCACGAGCTGATTGCGCAGCTCCGCCGCCTCGCTGACGGCAGCGAGCAGGGATTGGCGGCAGGAATCGACATCCTGCTCGGCGACGCTGAGCTGGAAGTTCAGATCCTCCTGGCGCATCAAAACCTGTGCCAGGGTGTCTTTCGCTGTCGTCCACTCCTGCTGCAGTTGTTCTGCCAGCCTGGTGCGTTCGGTGGTTTGCTGCGCGAGAGACTCGAGCTGGGTCTGGAGTTCCGCACCCTCGCCCGTCGCTTCCTCGCCGCGCGCCTCCAAGGTCGTAGCTTGCTGTTTTACCTGCTCCAGGCGAGAGAGCCGCCGTTCGTGCTCCAGGTCACCCTGCGCCAGCCGCTCCCGGCAATGGGTGAGCTGGTTCTCCAGTTCCTCATGCCGCTGGGTGGCGGATTTCTGCTCGTGTTCCAGCGCCTCCAGTTCCTGAGCCGCAGCCAGGCAGGTTTCCTGCACTTGGGCATGTTCCGCGCGCAGCCGCTCGACTTCAGCCTCGAGCGCTTTCAGGCGGGAAGTCAGGACAGTCTTCAACCTGCCGCGCAGTTCCTCGTGCAGTTCCCGGTAACGGCGCGCCTTCGAAGCCTGGCGCTTCAGTGAGTTCACCTGCTTCGAGACTTCTTCCAGGATGTCGGCGATGCGCGCCAGGTTCTGCCGCGACGACTCCAGCTTGGCCTCGGCCAGGCGCTTGCGTGTTTTGAATTTCGACACGCCGGCGGCTTCTTCCAGGATCAGACGGCGGTCGGAGGGTTTGGAACTGAGGATCTGCCCAATGCGTCCTTGCTCAATGATGGCGTAGGATTCGGGGCCTAGTCCGGTACCCATGAACAGATCTTGAATATCGCGCAAGCGGCAGATGTCGCCATTGATCAGGTATTCGCTCTCGCCGGAGCGGAAAAGTCGACGGGTGACGGTGATTTCGCCGGAACGATGGTGAAATTTACTCGGCTTGGCGCCCGTGCCATTGCCGTTTCCGCTCCCGTCGCCGTTCCCATGACCGTTTCCGTTTCCCGGAGTTTCCGGCTCGAAACCTGCGGGTTCCCCGGCGGCGGGTTCACTTTCCTGGGTGGACTCCGCTTCTTCCGGCAGCCCCGCGTGGCTATATTCCGGGTCGGTGAGCGTCAGGCTGACTTCCGCCATGCCCGTGGGGGGGCGCGTGCCGCTGCCGTTGAAGATCACGTCGGCCATGCGCTCGCCGCGCAGCAGTCGCGCGCTCTGTTCGCCCAGCACCCAGGTGATGGCGTCCGAAAGATTGGACTTCCCACAACCATTCGGTCCGACCACCGCCGCAGTGCCATCGGCGAACGCCAGCCGCGTGCGGTCCGCGAAGGACTTGAAGCCGAGCAGTTCGAGTTTCTTTAGCTTATACAAATTCCGCCCTCCCTGCCCGAGCTGCGCAAGACGCAAGGTCCTGGAGTTTTCTCGACCCGGAAGCCAGAGGCTTCGTGGGCTCGCGCAAAGGGTCGTTGATGCGGTTGGTGTGGGCGCTCTAGTCGCTTGCCCGTTCCAGCAGTCAAGCGTGCTCCCTGACCGGCCGCCTCAACTCGATCCTTCCTTCCGGCGCTTTCAAAAAGGCTGACGCGAGGCTCCCCCCACAAGTTCGATGAATAATTAGCACACTCGGTAGGCCTTGTAAAGGGAAAACCACAAGATCACGGGGTGGGGGACGGATCTAACCCCTATATCTGGTGGGGATAGACGGCCGGGGGTTCCAGCAAGTATTTGTCGCACCCTGCCGGGATAGGTTGGCGCGCTTTGGGGCGCGTGGAGTGCGAACCCGGACCACGCTCTGCCGAACACCTGGATATATCGAATTGTAGAAGCCCTCGCCGCGTGCGGCGAAACAAATGCGCCGTTGCGGGTTAACGATTGCCAGTTTGCGCTTGGATTCGCAAGCGCGAATCTGAGCGGTAGCGCGGCCCCCCGTTGTTGGGGTCCGCGGTTCTTCTTTAGGAAAGGCCGCAGACCCCAGAGACGGGGGTCTGCGCTACGTTTGCTCTGCTGCCACCCGCCTTGGCGCTCACCATCGACCAGCCGTTTTCAAGGTTGGGGAAAGAATAGGGGAACGTCTGTGGTCCGGTCCGCCTTGCACAAAGATATCCACAGCGGGACGCGAGATTTCCACAATTTTCGTGGCTATTCTCAGATAAACCACACCACCTGGGGTCTATCTTCTTGACTCGAGAGCTACTTCCTTGCTTAATATGAAAATGAAAATGGGTAAGGGACTCACGCCCCCATTGGCGTGCACGGGGGTGAAGGGAATGGCCCAGACAGGTTTGAGGGGTCCGTTTTTACTTCCAGTATCGGCAGTGGACGGTGCACCCAAACCCTGTAGAATTGACCTGCGGAACGAGATACGCGACAAGCGCCTTACCTTGTTCTACATGCAATGAAGTCCGGGGGAAGCGATCTCGAACCTTCCCGCGGCTAAGCCAAAGGTAACTTGATCACCTGAGATAAGGGCGACCGCTAGAGGAGGCGACAAGAAGTGAGCAACGACACAATGGGCGGTAGGATTAGCGGAAAACGGAGACCCTTTGAGAAGTTGGTAGGGGACGTACGCCATGCTGTCTACGCTGTAACGAGACACAGGCCTGCTCCTCAAGGAGGATTTCAGGGCTGGCCCCTGGGGTCCGGTTTTTTCGTTTCATCCCGGGTGTTCATGACTTGTGCCCACGTCCTCATGCACCCTGCAAATCCTCACCAAGACGGTGACACATACCGCCTAGTCAATGATCTAGCTGGAACTATCCACAGCGTCGAGAACGCTGTGCGGGGTGCGAACGTTCATATTTTTCCAGAAGATGATTTGGCGCTCCTAGTTGCGGAGGGCAACCAAAACCAATCCTACCTGCGGCTTGAGTACGGAGACGTTGACGTGGGCACCGAGATTGGAGTAGCAGGCTACCCTCTCCCAGAATTGATAGTTGTGAACGGGGCCCTGAGCTACGCCGGCTTGATTTTTCGGGTTGCGAAAGACGTCGTGACTTCGACCTTTCGAACCGATATCCCTACGGACGCCGGGATAACCCTCAAAGATATTCCTGTGATCGAAGTTAACTTCCTATTTGTGCCAGGGAACAGCGGAGGACCGATATTCGCGGCAGACACAGGGCGGGTTTTAGGATTTGTGCATGGGTATAGAACACAAAAGATCCGAGAGACGATTGAGACCGTCACATTAATCCCGGCCCTGCCCCAGGGCCTGAGCAATACCTACGTTAGCAACCAGAGCGCTCTCTACTCGCTCGGAATCAAACTGAATCGGGTGCGCGACCACTTGGAGGCTTTCGAGGTATCACTCTAGGTTGAGACGGAGTTCGGTCGTGGCCACGTGATATAGGACGCCCTTGGATATCTGTGCGGGAGCCTCGTACGAAGTGCAGATAGAGGACACTACCAGGACTGGACCAGCCTCTTGGGCGCTTCTCGTCACAGCAGCGGCTGAGACATTCCGCGATACTCTCGTCATTTGCTTTGGCGTCCACATCTTAGAATCTCTCACGATGATCTCCTCTTACCCACCCCTTGCTGATGGGCTCGGCCCAATCTAGCTTATCGGCACCCCGAAGAAACTCTTTAGGGCAAGTACATGCGGGCACTAATTATACCGCCTCTGTCAAGAAGCCCCTGAAGTACCATCTTAACACTGAATTGCAGCAATCAGGACAATTCTTGCGCGGGTGGCGCATACGTGCCGCTTTCTGGCATGTATGCGATCAGTGAACACCCAGCCGGAACCGGGCACAGGGACAGGAACGCTCAAAGCCGCTGGCTCCTGAACGGCGCGAGAGGCCGAGGCCATTATTGTCAAGCTGCGCTCGCACCCCCCCCCACATCGCCAGAGGCGCGATGTATGCGCCACCCACGTTTCCACGCCCAAGCCCCAAAGGGGCGACCTGCCTCAGCCCAGGGCAACGCCCTGGGGATCGAGGAGTGGTCGGAGACGCAAGCCCTGAAAGGGGGAGCTACTCTATCGCCCCTTCAGGGCTCACGCGTTGAGATGGATGGATTCTCTTAAGCCAGGCCGATAGACTGGGCTGGGATGGCTTGCCCTCATCGGGGCTCAAGAGCGCCGCACAGAACGCGTCGCGGTGGAAGAGCCGCCCGCCGCGGCGGGGTGAACCGCGAGCCTTGCGCAATATCCCGCCAAAATGCCCGATAGCTTGCGGCACGGCTTCAGCTTACACCCTGGAATGGTGAGATTCTGCCGGATGTCAAAATTTCTTGACTACCGGTAGGCACAAAGTAACGTACCCCCATTGACAATACCCTGGGGTGGGTCGCTATAATATTGAGGTATGAACGCCACACCTCATTCCGGTTCTCCACTCAAGCAATTACGGGCGGGTCGGGCAGACGGGGCGGCGCGGGACATCCCGCGGAATCCGGGAGCCCGGAAGCAACGTATGCGGCCAGCTTGCTCGCAGGGCGCCCTGGACCTGCCGATCCTTTGTGAACACCAGCGGCCGGTCGCGGCAGGTGGAGACTCTCGACGAACGCCGCGGCTCGCGGACGGGCTGAGCGGGATCACCCCGGGAAACCTGGCAAAAAGATGTTAAAAATGAAGGTTGCTCCCAAGATGTTGTTGAAAACAAAGGGCAGAAAATCTGTAAGTGCTCGCCATCCCATTATCTGTTTGAAAACACATGGGTTAGGCTGAAAAGCCAATATATATATGAAAATAAACTAGATAAACCTCTCCAGGCGCGCCAAAAACGGTCGGGAAGGTGGAAAAATTGGCCCATCCCATGATGTCTATGAAAACACATGGGTTATGCTGAAGAGCCAATATCTATATGAAAATACACGAGATAAACCTCTCCAGGTGCCACAAAAACGGGCGGGAAGGCTGTCTTGTGTCTGCCTCTCCTCAGCGGGCAGAGCGAGATCCTTCGCTGCGCTCAGGATGACAGCGAAGGGAGCAGGATGACAGCGGACGGGCAGCATGGCGGGCGGCTATATTTCAATATGGTTGATATTTATTGTGATCATTTGCAAATACAAAACAGTATGAAGAAAAGGCCCTCTTAACCACCTGCTTCTGCTTACTCTCCTCCCGTCTCCCCTCCTGAACGATCCTGACTAAGTGCTGGCGGGTTCCACCAGGTAGTTGTCCATCCATGCCAAGATGAGTTTGCGCATGGCGGGGAGTTCCGTGTGGGGGCAATCGAAGAGTTCGATGTGGCAATCCTCAGACTTTCCGTATTTTTGGTAGAGCGGCAGCAGGTAGTCGCGTATGCGCTCCACGCCGGCGGGAGGAGTCAGGTCATCCAGGCGGCCGTTCACGCTCAGGCGGGCGCGAGGCACAATCAGCTCATTGATTTGCTCCGACTGGAAATGCTTGAGCAAGGAGGGCACGTAATAGTAGATGCCGTGCCCACTCAGGTTGTGGATCTTGATGAGCTCTTGGAAGTCGGTGAGGCAGCAGACATCCATGCAGGCCCGCACGCGCGGGTCGAGCGCCGCGAGCCACCACGCCTTGGTTGCTCCCATGGACATTCCCAGAACGCCCAGGCGGTTCGGGTCAACCTCCGGCCGGGTGGCCAGATAATCGAGCGCGCGGAACTCATCGAACATCATCATTCCCCACAGGACTTGGCCTTTCCAGAGCATATACTTGAAGGTGTCCGCCTCGCCCCTACTGCCGTTATCATCGTGTTTCCGCTCGCCGAAACACCAACTGTCGATGGCCAGAGTCACCAGCCCCTTCCCCGCGCAGACAGGCACATAGGCCGGTTGGGCGTCATCACCCACCAGCAGTTGTTCCTTGCCCAGGTCGTACATCCCTCCATGCCAGTGGATGTAGAGCAGGCCCGGGGCTCGCGCGGCGCGTTTGTCCGGGACCAGCAGCAGCGCCGGAACCGGCTCGACTCCATTGAGGTCAAGGAGCAAGCGCTCGAGGGTGTAGCCGTCGTGTTTTTCTGTCTTCAGAACTTTCACCGGGCCGGGCTGGTAGTCCCAAGGCAGGTCGCCCAACAGGTTCCAAAGTTCCTTGCGGCGTTGGGCCTGATAAGCGGCAAATTCTGTTGAGGATTTTTCCGGTTGCGACATACCTGACATGGGTAGAGTTCCTCCTAGAGCCAGCATGGCAACAGATTGCTTCAGAAAATCTCGACGAGGCGATGACGACATGGGTGGTCTCCCGGCGAAGCCATTAGCGCAAGTGAGCCTCGATTTTCTACGTCCAGAGGCAGCGTGTGTCAAGCGGAACTTATGCAGTCTTGGACCGGCAGAGCCGGACGCGCGGCTTTTGCGGAGAACCCTAGGGTTGCGGCTTCCAGCGGAGCACCGGCTTGCGGGCGGCGGCGACTTCATCGAGGCGGGTGACCCGCGTCGTGTAGGGCGCCTTCAGGACGAATTGCGGATCTTCCTCGACCTCCTGGGCAATCGCCTGGAGTGCGTCGATGAAGGCGTCCAACTCCTCCTTGCTGGCGCTCTCGGTGGGTTCGATCATCAGCGCGCCCGCAACAAGATGAGGAAATGCCGTCGTGTAAGGATGGAATCCGTAATCGATCAGGCGCTTGGCGAGATCGCCCGTGCGGACGCCCTGCGCGGCTTGGCGCCGATCCGAGAAAACGCATTCGTGCATGCACGGCTGGTCGTAGGGGAGGTCGAAGGACCCGCGCAGCCGGCTCCGCACATAGTTCGCGTTCAGCACAGCGTCTTCGGTAGTCTGCCGCAATCCTTCCGGTCCCTTCGCCAGGATGTACGCGAGGGCTCGAACTACCATCCCGAAATTCCCATAAAAGGCATGGACGCGTCCGATGCTCCTGGGGCGGTCGTAGTTCAGTCGGAATCTTCCTTCCGGCGACTTCTCCACGACGGGAGAAGGAAGGTAGGGCTCCAGGATTTTCTTCACGGCCACCGGGCCCGAGCCCGGGCCGCCCCCGCCGTGCGGCGTGGAAAAGGTCTTGTGCAGGTTCAGATGCATGACGTCGACGCCGAAATCGGCGGGGCGCGCGACGCCGACGAGCGCATTCATGTTGGCGCCGTCCATGTAGACGAGGCCACCTCGGGCATGCACAATCTCGGAAATTCTGCCGATTTCCGATTCGAAAATCCCCAGCGTGTTGGGATTGGTCAGCATCAATCCCGCCACGTCTGCATCCATGGCGCGGTCGAGGTCGGCAAGGTCAATGCAACCGCGCTCATTCGACTTGAGGTTGCGGATCGCGTAGCCGGAAATGGCCACGCTGGCCGGGTTCGTGCCATGCGCGGAATCGGGAATCAGGATGTACTCGCGGGGATTACCGCGCTCGGCGAGGCAGGCGCGGATCATCAGGATGCCGGTCAATTCGCCCTGGGCGCCGGCGGCGGGCTCGAGCGAGACGGCATCCATGCCGGTGATTTCCTGGAGGCAGCGCGCGGTTTCGTCGAGAACCCGCAAACAACCTTGCACCACATCTTCCGGAGCATAGGGATGGTCGGTGGCCAGACCTTCCAGCCGCGCCACCACCTCGTTGATGCGCGGGTTGTATTTCATCGTGCAGGAGCCCAGCGGAAAAAGCCCTGTGTCCACGCCGTAGTTCCACGTGGAAAGGCGTGTGAAGTGGCGGACGACTTCAAGTTCGGAAACCTCAGGGAAGCCGTCAATTTCCGCACGCACGACATCCGCGCCCAGCAGGGTGGCGGGCGAAACAGGCGGAACATCCAAGGGGGGGAGTTCAGCGCCCACTTTACCCGCAGAACTCTGCTCGAAGATCAGCGCTTCGTTGCGGGTGACGTGGGGTCGAGCTTCGCGAATGCGATTCTCCATAATCAGCTCATCCCGCCGCTGGCCGCACGCCTGCGCTCCGGCGGCGATGTGGTGCTCTTACCTCGACTCGCGGCTTGCCGGCACGGGGTCGATCTTCCTGGCCGGAGCGGCAAGCTGGGGACTGGCCGCAAATCGGCGACACACCTCCACCATGCGGTCAATTGCAGCCTTGCTTACCATTTCTGTGAAGCACATCAATAGATGATTCTTGAGTTCCGGATAGAACTTTCCCAGCGGCAGGCCCCCGATGATTTTCTCCTGCCGCATCTTCCCCAGCAGGCGTTCGGCATCGCCCGGAACCTGGATGACAAATTCATTGAAGTGCGCGCCGCTGAAAGGCGCCACGAATCCCGGGATTCCGCCCAGCTCGGTGGCAGCGTAATGAGCCTTCGCCAGATTTTGCTCGGCGAGCAGCTTCAATCCCTTCTTGCCCAGCAGGCAGAGGTAAATGGTCGCTGCGAGCGCGCAGAGCGATTGATTCGTGCAGATATTCGAAGTGGCTTTCTCGCGCCGGATGTGCTGTTCGCGCGTGGCGAGAGTCAGCACGAAGCCGCGCCGGCCTCCGGTGTCAACGGTCTGGCCGATCAGTCGGCCCGGAACCTGACGAAGGAACTTTTCCTTCGTCGCCAGGAAACCCACGTAGGGTCCGCCGAAGGACACAGGCACACCAAAGGATTGGGCCTCACCGCAGACAATATCGGCGTCGCTGGGAGGCTTGACGATCGCCAAGGAGAGCGGCTCCGCGATGGCAACAAGCAGCAGCGCACCCTGGCGGTGGGCGAGGGGGGCGATCTCCGAGACGCGTTCCAAAGTCCCGAAGAAGTTTGGTGACTGGATCACCACCGCAGCAGTCTGGTCGTCCACGGCGGATTCGAGCCGGGCCATGTCGATCCGGCCGGAGGCAGCGTAAGGGACTTCCTCAAGCTTCAGGTCCTGGTGCCGTACGAAGGTCCGCAGGACCTGCCGATATTCCGGGTGCAGTGCTTGCGCCAGGACGACGCGGTGGCGGTGCGTGACGCGCAGGGCCATCAGGACGGCTTCCGTGGTGGCGGTCGAGCCGTCGTAGAGTGATGCGTTGCTCACTTCCTGGCCGGTGAGCTGTGTCATCAATGTCTGGAACTCAAACATCGCCTGCAGGGTTCCCTGAGCGATTTCAGCCTGGTAAGGTGTGTAGGCGGTGAAGAACTCGCTGCGGGAGAGCAGGGCATCGACGACCACCGGGCGATAGTGCGAATAGGCTCCTGCTCCCAGTAAGGACACGTACTCGCGGCTGCTCTCAGTGGCCGCCTGGCGAAAGAACTCCAGGATTTCCACCTCCGAGAGCGGCCCGGGAAGGTCCAGGTTTCCGCGCAGCTTCAACTCCGCGGGGACCTGCGCGAAGAGCTCGTCGATAGAGGCATATCCCGTGGCCCGGAGCATGACTTGCCGGTTAGCGGGTGAAATCGGCAAGTAGCGCATCAATGGGCCTTTTCCTGCTGGATGTACGCCTCGTATTCATCTGCGGTCATGAGCTTGTCGATCTCACCGCGATCGGCGAGCCGCACCCGCACCAACCAGGCGTCACCGTGGGGATCGGCGTTCAGCAGTTCCGGGTTGTTCTGCAGCTTGCTGTTGACGGCAGTTACCTTGCCCGTCACCGGGGAGAAGATTTCGGAAACCGACTTGACCGACTCGACATTCCCGAAAGACTCCGACGCCGTTACGTGGTCGCCCGGCTTGGGGAGTTCCACGAAGACGACGTCGCCCAGTTCCTTCTGGGCGTAGTCAGTGATGCCGATGGTTCCTATGGACTCGTCCACCTGGATCCACTCGTGGTCTTTGGTGTAAAGGAATTCTGGAGGGTACATACGGAACTCTTCTCCCTTATGTTTAGGCCGTCCCCGCCGCGCGGCCATCGGGGCCATTCGGGGGTTGACGGCAGGATGGAGGAAGCTCGTGTCAGGTTACCTCATCCGACTTTCGACGCTTATAAAATGGTAGCGCGACAATTCGCGCGGGAGCGAGTTTCCCGCGGATTTCGATGTGAATTTCCCGCCCCACCTCTGCGCAGGAAGGGGGCACGTAGGCCAAACCAATATTCTTCTTGAGAAAGGGTGCGGGCGAGCCGCTGGTGACTTTGCCGACGCTCTTCCCCTCAACCCAAACGGCGTACCCATCACGCGCGATCGCCCGGTCAGTCATTTCAAACCCGATGAGCCGCTTCGCTACTCCCTGCTCGCGCTGCCGGAGGAGAACGTCCCGGCCCAGGAAATTCCCTTTCGCAGGTTTCGCGATCCAGCCGAGGTTGGCTTCCAGAAGCGTGGTCTGCTCGTCAAGTTCGTGCCCATAGAGTGCAAACCCCGCTTCCAGCCGCAGCGTGTTGCGCGCGCCCAGGCCTGCCGGAATCAGGCCCTCGGCTCGACCCGCTTCCAGCAGAGTGCTCCACACCCGCGCCGACTGCTCAGGTGTGAAATAGAACTCGAACCCGTCTTCGCCCGTGTAGCCCGTGCGGGCCAGAATCCCCTCCACGCCGCAACAACGTGCGGGGCGGAACCGGTAATACTGCAAATCCGCGGGATGGGGCTCCGCAACTTTTTCAAGAATCTCCACCGCCCGCGGGCCCTGCAACGCAAGCTGGGCGTAAAGGGGGGAAACGTTGTGCACGCCGGCCCCGAAGGAATTGTTCCGAACGATCCACTCGAAATCCTTTTCCGTGTTGGCGGCATTCACGCACAGCAAGTAATGTTCCGGAGTGAACCGATGGACCACGCAATCGTCGATGGCGCTTCCGTTGGGCAGCATCAGCGCGCTGTATTGGGCCTGATAATTTTGCAAGCCGGACACGTCGTTGGATGTGACGTGCTGGAGGAGCGCGAGAGCCTGGGGGCCGCGGACCTCAATTTCCCCCATATGGCTCACGTCGAAGATCCCGGCAGCCGTGCGCACCGCAAGGTGTTCACGGGTGATGCCGGAATACTCGACCGGCATGTCCCAGCCGCAGAAATCCACCATCCTGGCGCCGGCTGCCCGATGGACAGCATTCAGGGCCGTGCGCTTCAGCGCTACTCCTGCCGCAGCGATCAAGCTGATTCTCCCCGCGCATGACGTGCTACAAGGTCAATGCAGTCAACCTAGCATAGTCTCCGCGAACCGGTCAAGGCAGAGGGCCTCGGGGTAACGAGTCACTTTGGTTTTTTGTAGCGGCGGTCTATGACCGCCGGGTTTTGATTCAATAGATTCCGGCGCTCATAGAGCGCCGCTACAGCAAACTGACCCACTACCGGCCTCCGGCCCGTACGGTCAGGGTTTGATATTGTTCTCATCAAGTAGCAGAATAGATCTCGAGGAATTGATCTCCCGAGAGTGAGGCTTTGGCTTTATGGCCTATAGGCAATTTCGCTGCCTCGTCTGCGACCAACCCGAGGACCGTTGCGCGTGCATCATCAGGTATTGCGCCTTGTGCCATTCCGACTACGCGCTTCGGCTTACCGAGGACGGTCAGTACTACTGTGCTGACTGCCGGGAGGCCTGCGATTACAGGACTCAGGACCAGGTTTGACTTCGCGCCGGTGCGGCGATTTCATCCTCGCGGTGTGCGAGGGTCACCGACAGGGCGCAGAAACCCTGGGCGAGTGTTTCTCTTCACGGCATTTGGGTTCGCTTGTTGAGGGCAACCCCGGCGTAGAAGATTCCCTGAGAAGCCCCTCCCTGTCCCCTCTGGAATGCGTTGGCACGCGTCACCTCGGACGGCAGGATTGATTTTGCCGAGGTACGCCTGTACCATCGAGTCTATGTCGGTGGCCCGCCCATCGCTGGTCTGGAAGATCGCGACGGCCAACATCCTGCTTGCCCTCTTCGCCGTGCTCCTGGCGGGGATGCTGCAATATCGCAAAGAGCGACGCATTCTCGCCACGACGATGCGCCACGAACTCGCCCAGATCGTGAGCAGCGGCGCACTGCTCATCGCCGGAGAGAAGGCAGAAGGGCTGTCCCGTGGGCAAAGCCCTGCCTATGCCACGGCCGTCGTTCAGGTTCTCGAATCGTTGTCGATTGACAATCCGGCGGTGGCGCGCGTTTATGTGCTGAGGTATGGGCCTGACGGTGTCCCCCGCCTCCTGCTGGGGCGTGGGGTCATGACCGGCGCCGCCCCGGCTTCGGCTGTTTCCGCCAGCGTGCGGGAATGCCTGGACCGCGGTGCTCCTATCAGCACGGAGGTTTACGAGGATGCGGATGGGCAGTGGCTCTCCGCGTTTCACCCGCTCCGCGACCGCCAGGGGCACGTGGTGGCGGTGTTGGGGGCGGACTGGCGTGCCTCCGACCTGCAACTGGAGGCGCGGGAGCGGTTGAAATCCACCCTGCTATCGGGATTCGCTGCTGCCTCGGTGGCGGTTTTCTTGAGTATTCTTCTGGCTCGGGGTATCACTCGACCGTTGAAGCTTATGGCCGAAAGCACTGCGGAAATTGCCGCAGGAAATCTCAATGTCCACCTCAACATCCGCAGCCGCGATGAGGTCGGCGAACTCGCCCGCTCGTTTAACCGGATGGTGGAGCGGCTCTCTGCCGCTCGAAAAGAGCGCGACCGTCTACAGAAGGGGCTGCTGGAAAGGCAGAGAATGGAGCAGGAATTGAGCTTGGCGGCGGAAATCCAGCGCAGTTTCCAACCCGTAGTTTTTCCATCCTCGCCGGGGTTGTGCACGTGCGCACGCACCGTTCCGGCCCAGGTTGTAGGAGGGGATTTCTACGATTTCCTGGAGCTCACGGACCGTCGCCAAGGCATTGTGATTGGCGACGTGGCCGGACGGGGTATTGCCGCGGCCCTTTACTTGGCCCGGTTGATCAGCGACTTTCGCGCGGCGGCGGCGCGAGCCGCCAGCCCTCGCGAAGCGCTGGAGCGGCTCAATCAGCAGCTCCTGACGCGCTCCACGCGCGGTATGTTTGTGACCTTGACCTACCTGGTGGTGGACGCACAATCAGGGGAACTCTGCTATGCTACGGGCGGCCATCTCCCGATGCTGCGACGTCGTGGGGCGACTCATGACGTGGAAATTCTTTCCGGCGACGAGGGACTGCCCCTCGGCATCGAGAGGCGCCCGCTCCTGGTCGATCGCACCCTGCAGCTCGCGCCGGGCGACACCCTGCTACTGGTGACGGACGGAGTGGTGGAGTCGTTGTGCAACAACCGTGCGGTTTTCAAAATGGACAAGCTCGTGGAGATTTTCGGCCGGGTGGAGTCGGGTGCCGGCCCGCTGGTGGAGGCGATCTTTGAGGAGATCGGACGGCTGACTGCTGCGCCTCCGGAGGACGACCTCACCGTGCTGGCGATCACCTGGACTCCCCAGAGATCGGGAGTTGCCCACCTATGAGAATTGCCATCGGCAGCGAGCCCCGGCTGCTGAGTATTCTGCGCAGTGTGGTAAGATTTCGTGCCCAGGAAGCCGGGTTCCCCGACACTGACGCGGAGCGCTTAGCCATGGCCATCGATGAGGCCGCTGCCAATATCATCCGGCACACTTATGGCGGCCGGCCCGACGACCTGCTGGCCCTGGAAGTTCGCGGGTATCAGGATCGCCTTGAGTTCATCCTGGAAGATTGGGGTCCCAAGGTTTGCGAGAATCTGATCCGACCTCGGCCCCTGGAAGAGCTCCGGCCGGGCGGCCTGGGCACACTATTTATCGCGAGTTTTGTGGACGAGTGCAGCTACGACCCGGAGTTCAAGAATGGTAATCGCCTGAAGTTGGTCAAGTATCTATCACGAAAGGTTCCCCCCTGCGATGAAGGTTCAAGTTCGAAATCTGGATAAGATCTCGATTCTGGATAGCTCGGGCGACGTCGATCTGTACTCTTCGCCGCGTTTGCGCGAAGCCTTGCTGGCGGAGATTCAACCGGGCGGTCCCAGCGTTCTCGTTAATATGTCCGGGGTGGCGTACATCGACAGTTCCGGCATCGCCACCCTGGTTGAGGGGCTGCAGCTCTCCCGACAGACCAAGACACGCTTCGGCTTGTTTGGGTTGCGGCCCAATGCGCGCTCGGTGCTGGAGTTGGCGCGACTCCACAAGGTCTTCACGATTTTTGAGAACGAGACAGAGGCCCTGGAGAAGATTGGTTCGGTTCAACCCTTCGGCGGCATCTGAGCGGGCCCCATCCCAGATCTGATCACGGCGAGAAATGACCGGCGTTCTGGCCTTCCTTGGACGCAATACGCTCGATGTGCTTCGCTACCTGAGCGGCCTGTACGACCTCAGTGCGAAGGCTGCCTACTGGACCTTCGTTGCGCCGTTCCGCGGGAGGAAGTTAAAATGGGAAAGCGCCATCCACCAGATGGTGCTGGCGGGCGTGAATTCCATCCCGATCGTCTCACTCATCTCGTTGTTCATCGGCATCGTACTGGCCTTGCAGGGCGCCTACCAGCTCCAGAAGTTCGGAGCTTCTTATTTCGTCACCGCACTGGTGGGTGTTTCCATGACGCGCGAGCTGGGACCGCTCATCACGGCCATCGTCATTGCTGGGCGATCCGGCTCGGCGTTTGCCGCCGAACTCGGCACGATGAAGGTTTCCGAGGAAATCGATGCGCTCGAGGCCATGGGGCTCAACAGCGTGCGCTATCTGGTAGTCCCCAAGTATCTTGCCATGCTGGTGATGCTGCCTTGCCTCACGCTGATCTCCGATCTCGCGGGTATCCTGGGCGGCGGCATCTTCGAGGTCCTGCAGTTGGATCAGACCTTTCGGATGTTTCTGGCGGCGACGCGCGACTCGTTGGCGATGCATGATATTTCCACGGGCCTCGTGAAGAGCCTGGTGTTCGGGCTGATCATCGCAAAGGTGGGATGCTATGAGGGCTTCTCGGTTCAGGGTGGCGCCGAGGGCGTAGGCAAGGCCACGACTTCGTCCGTCGTGGTCTCCATTTTCCTGATTATCTTTGCGGACGTAATTTTCACGGCGATCTTCTACTACACGGGCTGAGCATGGCAAACGAATTCGAGGGTCCGATGATTCGTGTGGTGGACCTGGTCACCCACTATGGTGAGCGGCGCATCTTGAACCACGTTAGTCTGGACATTCCTGCGGGCGAAACGATGGTCATCCTGGGGGGGAGCGGAACGGGAAAGAGCACGCTGCTGCGCCACATCATGCGTTTGGAGCTTCCCAGTTCCGGCCACATCTTCATCAAGGACCAGGACATCTGCTACTTGCAGGAGGAACGTTTCAACCTGCTGCGGCGCAAGATCGGCATGTTGTTCCAGAGCGCGGCCCTCTTCAACTCCATGACTATTGAGGAAAACGTGGCTTTGCCGTTGCACGAGCTCACGCAACTGGAAGACTCCACCATTCGCATCATGACGCGCATCAAGCTGGATTTGGTGGGGCTGAGCGGGTTTGAGAACTATATGCCTTCGCAGTTGAGCGGCGGCATGAAGAAGCGCGCGGGGCTGGCGCGGGCATTGGCCATGGACCCGGAAATCCTGCTGTTCGACGAGCCGTCGGCGGGGCTTGACCCCATCACCGCAGCGGGAATCGATTCGCTTATCCTGAAATTGAAGGTCGCGTTCAAGATGACGATCGTCGTGGTCACCCACGAGCTCGCCAGCGCCTTCGTGATTGCCGACCGCATCACGGTAATGGACCAAGGCCGGGTGATTGCCACCGGAACGCCCGAGGAGATCCGCCAGAGCCAGCACCCGCGCGTGCTGCAGTTTATGAACCGGATCCCCGAGGGCGACCAGATGGACGCGCAGACTTACCTGCGCACGCTCACGCAGAACTAGGGGCGCGGGGAGAACTTCCCGGCAGAGCCGTGTTTCCTGACGGGTGTGGGCTTGGATTTACCTGCGCGGGGCGCCTTCCAATTCATCCATCGCGAGGTAGGAATTATGGCGCGTGGCAACGAGGAGATTAAGGTTGGAGCCGTGGTGGTGGTGGGGGCGGCCCTGCTTCTCGCGGCGCTGGTCTTCGTGGGTGGCGTGAACTTGTTTCGTCAGAAGAAGGCCGAGTACACCACCCACTTCAAATTCGCGGGCGGCCTTGAACCCGGCAGCTACGTCCGCTTTGGCGGCCTCAAGGTGGGAACGATTCAGGCGGCCCGGATCGACCCACAGGATTTGACCCGCATCCGTGTCACCCTTGAGGTAAAGGCTGACACACCCATCCGGATCAATTCCAAGGCCCGCATCTCATCGCTGGGGTTCTTGGGCGAAAACTACCTGGAAGTATCCCCAGGCACGCGCGAGGCAGCGCTGCTTCCCGCGGGCAGCGACATCCCTTCGGTCGAAATCATCCAGTTGCCCGACGTATTTAGCAACGTAAACAATATTACTGTAAATGCCAATGAACTCGTCAATGACCTGGACGACCGCATCCTCGTCCTTTCTGACAACATTAACCAGTTGATCAAAAACGTGAACGAAGTTGTTGGCCAGGAGAACCGTGAGCATTTCAACTCCCTGCTGGCCAACGCCGACGGGATGCTGAAGGACGGACGGCCGCATGTCGACAAGACGCTCTCCAATCTCGAAACCGCCAGCGGCAAGCTCACGCCCACGATCGACAACCTGAACGCCACCGTGGGCAAGACGAACAAACTGGCTGAACATCTGGACGCCGTGGTGGTCGAAAACCGCCAGGAGCTTCACAACACGCTCCTGCGCCTCGAGACCTCCCTTGCCGATGCGCAAAGGCTTATTACTAACCTGGACGATACACTGGATGGGAACCGCGGCAACCTGGACGAAACCCTGGAAAACCTCCGCGTCACCAGCCAGAATCTCAAAGAACTATCCGACACCCTCAAACAACGGCCCTACAGCTTGATTCGCATCAAGACGGAAAAGGACCGCCTTCCTCCGGCGGGAAAGTAGATCGGGCAGGGGCGAACCCTTGTGGCCCTCCCGCCTTTGCCGTGTTGACTCTCGACTACTGCAATCGAAGTTTTCCTTGCGGGACCTGCTACCCCAACCGATAATCAAATGCCGGACTCGAACCTCGGCCATTTACGGGGGACCCGATGCCCACCCTCCTGATTATTGAAGACGAAGCCAAGATGCGGCGCCTGCTGGAGCTGAACCTCTCCGAGGACGGCTTCACCGTCTACACCGCCGCGGATGCCGAAGCCGGTCTCAACACCTTGCGACAGGAGAAGATCGACCTGGTCGTCACTGACCTGAAACTGCCGGGCATGAATGGTCTGGAATTGCTGCAGGCCGTGAAGCGGACCAACGCCACGATTCCGGTGGTGGTAATGACCGCGTACGGCACGGTCGAGACGGCGGTGGAGGCCATGAAGGCCGGCGCCAGCGATTACCTGCTGAAACCTTTCGCGCTGGAGGAGATGAAGCTCATCCTCCGGAAGGAGTTGGACTTTCATCGCCTGCGCGAGGAAAACCGCTCGTTACGCGAGGCGCTGGGCGAGCGTTACCAGTTTCGAAACATCGTGGCGCGCAGCCCGAAGATGCAGGAGGTGCTGGCCACGGTCGAGCGCGTGGCGCCAACCCATTCCACCGTGCTGCTGGGCGGCGAGAGCGGCGTGGGGAAGGACCTGATCGCGCGCGCCATCCACGAGCACTCGCGGCGCGCGGCGGGGCCGTTTATCAAAATCAATTGCACGGCGATTCCGGAAAACCTCCTGGAAAGCGAACTGTTCGGCTATGAAAAGGGCGCCTTCACAGGTGCCAACACCTCCAAGCCCGGGAGATTCGAGCTGGCCGACAAGGGCACGATTTTTCTCGACGAGATCGGTGATGTGCCGGGTTCGATCCAGGTCAAGCTGCTGCACGTGCTGCAGGACCGCCAGTTCGATCGGCTGGGCGGTACGAAGACCCTCAAGGTGGATGTGCGCGTAATCGCCGCGACCAACCAGGATCTGCGCGCAGCTCTCGAGCAGGGGACATTTCGCCAAGACCTCTACTACCGATTGAATGTTGTGCCGATCAGTATTCCGCCTCTGCGCGAACGAAAAGAAGAGATTCCATATCTTGTGGATTACTTCATAGCCCGCTTTGCCCGCGAGTCCGACAAGCCCCTTACCGGTATCACCTCCGCTGCGCTCCAGCTCCTGGCGGACTTCCACTGGCCCGGCAACGTGCGTGAACTCGAAAACATCATCGAGCGCGCCGTGGCGCTTTCCACTGGCACGGTGATCGACACGGCGGATATCCGGCTGGACATCTCAACTTCGGCCCCCGCTGCGGCTGCCTCAGGCGGCTCGGCTCCTTTCCCGCCCGAAGGCATGACGCTCGAACAGTTCGAAGACGAAATCATCCGCGAAGCCCTGCGCCGCGCGGGCGGCAACAAAAGCCAAGCGGCGCGACTGCTTGGCCTCTCGCGCAACGCCCTGCGGTATCGGCTGTCGAAACTCGGCGTGGCGGATGAGGAAGAAAAGTAGGCAGTAGGCAGAAAGCAGTAAACAGCGGGCGCCGGTGTCCTTGCCGGCGCAGCGGCGAGGTTGCATCGCCAAATGGCGGCATGGCGCCGTCAAATTGACCCAGGACCGGGTTCGGATGTCCGGATCGATGTTCCGACATACCTAGGACGCCACGGCTGAATTTCCCGCTTGTTTTAGAAAATGGCCCGAAAGTGAAATAGCAGCGGCAAGATAAGCCCCTTATTCCACTTTGCCTGAATAAGCCGCTTGGGAGCGGGCTCTTATTATGCGTTCTGGCCAATATGTAAAACAACCGCAGGGCTACTCCACCTTTGTTCCCGCTGACTTGCCCCCTGATCCACCACAGTCAACAAAGAACCGAAGGGTTGATATTCCCTCGATTTGACTCGTAGCCATCAGGTCCGCCCTGGTTCGGAGACTGCCGGAAGAAGTGTCTCTAGATGTCGGCCCTACGCACTGGCCCAGGGGTTGATGACGGGAACGGAAAGATCTTCAAAGTGCGATGTATTGCGGGTGGCGAGCGTAGCCTGACAGGCAAGCACGATGCCTGCGATCATCATGTCTCTTAGATCGCCGGGACGTCCTTTCTTGTAACGGGTCGCCATGAGGTCGCCGGCTTGTTGAGCAGCCGCCGCATCGAAGGGAGCAATCCGCCGATCGATCTTGTCGGCTAGGACGGTTTCGAAGGCCTGCATCAATACCGCGCGCCGCTTCCCCGCCGGCATCGTCTGCAATCCAAACCGGATTTCAAGGATTGTTACGGAGGTAGTCCAGATGGACGTCCGAGGTTGGCTGTCCAGCCAATCGATCACCTGCTTGTCCGGTACTCGGCGCATGAGCGCCGAAAACACATTGGTGTCGAGGATGATCATCAATGGAAGGAGGCGGGCGTGATCCCATGTCCGCGAAGTTCAGGAATATCCGCGTCCAGACCGGCCTTCCTAAACAAGGATGCGATTTCGGTTCCCAGACCGCGGACCGGGGTTTCTTCTTCCTTGACGGCGTCGCGCAGAATATCTCGCACTTCTTCTTCCATGCTCCGGCCATGCCGCTTGGCGCGGCGCTGCAGCCGTAGCTTGATCCCTGCCTCAACATTGCGAACCACAAATTGGGCCACTGAACCTTCCTCCTGATATCACGATATCAAGAAATCGCCCGAACTTCAACAGCAAGCAGACCTGGCCTGTAAGCCCACGCCGTCGGAGCAGGGAAGACGAGAAATCCGGGCTAGGGCCTCTCCCAGGGGCGGCAGATGCGCTCGATGGTATCGATCATGTTCTCGACCTGTTCGGGGTCGGGGGGGCGCCCGGCGTGGACGGCGGCGTTGCGGATTCGCCAGGCCTTATCGAGCTGGGCCTTGTCTTCGACCGAGATGTAACCGTCTTCGGCGAGGCGGTCAAAGAGGATTTCGATCGCGCCGCGCACATTCAGGTTCATGCCGCTGCAGAGTTCGCGTGCCGCCACGCGGAGCAGCCGCTCATATTCCTCCCCGGCGATCTTGCCAGCCAGTTTGGGTTCTTCTTCCACGAGGATGCGCGCCAGTTCCAGCGGGCCGTAGTTGCGCAGGAACGGCCGCAGCACCTGCGCCACGCGGCGCCGCTGGATCCAGACGTCGGCGTCGAACCCGCCGTGACTGTTCGCGCCTTCACTTTGGCGAGTTTCGTCGGCCACCAGTTCGTGGTACGTCCACAGCGCCGTCTCCGTCTCGGCCACGGAATCCAGGCGGAAGTGCTCTTTCCAGGCACGCAGTTCGTCGCAGTAGGCCACGTAGAGTTCGATCGTGCGCGGGCGGTGAACCTGCAGCAGGTTCATGATGGGCGTCGAGAAGATGCCGAAGCGGTCGGGATGCACGAAGCGCAGCACGAGTGAAACAATCCCAATGCTGTGCAGCACTTCAAGCCCCCTCCTCACCAGGTCGCGCGGGTCGGTGGGGGCGGGGCCCAGCACCAAGCGCGCCTTCTTCAGAACCTGGTCGAGTTCCTTTTCATTGGGCTTGGTCCAGTAGCGCCCGAAGGGCGTGGCGGTGGGATCGAAAATGTTCAGAACGTCCTTCGCTGCCAGCCATCGGTTGCCTGTGCAGAGCGGCTCGAACTTCTTCTCGAGGGTGCGCAAGGCGTAGGTGCGCCCGAACTTCTGTTTGCAGATCTCGGGAAAACGGTCCAGGTAATGTCTGAGGTCAAGTCCCGGCATGACAGCCTCTCCTCGTCGCGTCACAACGAACGCGTGGCGGGCGCCAAAGGCTGGGGCCATCGCGCCCGATATTCTCCTGCACCAACCAGTAAATGCCAATCACGCCCAAAAGGCAACCCCCGGCGCCCAACGCTGATCGGAAACGCCTCCCAAGTCGCGGAGGGGTGCAAAGACTGCTTCCTGTTTGAGAACCTGGTCGAGGTTGCGCGGGGTTAGATGGGTTCCCCGAGGTGGCCGTAAATCCCGTTCCCCTCTTAACATCGCGCTCCCACTCCCCTGGCCGAAATCAGCCACCGAACGGCTGATTTTGGGCAGGGGTCAGCCCTGCATTTTTCTGTCTCAAGATGAATAACCTCCCCTAAGTCAATGTCCTGTAAGCAGATGGACAGCCTTAAGGATTTCTCAGTTTGGCAAGGGTCGTGCCCTATAGAAGGCGGAAATCAGTAGGAAGCTCGACCAAGTACGTTCGAGCGAGGTGGGCCATGAAAAACCGAATCTGTTTGATCACGCTCGCAATTCTCACTCTGGGGCTGCTCGCACCGGCCAGCGTTCTGGCCGAGGACGAACCCCAGCCCGGCGTGGGGCGCATCAGTGTGATTCACGGGGACGTTTCCACGATGCGCGGTGATTCCAGCGAGTGGGTGGCGACCACCGTCAACGCTCCCGTGGTGGCCGGTGATAAGGTTGCGACGGGAGCCCAGTCGCGCGCCGAGGTTCAGTTGGATTTTGCCAATGTGCTGCGCCTCGACCAGCGCGCGGAAGCCAAGATCGCGGATCTGGGCCGCACCAAGATGCAGATTCAGGTGTCTGCGGGGCTCGTCGATTTCTGCGTTTTCAAGGGCACGGAAGCGGAGGTCGAGATTGATACGCCTAATATGGCAGTCCGTCCCTTGGCGGAAGGTGTTTATCGCATTCAGGTGGATTCCGCCAGCCAGACGCAACTGATCGTGCGCCAGGGGGAAGCGGAAGTTTCCACCCCACAGGGCAGCACCAAGGTTGAGAAAGACCAGATCATTCACGTCCAGGGGGCTGGCAATCAGGAATTTCGCATCGAAACGGCGGAAGCCAAGGATGAGTGGGACAAGTGGAACAACGAGCGCGACCAGCAGATGGAGGAAGCGCAGGCCTGGCAGCACACCGACCGCTATTACACGGGGGCCAGCGACCTGGATGCTCATGGTAGCTGGACGAACGTGCCGGGCTACGATTGGTGCTGGACGCCTGCCGTGGATGCCGGCTGGGTTCCTTACCGCGACGGCCGCTGGACGTGGGAGCCCTACTGGGGATGGACCTGGGTATCGTATGAGCCCTGGGGTTGGGCGCCGTATCATTACGGCCGGTGGTTCTCTTATGGAGACAGGTGGTGCTGGTGGCCGGGCAACGGATCCTATGGTCGGCGGCCCATCTGGGCCCCCGCTTACGTCTCGTTCTTCGGTTTTGGTGGCAGGGGCTGGGGAGCTGGCGTCGGCTTCGGCGTCGGTTTCGGTTTTGGCTCGATTGGCTGGTTGCCTCTCGGTCCACGTGATGGCTTCAGTCCCTGGTGGGGACGGGGGCGTGGCTTCAACACGGTGAACATTAACAACGTGACGAATATCACTGGTCACGGGGGGGCATTCGGCTATCCGCGGGGCCGCCTCTCCATGGGGTCGAACCTGCAGAATGTCATGAGCAATGGGCGCGTACGGGGAGCGCTCACCACCGTTTCCACACAGGACTTTGTGAACGGCCGCATGGCTCGTAACTCACAGCCGGTGAACGAAAGCATGTTGCGCGGGGCAGGTGTGGTGAGGGGTACGCTGCCCGTAGTTCCCACCCGGGCCAGCCTGCAGCCGGGCACCAAAGCTGTGAATGGCGCGGCCTTGCCGCGGGCCACGGGCGGTAGTGAGCATTTCTTCAGCCGGAACACTGGACCTACGACCCACATGCCGAGCTTCTCATCGGAAGCTGGCCAGATTCGCGAAATGGTGCAGCACGGCCCCACGGCCGGCGCGGGCCAGGGCGTCCAGCCTGGACCGAACAGCCTGCGGACGGGAGGCCAGATGGCGGCCGCCCCGCGCGCGGGCGCCAGTTTGGAGAACCCTGCGACTCGCTCGAATCCTACGATGGCCGAGCGACCGGCCCCGGCCAGCGCGACCACGCGGCAGACAACTCTGCCGCCGCAAGGGAACCAGAGTGGCTGGCAGCGCTTCGCTTCGCAACCCGCCCCCAGCGGCGGGCGGACCGGAGCTGTACAGACCACGCCGCGCGAAACGGCGGCATCTCGAAACGTTGAACAGCGGGCCGCCGCTCCCCAGAGCCAGCAAGGCGGCTGGCAGCATTTCACTCCGCACGCACGGGCTCCTCTGGAAGCCGGCAGGGCGACCAGCCAATATGCGCCCCGCCCGGCGGGCGCCGGCACATGGAACGCCCCTGCGCCCCGCACGGGAGGTTCGAACTACGGCGGGTCGCGGCCGCCCCTGGAACTGAACCGGCCCATCCTGCGGCAGCGCCCAGGCGAGGGCGGCTACTACGGTGGCGGTGGCCGCACTTACTCCGCGCCCCGAGGTGGTGGCGGTGGCAGTTACTCCGCGCCCCGAGGTGGTGGCGGTGGCGGCGGTGGCCACACTTACTCCGCGCCTTCGGGTGGTGGCGGCGGCCACACTTACTCTGCGCCTTCGGGGGGCGGTGGTGGAGGCCACAGCTCGCCCTCCTCAGGTTCGCACGGAAAACACTAGAGCCCACCAGCAAGCAACAGGGGCAGTCGGCCGGCACCTCAACTCAACCTGCCACTGCCCCTGACCTCCTTCGGCTTCTCGGTCAGGCCGGCTTTGGGTGAAGAGCGCTGAGTCCTCCCGCCTGCGAAGCCCATTAACTCTGGGGGTGCGGGTGTCATCTGCGAGACGCGGGCGCTCCCAGGTGCAGTCATTCCCGCGAAAGCGGGAATCTACTCCGCAAGCCATTGGAAACGCGCCGACGACGGACTGGATTCCCGCTTTCACGGGAATGACCAGTGTCTCGAAAGGGATCCCATTCCAAATGACACCAGCATTAACTCTAGGCACACACCGGCTTTCCTCATGTAAAATGGGTAGATGGCAACCCGGCTCAAACTTCTGACCAAGACTACGGCCTCGCCGGAGGAGATAGATCTCATCCTGCGGGCCGCGCATGCCGATCCCTTCCACATCCTGGGGATGCATTTGGTTGAGGTGGAAGGCAAGCCAGCCGTGGTGGTGCGCGCTTTCCTGCCGCGAGCGGATCAAGCCTGGGTAGTCCGCGGGCCAGGCGAGGGGGACGTCGTGCCGCTCCAGCGAGTTCACGCGGCGGGATTTTTCGAAGCGGTGTTCCCCGGCGAGCAGGCCGTGTTCCCCTATCGCCTGCGGACGGACTACGGTGGCCAGTACGAGTTCGACGATCCCTACCGGTTCCCGCCGGTGCTTTCCGACTTCGATCTCCACTTGCTGGCGGAGGGTACGCACTACAACGCCTACCAGAAGCTAGGTGCACACCTGACGGAAATCGCCAGCGTGCGTGGCGTGGCGTTTGCAGTGTGGGCTCCGAATGCCCAACGCGTCAGCGTGGTAGGCAACTTCAATTATTGGGACGGCCGGCGTCACCCCATGCGCGTGCGCGGCGCTACCGGTGTGTGGGAACTCTTTATTCCCGGGCTGCGCGAAGGCGAGATTTACAAGTTCGAAATCAAGGGGCGCTACAAGAACTACTTGGGGCTGAAGACCGATCCTTACGGCTTCTACATGGAGGTGCGGCCCAAGACCGCCTCGATTGTTTACGACATCGACCGCTACACCTGGCACGACCAGGCCTGGATGGCGGAGCGCACGGTTCGGCAGAGCTTGGACGCGCCGCTGGCGATTTACGAAGTCCACCTGGGTTCGTGGCGCCGGGAACTGGAAGAGACTCATCGCGTCCTGAACTATCGCGACCTGGCCGAACAACTGGCGGACTACGTCCAGAAGCTGGGCTACACCCACGTGCAGCTGCTGCCGGTGATGGAGCATCCGCTGGATGAATCGTGGGGTTACCAGACCACCGGCTATTTCGCCCCCACCAGTCGCCACGGTACACCGGAAGATTTCATGTACTTTGTTGATTACCTGCACCAGCGTGGGATCGGCGTGATCCTGGACTGGGTGCCGGCGCATTTCCCTTCTGACGCCCACGGGCTGGCGTTCTTCGATGGCACGCACCTTTACGAGCACGAGGATCCGCGCCTGCGCGAGCACCCGGATTGGGGCACGCGCATCTTCAACTACGGTCGCACTGAGGTGAGGGACTTTCTCTGGACGAGTGCGCTTTTCTGGCTGGAGAAATATCACGTGGACGGCCTGCGCGTGGACGCGGTGGCCTCGATGCTCTATTTGGACTACTCGCGCAAGACCGGGGAATGGGTGCCGAACGCCTTCGGGGGCAATGAGAACCTGGACGCCATCGACTTCCTCAAGCGCTTCAACGAACTGACCTACCAGCAGCATCCTGGCACCCTGACCATCGCCGAGGAATCGACCGCGTGGCCGATGGTTTCGCGGCCCACCTACGTGGGCGGATTGGGCTTCAGCCTGAAGTGGAATATGGGCTGGATGCACGACATGTTGCACTATTTCTCCAAGAACCCGGTCTTCCGCAAGTACGAGCAAAATCACCTGACCTTCTCGTTGCTCTACGCGTTCAACGAGAATTTTGTGCTGGTGCTTTCGCACGACGAGGTGGTGCACGGCAAACGCTCCCTGATCGCGAAAATGCCGGGCGATTACTGGCAGCAGTTTGCCAACCTGCGCTCCCTGTACGCTTTTCTCTACGCGCATCCGGGGAAGAAGATGCTTTTCATGGGTGGAGAACTGGGACAGTGGAACGAATGGAATGCCGCCCAGAGCCTGGACTGGAACCTGCTTGAGTATGAGCCCCACCGCAAGTTGCAGGAACTGGTCGCCGAACTCAACCACCTTTACCGCGCGGAGCAGGCGCTCCACGAAATCGATTTCGAATACGCGGGATTCGAGTGGGTTGATTTTCGCGATGCGGACAATTCCGTGATCGCTTTCCAGCGAAAAGGGAAAACGCCGGGCGACCACCTGATCGTGGTGTGCAACTTCACGCCCGTGCCGCGCCCGGATTATCGGGTGGGTGTGCCGGAGATGTGCTTCTATCGCGAGATTCTGAATACCGATGAGGTGAGATTCGGCGGCAGTGGCGTAACCCATGCCCCGGGCCGCCAAGCCCTCCCCTATGCCTGGCAGAACCAGCCCTGCCACGTGGAACTGACCCTGCCGCCCTTGGGCGTGATTTACCTGAAACCGCAGAGGTAGGCAACGGTCGAGAGTCAGTCGCAGCTGAGAGAGCGGCCAGATTCCTCAGATGCGACCACGTTTCACACGACACTGTTAATACTAAGTTGCTTTCATGGAGATACTATTGCCGACGCGAAGCATCACGTTAGGTGGGTGACTGTTCATCACCCCTCACCCGGCCCGCGCCGGCTGGTGAAAGCGCCGGTCGCGGCCCACCCTCTCCCCAAGGGAGAGGGTGGCCGACGGAGGAGGCCGGGTGAGGGGTCTTTCCCTTTACCCTGGAGCGGCTGCCCAACATGGCTTTCTGCGCTCGCGTTAGTACCCTGTTGAATGCGACTTAGTATAAGGAGCTTCTTCAAACCGATTTAGTTTTGCCGTTTTCAGGCGCGGCCTCGCATGAGATTCCGCGACGTTACGAGGGGTTCGCCCCTGCGACCCCCTCGTCAGGATCCTGAGAGAATAGTGGCCTGGCACCCTCAAAGACCCAATACCAGCTTATCGACGCGCTTGCTCAAGTCGCGCAGGTACGCCTCGTCGCCGGCTTCCAGCTCAGTCGTTGCGTAGCCAGTGTAACCGACGTCTGCAAGCGCTTTGCGCACCGCGGCCCAATCGATATCACCGTCCCCGAGGTTTACGAAATCCGCGGTGACCGGGCTCCATCCCTTGCCCATCTTAAAGTCCTTCAGGTGGATCTTCGCGATGCGGTTGCCGAGGGTGTGTATCCAGTCCTGGGGATACCCGTAGAACACCACGTTCCCGACGTCGAAGTACGCCTTGATCCAGGGGCTTTTGAACTCGTCCACGTACTTCGCCATTTCGAGCGGGCTGAGCAGAAACTTGTTCCACACTTCTTCAATGCCGATGACGACCTTCAATTCTTCCGCCAGCGGGATAAGCGTGCGGATCTGCTTCTGGGAGCGCGTCCAGGCGTCCTTGTAACTGGTCTCGGGATTGACGACCCCCGGGACCAGCAGCACAGCATCCGCGCCCCAGAGCTTGGCGTTGTGGAGCGAAGTCTTCATGCCGTCCAGCGACTTCTGCACCACGGCGGGGTCGTTCGAGGAGAGCGGATTATCCCAGTGCGCCATATTCATCACGGAATGAATGCGGACCTTGGCATCATCCGCGGCCTTCTTGATCTCCTCGGCCTCTTTCAGGTCCTTGACGGTCTGGCCTTCCACGGCCTCAAAGCCCACATCGCGGGCCAGCTTGAAGCGGTCGGCATAGCTCAACTGTTTCGGCAGCATGTCGATCTGCACGGCCTTCTTGATGCGCCCGGCGGCAGGAGCTGCGGCGGGGGGCGCGCCGGCAAGGGTGGCGGCGGCCGAACCCAACGAGGCCAGCGGGGCCGCGCACGCGGCACCCACGGAAATCTTCAGGAAATCTCGACGCGAAGAATGTTGCTTCATGATGACCTCCAGCTACGGCTGCGTCCGTGATGAGCGGGACCCTTCGCCCCGCACCCTGGGGATCGCCACGTTGCAGCCGAGCGAAATGGGCGGGCGACCGCCGGAATCGTCCCCGAACCTCGGGTGGTTTTCTCAGCCGTCGCCTCGCCGGATGAACCTTACGCGAACTTCGTGATATCTATTTTTGGATCCAGTACTTCCTTTGACTTTTGCAGTTCTTCCCAGGTGATCAGCTTGCCCGTGTAGGCCGCCGTGCGGCCCAGCATGGCGCTCATGGCCGATTCCGCGCCTTGCGCGGCCTGGTTCTGGAACTGGCCGCTGGAAATGCTGGCGACGAAGCCCTTCTGTTTTTCGGGGTCGGCCTGATCGAGCGAGCCCTTAAACGTTCCCGCCGCGGAGAATTGCTCGCCTTCTTTGGCGCCGCCCAACCCCGCGTCCCATTTGTTCTTGCCGGCGATATTGACCCGCGAGTCGTAGTGCGACTCGGAAACCCCGTCGGTCCCGAAGAGCTGTACGCAAGCGTCGAAGTTGGGGTTGTCGAATTGGGTCGAGCCGAAGCTGATCTGCACATCGCCGGGATAGGTAAAGACCACGTTGAAGTTGTCCGAGCAATCGCCGGCATCGGTGCGCGCCTTACGTCCGTGCGCACCCACGGCTTTCACCGGGTGCCCCCCGAGCATCCAGTTGCACATGTCGATGACGTGGATGTTCTGCTCCACGATGATGTCGCCCGAGAGTTTGATGTCCCAAACCCAGTTGCGCAGCCGCTTCTCTTCGGCCGAGGCGCCGGGCCATTCGGGCCGGTCGATGTGACCGCAATAGTAATAGGCAAGGCCGCACGCGATTTTCCCGAGCGCGCCATCCTGGATGCGGCGGGTCAGTTCAACCATGGGCGGCGCCACACGAATCTGAAATCCCACGGCGAGACTCAGCTTGCCCTGGACCTTTTCACCAATCTTTATGACGTGGTGCGCTCCTGGAACATCGATGGCCACAGGCTTTTCGCAATAGACGTGCTTGCCCGCATCGACCACTGTCTCCAGGTGGTGCGGATGGAAGTAAGGCGGCGTGGTGATGAGAATAAAGTCCACTTCTTTCGAAGCGACGATTTCCTTGTAGGCGTTGGGGCCTTTGTAGAGTTGGGCAGAGTCGATGGCCGCGTAGCCCTTCGCCTGCTGGATTTCGTCGAAGTGTTTGTGCGCGGCGTCGAGTTGGTCGCCGAAAAGATCTGCGAGGGCCGTGACCCGCGCCCCGGCATCTTGCACGAAGCCCGAACCCACCGCCGTGCCGCGGCCGCCACAGCCGAGAATTCCGAAGCGAACCTGGGAATTCGCGTCTGTCCCGCGCACCAGTTGCGGCTTCATGATCATAAAGCTCGCTGCCGCCGCGGCCCCCAGGAATTCCCTTCGGCCAAGCTTGCTCTTGCTTTGATCGATCATTTCGAATCCTCCTTTAATCCGGTTGAAAGCTGAGTATCAAGAGTTTCTCCGGCCCGCGCTCAAGATGCGGGCTACCCCTCCGAAGCTTGCCGCCCCTCACCTGCCTGGCTTGCTCATTTCGGACCGGCAGCGCCGGGGTTCACCGAAAGCGGCAGGACGTAAATATCCTTGAAGTGGATTTTCACACCACCGCCGGTGTGAAGCTGCAAACCGATGATGCCATTCGTGAACTTGGGATCCGGATCCAGAAAGTCCACGCACTGCACTCCGTTCAGCCGCGTCACGTAATGGCGGCCTTCCACAGCAATTTCGAGATCGTTCCACTCCCGCGCCTTGATGGCCTTCTCACCGGCGGGCGTGGGCAGCGCCACCCAGCCTCGACGGCCGCTCTCGTAGATCCCGCCCGTGTGCCGGGTGGGATCGACTTCCACCTGCATCCCCTCAATATCCGGGCCGGTCTCGGGCGAATTACCGGTAATGGTCGAGCGCGTGAACACCCCGCTGTTGCCATCGGTTTCGCACTTGAACTTCAGCCGCAGCACGTAGTCACTGTACGTCTTCTCCGTAGTGAGGTAGCCGTAATGGCCCACGGTGCTCTCGCCCAGAATTGTGCCGTCCTCCACTACCCACTTCTCCTGCCCGTTGTTTTTCCAGCCACTCAGGTCCTTGCCGTTGAATAGCGAGATCCAGCCGTTCCCCGCAGGCGCCTGGGCCCCTGCTTGCGCAGCCAGAAAGAACCCGCCGAATAGAACCGCTAGCAATCGTTTCATGTCGGAACTCCTTGAACCCTTCTTGTCCCCAGCGGGCGCGAGGACGCTCGCGACCACTGTCGATCTGAAGCCACAGTGAACGAGACGATAATAGTCAAGACCGGCCATGAAATCCAGTGGAAGAATGCCAGGGGCGATTTGGCCTGGAAGTCTGCCGAAGACCGGTGCCTGGATCCACCCTTTGGCCACACCCACAAATGACGAGATTCTTCGCTGTCCGCCGTGGCAGATCCCACTCATCGCCGCGCGCGGGCGAAGGGAGAGTACGAGAGAAAGGAGAGTGTCGGCCAAAATCTACGGCCCTCTCCCCTTGCGGGAGAGGGTGGCGCGTAGCGCCGGGGGAGGGGTCCCCGCGAGACTTCTCATGGTCAACAATAATGCGGGACCAAGCCTCATGTGGAGCGTCCTCCACTCTCGGGTCTCCGAGCGGGGTCGAAGCCGGCGTCGATCTCTGCTTGCAGCTTCTATCGTCAGGAGTAGAATGCCTGAGATACAAGCCCTTACAAGGAAGGCCTGGTGACATGTTGCGAAAATTTGTTTTGCTCTTGATCAGCTTGTTAACCGTCGCCCCCGCTGCGACCGCCCAGAGTAGCACGGTGGTTATCCGCCCGAAGGAGATTGACGCGGTGCTGGTGAATCCGGGGATGGGGATTCAGACGTTCCAGCGCTTCAATGGGGATGCAATCAACGCGGGGCTGGGATGGTCGGAAGAAGGCCCCGTCGGAAAGTTGGCGCCGGCAGCAGGAGCGGTGGATTTCCCCGCGTCCTCGATTTCCTATTGCCGCTGGTTCTGGGAGACGCTCGAGCCGGAGCAGGGGAAGGTGCGCTGGGAGATTCTGGACGAAGCCTTGCGCCAGGCGCACGCGCATCATCAAACGCTGGCGATCCGGCTGATGCCCTACGACGAGAAGCACCCGCTGCCGGAGTGGTATCGGACGTCGGGAGCGCGGCGCGCCAATCAGGTGACGGACAAGGACGGGGAAATCTGGCAGCCGGACTTTGCGGACCCGTTGTACCTGAAGCATTGGGGAGCCGTGGTGGCCGCGGCAGGGGAACGCTACGACGGGCATGCGGATTTGGACAGCGTGGATATCTCCTCGGTGGGTTACTGGGGCGAAGGTTGGAGCCCCTACATGCCGGCGTTCGAGGCGCAGAAGAAACTGGTGGATATCTGGCTGGAAGCGTTCCCGCGCACGCCGCTGCTGATGAACTTCGACCAAGAAAAAGCCCTGGCGTACGGGACCCAGCAGGGCGCGGGTTGGCGGCTCGACTGCTGGGGCGATATGCGGCTTTCCTCCGACGATCCACATTTCCCAGCGGAGATGTTGGACATTTATCCGCAACAAGTGGTGCGAGCTGGAATTCGAGACATCGGGTTGCGCAGTCCGGTGTCGCTTGAAGCCTGTTGGGTACCGGGATACTGGAAGCAGCAGGGGTGGGACCTCAATTACATACTGGCCCAGGCGTTGCGCTGGCACGTGTCGTCGGTGAACATCAAGTCGTCGGCCATCCCACCGGAGTGGAAGAAGGCCTTCGACGAGTTTCAGAAGAAGATGGGCTACCGTTTCATCCTGCGGCGGCTGGAGTATCCGCAAGTCGTTCTGGCCGGCACGATGCAACCGTTGCACATGTGGTGGCTCAACGCGGGAGTGGCGCCGGTTTACCGTCAGTACGAGCTGGCCCTGGAACTGCGTTCGGCCAGCAGCAGTGCGGAAATCAAGTTGCCGGTGGACGTGCGCAAGTGGCTGCCCGGCGACGCGGTATTCGACGGCACTGTCTGTATTCCCGAAAGTTTGAAGCCGGGAAGCTACCGCCTGCGCGTGGCGCTGCTGGACCCGCGCACCGGGCAGCCGGCCATCAAGCTCGCTATCGAGGGTCTCGAGCCCGACGGCTGGTACGACCTTGCGCCGATCGAGGTCCGGTGACGATTTTGGATGTTGGGTCAGCAAAGCGGGCGAGGGTGGATGGGGACATCAGGCAGTAAGCACTGGGCAGGGGGGGCGAGCGCCTTGCGGGAGTCCCGGCGGAGTGGGGAAAGGTGCAGGGCAGTAGGTAGAAGAACCTGCTCCCTTACCCAGCGCGGTGTCTTCCCCTGCGGACTTGGGAAGACGTCCGGATTTTCTTGGCCTCACAGAAACCCTGGGCGTTTTCGAATCGTCTAAGCAGGTTTGGGTTATTCTATGAAGGGTTCAATGAGGTACGGCAAGATGCAACGAGACTGTTTGAGGAGTGTGGCGCGCCCATGAACTGGAGAGGGTTGGCCTGGGCGGCGGCTTTGGCAATACTGTTGTGTGGACCAGCGATGCCGCAGCAGGGGGCCCGACTCTCGCTCCAGGCGGCTCTGGATCTCGCGGCCAAACAGAACCTCGACCTGATTGCCGCGCGGCAGCGGCGAGCGGTCGCGCTGGCGGGCGTCCTGATCGCGCGCCAGCGGCCCAACCCGATTTTCAACTTTACCGCCCTGCGCGACACACCCCATGAAGGATTGTTCATCGACCAGCCTTTTGAAATCGGCGGGAAGCGCGGCCGGCGGATTGAGGTAGCGAACCAGGTGGGGGCGCTGACCGACCTCGAGATTACCGGCTGGGAGCGACAAGTCCGGCGGAAGACGCGCGAGGCTTACTTTCAGCTCTCTTTCACGCAGGCGGAATCAGCGCGGCTGCGGCACCTCCTCGAGCTGGCCCAACGCCTGGATCAGATTGCGCGGGAAAGGTTCGAGGCCGGGGATGTTCCGCAACTGGAAGTGATTCAGGCGGGGCTGGAAGTCGCACGTGCGCAGTCCGAATACAAGGTGGCGCAACAGGAGGAGAGAGTTTCGCTCAGTCAACTTAATGCCCTTCTCAACGAGCCGGCCACGACCTCCTGGCAGCTCGTGGAGATGCTTCGGGACCTGCCACCCACTGTTGTACTCCCTGAACTGGTCCAGTCTGCTTACAACTCCAACCCCGCACTTCAACACGTTGCGCAGGAGCAAAAGGTTGAAGAAAGCCGGCGGGGGTTGTTGAAAGCCGAACGAATTCCGAATCTGGATTTCGAATATGGGATGGATTTCAATGCCCCACACGATTTCCGAGCCGGGCCACGGGGCCAAATCACGATGGCGCTGCCCCTCTTTGCGCGTAACCAGGGAGAGATCGCGCAGTCCCTGGCGACCCAGCGCGTCTTGAATGCTGAGGAAGCTGCCACGAAGCGGTCCGTCGCGGCACAGGTTGAAACCGCCTACTTCGACCTGGACGCGCGGCGGACACAGGCCGAGACTTATCGCGATTCCCTGGTACCCATCGCGCAGAAGCTGGAGGGCCTGGCGGAAGAAAGCTACCGTGCCGGAAAGGCTGATATCCTGATGGTCTTGACCGCTCAACGGAACGTGCAAGATGTGGAGCGGAACTACCTGCAAAGCCTGTTGAGTGTCCAGAATGCTTTTGCGGGACTGGAAGAACTGGTGGGAACACCGATCGATCAGAAATAGATGCCGATGCCTACTATACGATTAGCTTTTGGCCTCAGGTTGTATCGCGGTGCACTTCTCCTCTCTCTGATGGGTCTGCTGGCTTGTTCGAAGCAGCCTGCGGGCAATGGGGATGAGGAGAATTCAGATAGCTCCTCCACCGCGGTTGCCGAAGTCACCCTCACCAAAGTCGTCCGGGCCGACATCAGCTCGACCCTTTCTGTCAGTGGGACCATTGCGGGCCTGCCGAATCAGGACGTGAAAGTGAGCTCACTGGTGCCGGGCCGCATCGCCGAAATGCTTGTGGCGGAAGGTGACCCGGTGAAGGAGGGCGCGGTCCTGGCGAGAATCGACGACCGTTCCTTTCGGGATCAGCTTCAGCAAGCCCAGGCCAGCGTGGACCAGGCCAAGGCCACACTCGAGAATGCGCGGGCGAATCGCGTGCGCCATGGGAACCTGTTCGAACGAGGCATCGCCGCCCGCAAAGATGTGGAAGATGCCACTACGCAGGAGCGCGTGGCGGAGGCGGCGCTGAAACAGTCGCAATCCGCGGTAGCGCTGGCGCGCCTGCAGCTTTCGCGAACGGAAGTGAAGTCTCCCCTCAGCGGCACGGTGGTCAAGCGCCTGGTGAGCACCGGAGAACAAGTTGATGGCACCGGCGCGCAGCCGATCTTCGAAGTGGCAAACACGGTGGAAGTGGAGCTCTACGGGAACGTGCCGGCGGTCTATTTGCAGAGAATCCGCCTGGGCCAGACCCTGCGCGTGCTGACAGAGGCTTTTCCGGGCAAGGAGTTTGCCGGCCGCGTGGCGGCGACCTCGCCCGCCGTGGATCCCTCCACCAACGTGGGGCTGGTGAGGATTCGCATCGGCAACCAGGCGGGCCTGCTGCGGCTGGGAATGTTCCTGACTGCACAGGTTCCCCTTGAGACGCATGCGCACGCCTTGGTGGTCTCCCCCCAGGCGATCTATCGCGACTCGGACGGACAGCCCCGCATCTTTCGCGTCCAGGACGACAAGGCGGAAGCGGTCCCGGTGACATTGGGAATCGAAACACAGGACCGCGTCGAATTGCTTTCCGGCGCGCAAGAAGGGGAAGCGATAATTCTGACGGGCGCATACGGGCTCGGCGCGAGCGCAAAGATCAAGGTCAAACCATGAACGTTGTGCGCTTCTGCCGGCAGAACCGCCGCGCGGTTTACCTGCTCACCGCTTTCCTGATCATTGCAGGCTTGGTCTCCGCCTTTCGCTTGCCCAGTAACATTTATCCGGAGTTGTCGTTCCCGCGCATTGTCATCCTGGCGCACTCGGGTGACCTTTCACCGCAAAACATGCTGCTCACCGTGACGCGACCGCTGGAGGAGGCGGCGAAGACGGTGCTGGGGGCACAGCGGGTCCGCTCGCGAACCATTCGGGGTGCAGCGGAAATTTCCGTGCAGTTCAACTCCGAGATGGATATGCAATACGCCCTGCAGCTCATGCAGGCCAGAATCAGCGACGTGCGCGGCGAGCTCCCTGCCGATGCGGAAATTTCTATCGAACGCGTCACGCCCACGGCTTGGCCCATCCTGATGATGGTTCTTAGCGGAAACGTTCCTGGCGCGGATTTGCGCGACTATGCCTACTATGATTTGCGCCCCTTGTTCAGCCGGGTGCCCGGTGTGTCCCTCGTGGAAGTACAAGGGAGCGACCAGCGGGAAGTATCGGTGATTGTGGACCCGCAGAAGATGCTGGCCCATCGGCTCTCCCTGCCGGACATTGCGGACCGCCTACGAGCTACCAACCAGGTCAACTCCGTGGGGAGGCTTGATAAGGATTATTCACGTTATCTCGTGCTGGCCACGGGCCAGTTTCATGATTTGGAAGAGATCCGCAACACGGTCGTGGCGGTTGAGAACGAAGTCCCGATTCGCCTCCGCGATGTCGCGGAGGTCCGCGAGGGCGTCGAAGATCCGCGCATCCTCGTGTACGGAAATGGCCAGCCGGGGGCTCTCCTCAGTATCTCCCGGCAAATTGGCGGAAACATCCTGCAAGTGGCAGGCGACGTGAAAACGCTGGCCGCCCATTTGGGGTCGGCGATTCCCTCCACGCTCCGCCTCTCGGTCGTTTACGACCTGGCGGAATTCGTCCGCGAGGCTGTGGCCAGCGTGCGCGACGCGGTTCTGATCGGCGGTTTGCTGGCCGTGCTGGTTCTCTTCGTGTTTCTGCGCGAAGGCCGTTCGACGGTCATCGCTGCCATCTCCTTGCCCATGGCCGTCGTGGGAACTTTCTTCTTCATGAAGCTTTTTGGGGGCACGCTCAATTTGATGTCGCTGGGTGGACTGGCCATCGCCATCGGCCTGATCATTGATGACGCCGTGGTCGTCGTTGAGAATATCTACCGACATCTCGGACTTGGGGATTCCCCACCTGAGGCGGCCGAGAAAGGCACCCAGGAACTGCTGGGGCCAGTGATCGGGTCAACGGCCACTACGGTCGTGGTCTTCGCGCCGCTGAGCCTGCTCAAGGGGGTAGTGGGGGAGTTCTTTTCGGCGCTCTGCCTGACGCTGGTTATTTCCGTAACCCTCTCGTTGATCCTTGCCCTCGTGCTGATTCCTCTCCTCTCGGAGCAATTCCTGCTGCCCCGGCATCACCGGCCAAAGTCGGAGCGATTCATCCAGCCCGTCTACCGCGTTTACGAAGCCTTGGTGCGTTGGGCCCTGGGGCATCGCGTGCTGGTAGCGGCCGCGGTAGTGGTTTCCGTCGTGCTGAGTGCCCTTCTTTACCTGCGGTTGGAAACCGGATTCCTGCCTGAAATGGACGAGGGTGGGTTCGTCCTCGACAACTGGACGCCTCCCGGCACGTCGCTGGCAGAGACCAATCGCCTCGACCACCTGATCGAGGAGCAGGTGCGCGCCCTGCCGGAGACGGCCTCCTTCCTGCGGCGCACGGGAGCGGAGATGGGACCGTTCGCCACCGAGCAGAACACCGGCGAAATCGTCGTCAAGTTGAAACCTCGCTCACAGCGCGAACGCGGAATCGAAGAGACCATGGCCATTCTCCGTGCCAGCATCCTGCGGAACGTACTCGGCGTGCGCATCGAATTTACGCAAGTTCTGCAGGACATGATCGGCGACATGGAGGGTAACCCCAACCCCGTAGAGGTGAAGATCTTTGCCAGCAACACGCAGGACCTGGAGCACCTTGCAGATGAAATTGGGCCCAAGATTCAGCAAATCCCAGGGATTGTCGATTTTATTGGCATCCAGAAAGGCAATCCTGAAAGCATCATTAATGTAGATGCCGTCGCCGCCGGGCGCCTGGGATTAACTGTTGAGCAGGTTTCACAGCAGGTGAGCGCCGGGCTGCTGGGGCTGGAGCAGACCGCACTGCGACGGACCGATCGGACCATCGGCATCCGCGTGCGCTTCCCGGATTCGTTTCGTTACAACTATGACGATGTGCGCCAGTTTCCTATCCTGACCCCGGCCAAGCAGATCGTACCGCTCTCCGCTCTGGCACACGTCGAATCCGTGCAAGGCGAGAATCAACTCCTCCGCGAGAACCAACGCTTGATGGTGGATTTGCAGGCGCGGCTTGGGAATCGCGGGCTGGGGAGCGCCATCCATGATGTCCAGAGCGTGCTAAGCAGCATCCATTTTCCGGTGGGCACCACCTACGAAATTGGCGGGCTGTACGAGAGCCAGCAGAATTCCTTCCGCGACCTGCTCTCCGTCCTGGCGCTGGCGCTCGGCGCGGTTTTCATTGTCCTGGTGATTCAGTTCCGGGCCTTCACACCGGCGCTGATCATCATGTCTGCTGCCCCGCTTTCGGTCCTGGGGGTATTTGCCATGCTGTTGGCCACCGGGACGGCTCTGAATGTCTCCTCCTTCATGGGGATCATTCTGATGGTGGGGCTTGTGGTGAAGAACGGGATTATCCTCTTCGAATATGTCCACCGGCTTTGGGAAGGGCAGGGCATGCCCCTGCGCGAGGCATTGGTGGCAGCCGGCAAGATTCGCGTGCGGCCGATTCTCATGACTACCCTCTGCACGCTATTTGGATTGCTTCCTCTCGCCCTCGGCTTGGGCTCCGGCGCGGAATTGCAGAAACCACTGGCCCTGGCGGTCATAGGCGGGCTGACCCTTTCCACCTTCATCACTCTCCTGGTGATGCCGGCTTTGTATTCCCTTTTGGAACGGAAATCGACGTAGCGGCCGCCAACCGTCGTTCTGCAATCCCGCACTTGTTCCCCTCGGTCGCCGGCCGCCTGTCTCCGAATCTGCCACCTCGGGCTCATGGTCGCCGAGGTGGGGACGGGGTAGTGGGCCGCTCTGGTTTCTTGTAGCGGCGGCCTATGACCGCCGGCTTTTGATTCAATAGATTCCGGCGCTCCCCGCAGGGCGCGGGGCAGGCGCCGAGCGCCGCTACAGCAAACTGACACACTACCGGGGACGGCAACCCCTTACGGTCTCCGTGAAAATACAATACAATCGCCAACGTTAGGAAATTGCAGGGCGTCGGGGCTGTGGCTGATACTCTATATACCAGGAATTTCCAGGAGGCACGAATGAAGGAACTCGGGGTTGGTATTATCGGAACCGGTTGGGTCTCGGGCGAATACATTCGAGCGTTTGAATCGAACCCGCACACGGAAGTTCGGGGACTGGTGAGTCGAGAAAGAGCACGAGCCCAGGCGAAGGCGGAAGCTTGCGCAGCCCCTCACTGCCGACCCTATGACCGGCTGGAAGAAATGCTGGCGGATACCTCCATTCATATCGTAGCCATCTGTACGCCCCACCATTTGCACGTCCCCCAAGGCGTGGCTGCGGCTAAAGCGGGGAAACACCTGGTCCTGGAGAAGCCCGTCGCACTGGACCTGGGGGGGCTCAATGAACTCCAGGCTGCCGTGCGCGCTGCGAAGGTCAAGACCGTGGTGAGCTTTGTGCTGCGCTGGAATCCCTTGTTCGAAATGATCAAAGCCTTTCTGGCGGATGGCGTCGTCGGAAACCTCTTTCTCGCCGAGGTCGATTACCTTCACGGCCTCGGCCCGGCGTATGCACAGTATGCCTGGAACATTAAGAAAGAGATTGCGGGGAGCAGCCTCCTTACCGGCGGATGTCACGCTGTGGACGGCCTGCGGTGGTTTGTCGGCAAGCGAGCGGTGGAAGTGTGTTCGTACGCCAACGTCAGCCGGGAGAATCCACTGCACTATGAGTACGAGCCAAACAGCGTGACGCTGGTGAAGTTTGAAGACGGGACGATCGGCAAGGTTGCGTCGTCCGTCGAGTGCGTCCAACCCTACATTTTCAATGTGGAGCTTTTCGGTGATCAGGGGACGATTCGCAACAATCAGGTTTTCTCCAAGCGGTGGACCGGCCAAAAGGGCTGGGCTGCAATTCCAACCACCCTTCCGGACAGTGGCGATGTCACGCACCATCCCTTCAAGGACGAAGTCCGGCACTTCGTGGATTGCATCCTGAACGACCGAGAGTCCCACGCCAATCTGGAAGATGCCGCCCTGACTCACGAGATTTGTTTTGCGTCTGATATCTCCGTTCGAGAGAAACGACCGGTCACACTACCTTTGTAGCTTTTCGACAACGAGGCTGCTATGCCAATCTGCAAAATACCCGTCCGCCCGTGGCTGAGAATCCTGATGGCCGCCGACGCGCCGCACATTCGCGAGTTTCAAATCTACGATGGATCTGACTAGGGGCGCGATGGGGCCCTGGCGGCCACGGCCACGGGGGCTACGCCCCTCAAGTGGCTTCAGGACTGACGATGCCAGCCCATTATTGTGAAGTGGGGTGAAGGCGGGCCGCCAGGCCCGAGCGCGTTGAGCCGAGCGTCATGAGCAAGGATTCCCGTGGAATACTGGTCACAAACGGTCTGATCATCCAGCCCAGGCCGGTCGGGATGTCACGGGTCAGCGAGATGGACTCGACCTCGACGTAGACGCCCTGGTCCTTCTCCTCGAATCGCCAGTAGGAGTTCATCCGCCACAGGAATCCGCCGTCGTGCCCAATGGGCTTTTCATGCTCGCCGGGCTGGTCGGCATTGGCAACCTCTGCAATCCGAGTCGCCACGGAACGGCTGTGGCAATGGGTTGCGTCCACGGGGAAGTACTGCACATCATGCTCAGTGTTGAGGGTGACCGTGATGACTTTCTTCTTCCTCAATCGATAATAAATCTGGTAGTTGTTGCCGTCATGCTTGACCAAACGCGAGCGGACGACCTCGGGCTGATAGGTGTCCTGATGGTGGTCGTAGTCCTCGACAAATTCCAATACCTCACGCAGGGTTGCCCCGGGGATGAAGACTGCTCCGATCCAGTGGTGAATCAACCCATGGGGGGCCGCGATCGGTGCGCCTGAGGCATCCCGCGTGTGGAGTTGCGCCATGTAGATTTCGCCCTTGCGGATGTCTGCAATTGCTCCCGAACGCTCGGGTTCCGGCAACCCCTCAAGGTAGAGGAATGCCCCCGGGCGGGCCAATTCTCCCGCGATACGCGCCTCGGAGCTTTGCACATATCGGGCAAATGCTTCGAGCGTTTGCGGCTGCAGGTCCATCGTCAACACATCGGGAGCCTGGGGTGAAAACACTCCCAACACAAGAAAGAATGCGAGGGTCTGTGGAGAACGGAGGCTCTGCATCGTCGTGGCGAATCGGCGCTTGATCTGAAGGACATCATACTCCCAGTCGTTCCGAAATAGTCAAGGTTGTTCCTCGGCAGGCTGATCAACTGGCAGGGGCAACGCAGGAGGGGGTAAGCGGTTCTGGATTGAGTGGAACTATTTTTTGCGATCCGTGAAATGTGGAATAGAATTCGAAAGAATCCATGCGTAACAGAATTCCAAACACAATAAATGCCGACGACCCCGCAGTGCTGGGCCGCCTTTTGCGTTCATGGTGCGGTGGAATCAAATCCTTCGTGTCCACGCGCACGAAGGTCGCGCTGGAAACCGTGAAGGTGGCGGGGGTATTGCCCGTGCAGGGTCTCTCAATCCTGCGCGGAGGAGGGCGGCGTGGTTGACTATCTGAAAACCGTCCGTCCGTCGCGCCTCAAGGTGGGGTTGGCGCTTGCTGTGATCTACTTCATCTGGGGATCCACCTACCTGGCCATAAGGTTCGCCATTGAGACAATCCCTCCCTTCTTGATGGCGGGCGCACGTTTTCTTGTCGCGGGTTCGGTGCTTTATGGATATATGCGGGTGCGGAGCGTACCGCGTCCTCCTCGCAAGACTTGGCTAGCCGCAGCGAGCGTGGGCGGTCTTTTGTTGTTGGGTGGAAATGGCGCATTGGTCTGGTCGGAGCAGCGCGTGCCTTCCGGCCTGGCGGCAATCTTGCTCGCGACCATTCCCATCTGGATGGTCCTGCTTGACAGTCTGCGCAAGGACGGCGCGCGGCTGACGGGTCGTGTCGCGGGCGGCCTGGGGATCGGGTTGGCGGGGTTGGGGATCCTGGTCGGCCCTGCAAAGCTTTGGGGAAGTGCGCGCGTGGACCTCGTCGGCGCGGGTGTTCTGATGTTCGGCGCGCTTTCCTGGTCGGTGGGGTCGCTCTACTCACGTGATGCGAAGCTTCCGCCCTCGCCGTTCCTCGCGGCGGCAATGGAGATGCTGGCAGGCGGCGCGATGCTCATCGTGCTGGGTTTATTGACTGGAGAAGGGAAGCAACTGCACTGGCAAGCCGTTACCTTCCGTTCTGCCGCAGGACTCTGGTACCTGATCGTGTTTGGCTCCCTCGCGGGTTTCACGGCATACATCTGGCTGCTGGGTGTGATCTCGACGGCGCGTGTCTCGACCTATGCCTACGTTAATCCGGTCGTGGCCGTGTTAATTGGCTGGGCGTTTGCGGGAGAGGCGCTCTCCGCGCGCGTGCTGTTGGCCACGGGCACCATCGTGGCGGCGGTGGCGGTGATTCTCTTCCATCGTCCTCGGCCCCCGGCGACTGCTCCTGACACGGAAGGGCTTCCGACGCGTGATGAGGAACAGATAATGGGGATTGGGGAGAAGTGAGCCCCGTTTGTGCCCGTTCCTGGTAATGGTGCGCCGGTCGTGCTTGAGCCGCAGGCTCTCGAGGAAACGGAGTGGGACCGACCCTGGCTGCCCCAATCGACAGGCCCTGGCCCGGCGCGTTTAAGTCCAGAATAGCAAGATTCGGGTTGCTCAACTTTCGAGCTGCATTCAAGATGGAACAGACTTGAATGCAGGAGTGGAAAACCATGCAACCGAGGACCGAGGACTACTCCCGAATCGAAAGAGCCATATTCTTCCTGGAAGAAAACTATCGCCGCCAACCGGAACTGCGCGAGGTCGCAGAAAGTGTGCACCTGAGCGAGTTTCACTTCCAGCGCCTGTTCCGGCGCTGGGCCGGCATCAGTCCGAAGCGGTTCGTGCAATTCCTGACCCTGGAATATGCCAAGAAACTCCTGGACCAGTCACACAGCGTGCTCGACGCCACCTACGACGCGGGCCTTTCAAGCCCCGGGCGGCTCCACGACTTGTTTGTCAATATTGAGGCCATGACGCCGGGCGAGTTCAAAGCCAAGGGTGCCGGGCTTGGCATCAGCTACGGGTTCCATCCGAGTCCTTTTGGGGAGTGCCTCCTCGCGGTGACCGAGAAGGGCATCTGCGGTCTGGGTTTCATGGGCAAGGGTGGCCGCGCGGGAACCCTGCGCGATTTCCAGAGGCGATGGCCGGAGGCCCGCATGGAAATGAACTCGCGGCTTACGCAACCCTATGTCAGCCGCATTTTCGGCGGCCAAAGGGGAAGTGGAGATCGGCCCCTCACCCTGCTCCTGCGGGGCACCAACTTTCAGGTCAGAGTGTGGGAAGCTCTCCTGAAGATTCCCCTGGGTTCGGTGACCTGCTACGAAGACCTCGCTTCCTCCCTCGGCAAGGCGCGAGCAGCGCGCGCCGTGGGCGGGGCCGTCGGGCGAAACCCCATCGCCTTCCTCATCCCCTGCCATCGCGTCATCCGCAAAGTGGGCGCAATCGGGGATTACCACTGGGGCGCAGCGCGGAAAAAGGCCATGCTGGCTTGGGAAGCGGCTCGAACGCCGTTGCATCGGCACTGATCCTGCATCCTCGATCGCGCCCCGATCGATAGTGATGTTCGCGAGTTCGCAAAAGCTCAGGGCGGGGAAGCGGCTCACCGCACATTGCATAAACCCCACGGTTGTTGATATCCTGCCGCCTCGAAATCGGGCAGCGAAGAAACATGTTACTGGCGCTGGGGTAAGGGCCTCGGCTGCACCCAGCGCCGCCAGCGCATTCCTTAATGGCTGGGATGCCTGACGTCGCCCCGGGGGTCACAGAGTTGACATCGCCCCTCAAGCCTATGCCTTCCCAGCGCTGGACGCACATCATCCCCGTTGCGTTCATCATGTACACCATTGCGTTTATCGACCGGACCAACATCTCGCTGGCGCTGCCCTCCATGAGCCGGGAACTTCACATGAACCCTACGCAAGCGGGCGATGCGGCGGGCGTTTTCTTCTGGGGATACATGCTTCTGCAAATCCCGGGAGGCCACCTGGCGCAACGCTGGAGCGCCAAGCGGTTCGTCAGCATCCTGCTGGTAGTTTGGGGCTGTTGCTCTATAGGCTGCGGCTTTGTCGAGACGTGGCGGCAATTCTGGGTCATGCGTTTCTTTCTGGGAGTCGCAGAGGGCGGGGTCTGGCCCGCGGTGCTGGTGCTGATCTCTCACTGGTTCCCCCGCGCCGAACGCGCCCGAGCCAACGCCTACTGGATGCTCTGTCTTCCCGTCGCCGTGATTGTTTCGGCCCCCGTCTCGGGATGGATTTTGGGTCGATGGAATTGGCGCGTGCTGCTGATTGCCGAGGGCGCCTTGCCTTTCTTGTGGCTGGTCATTTGGTGGATATTCATTGATGACCATCCTCAGCAGGCCCGCTGGATTCTCACAGAGGAACGCCATTATCTCGAAGACACTCTCCAGCGGGAATCCCAGGAGCTCGAGCCCGTGAAGCCCGACCCGTACTTACGAGCCCTGTTCAGGCCTCAGGTATTAGTGATGATCGGTATTTACTTTTTGCTGAACACTGGCAACTATGGCTACCTGTTCTGGCTTCCCTCGGTGCTGGAAAGCGCCAAGCAGATGAGCAATCTGCTGGTCGGAGTTCTGTTTGCCGTTCCTTACGTTATGACCGGCATGGGTATGGTCATCCTCTCGCGCCACTCCGATAAGCGACGTGAGCGGCGGGGCCACGTGGCATTCGCGCTGGCCTGGGGCGGCGTTTGGATGATGGCCTGTATCCTTTTGAGCAGCCGTGTCCCAGCCTTGGCCCTGGTCGCGATCTCCTTGGTGGGAGCCGGCTCCTACGGTGCGCTGGGACCGTTTTGGGCAATCCCCACGGAAGCTCTTCCGCGGTCGGTTTCCGGATCGGCCATGGGCCTGGTAAATGCCCTGGGCAATCTGGGAGGATACTTCGGCCCGCTCGTTGTCGGATTCCTGAATCATCGTTCGGGCAATTTCCTCGAAGCCTTCGGAGTGCTCAGTCTGGGATATCTCGCCGGCGCCGGGTTGACCCTGCTCCTGCGCCGGCCGGCGGCCGCGCGCGTGTAGTCGCTCCAGGGCGAAGGGAAAGGCCCCTCACCCGGCCTCCTTCGTCGGCCACCCTCTCCCCAAGGGAGAGGGTGGGCCGCGACCGGCGCTTTCGCCAGCCGGCGCGGGCCGGGTGAGGGGTCATGAACAGTCACCCACCTAACCTGATGCCTCGCGTCGGCAGTAGTATCTCCATGAAAGCAACTTAGCATGAGGAGATGGCTCGCACCCCGAACCTAAACGAGTGCCACAGCGCGAATGGGCGAGCCGGAGCCGGCTCGAATCTTGAGTGGCAACGCAAGGAAGAGAAAGAAATCCGGGAGCTGGTCCAGATTGCAAAGGTTCTCAATGATCAGCACCTGCTTCTCGAGCACGACGGGGTGAATCGGTTGGGTGCGGAGCGCCTCGGGCGGGTCCGGTGAGAGCGTGTCAACCCCGATCGCGGCGACCTGTTTCGAAAGTAGATACTCGGCGGCGTTCATGCCGACGCCGGGCCAGTCCTCCACGTAACGCTGATCGTTCGGGCGTAGCTCCCACTTCATCGACCAGCCGAAATCAAAAAGCACAATGTCGCCCCGCTCCAGGGCGCCGTGTTCGCTCTCCCACCTGGCAATCCGGTCTCTCGAGACATATTCGCCGGCCTTCATTCCCTGGCAGTTGACGCGCACACCTCGCCCTAGCAGGCGCGCGACCGGAACCCTCTCGATCGTGACGTGGGCTTGCGGTTTCGCATCGCTGACGAAGTGGGCGGGAGCGTCGACGTGTGTCCCATTGTGCTCGTGCATCACCAATTGATAACTCAAGGAGCGCCCGCCGTGCCAGTAAGAGCCCCAAAGGTTATGGAAGAACCTGGAGTGGGTGGGGAAATGCGGCATGTGCTCTTCCAGGGTTTGGCTCAGGTCAATGACCCGCGCGTCCCGAAGTGCCGGCAGCAGGGCGAGGGAGTTGCTCATGCCATCCTCCATTTTCAGCGTGGCTTCGATTCAAGACAGGCTTAGAGAGCGTGTCAACGGAAAAGCCTTATGACGAAGGGGCACGCGCCGGGGTAAGAAGGCGGAAGAGCAGGCGCCTCACAGAGTATTAGAGCCGCGCGCGCTGGCAGGGGCGGGCCGGCCAAGCGATCACTCCGACGCGGCAAAGTAGCCGGGTTTCCAGCGCAGGGTCACGCCGTGTCGCGAGGCGACCACTTTGATGGAGCGATAAGTGCCGTCGAGGGCGCTGCGCGCCGGGGTGTAGCCGATCTCGTACTGTTCACTTAGTTCGTGACTGATGGCATCCAGCGAGTCGGCCAGGCGCACCAGGCGCTCGGCTGAAAACGCACCCGTCTCCGCGCCCAACCCCTTGTTTTGCGAAGTTTCACCGATCTGCCCGTGCGAGAGATAGCCCGTCCCCAAGTCAGTACCCGGTGCGAAGCGCAGCGGAAAGTACGCTGCGCCGCCGGTGTCCCGGGCGATCTGCTCTAGGAGTTTGTCCCCTGGATTCGAGTACCCATAGGCGGCATTGCCGATGGTGTAGATCATCGCCTCCGCTTTGCGGGCCATGGACATAGCCTCGTCCAAGGAGTGCTGGCTCTGCACGTCGAGGCCATCGCTGATGATCACCAGGACGCGTCGGGTCTCCTCAGGCTGGCCGGCCTTGAGCATTTTTTCCCTGCACGCGAAGTAAATGGCATCGTAAAGGGCCTTGCCACCGCCGGACTTCAGTTCTTGAATCTTCTCATTCAGAAGATCCGCGTCACTCGTAAACTCCTGGTTAATGGAACTTGTGGCGTCGAAGGTTTGCAGGAAAATCTGGTTCTTGCTGCTGCCGGCCCGGAGCATCGTATAGGCGAACGCACTGGCGGCGTCCTTTTCAAACGGTAGCTGGCGGCGCGAGCTGTTGCTGGTGTCGAGGATCAACCCAATGCGCATGGGCTGTTGGGTTTCCCGGTTGAAGTACCGGATGTTCTGTGCTACGCCGTCTTCAAACACCTGGAAATCGTCCTTGGTCAGATCAATGACCGGCAGCCCACGCTTGTTGAGCACCGTTACGGGGACGTTGACGACCTCGACTCGAACCTTGAGGCCCTTACTCGCGGTGGGTGGGTTTTCCTCTTGGTGCGCAGGGCTACCCCCCGGCGGTGCGGGCGCGGCCGGTGATGTGTTTTCCTGGGCTGGCGTGCGGAGCGTGGCCGTCACGGCAAACAGCGCAACCCAAGTTAAGGTCGCGAGTACCGCGTGCCGGCTGCCGAAGACCCTTCTGGACGGACAGTTGGCCGACGCTGGCATATCCAATGACTCCTGTATGTTCCTGGTTGCCCCGTTGACGCCTGTTCTCTGCTGCCTGATTCTCAACCCAGTATCTTACCCCAAATGCAGCTCACAAAACAGTCGCGCGAAGCCGCGCTTGTCGAGGTCGCATTGGTGGTACATTGAGGGAGACAGCCACAAGGAGGAAACCCCGTGGAAATCGGGTTCATCGGTCTGGGCGCCATGGGAGAGCCGATGGCGCGCAATCTCCTGCGGGCGGGGCATGCATTGAAGGTTTACAATCGCACCCGCAGTCGCGCGGAGGCGCTGGCGGGTTACGGTGCCGCACTCGTGAATGCTCCGGCAGCCGCCTGCACGGCAGGTGTCGTGGCAACCATGTTGGCGGACGACCGCGCCACGGAAGAGGTCGTGTTCGGCGGGGACGGTGTTTTGCAGGGCCTTCCCAGCGGCGGCGTCCACGTTTCCCACAGTACGATCAGTATCGATCTTTCGCGGCGTCTGGCCGAAGCGCACCGGCAGAAGGGGCAAAGCTTTGTGGCCGCGCCGGTCTTTGGACGTCCGGACGCCGCCCAGGCAGCGCGTTTGGTGGTGGTCGCGGCCGGCCCGGCGGAAGCGGTGGAGCGATGCCGCCCGGCGCTGGAGGCGATCGGCCGGAAACTCTTCGTCATAGGCCCTGAAGCGCCCGCCGCCCATACCGTCAAACTCGCGGGCAATTTCCTGATCGTGTCCATGCTGGAGACGCTGGGAGAAGCCTTTGCCCTGTTGCGAAAATCGGGCGTCGACCCCGGGATTTTTCTCGAGATCCTGAACGGCTCGCTCTTTCAATCGCCCCTCTATGAGAACTATGGGAAGATGGTGGTTGAGCAGCGCTATGAGCCGCCGGGGTTCAAGCTGCGGCTGGGATTGAAAGACGTTCGGCTGGTTCTTGCGGCAGCCGATGAGGCGGCAGCTCCCATGCCCCTCGCCAGTCTGATCCACGATAATCTTCTGAGCGGGGTTGCGCAGGGAATGGGAGAACTCGATTGGTCGGCAGTGGCTCGGGTGGCCGCGCAGAAGGCGGGGCTGAAGGGCTAGTCTCATCCTCCCTGGGCAAGGAGACATGCGGTGAAAACCATACGAGTGCGCGAGTTCGGCGATCCGGAAGTGATGAAGCTGGAAGACGCGCCCGATCTGCGGGCAGGCGCGGGGCAAGTCGTGGTACGCGTGAAGGCGGCGGGTGTGAATCCGGTTGAAACCTACATGCGAACGGGAACCTATGCGATCAAGCCCGCACTCCCTTACACGCCGGGAAGTGACGCGGCGGGGTTGGTGGAGTCGGTGGGAGCAGGCGTCGAGGGCCTGGCGGTGGGTGACCGCGTCTACGTCGGCGGGACGCTCAGCGGCGCTTACGCGGACCAGGCGCTCTGCGAGGCTGGGCAAGTGCATCCGCTCCCGCCCCCGGTGACTTTCGCGCAGGGGGCCGCCGTGCATGTTCCTTACGCGACGGCCTTCCGGGGCTTGTTCCAGATTGCGCACGCCCGGCCCGGTGAGACGGTCTTGATTCACGGGGCCAGCGGCGGTGTGGGTGTGGCGGGGGTGCAATTGGCGCGCGCCGCGGGATTGACGGTGATCGGTACGGCGGGGACGGACCGCGGGCGCGAACTCGTGGCGGTGCAGGGCGCCCATCACGTGCTTGACCATCGTGCGCCGGGTTACCTCGACGAACTCCTGAAGCTCACCCAGGGGCGCGGCGTGGACATCGTCCTGGAGATGCTGGCCAACGTGAATCTCGCCAAGGACCTTTCCGTCCTCGCCCCGGGCGGGCGAGTGGTCGTGATCGGTAACCGCGGCTCGATTGAGATCAATCCCCGCGAAATCATGCGGCGTGATGCCGCGGTTATGGGCATGGTCCTGTTCAACGCCAGCCGGCAGGACCTGATGAGCATTCATGCGGCGCTCGGGGCAGGGCTCGAGAATGGCACGCTGCGCCCCGTGGTGGGAAGAGAGATTCCGCTGGCCGCTGCGCCCGAAGCGCATCGCGCGGTCATGGAACCGGGCGCCTTCGGCAAGATTGTGCTGGTGCCCTAGCCCGGTCACGCCATAACCCTTTCACCACGACGAACGGGACCCCGCGCGCGGCGTGCCCCTATTGGACTCGCGAGGCGCGCGGTGGGTTGGGGGGCTGGAGGCTGGCGCCGCGCCCGGGGGCTGTCGCGCGGGAAGTCTGGACTCTGATTCTCCATCGCTGCTGGTGCCGCCACCCACCACTTGCTGCCCACCCCATGCTGGTTATTTATCTCCTTCATTATCATCAACATATTGGGTTGCCGAGGCGTAAGTTGGTTTGTTTGCTATAAGATATTGGCGTACCGTGCGGATGAAGGCCACTAGCTCATTTTAGGTGCCACGTAAAGATAGCTATCTCATTTATTTTCATAAACATATTGGAATATTTAACGATATACTTTGTTTTCATATACATATTGGGATGGGCTGACCTGCCCCCGTTTTCTGTACCAATCATAAAGCGAGTTCCAGGGCAGTTTCTTGCTTTTGTTGTTCTCTCCGGGGCGGCTGGGGGGGGAGAGCCGCCCCGGCGCCTGTGAATTCCTGCGGGGTCC
>Ga0208457_1000230_pt1 | contig 65983 bp, 59 predicted proteins | sample June2015DPH_10_1_FD_185513 | JGI IMG/M metagenome (GOLD analysis project Ga0208457, IMG submission 185513) | Peatland microbial communities from SPRUCE experiment site at the Marcell Experimental Forest, Minnesota, USA - June2015DPH_10_150... | ecosystem: Environmental > Terrestrial > Soil >... | reverse complement strand
TCAAAAACCGCTGGTATGTGGAATCTCTTCTCAAGTTAGACGCAACCGGCCTGTTGCCCGGCGCGCGGGAATGCCTGCTCGAACTGAGGCGCAGAGGCGTTAAGATTGCGCTTGGCTCGGCGAGCAGGAATGCGCCGTTAATTCTCGACCGGTTGAACATCGCTTCCTTGTTCGACGCCGTGGTGGATGGCAGTAACATCATCGCGTCCAAACCGAATCCCGAAGTCTTTTTACGCGGCGCTCGCGAACTGGGTGTGGAGCCGGGCGAGTGCGTGGTGTTTGAAGACGCTGCGGTCGGCATTATCGCCGCCAAGCGCGCCGGAATGTGTGCGGTGGGGGTGGGCAATCCGGCCGTGTTGCATGAAGCCGATTACGTAGTCGCTAGATTAAGAGATTTCGTAATCGATGAATTTTTTACGACGAACGCAACAAGGCCCGCGGTTATTGCCCGTAACAGGACAATTGATTTTCGCGGAAAGCCCTTCTATCTTTCTGATGAGGACATTGCCTGGGTGGAAACTACCCATCGCAAGATGTCGCTGGAGGACAAGGTCGGACAGTTGTTCTGTCTACTGGTTGACAACCAGAAGGAATCTGAGCTCGACACGATTCTCGATGAAATCAAGCCGGGTGGTTTCATGCTTCGTCCCCGCCAAGCAACAGAGGTCCAAGGTATTCATCGCCATGTCCAAGCACGCACGACTATTCCCTTGCTGCTCGCCGCCAATCTGGAGCAGGGCGGCAACGGCATCGCAGACGATGGCACGCAATTCGCGTCGCCACTGGAAGTGGCGGCTACTGACGATGAAGAGCAGGCTCATCGTTTGGGACTTGTCTGTGGGCGCGAGGGGTGTGCGGTCGGATGCAATTGGACCTTTGCGCCGGTCGTGGATCTCGACTTCAATTTCAATAACCCCATCACAAACACACGAACGTTTGGCGCAGACGCGGAACGTGTCTTGCGCATGGCGCGAGCCTACATGCGAGGGGTGCAGGAATACGGGATGGCTGTTGCCGTGAAACATTGGCCCGGCGATGGCGTTGATGGCCGCGACCAGCATCTACTGGTTTCGGTCAACACCCAAACCGCTAACGCCTGGGACCAGACCTTTGGTAAGGTCTATCGTGGGATGATAGAGGCTGGGGCCGCGACCGTCATGGTTGGCCACATCATGCTGCCGGCATATTCGCGGCAGCTAGCACCCGGGATCAAGGACGAGGACATACTGCCGGCCTCGTTGGCTCCGGAGTTGAACTTCTGCCTGCTGCGCGAGCAACTCGGTTTCAACGGCTTGATCGTGACCGATGCTACAGGCCAGGTCGGCTTTACCCAACTACTGCCACGCAAGCTTGCCGTGCCCAAGGCTATTGCCGCCGGTTGCGATATGTTCCTCTTTACGATCGATCTACGGGAGGATGTCCGGTTCATGTTGGAAGGAGTCCGCAGCGGCATCCTGAGCAAAAAACGCTTGGACGAAGCCGTTCAACGCATTTTGGCTTTGAAGGCCTCGCTCCAGCTTCATCATCGGCAGGCCGACGGCACTCTAATCCCTCCGGCAAGCGCGCTCTCTGTGCTGCGCTGCGAAGAACATCGACGTTGGGCGCGCGAGTGCGCGGACAAGGCGGTCACGCTGGTTAAAGACAAACAAGGGCTGCTTCCCCTGACTCCCGAACGGCACCGCCGCATCCTCATGTTTGTGCTCGGCGACAAGGGCGGCTACTTGGACCGCGCCGGAGGCCGCGCGCGGATATTCAAGGAGTTGCTTGAACAGTCGGGTTTCGAAGTGCAGGTGTTTGAACACGCCAATCCGGAAAACCAAGTGACCAAGCCCGCGAGCGCATTCTTGGAGAAACACGATCTGATCCTCTATTTTATCAGCTTGAAGACTGCGAGCAACCAGACCGTTGTACGGATCAACTGGGGAATACCGTTCGGCTTCGATGCGCCACGCTACATTTCCGAGATTCCGACGATCGCCGTTTCCATCGATAATCCTTACCATTTGCAGGATATTCCCCGCGTTAAGACATTTATCAACGGCTATACCGGCAGCGAATCGGTCGTGGCTGCCGTGGTGGACAAACTTTTGGGTCGATCGCCATTCACCGGCATCAACCCTGTCGATCCCTTCTGCGGCTACTGGGATGCGCATCTATGACCATCCGCTCTGATCTGGCGCACTGAGGACGAATTTCGTGCCGTCTGATGTTTCCATGCGCCGCGATCCGCTCAACCTATGCCGGCGGTTAGAGGCCGGCCCCTTTCCCTATGAATATGAATCCAAAAGTCAAAGTCGGTTTAATAGGCTGCGGCACCATCAGCGGCGCCTATTTCAAGGGCTGCAAACGCTATGAAATCCTTGAGATCGTGGCCTGCGCGGATATCGACGCATCCCGAGCCCAGGCAAAGGCCGCGGAATACGACATTCCCCGGGCATGCTCAGTCGACGAGCTGCTCGCCGACACGGAGATTGAAATCGTCATCAACTTGACCATTCCGCAGGCGCACACTGAGATCAACGAGCGCGTGCTGCGAGCGGGGAAACACGTTTACGTGGAGAAGCCTGTTGCCTTCACTTCGGCCGAGGGCCAACGGATCCTCGCCCTGGCCCGATCCCGGGGGCTGCGGGTCGCATGCGCGCCCGACACCTTCTTGGGCGGAGGCATCCAAACCTGCCGCAAGCTTATCGATGACGGCGCGATCGGACAACCGGTCGCTGCGCTCGCCTTTTTCATGACTCATGGCCCGGAATCGTTTCATCCTACGCCCGAATTCCTCTATCAACCCGGCGGCGGACCGATGTTCGACATGGGACCTTATTATCTCACGGCGCTGGTCAACTTCCTGGGTCCGGTGGTCCGGGTCTGCGGCTCGACCAAGACCACGTTCCCCGAGCGCATCATCACGGCTCCGGTACGCCTGGGCCAGAAATTCAAGGTCGCTACGGCCACTCACTTGGCTGGGGTCATGGATTTTGCCGGAGGTGCAAGCGCCACGATCGTGACGAGCTTCGATGTTTGGAACTATCCCTTGCCGCCGATCGTTGTATTTGGCACCGAAAGCACGCTCGAGGTTCCTGATCCCAACTGGTTCGTGGGCCCGGTGCGGCTGCGCGCGAAGGACGGCAAGAGCTACGAAGACGTCGCGCTCACCCACACAGACGACCGGGCGCGGGGCACCGGAGTCGCCGACCTCGCCTATGCGATCCGCAGCGGGCGGCCTCACCGCGCCCAAGGGGACATGGGCAACCATGTTCTCGAAGTGATCGAGGCGTTCGGGAAATCCTCGGCCGCCGGGCAGCATGTCACGATCGCCAGCACCTGCGCTCGACCCGAGCCTTTGCCCCTGGGGCTCGCCCCTAACGTGCTGGATTCCTGAGGGCTCTCATATGCACCCGAAAATTCAAGGTCGGCATCATCGGCACCGGTGATTTTGTGGCGCTCCCCTACATCGACCATTCCCAGAGAATCTACCCGTGCAGGGGCGCAACGCATCTTGCCACCTCGCCGGCAGTTTTCATGAGGTATTTCGGGATTTCTTCGACGCGCTACGCTTCCGTTGTGGGTAAATGTGCTCGGCCTCCTTGCGGGCACATGGTTCAACTGCCGGCTCCTGCGGCAGCATGCTCTCGTCTGCCATTTCCGTTGATGCGTCGCCTTTCATTCTGTGGCGGCACTCGTGGTTGCGTTTGTGGCTTGGACTGGCCTCGGCGGCGTCCGTCCAACAGCTGCTGTTGCCACAGCCAAGGCGAAATTTAGGACGCAAATACAAGCACAACAAAATCCCACGGGTAGCCCTCCTTCCAGCGCACCATCGCCCCACAAGGTGGCCCTAAAGTCCTAGTAAAGTCCTTATTTTGCACGCTGCATCTCTGCGATTTCCGGCCATCCATTCACATGCACAATGAATAACCATTGCTGCCACGCAGCAGCCGAGGGGCCATGAGCCGCTCCATATTCGATTCCGAGACAGACGTGGGAGACCCCATTCTAGCGGGCTCGTCGAGCTATGATCCGGGGTCGGATGCGTACGCGATCAAGGGCGGGGGCGAGAACATGTGGGGTGTGCGCGACTCCTTCCATTTCGTGTGGACGCGCAGGAGCGGCGATTTTTCGCTGACGGCGGACATCACCTTTCCGGGCGTAGGGGGGCACCCGGATCGCAAGGCATGCCTGCTGGTGCGTTCCAGCCTGGATGCGGATTCGGCCTACGTGGACGCGGCCCTGCACGCGGCCGGCCTAACCTCGCTGCAGTGGCGGGAGAACGCCGGCGCGAACACAGAGCAGATCGTGGCGAACGTCTCGTCTCCTGCGACGCTGCGGATCACACGGCGCGGCGATGTGTTCTGGATGTCATGGGCGAAAAGGGGACGCTCCCTGCGGCCGGCGGGCGGTTCGGTGAAGCTCCGGCTGCCGGATCCGGTCTATGTCGGGCTTGGCGTATGCTCGATCGACGACCGCGTCCTGGAGGAGGCGGTGTTTTCGAACGTGCGGCTTGAGACGCTGGGCCCGCCGGCCGCGACGGCCCGTCTGGAGAGCACGCTGGAGACGATGGACGTCGTTCACGGACTGCGGCGTGTCGTTTACACCGGCTTCGAACACTTTGAGGCTCCGAACTGGTCGCGCGATGGTCGGGAACTGATCGTCAACAAGGAGGGCTTCATTTACAGGATTCCCGTCGGAGGCGGGGAATTCGAGCCGATCGACATCGGACCGCTCACCGAATGCAACAATGACCATGTCCTGTCCTCCGACGGCGCTTGGCTGGCGATCAGCGCGCGGGCGGAGCAGGACCAAAAGTCGAGAGTGTACGTGATACCCGCAAGCGGAGGGGTGCCCCGCCTGATCACCCCCCTGGCACCCTCCTATTTACACGGTTGGTCGCCGGACGGTGCCACTCTTGTTTATTGCGCGGCGCGAGAATGCACCAACTACTCCACCTACGACGTCTATTCGGTGCCTTTTGCAGGAGGCTCCGAGCAGCGCCTCACCTCCAGCCCCCAGCTGAACGACGGCCCAGAATACTCGCCGGACGGCCAGTGGATCTATTTCAATTCCGAGCGGACCGACCGGATGCAGATCTGGCGGATGCGGCCCGACGGCACGGGGCAGCAGCAGGTCACCTTCGATCGCTACAACAATTGGTTTGCCCATCCCTCGCCTGACGGGAAGCTTCTCGTATTCATTTCGTACGGCGGGGATGTGGAGAAATACTTGCATTCAGCCAACCAGGATGTGCTGCTGCGCATGATGCATCTGCGCCGGCGTGACGTGCAGACCCTAGCGCGGATATTTGGCGGACAAGGCACGATAAACGTGCCGTCGTGGTCGCCGGACAGCCAGAAGTTCGCGTATGTCAGCTACCGCCTCGCCTACGACCCGGAATAGGTGAAACGCCAATAATTTATGGTGAATGGCGAGCAGCGAACATAAATCGCATTGGCCTTATCTGAGAACGCCGGTTCTGCGTCCCTCTTAGGGGCATTTATCTCCCTACAGAGATCGGCGAGATTTGCTGGCGGCAGGCCCTGACGGCTGAGCTGGATCTGATATTGACGAGCCGCTTTAAGGCTTTCGTAGCTGCGGATAACCGGGATGATATTATTGACCACGTAGCGACCGCGAATCGGGCCATACAGGGGCGGCGGTCGTCTTCCCCAAAACTGGTCGATGTGCGCCGGATCGGGCCACCTGGACAAAATGCCGCGGCAAGGCGCCCGGCTCGCAGCGCTAGCCTCGCGCGCTATCGCGCCTTCCTGATCCAGCCATGCGCCGGCATAGCGAACTCGCGCAAGTCGTTGATGCGCGAAAAATGATGCACAAGAATCAATCTGTCTACTATTCAGTAAGCATTTAAATGCCAGACGATTAAAGAAGCAGCGAACTCGCTTTGCCGTCTCAACTCATGTAAGTCGTTGAAAAACGCGGCAAAAACGGCTTTTTGAGACGAAATGCCTAGTCGATGTCGATGCAATCTGGTTTCGCCGGCTCGGCTGGCTTGGGTTCGGTCCGCTCTTGGCGCTTTGCGCGTTCGACGATGCGCTCCAGACGTCGCCGGAGGGCTGGCGAGGTGACCTGTGAGCCAGCAGCCGAAGCGAAGTCCCGGCGCGATAAGTGACACCTGTGGGTAGCGAAAACCTTGTCGTCGATCGAAGTCGTTGATCCGCCGGCCTCGTCGGTCATGTTCGGTGGACCATGTTTGGCGTAATCATTGCCGTCCTGCGAAGTCTCGGGGCAGCCTTCCAGCCGCGCCGGCAACTCGTGTTGGAGAACTTGGCTCTGCGCCACCAGCTCCTCGTGTTGAGCCGGAACGCCAAGAAGCCCAGATTCAGGAATCCGGACCGGCTGCTGTGGGTTGTCCTTCGCGCGGTTTGGGCGCGCTGGGAGAAGGCGTTGGTAATCATCCAACCGCAAACGGTGATCGGTTGGCATCGTGCCGGGTTTCGGAGGTATTGGCGCTGGAAGTCACGTCGTCGGGACGGCCGCCCCTCCCTTGAGCCTGAACTCATCCAGCTGATCCGTCGGATGTGGCAGGCCAACCCGACCTGGGGCAGTCCCCGCATCCGCGATGAATTGGCGAAGCTGGGCCTGCAGGTCTCCGATTCCACCATCCGGAAATACCGCCCCAAGCCTCAGCGCCCCTCGTCGCAGGCGTGGAAGACTTTCCTCCATAACCACACCACACAGATCGCGGCGGTCGATTTCTTCACCGTCCCGACGGCGACGTTTCGAGTGCTGTTTGTGTTCATCGTTCTGGCCCATAAGCGCCGGAAGGTTGTGCACTTCGCCGTCACCGAGTCACCCTCGGCTTTCTGGGCAGGGCAACAGCTGGTCAATGCCTTTCCTTTCGAGATGGCGCCGAAGTTTCTCCTGCGTGACCGTGACAGCATCTACGGAACGGAATTCATGCGCCGCGTCGCGGGTCTGGGCATGCATGAGAAACTCATCACCCCACGGAGTCCCTGGCAAAATCCGTACGTGGAGCGTCTGATCGGCACGCTGCGACGGGAGTGCCTGGACCATGTGATCATCTTCAACGACCGGCAGCTTGAACGGGTGCTTCGGGAGTATGTGGAATATTATCACGCTCACCGCACCCACCGGGCGCTGGAACACGATTGCCCGTTGCCCCGTCCGATTGAAGCGCCCGGGCAAGGCAAGATCGTCGAGCTCCCCTGGGTGGGAGGGTTGCATCACCGCTACACTCGTCAGGCCGCCTGACACGCCACGGTCGGTGGATTGTCCGGGAATATCGCAGCCGGCTCGACGGAGAACGGCGGTTGCATCGCTTCTGTGGTCACGGCGCTGCTCGCTCTGTGAGGCCCGCTCTATTGGTCGTCTGCCGGCCCCAATCGGGGTGGCCAGTATGCAGCGTTCTTCCCCAAACCGGCAAGGTTCCGGAGCCGACCATCAAAACCCAAGGCACCAGCAGGGAAACCGCCGATGCCGAGCGGCGTCCGCCACCTCCAATGAGTTTTCGCTACCCACAGCCGGTTCAGCCAGCCAGCAAAGATTCCAAGTAAAAGGTAGGTCGGCATACGGTAAGTCATCCTAGTCAACTTCTCCCCTGCCCCGCTTCCCCGCAAGATCCTCTACTCCGTTCGAGTCTTTAGACACCACGGGGTTAAAGTCTAGTTATTAGCGGCGATTGGTATTACGCTGACCCATCCGCTGGAAAGGTTGCTTCATGGTAAACGGCAGGTGACTTCCCCGTCCCCCGACTCGTAAACCGAGAACTTGAAGTCTACCGCCGACGGGGCACGGCCGCCGAGTCACGCCATGAATCCTCCGAGGAAAGCTGCGACGCTGCCGCCGAGCCGGCACCAAGGGGAACCGGCGCTATACGAATCAGGTCCGGTTCGCGCCGACCGCTCCTGGGTATCCGCGCCAAGGCGTACACGGTTCCGTCCTGGGACACTGCGATTGATTGCACGTTCGAAGGCCTCTCGCCGTCGGCAAAAAAGATTGCTCCGTGATCGACGCAGCGGCCCGTAGGAATGTCGTAGGTCACGAGGTGCAAGTTTTCCTGCGGTTCCTCCTTGGTGCTCTGGCTGGACGGGGACTGTTCGCCGGGCTCGACCGGTCCACCGGTCAGATAGTATAGGGTTCTCTGGTCGGGACCCAAGGTGAAACCCAGATAACCATAACGGAAGCGGTCATACATGCCGCTCCGCTTCGACGGCTCCGAGGTGATGCGATCGAGGACGTCTATCCGAACTGCATGCGGGTCAAAGCGGAACAGGTAGCCCGAGTTGCCGTGCACGCCGTAGATGACCTTTTCGACCGGGTGCCAGACCGCTTGCCGCCAGTTATAGCCCATGTGGCCGGGCTTGGTCGGGTCCCAGATGCCGAAATAGTCCTTGCGGAGGTCTACTCCGACAACCGTCTCCAAGCTATCGCGATCGTAACGATAACGGAGGATGTCCCCGGCCGAAGTAGTCAGATAAGCTGAGCCGTCGTCGGGGTCGACGACGATCGCGCGGCACAAGGCAGAATAGGTCGGCCCGTCACCGGCTTCGCCCTGCCCGGCAACCGGGCCAAGCTGCCTCATTTCCCTTTTGGCCAGATCATAACGGAGGAAATAGCCGGTTGGCCAAGTCAGCCCGTAGAGACGGCCGCGCCGGGTGTCCATGGCCATTGCCAAGATGCCTTCGCCGTGCGGGGCGGAGGCCAGTCGCTCGAAGGTGCCATGGGCCATGTCGTAGGCCAGAAAATGCCCGCCCGGATAGGGCCTGTAGCCTGGCGGAGGTGCGGCTTTCTTTTCTTTGGCACCCGCCGCGCCGCCACCGGGGTTGTAGTAGGCTAGGTGCGTGGCGAAATAGAGCTTACCGTCGCTCTCCACGAATGTCACGTGGCTTTTACCTTGTGGGATGGCCTTGAGCCCTTTCTCGCCACAGGCCTCGGTCAGATCGCCCAGATGCCGGATTTGGCCGGTGGCCGGATCGAACGAGAACATTTGAGCACCGCGATCGGCCGATTCGCTGCAGAGAACGTAATATACTTTGCCGTCGCTGGCGACACCCATGCCGTTCCAAGTATCGTGGTTCATCTCGAAGCCCGAGTCGTAGGCTTGGGCGATCAGCCACTTTGAATCGGACGCAGAGGTTGCTACCGCCGCGACGACACCGCAGCATGCCGCTACCCAGAGCCTTGAGATATTCAGAAACATGGGGACGCGAATCTTCATGAATGCACCTCAATTCAACTAATGAACAAATGATCCTAATTCGTGTGCCAGTGGGGCGTCCAACGCATTCACAGTTTCAAAGGATTTACCGGCAACCAGTAAACCACGCAGGCGAATATCCTCACTTGATGCACCGATCATAACAGTGAACGTGCCCGGCTCCACGATCCAGTGCCCGTCCTTCCAGAAACTCGATCACCTCCTGCGCAAGCAGCGAGGGCGACACGTCGAAAGTGTGGCGGTATTCCCAATCGTGTTCCTCGATCCACTGCAGGTCTAGCTCGTTGGTGCCCCAGAAAGGGTCGGGTATCTGTTTGTTGCGTAGGAGATCCAGATGCACGCAGCCGGGCACAACGGCGGGCGACCGGTCGGAGTCCTTGGTCGCGTCGCGAAACTGCCACATCGTGCCATTCAGCGACAGAGTGAGCGGGGCAGCCGTCGTCGACGCGACGACGACAGAGGATGCGGCTAGTGCTGCGCTAAGGAGGAGCACACAACGATGGGTGAAGGAGGGAGAGGGCATGGGACGGTTTTCGGTGGCATTGGTGGGAAAGACGACGGCTTGCGGGCGCTGCTTCAGCGTGGCCGTGCCGTCGAAGGAATAGGGCAGAATGTCTTCCGCCGCGGTCAGAATGTTTTGCGGCCCCAGGAGACTGATGAGATCTTTGATCATGATAGGGAACGGAGTATCGCCGCCAGCGGCAGATGCGACGATTCAGTGAACTCGCGGCGAAGCGCCAAAGATTTGATCAGTGTGAATTGGAGAGACGACTCGAGACTTGGAGAATTTCGTTGTGGAAAGACTTTGGTTTCGAAGCGTGCACGCGGCAGGAGCCGGGCACGATCCCACGGCTAAATTTGACAGGACGGCCTGACAAATAAGAGCGATCGTCGGTAAATTAATGAGACGGGTTAGGGGTTTGGGAGACGACGGAACGATTCCAAATGCGGTTCGAAATCTGTACGTTGCTTGCCTCTGAACGCAATTGTGACGCTGATTAGGCCGTCCATAGACACGTAGCACGATACACCCCAACCAAGCGTCGGCTGACAAAGGCTATTTTGGTAGACGTTTACCCAAGGACTCTGACGTGACTCGCTGATTTCGGACCAAGTGATGAGTCGGTCTGGGTCCCTGACCCGCTCCCGTTCACTGGACGACCCCTAGGGTTAGTTTTTCCAAGTTAGGCGTAGCATGAGGTCGGAGAGTGTTATAGTCTTGGCGCCAGACTTCACGCTTCTCCCGTGCATCCTCGAGGTTGAAGAAGATGTGACTGTTCAGGCACTCGTCGCGCAGGCGGCCATTGAAGCTCTCAATAAAGGCGTTCTCGGCCAGCCGGCCTGGCCGGATGAAGTCCAACTTCACCTCATGCTGGTAAGCCTGGGCATCCCAGCGCCCGGCTGCAAAACTCGGCACCGTTGTCGACGGTGATCGCCCGCAGGAGCCCGCGGCGGGCTGCAAGTTGCTCAAGGCAGACGACCACCTTCAGGCCGGTCAGCGAGAGATCCGCCCACAGCAGGGGACACTCCCGGGTGAACTGGTCGATGTCCGTCAGAATCCGAAAGTAGCGGCCGTTCTCCAGCCGCTCCGACATGAAGTCCATCGACCAGCGCTGATTAGCCGCCGTGGCGACCGCCAGCGGCACCCGGGTCTGCGCGGCGCGCTTGCGCCGCTGCTTGGTGCGCACCAACAGGTTTTCTTGGCGATGGAGCCGGTAGACCAAGCGCTTGCCTACCGCCCAGCCCTCGCGTTGCAGCAGGATGGTCAGGCGGCGGTAGCCGTAGCGCACCCGGGTGAATGCCAGTTCCTTCAGCCGCAGGATCAGGCAGCGGTGATCCCGGACCACCGGATGATAGGTGTAACTTAAGGGCTGGTAGAGCAACAGCCTGCACGCCCGCCGTGAGCCCACGGCAAAGCTCGCCCGCAGCCAATCGACGATCGGGCGCTTGCGCGCAGGCTTCAGACTTTTTTTGCCAGTACCTCTTGGAGCATCCGTTTGTCCAGACTTAGGTCGGCCACCAACCGTTTGAGCGAACTGTTCTCTTCTTGCAGTTGCTTCAGCCGCCGCAGTTCGTTCACGCCCAGTCCGGCATACTGCTTCTTCCACCGAAAATACGTCTGCTCGGCGACACCGAGCTGACGGCAAACTTCGCCGACCTTCGCACCGCCTTCCACTGAACGCAGCGCGTAGATGATCTGTTCCTCCGAACACTTCTTACGAGGCATGGGACTGGGGTTTTGCGGTCTACCCACCCCGGTCGACTAACACAAGGCCGGTCCAGTTTTTGCGGGACAGGATCAACCCCGCTCCTGGAGTGTGCGGAAGTTGTTCACGGTGCCGTATTGCTGGTCGGCGACCACGGTCTGTGGCTTTGTTCCCGTGTTGGTTGCGTGCTGGTCGGCCAAGGCGACCAACGAACGCGCCTCATGCTCGCTACCGGTTGTCGTCGTGGTCGCGGTGATCATCCCGCAACGATCATCGATCACCCGATGGTTTTTGTAGCGCAGGCGGGCCTGCCCGTTGACTCCGCCCCGGCGGTGCGCGACGAGCGTGGCATCCGGATCGGTCAGGCTCAGCGTCTGCTTGTGCAGCGCCTCCTTGTAGTAGCCGGATTTGATGCTCGCCAGCTTGCGATCCTCCGCCGCGTACGCTCCGCGCAGCACCTTGAGCAAGGCCGGCGAATCCACCTGGAGGATCGATTCTCTCGCGGCGTCAGCGTCGACCAAGCTGCTGTCTACATGAATCTTGCTGCCGTCGACCAGACCCGCTCGGACTGCTTGGCCGACGGTGCGGACGAACAGCCATTCGAATGCTTCGCGGCCCCAGCGCGTCCGCGCCTTGGAGAGCACGCTGTGGTCGGGAATCTCGTCATCGAGGCCGAAGCCGAGGAACCACAGGTAATCCAGCCGCTCCGGGAATACCCGCATCAGCTCGCGCTCGCTCTTCACGCTGTCGAAGAAGAGCAGAAACAGTAGCTTCAGGATCACCACCGGATCGACCGACTCATTGCCGTCGTAGCCGTAGCATGGCGCCACCTCGGCGCGCACCCAGGTGAAGTCGACTTGTTTGCGGACCGCGCGCAGCGGATTGTCCCGCCGCACCCGCCGATCCAAGTCCACGCGATAATCGAACAGCTCTTTCTGCCCCTCGTGGATGCCCATCATATTGCGAGGTCAGACACGCTGCACCCATCGCCGTTCAATCGAGGCGGCGATTTGGGCAACGGCTCCGATACCGGACGTTACCGCCAGATGCTCGCTCCGCCAACGGGGCGACGATCTTTGCCACGATCAGAAGCAAGGCAACTGTGGAGTCCTCAGCCAGGTCACCTGCGGTCACACACCTAGCGCGCACCGGCGCGGTTCGTCAATCCAACCCGAGGCAGGTGGCGACACGTGTGGAGCACGCAGCGTGAGCCTCCGCCGGGCTCCAGCCGAGAAAAGAGATCACGTTGGCCACGGCGCGGTCCATTGTAAGAGAGGAGCCGGCGAAGTTTAGCTTGCCGGGTTCGCGCACCACGCGATCCGGCCCGACTTCGATGGACAGCGGGCCGAGCGTGTAGCGGCCGGCCGGTGCACCGGCCGCCGCCATGCAATCGGTGGTGAAAAGCACCTTGGCAGCCGGCTTGGCGCGCACGAAATTGCGCAGCACGGGCGGCGGGACGTGCCGGCCGTCGGGAATGAACACGGCGGTGAGTTCGTCGCGGGCCAGCAGGCGCTGAATGATGTTGTCGTGCCGGTGGAGCTGCATGGGCACACCATTGCCGAGGTGCGTGCACAGGGTCAGTCCGGCCGCCACGGCGTCGTCGATAGCACAGGCGTCGGCGTCGGAATGGCCGATGGCAACGCGCACGCCGTGGCCCACCACATGGCGGATGAACTCCGCCGAACCGGGCCACTCCGGGGCGAGCGTGAGCAGGCGCAGCCGGGCGCGGGCGGCTACCCACAGCCGGTCGAACTCGGCACAGTCGGGCGCCTTCATCAGGCGCGGGTCATGCGCGCCATGGAAGCCCGGCGCCGGATGCAGATAGGGCCCCTCGAGATGGTAGCCGACGATGGTCGCGGCCAACGCCGGATCGGCGGCGCACAGGCGCTCAAAGTGAGCCAGCCGGGCGCACAGGCGGTCGACGGAATCGGTGATTAGAGTGAGCAGAATCCGCGTCGTGCCATACCGGTGCAGCGCCCGCACCGCCCGCTCCAGTTCGGCGGACGAAAGATCTAGCTGCTGGAAGTCTACGCCGGCAAAGCCGTTGACCTGCAGGTCGAAGAGCTCGGTCTGGAAGGAAGGCATGACTTCTATTCCGCTCGGTATTGGGCGATCAGGCCGGCGGACAGCAGCGACGCTGCGGCGGGATCGAGGAACAGGTGAGCGCGGGGATGCGTGCAGAGCAAGGTGGCGGGACAAGCGCGGCCGATGGGGCCGGTGAGCGCCGCGCGCACGGCTGCGGCCTTGCGCGCGGTCGACGCCAAGCAGCAGAGCAGGTCGGCGTGCGCGAACACCGGCAGCGTAATGGAGAACGCAAGGCGGGGCACTTGGTCGATGGTTGGGAAACAGCCATCGTTCACCTGCTGCTGGCGGCACGCGGTGTCCAGCTCCACGATCTTGACCGTCGTCGGATCGGCGAAATCCGCCACCGATGGATCGTTGAAAGCAATGTGGCCGTTTTCGCCGATGCCCATGGCAATCACGTCGATGGGCGCGGCGCGCAGGAGGTCGCCGTAGCGGCGCGCCTCCGCGGCGGAATCGGCCGCCTCGCCTTGGATGGGATGAAACGAGCCGACGGTCACATGATCGAGGAAGTGCCGCTGCAGGTAGTGGCGAAAACTCTGCGGATGCGCGGCGGTCAGGCCGACATAGTCGTCCATGTGAAACGCCTCGACCTGACGCCAGATGTCCGGCGTGGCACGGGCGAGCGGCACCAGCGCCGCGTAGAAATCATCCTGCGAAGGGGCGCAAGCGAAGATGACACGGCTCCGGCCGTTCGTCGCGACCTTCCGGGCGATCTCGCTCTGCACGAGCTGGGCCGCGGCGGCGCCGGCGGCCCGACGGTGGGGAAAAATGCAAGTAGCCGGTTGACCGGCGAGTGGAGAGGGAGTGAGCATTTTGTCGAAAAAGGGGCGATGATTCAAACGGTAGGCGGATACGGCGCGGAAGACGTCGGGCAATTCAGCGCGCGCCGGGGGCGGCGGTGCTTTCTCGAACGCGGAGAATCGGCGGCAAAACGATCGATCGGCGCTCTTTCTGCCCGGTGATTATTTCCATGCCAGTAGCGGCAAGGTCGCGCACGGGTTGCTGAATCGTGGTCAATGCAGGCTGGGCGAGCGAAGCGAACAGGATATCATCGTAGCTGACGATTGAGACCTGCCCCGGCACGAAGACGCCTGCTTCGCTGAGGGCGCGGATGAAAGCAAGGGCGATCAGATCGTCGGTGGCGACGATCGCCGTGGGCCAGCTGGCGCGCGAGGCGTCGTGCAGAAGATACTTGGCAGCGTCGGCGCCGGCAGCGGCGGCACGGGCTTCGCTCAAATAAACGTAGGGCAGCGACATCGCGAGCGAGTGCTCGACCAAAGCGCTTCGCAGCTGTGTCGCGCGCAGGCGGCTGACCGAGGAGTTGTCTCCGACCATGCCGAAGGAGCGGTGGCCAAGGTCGACCAGGTGGCGCACGAGCAAACGGGCCGCGGCCGGCTCGTCAGTCCCGCAGGTGGTGATGCGCGCATCCGCCACGGGCATGCCAATCTGGATGATCAGCTTGCCCGAGTCGAGAAACGACTCGTCCCAAGTGCTGAAATCCGTCGCGCCGATGACCACGAAGGCGTCGGGCCGGTAGTTACTAAGCAGCCGGATTTCCAGGGCGTTGAACTCGGCCTTTTCCTGGCCGACCACGAGCAGCGAGTAGCCGGTCTGGAGGGCGTGGCGGTTGAGTTCGTCGAGGATCGTGGCGAGGAACTGATCCTCGAATGAGCGAATGATCACGCCGATTAGCCCGGTCTTCCGCCCCAGCAGCATGTTAGCCGCCTGGTTCGGCTGGTAGTTCAAAGCAGCAGCGAGCTGGCGGACGCGCGCCACGGTATCCTCGGCGATGCCGCATTCCTTGGCCCGGCCGGTCAATACGCGGGACACGACCGACTGGCTAATGTTTGCCAGGCGCGCGATATCTTTTTGACTCGACATGGGGATAAATTATTACGGCCGGCTTAGATAGCCAAAATCAAACTGGGGTGCAGCACTGTGCTCATACACAAGCGATTGGGCGCGGGCTGCGGACTCGCCAACCCAGTGCCGGTAATGAGCACGACATCGCAGGGCTTGCGACCCGCCACCGGCTCTGTGCTCCGCGCAAACACCGCCGCCACCTCCGGGCGAAACATCTCGAAGGCAATATAGCGGCTGAGTTCGTCGAGCGAATCGCGTTGCCGAAGCGTATCTACAGTTGCGCCACCAAGCGCAACTTGCTTAAGACCGCGAGTAAAGGATGGAAACACGGTTTATCGCGACCGGGCGTCGCTTTTCAATTCGTAAAGCACCGTATCAGGCGCTGACAAATTGACTTCGAATGTGGTCAAGCTTTCTCCAAGGACGTGACCACTGAAAAGCTCTTGCACGTGATATTTCCCCGGCAAGACGATGGTGCGTTTGCCGCCGGACGCGGTATGCAGCGCAAGAAACCGGCTATTGGCATACAACGGCTCCCCGGCGTCGCAGTAGATGTGAACTCCCGCCTCCCGCGCAAGTCGGCGCAGCGTTTCCGCCGAAAGATTCGGCGCGGGCGCAAAAACAGACTGCCAACCATCCATTGCCTTGGCGGTCATCTCCTTGGCCCCAGCGGGAACACCGGTCAATGCCTCGACATTGGCGAGGTCATAGTGACCATCGGTGATGATGCCGGGGGCATAAACCCAAACCACAGTCTTGCCGCCCGTGCAAATCTTCTGCTTCAGCCACTCCCGCTTCTTTCCATCCAACACAAACAGATTGGGCAACAAAATCAACTTGTAGCGCGACAGATCCAGTGCTGGCACGTCGGCGAAAGAATAGATATCGTAAGGCGCTCCCATCCGGCCCAAACCATACCGCTGACGACTGAGAAAATCATTCATGATCTCCGCGTTGCAGTCCACATAGAACATGCTTTCGGCATCCACCAGAACTGCTACTTGAGCCACTGATGCGGCGCTATCGTCGGCGCGCTTCTCCCATATTTCGCGCATCTGACCGATTGCATCCATCACCGGCTTGCCTTCAAACCACCCTCCAAACATATTGAAAAACCACAGCGACGTTCCACGAACGAGCGCCATCGAGAACTCGCGACGCATTCCCGCAATCGTGCTTTTTTCGTCGGGCCAGGCGTCCTTAGTCTCGGGAATCGGCAGGCCGAGCACCTTCACGGAGCGTGCGGTATAGGTGCGGTGGTCAACCTGGTGAATAAGCCGTTTCCCATGGAAATTTAGCGAATCCAGGCAAACCATAAACCCGCCGGCGCCGCCGATCTGCCGGTCGCTGTAAGAGGCTGGAGTCTCAATGAAATCAAGAAGAGGCGACGAGAACACGCGATCGAAATCCAAGTGCCCTTCATAAAGCAAGCACCCCTTTGCATGCTCTAAGACATAGCCGTAATAGGTCCCCAACGGTATACGGTGTTTGATGATGTCCTGAACCGCCGAGGCAAAGTAGAGAATAGTGTCGCCAATCAGCCAGTGATTGAAACGCCAGTAGTTGATTGCAAGCGCGTCTTCGACCGGGTCACGAAATATGTCGTGTGAGATATGCTCGCGAACCGACGCAGGCGGAATGTCAATGGGGTCAGGAAAGCCCCGCGCGATCATCCATTCCCGCCAAGCCTGCCGCCGGCTAACACTTTCTTCGCCCATGCTGTAGTCCTGCCATTCGTTTGTGCCGCCACAGGCCAGCATATAGCCGACGATCACGTCGCGATGCTTGGCTTCCATATGTCTCAGAACGGCTTGCAGATACTCCTTTGTCTCGCTGCGCCATTCCTCACTTGTTGCAATTTTGCCGAGCTTCGTAAAACTGTCATCTCGGTCCTGAGTTCTGTGGTACCAGCGAGGCCACCAAGCGGGTGTATTCAGATCAATCTTGCAGACAAGCTTCGCATTGGAGTTCGCGGCCAAGATGTCGGCAATCTGACGGTCAAGGGAGTCAAAATCGTATTGTCCAGGGCCAATCCAGATTGGTGGATAGGGACTGTAAGGAACGCCCAGCGCGCTGAGCCCATTAAAAGCATGGAAGTTGATGACATTGACACCAATCTCTCCAAACCGCGCCAGCGTTTGCACATCGAAGTGGAAATAAGAAGTGCGATAGCCAAACCATCTCGGAGCCTTGGCCACGACGTCCTCTGCCAGACTCGATTGCACCGCCGTGGCGATCGCCCCAGCCATCACGATGCGCCTACTGGGTGCCACCTCGCCACCACGGTCCACTGGTACCTGTCCAAGGACAATCTGTGGGATCATGATGGCCCCGACTGCGGCCAGCGAATGTTTTAGAAAAGAAAGGCGCGTCTGCACCGGCGCCGAAGGGTGTTTCGTTTTCATGGTATGACTTCTACTAAAGAAACCAGATTGATCCCATGCCGGGTGTAACCGGCGCGTACACCAGCCTGATGGCCGTGCTCGTGGAGCAGCCGCGGGGAATCCAGATCGAGGGTATAGGAGCAGCGGGCGACAGAGTGGAACAAAGAAGGTGAAAAAGCTGGAGTGCGAGCTCGTGAGCTCTTGAGCATACGTTTCGTGCGTGAGGAGTCAAAACGAGTGTATTGCATACCAATGTATGTTGTCGTGTCAAAACCATTTTCCCTGGATCGTAATACACCACTGATATTCCTATCAAATTATTTGGTATTTAATATTGGTCAATAAGATCTGAAAACTAAATCAGTAAGCAATTCTACGCGATGAATCGTGTTGCCAGTAGTCATAGAATAGGTATGTGTCATTGACAACCGTCTCCGCGTCGCTACGCCGATTCCGTTCCTTTATGGTTTAACCTGCTCACATTACCTACCAGTCCGAATCCGTTTCTCGTTGCTTTTCGACACTTCTGTTTACTCGCAGTCAACACGAAGGATGGCAGCGGATGCCAGGAAACCGGTGAGCGGGGGACTGGACAATCCCACTATCGCTTTCTTTGCCCCAACAGCACTCTGCTTCAGCAGTCGCTAATGATCCCAGACGGCTACGGCGTGTCTTCAAACCCTCGGTAACTGAGTTTGAGGCCTGAGCGTCGTCGGGATGCCATGAGCATCATTGAACGTTGGGAACTGCCGGAGCCGTTGTGGAACCGGCTTAAAAAATTAACCTGAACCGACGCCGACTTGGGCTTTGGGCAGAATAGCGCAGTCGTGGGGGACGCCCGCCCAAGGATGACCGGCTGATGGTGATGGCGATGTGGTATGTCCTGCGCACCGGGGTGCCGTGGCGGGATCTGCCGAAGCGCTTCGGCCCGTGGAGTTCGGTTTATACCCGGTTTCGACGCTGGTGTCGGTGCGGCTTGTGGGCCCGGTTGTTCCGGCGGTTGCGTTCCCACGCTTGGGGCCAGATCCGCAGCCTGGACTGCTCGCACGTCAAGGTCCACGCCGACGGCTCTAATCCTGCGGGTGGCCAAGAGGGCCAGGCGATGGGTCGGACCAAGGGCGGCCTCAACTCCAAGGTGGCCGCAACGGTCGACGCCCTGGGCCGACCGGTGCAACTGGCCGTGGCGCCTGGGCCGCAGCATGACTTGCTCGCCTGCGCGCCGTTGCTGCCGAGCCTGCGCGACTGCTGGTTACTGGCCGATCGCGGATTCGACGCCGACGACTTCCGCCAGCGGCTCGACGCTCAGGGAGTGCGGACCTGCATCCCACCCCGGTCGGGCCGGCGCTGGCCCAGTCGGTTCAGCCGCCGCCTCTACCGGCAACGCCACACGGTCGAAAACTTCTTCGCCCGGATCAAACGCTACCGCCGCATCGCCACCCGTTATGAAAAACTCGCCGATCATTTTCTTGGCTTCCTGCTATTCGCCGCCGTGCTCGATTGGCTCAAGTTTGGGGTTTGAAGACACGCCGTAATCTGCTTCCTCTTGAAATCAAGAATCCTCGGTATGCGCTCGGTTAACGTTTACCAACACAACTGTTGAAAACTGGCACCAGGATCAACGAGTGGTGTGCTTGTCCTGACGGTGTTCCGTCCGTTCCTTGCCTCTTCACTCTACCTCGCGCTCGCCATCCTTTGCCCTCTCTGTTGCTTCCAACCCCGCCTTTGCCGCGCTGGCGATGCCACCTCCGCCGACCTCCGGCAGACCGCGACAGTGGTGATCAATGCAAACTCAAGTGCGGACAAATGGCACCGGCTTTCACCCACAGGACCCATGATTCAAGAACTCGCCATCCTCGTCGGGGCGCCCAACGTCCTGACCGAGCCGGAGGACATCCTGCCTTACGCCTTCGACGGCACCGCCGGGCTGAAACAACGGCCGCGCGCGGTCGTTTTTCCCGCCGATGCCGCCGAAATCGCCGCGGTCCTGCGATTGGCTAGCATCCACCGCGTGCCGATCGTGGTCCGCGGCAACGGTACGGGATTGAGCGGCGGCAGCGTGCCGGTGGCCGGCGGCGTGGTGCTTTGCCTCACGCGACTGAACCGGATCATCGAACTGGATCAGCAGAACCTCACGCTGCTGATCGAAGCGGGAGTCACCACCCAGCGTATCTTCGACACGGCCGCGGCGGCCGGCCTGTTCTATCCGCCCGATCCGGGTTCGATGAAGATCAGCACCATCGGCGGCAACGTCGCTGAAAATTCCGGCGGCCTGCGCGGACTCAAGTACGGGGTCACCCGCGACTACGTCATGGGCTTAGAGATTGTCCTAGCCGACGGCACGGTCTGCTGGCTGGGCAGCAAGTGCGTGAAGGACGTCGCCGGGTACAACCTGCGCGATCTGTTCATCGGCTCCGAAGGCACGCTGGGGGTCATCACCCGGGTGCTGTTGCGGCTTTTACCCATGCCCGCCGCGCGCCAGACACTGCTCGCTACTTACGCGACGATGGCGGCCGCCGCCGAGACGGTCTCCGCGATCATCGCCGCACGCATCGTCCCCTGCACGCTCGAGTTTCTCGACCGCAAAACCCTCCGCTGCGTCGAGGACTACGCGCATGTGGGCCTGCCGCTCGATGCCGAAGCCGTGCTGCTGGTCGAAACCGACGGCCATTCCGCGGCGGTGGAGGACGAGGCCGCGCGGATCGAGACACTCGCCCGCCGTCACGGCGCGACCACGGTCAAGCGTACGGCCGACGCCGCGGAGGCCGACCGCCTCACCACCGCGCGCCGCAGTGCGTTTTCCTCCCTCGCGCGCCTGCGGCCGACCACGATTCTGGAAGATGTCACCGTGCCGCGCAGTGAGCTGGCCCGGATGATCGGCTTCGTGCAGGCGGTGGCGGCCCGTCACCGGGTCGAGATCGCGACCTTCGGTCACTTTGGCGACGGGAACCTGCATCCCACTGTGCTCACCGACGAGCGCGATACGGAGGAGATGCGCCGGGTCGAGCAGGCGCTGCACGAGATCTTCGAGCACGCGCTCCAGCTCGGCGGCACGATCACCGGCGAACACGGCGTCGGCTTGGCGAAGAAGGCGTTCTTGCGCCAGCAGCTGGGCGACGCGAGCTACGCGCTGCTCAGGCAGATCAAGCGCACGCTGGACCCCGCCGGCCTGCTCAACCCGGGGAAGATATTCGATTGAAAGTCGCGGGAAACAATTTGCTCCAGGCGCTCGACTATTCGGTGCTGCAGCAATGCATGCACTGCGGCCTATGCCTGCCGACATGCCCGACGTTTACGGAAACCGGCCGGGAGCGGAACTCGCCGCGCGGCCGCATCGCGCTCATGCGCGCCGTGGCCGACTGCGACCTCACGCTCAGCCGCGTCTTCGGCGAGGAGATGTATTACTGTCTCGGCTGCCTCGCCTGCACCTCCGCCTGCCCGGCGGGAGTGGACTATGCGACGCTGTTCGAGACGGCCCGCGCCGAGGTGGAGCGCCGAGGCGTGTTGGCGAATCCGCAGCGCAACTTCATCCGCTGGGCGGTCATCCGCGTGCTCTTCACCCGCCCGAGGCTCCTTCGCTTCGTCGGCCGCCTATTGTGGTGTTATCAGGCCAGCGGCCTGCAGGCCACAGCCCGCCAGCTCCGCCTCACCCACCTGCTTCCGCGCCGCCTGCGCGAGCTTGAGCCGCAGACGCCGCACGTGCAGCGGCGGTTCTCCCACCAGCTCATCGCGCCGGTCGAACCGGCGCGCGGCGACCGCCGCCACCGGGTGGCCGTGCTGACCGGTTGCGTACAGGATCTTGTGCTGCCCGACGTGAACCGGGCCACGGTGGACGTGCTGCGCGAGAACGGCTGCGAGGTGCACACGCCGCCCGTGCAGCCGTGCTGCGGCTCGCTCCACGCCCACAACGGCGACCTGGAACCGGCCCGGATGCTCGCCCGCCGGCTGATCGATCTGCTGCCGCCGGACAGGTTCGACGCCATCATTACCAACGCCGGCGGCTGCGGCTCGCACCTGCGGCATTACGATCACCTGCTGGCCGACGACCCTGCCTACGCCACGCGCGCCGCCTTCTGGTCAAAGCGAATTCGCGACATCCACGAATGGCTGGTGGAGATTGGTTTCCGCCGGCCGGACGCGCCACCTTTGACAGTGGGAACCGTTACTTATCACGAATCCTGCCATTTATGCCACGGACAGAAAATCAGCCGCGAGCCCCGTGAGATTCTCAAGACTATCCCGGGTATCGAGCTGCATGAATGCGTTGAAGCCACCTGGTGCTGCGGCAGCGCGGGAATCTACAACATCACCCAACCCAAGACTGCCTCCTGGCTCCAGCAGCGCAAATTGCGCAACCTGCGCAAAACCGGCGCTCGCATCATCGCAACCGCCAACCCCGGCTGTCACCTGCAAATCGCGAATGGCTTGGGTGCGTCAAGTAATCTCACGCCGCGCATCGTCCATCCGGTGGTGCTCCTGGCAGAGGCTTATCGGCAGGAGATGATGAGACCAGCGCCATCTTACTGTAGCGCCCCTCCGAGAAAATGAGCGACCTGCCAACCCATGCGCCAACAGCGCAGCAGACTCAGAGTCGCCCATCGGCCCGCCATGCATCAAGTGATGCCCGCCAAAGGCTCGCGAATTTCGGTTCAGCTGTTGGGTCACCTCTGCTCTCCTTGCCCACCATTGTCATCGCGAGGCGAGTTCTACTGGCCGGCAAATCGGACCATGGCCATCCGATTGGATATCTTCACCGCCCGCGTCGCGCTCTGCCGGCCAAAAGGATCGCATGACAAGTCTGAAGACACTCGGTCTCGTGCACCGATCCGTGGGTTTTTGACGACAAAAGCGATCCAGATCCTTTCGGCGGGCTTTACGATTTGTCATAAGGCCCTTCCGGTGAGCGTGCGCAAAACCAAGCAGGTTGTCATCGGCTGCACGCGGCGTTCGGCGTCGTGGGGACTCGGTCGGACAGGTTCACTGTCGTAGCTGTTGCAGAATGCCGTTGCTCGCGGTTGGCGGGCTCACTTCGGAACCATGCCTGTGAACGGCGGGACATAAGCCTGCAGCGTGACGAGAATACCCATTAGCACGACAAGCAACGCGGTGCTCAAGAATACGTAGCGAATGATGCGTCCTTCCTCGCCATATAGGTTGGTCGCCGCAGTAGCGACGACAATGCTCTGGGGGGAGAGCATCTTGCCCATGACTCCGCCAGAACTATTAGCCGCCCCCATCAGGATCGGGCTGATACCGATCTGCCGGGCCGTGATCGCTTGGAGATTACCGAACAGCACGTTGGAAGACGTATCCGAGCCCGTTAGTGCCACGCCGAGCCAGCCTAGAAGCGTGCCGAAAAAAGGATACAGGCGGCCGGTGTGTGCTAAGGCGAGTCCAAGGACGGCATCCGTTCCGGAAAATCTCGTGATGGTGCCGAGCGCCAACATCGTGGCGACCGTGAGAAGCGCGAGGCGGATATCCCAAAGGGTCTTGCCGTAGCACGTCAGCATCCGCCACGGGGAATATCCCATTGCGAATCCCGCCACCATTGCGGCGAGGAGGATGCCCGTGCCCGTGGCCGACAGGAGGTTCAGTTTGAATTCTGCCGGCTCTGGCCCAGCGCCCGCTGCGACAACCGGCGGCACGCGTTGGACACAATGATGCAGATGGAAAACGGCGAATTTGGGAGAAAAAACGCGGTCGAGTGCGATTTCGACCGCCGGGACCCCCCATGCGAAAAGAAACACCGTCAGGATCACCCAGGGGAGCCAAGCGCGCCAAAGTTCGCTTCGCGTCCGCGGCCTCGTCCTGGGTCGCTCAAACTCCGATATCAGGTGTGTCGACTCGGCAAAGCGCCAGAGAACCTTCGGCTTCCATAACCGGAGAAGCCCTACGGTGGCCAGGATGGCCGAGGCTCCGGACACGACATCCACAAGCCAAGGTCCGTGAAAATTCGAGACTAGGAACTGCGGAACGGCGAACGCCAATCCCGCCGTGAGAGCGGCGGGCCAGACTCCCAACATGCCGCGCCAGCCGGCGAACAATGCGACAACCCAGAACGGGATTAGGGCCGAAAAAAACGGCAGTTGCCTGCCTACCATCATGCTGACAAGCCGCGAGTCGAGGCCGGAGACTTGCTCGAGGGTCGTGATCGGGATCCCGATTGAGCCAAAGGCGACTGGTGAGGAGTTTGCGATCAGGGCGAGGCCGGACGCCACCACGGGCTCGAATCCCAGTTGCATCAGAATTGCCGCAGTGATTGCGACAGGCGCTCCAAAACCGGCGACCCCCTCGAGAAAGGCGCCGAATGCGAATGCAATCAGGATCACCTGGATCCGGGAATCCGGCGCGATTGTCGCCAAGCTCTCCCGCAGGGCGTCGAAATAGCCGCCCCGTACCGTCAGCTGGTATAGAAAGATGACATTGAGGATAATCCAGCCGACGGGCAATAGGCCAAAAGCCGCTCCATGAAGCGCGCTTGCTACCGCCATGTCCGCCGGCATGCCGAAAACGCCTACGGCGATGGCCCCGGCCAAGGCCAGCGCCAGGAGCGCCGCCCGGTGGATGCGCATCCGCAAGAAAACAATGGCCCCAAGTAGGAACGCCGCCGGAAGAGCCGCCAGCGCTGTCGAAAGCGCGGCGTTGCCAGTCGGATTGTAGTTTTGTATCCAGACTGTCATCATGTCACCTTCTGCTGTACCCACCGATGAGTTTTTTTTGAGGGTGGGGGTGATCGGGGTGCTCACGCTCTGGCTTTGGTCGTCGCCACGGGTACAGCACGGAACCGCACATGTTCTCAGACTAATTTGGCTTTCCTCACGCAATCCTGCAAAGATAAGTTTGGTGGACGTTGACTGACGACCCGGCCTGAATATGGGTCACTTGGCAGGAGTGGTGAAAGAGGATGATGTGGACGGGGCCGGAAAGTTTGCTGGCGCGGGCGGACGAGGCGTTTTGAAATCTTGCGTTTGTTACCGCGTGACGCGCACCAGCCACGACAGGAGTAGAAGCGGCCAGAGCCTATTCCCTCCATTAGCCGACAATCGTGACGACGGTGCCGCGCATGGAGACAAGCCGGTTCGCGACGCACCAATCCTACGACATGGGTGAAGAAAACCCCGTCCGGTTGCTTCGCGACACTGCCAGACCGCGTTCTGCACTTCTTGTGCACTTGGGTCGCGAAAGTCGGATGCCTCACACTCTTTCGCTTGCAGACTCCGCTTGGGCGAACCCGTTCGACGGGCTAGTCCGCCATGAACTGTGCCCGGCGCGCATCACAGTCCTCCCTCGTCTCGATCAAATCCCTCTCAATCGCCGCATTCGTTTCAAAGCGGCGCGCGTGTCACACGACGCCCCGCTCCTCCATGGGGACCGCGGTTGGGTACATACAATTTCCTATTACCGCCGGCCCTCCAAACAATCCCATGTGACAGTTTCCTTTCGCTGCAAGGAAGCTCGCCCCAATACCTTGTTCATGTCCATCTCCTGCACGTGGCACATCCCCGCCGGCCGGGCAGAAAATCAACTGACAGCAACCTCCCGCACCTGCCCCAGTTTCTTGATCAATATGCATACGACTGCAAATGCGGTCATGGGCACAATCGAGTAGATGATGAATATCGGCGTAAACGAGGTGACTACTATCGTTCGGCCAATCAGCAACATCGCGACGGCACCGACCATAGAGCCGGCGGCACCCCCGAGACCCGCCACGGTGCCAACGACATGCTTTGGAAATATTTCGGCAGGGAGAGTCATGTTCCCCCAAGCAGCATGGGAAAACATGGCTGCGCTGATCAACGCCACGGCCCAAACGGGACTGGCGACGCACGTGATCAAGATAAAACACGTCGGCATCACTATTGATGCTGCGAACATTACCATCTTTCGCGACCGGTTGACCGACCATCCGCGCTGAATCAGGCGGCGCGGTATTTCGCCACCGGCGATGTTGCCGACCGCCAAAGCCAGATATGGGATCCAGAAATATCTGCCGATGTCGGCCAAGTTGAAGCCGCGCTCCCGCTGCAGGAACTGTGGCATCCAAAAGGCAAAGAAATACGATATTGGATCCGTCAACAATCGCGCCAGGATGCAGCCCCATGCTTCGCGGATACGGAGAATGTGCCCAAGCGGCACGGTCTCGCCCTCCGCTCTGGGCTGGGCGTCTTCTTCGATTAGGGCAAGCTCCTCCGCGCAAATCCTGGGATGTTGACGGGGAAGCCGGTAGGCGCTTAACCAAAGGACAACCCAGCACATGCTCAACGCCGCGCCGGCGACAAACGTGTAGCGCCAGCCCAGATTCAGTGTAATCCACGCCACCAACGGTGCCGCGAGGCCGGCTCCAATGGCCGTCCCGGAGTTGAAAATTCCCACCGCCAGCGCCCGTTCGCGCATCGGAAACCATTCGCTGACGGCCTTAACGGCGGCCGGGAAGTTTACTGGTTCCGCTGCGCCAAGCAGAAAGCGGCAAAACGAGAATTGCAGGACGGTGCGGGCAAACGCGTGCAGAAGGTCAGCCGCTGACCAGAAGGACACGAAGAACGCAAACCCCCGCCGCGTGCCCAAGTAGTCGATCAGCCGTCCACCGACGGCATACATTATCGTGTAGCTCGTGAGAAAGGTCGCAACAATATATGAATATTGGACCGTCGTAATGCCCAACTCCTTTTCAAGCGTATGAGCGAGCAGCGCCAGAGTCTGCCGGTCCAGGTAGTTCAACGCAGTGGCCAGGCAAAGCACGCCGGCGATATACCAGCGCAAACCTTTGATCTTAGTCGTCATGGCGTGTTCGGGGTCCGATCGCCATTGTGCCATTTGGTCCTCCGTCAATCTCAAGCATCCGTAAACCAACCCTTATTACCGCCTCCTGAGCAGCTCTGGTTACTCGCGCCGATCTGTGAACAACGTGAAACATGCTCGACATATCAGCATGCTTCAGACTCCTCTGAGATTCAATACACAGCTTGGTCTTCCACCCCGGAATACCCTTGGCGTCGGCTCCCAATACGATCATCACTAGATCAAACATCTAAACCGGCTCCGATTTTCGTCCAACGGTTATCTTGTTTAACGTTCAGTAGAGCGCACTTCCCAATCAACCTTCGCTGCGTCCCCCGTGAGCTCAGCAGCCACTTTGACCCTCCAGTTTCAGGGGGCTGGTCAATAGACATTTTCACCCAATGAGGCCGGCACCCATCCTACCGGCTCGCCTTCGGTAATTTCGGTCGCGGTGGATTCGCCTTTTGCCGCAAATTCCCGCGAGTTTCAGCTTCTCTGTTGTCGCAGCGACTTACCGCCGGTCCATAGACCTTGGACCATTTGAATTCTTGGATAGATGGGGAGGCCAAAGTCGCGGACCATTATTCGCGAAACCAGCAATTCCACCGCCCATTCACCCATCAGGCGTTCATCTTCCTCTACCCCGGAAAGGCCGCTCCCACGAAGAACTTGGCTCACCGCGACAACGCCGATATCTTGCGGGACACGCCATTCTCCTCGCCCCCGGAAGATAGCCATAAAATCTTCCAGAATTTCGTGAACATGAACTACCACCATCACGTCGGGGCGATGGAGCTTCAGCCAGCCAATCAGCGGTTCCTGTTCGACTCGTTCAAGTCGTAGCACTGGTATGGCCAATGGCTTTCCCAAAGTCTGCTCGCACCAACCGAGATACGCGCTCAGATTGGCGTGGCCGCTGCGGATATCTTCGTATCGGCCGAGCACCAAACCGGGCCGACGGTAGCCTAACTGATAGACCTTATCCAATACTCTCAAGGTATCATTGTACGCGTCGTCGACTACGCGGTGAAGCGGCGTCTTGATGCTTAGGCCCTGGGTAACGATCGCATAGTGATCGAGCTCAGATGGAAACTCGTCGTCGATATCGGGACTCCCGAAGCAGAGTATCCCTTGGATGCCGCGCGCATCCAGGATCGAACGAATGCGGCGGAAGGTCATTCCCGGAGCGCGGAGCCAAAACGGTTCGAGACGGTAGCCCAAAGCCGTGGCACGGTTGACCATGGCTTTATACATATGCCTCAAATGCAAAGACCTTTCCCATGGTCGTGCGTTCTCATATAGAGAGATGACGCCAAGGCACGCTTCGTCATGCGGCTGCCGGCTTTGACTTAAATGGCTCATCAATTCAGCGACTTTGGCGTCGGGGGTGTAGCCGACGTGCTTTGCTATCTCGAGCACTCGTTGCTTAGTCGCCGCAGGAATTTTTGGACTATTCCGCAGAGCCATCGACACGGCTGCTGGTGAAAGTTTGGCCAGTTTCGCAATGCGACGAACGCTCATTTGGTTAACGTCTATCGGAATTGGCTTTGTCAGCAAGCGTCTAGCTAGGCCCTGGTCGGCGACGGGCTTCTTCGGCTCGGTGTTCTCGCGCTCAAGCTCTCAGGCTGATCGAACTTGAAGGCGTCATGCGACTAAGCAGAAAAGCACATCCCAAGCTCTGCACGACAGCGATGATCGTTACCGGGCAAGCGGCGACACAGCGCTTGCGCACGGCCAAGCCGTGTGGGTGGCGCCGCGCTAATCTAAGGTCCTGCGCCAGAGCCCCCACTAGGATTGCCGATCCATGCGACCTCATTTCCCGCCTAGCACTTCGTCGCAAGCCTCCTCAAGGACTTGGAGCCCCTCGCGCAAGGCGTCCTCGGTGATGGACAGCGGTGGGGCAATCTTGAGACACTCTCCGCCGATCCCCACCGGCGCGAACATCAGCAGTCCCTTCTGGTAGCACTTCACATTGATCGCCGTCGCCGTCGCCGCATCCGGCTCCTTGGTCCCCGGTTTGACCACCTGGATCCCAGCCACGAGCCCTTTCGCCGAGGCCCAACCCAAAGACTGTGGGTGCTTCGCGCAGATGCGTTGCACCTCTGGCATCAAGATTTTTCCTAACCTCGCCGCGTTCTTCACAAAAGCTCCCGTCTTCAGCAGCCGCACGTTGGCCAGGGCCGCCGCCACGCAAAGCGGCGAGCCGGAGTGCGTCGAGGTCATCGACCCGGGCGGACATAGACCCATGATGTCGGCCCGTCCGATCACCGCCGAAAGCGGAAGCGATGAAGAAATGCCTTTGCCGCAGGCGATGAGATCGGGTCTGATCCCGTAGTGTTCGAAGGCGAACATCTTGCCGGTGCGCCCAAATCCCGCCTGCACCTCGTCCATGGTCAACACGATGTCGTGTTCGCAGCAAAACGCCTCCAACTTGCGAGCGTAATCGATCGGCATGAAATCCGGCCCTACTCCTTGAAATGTCTCGCTCATCACCCCGGCAATCTCTCTTGGAGCAATGCCAAGCTTTTTCAGGCTTTTCAAGAACAGGGCGAAACTTGTGTCTTCATTTTTGAAACCGTCCGGAAACGGCACCTGCACAAACGTTCGGTCGCTCTTTCCGAGCCACATCTTCTGTTTGACCATTCCCCCCGCGAGCTGCGCCCCCATCGTCCGCCCGTGGAAAGCATTCTGGAAGGAGACCAGGTACCTTTTTCGGGGGCCGTGTTTCTCCAACGCGTACATCTTCGACAGCTTGATGCAGTTCTCCGTCGCCTCGCTGCCGGTGCTCAGGAGGAACACCTTGTAGTTTTTCGGATCGGGTGCGAGCGCCTGCAGCTCCCTGGTGAGCTCCGCTCGGTCTTCGTGCGCGAACACGTAGGTCGCCAGCAGGCTCTGCCGCACTTTTCGGATCAGTGCCTCCCGCACCTCCTTCGCCCCGTGACCGGTGTTGGCCACCAGAACGCAGGAGGACCAGTCGATCCACCGGTTGCCCCACCGGTCCGACACCGTGAAATCTTTCGCTTGGTGCCAGATGATCGGGGGTTGACCCCGCATCGACCGCGGCTCGCTCTTCTGCAGCAAGCGCAAGATCGGTAACGATTGCGGCACCGGCAGCTTGGTCTTGATGGTCCGATATTTCGTGCGGACGAACGGCACCCTGACCGGCGTGATTTCGTAGGTGGCCATAGCGGCTGTTCTCCGAATCAGTCCCGCAATTCAACCCGGGGATCTTCCCCGTAGGCGATTTTCGCCCACTTCCCTCCGCTCAGGATCGAAAGCCGCGCCGCCTCAACCACCAATTCATTCGTGCTGCTGTTGGCCGGTGTCGCAATGATCGCTTTCTCATCGACCTCCCGGATGATCCGCCGACGTTGAGCGAGCGACGCTTCGGGCGTCAACCCCACCACTGCACTCTCGATCCGACGGATCGTCCCCAAGATCGCCGCCACCGAGTCAAACCCATAGCCGATGGGCCTGTAGCCCACCCCTTCCCAAGGGGCCAGCTGGAAGAAGTCTGGATTGATAGACTGGAAGACTTTTCCGGTTCCGCTCACATAGCTGTGCTCCACTCCGCGGAATTGGTCGTCGTGCACGATCATTCCCGTCCGACCCAATGCTTCGCAAAAGAGGGTGAGACACTGCTCGTTGCTACCCATCGCCCTGTCCGGATAGCCTAACCCGTCCGTCACCGACAATATCGCCTCATTCTCGTAGACTACCCGGGCGTTAGCCCACAGGTACCCTACATTGCCATTCGGAAATCTACCCTTGATGCCGCTCACCGACACCTCGGCCGGCCTCAGCCGCGTAATGAACTGCACCAGGTCCACGTAGTGGCATCCCACATAGACAAACGGATCAGTCTTGTCCCATGTAAACCAGTTCTGGAAATTCGACGAGCGGTAATAATACGGCTCGATCATCTTTGCTTCCCCCATCGCGAACTCCCCGAACTGCCCCAGCTCGTATTCCCGTCGGGCGATTAGCGAACGCCGGTCAAACCGTTTGTGGTATTCGATCCCCACAAACAACCCTTTCTCGTACGCCAGCTTCTCCACCTCTTTCGCCTGCGCGTACCGCAGCACCAGCGGCTTTACGCAGAGCACATGCTGATCACACCGCAAGGCCTCCATCACCACCTCGTAGTGCAACTGGTCCGGCATAGCCACCACCACCGCCTGCCGCGGTGGCAGCGCGGCCAGAACCTCCCGGTACAAACCGGGATGTTTTTCCCTCGGATCCTCCGTCACCGCCGGGTGCGCGTTGAAATCCTGCCCTGGAAACGCCTGCCGCAACGTGACCGAATCCTTCAATGCTTTTAAGGGGGCGCTATCCAGCGCGCACACTTCAATCCGACCCACGACCCCGGTCCGCTGCAATTGATAGATCGACGGCAACAACAGGTCGTTTGTGATCATGCCGCCTCCCACGATCGTGACGCCGATCAGCTTGTCCATGGACACGCCACAAGATACACGCCGACTGGACCCTGACTGACAAAACCAATCTTGGTAAACGTTTACCCAAAAGACCCTTATCATGTCGCGCAGAACTGGCCACGATCGTCAGTAGAATGGCGTGGTGTCTAAAAACTCAAACGGATGTTCAAGCAGTGTCCCGATAATAGTAGTCGGTATTCGAGAAATCATATCCTTCGACTGCTCCCCTGCCCTGTTCCCGGCAACTCCATCCGCTCGTTCCATATTTATAGACCAGACGGGCGGCGATCCGCCCCGACTGGTTCTTTGTCGAAGTGCCGGTAATGGCGGCTACGGGCTTGGTGGGGGAGTTTGACCGCGTTCTCGGCTGGCCGCGTGAACTGGTCGTCTGCTTGGACCGGGCCTGGGCCACGGCACAGCGCGAGCACGCCCTGTCGCCTTTCCAAATAGTGTTGCTGGAACTCGCCGACCACATCGTGTCGCATCCCCCGGTGGGCGGGATTCCTCACAGTCTTGAAGCGCGGCCGGATCTCCCTGATCAGCCCACTACCCTCGTTCTGACGTAAACTCAACTCGCCCTTTCTATGAAAAACACAACCCTTGCCCTCGGCCTCATTCTTCTCGCCGCCTGCTGGCGTATCCTGAGTGCGTTTGAACCGTCGCTCTCCAACGTGGCCCCGATCACGGCGCTCGCGTTTTGCGGGGCGGCGTATTTGCGCGACTGGCGGTGGTGGCTGATCCCCTTCCTGGCGCTCGCGTTGTCCGACCTGTGGCTCAACTACTACCATGCGACACGGTTCGGCTTCACATGGTCGTTTGGCGAAATCCTGCTCCGCCTGCTCTGCTTTGCCGCGGCGGTGGGCGTGGGTCGACTCATCGCGCGCCGGCGCAATCTGCTGACCTTGCTCGGCGGCGCGCTCGGCAGCGCCCTGATCTTCTACGTGGGCACCAACACCGTCGCCTGGGCCGCCGACCCTTTTTATACGAAATCCCTAGCCCGTGGTGTCTAAAGACTCGAACGGAGTAGAGGATCTTGCGAGGAAGCGGGGCAGGGGAGAAGTTGACTAGGATGACTTACCGTATGCCGACCTACCTTTTACTTGGAATCTTTGCTGGCTGGCTGAACCGGCACCAGGCAGCGATCATCGAGCATTTGCGAACATAGAACGAGATACTTAAACGGCAGCTCAACGGCAGGCGGCCCAGATTAACTGATGAAGAACGGCGCCGACTAGCGGTGAAGGGCAAGGCGCTCGGGCGAAAAGTGCTGGCGGCCGTCGCCTGCATCGTCACGCCCGACACGATCTTGGCGTGGCATCGCCGGCTGGTCGCCCTGAAATGGACGTATCCCCGTCGTGGCGTGGGACGTCCGCCGGTCGCCGACGAGGTCCGGGCCCTGATTGTTGAAATGGCTCGGACGGATTCGCGGTGGGGCTATACGAGCATCCGAGACCGACTCCGCAATCTTGGGCATCTGGTCAGTCGGCGACCGTAGCGACCGTGCTGAAAGAGCAGGGCCTGGAGCCGGCGCCGAAGCGAAGTCGCGGGAACTCTTGGGCCGCGTTCCTGAAAGCGCATTGGGCTGGCATCGCTGCGATGGACTTTACGACGGTCGAGGTTTGGACGACCGGCGGTCTGGTGACGCACTATGTGGCGTTCGTGATGGAGTTGGCGACTCGGAAGGTGATCTGCGCCGGCATCACCCCGCATCCGGATGCCACGTGGATGCAGCAGATCGGCCGGAACCTCGCGGATGTGTTCTCCGGTTTTCTCGTCAGGAAGCGATTTCTCATCATGGATCGGGATGTGCTCTTTCACCCGGAGTTTCGGCGATTGCTGGAACAGTCCGGGATACGGTCGGTTAGAACCCCGCCCAGCGCCCCAAACTGCAACGCGCATTTGGAGCGTTTCCACGGGTCGTTCAAACGGGAAGCGGCTGACCGTGTGATTTTTTCGGCGAAGCGCATCTGCAGCGAGTCGTGGACGAATATCTCATCCATTACCACTGCGAGCGGAATCACCAAGGCCTCGAAGGGCAGATTATTCAACCCGGGAGCGAAGTTAGCCTCAGGAGCGGGAAGATTCGCCGCCGGGAACGTCTCGGCGGTATGCTCAATTATTACTATCGCGATGCAGCCTGACCGTCGTTCGAATTTCTAGACACCACGGCCAATGCGGCGATCCGGCGGATCGCTCATGGGTTAACGTCTACCAAAATCCACGTTGAAGACAAGCGGAGGATCTGCGTAATGCCAATAAATCCGGATCTTTAGCCCCGAGGCGGCTGAGCGACCGGCCAGCAGAATCATGCAATCGACGGCACTACCTCGAGTGGCGGTCACAAATCCCCCCGAACGTTTCCTCGCCGCCGGCGGCCGTCACGCCGCGGTGTTTCACCTCGGCCGCCGTTGCCTATTACTCGTGCTATTAGGCATTTTCTACTACGGAGGCTTGGCCAACCCCTGGCCGGGCATTCGTCTTACCGGAGTGCTCCAATTGATCGGCGTGGCTTGCTTCATCGGCGGCTCGCTCTACCTCGGGTTTCCGCGGAATCCGCGAGCGCTGACGGGAGCAACGCTGTTGTTATTGGCAGGATATTCGAAACGAGGTGCTCCACGTCCGAAGTCGTCTCTCCCATTCACATCGGTCACACCAGCGAACTAATGAACAGAATACACATGAAAGCACATGATCGTCTAATGAGAATCTGGATACAATTATTGGCAGGCGGGGCGTTGGTATTTGGGGATGTCATTGCTAACGGGCAGCCGGGACCAACCGGTCCGAAAACGGAAGAGGTGATCGTTATGTCGCCGTTCGTTGTGAAAGCGGACTCGGATATCGGGTACGCGGGCACTGAGACGCTGGCTGGCACAGGGTTGAATTCGAAGATCACGGATCTGGGCTCTTCGATCTCGGTGGTTACGAGCAAATTCATGCAGGATACCGCCTCCTTCAGCATGAAGGAATTGCTCATTTCGCAGAGCAACATGGAGGCGACGGGATTCGGTGGAAATCTCTCGGGGGCCACGCCCACCTTGGGAGGCACCACGGGCGTATCAACTCTTTCGAACGCAGAAACTGGTACCCGGGTGCGCGGTCTCGCAGCCGCGACGACCGCCCGCAATTTTTACCGGTCGATCATTCCGATGGACGCGTACAACACCGAGAGGATTGACATTAATCGTGGCGCTGACGCTCTATTATTCGGCGTAGGCTCTCCCGCTGGGATTATCAATACTTCGACTTCAAGGGCGAATCTAAACAAGTCCTTTGGGACAATCGACATCGTAGGCGGAAGTTATGGCAGTTGGCGCACTTCGTTTAATATCAATGACGCTATTCTTAGTAACCAGCTAGCGGTCCGCGTGGCATGGGTCAAGGACGAGGAGAATTTCCAGCAGAAATTCGCTTACAATAACAGCGATAGAAAGTATGCGGCGATCGCATGGGACATCAAGCAGCTGCGAAACCTAGGCATTTTGACCTCTACGACGATACGAGCAAACTATGAGCAAGGGACCATTATATCGAATAACCCAGACGTGCTGACGCCTGTAGATCAAATCTCTAGCTGGTTCGATGCGTCGCTACCGCCCGCAATTGCCGCGTTGGGCGTTAAAGGCAAAGTCGGATACGACCCAACCACTGGTCCCTTTAATGTATTTAGCCCTGCAAATGGTAATGAGAACATTGGGGTGACTACCAATATCAATCGGTCTCCGGTGTTCATCTTTCAAAGTCCAACGGCGACTTCGCCGGTGGACAACATTCCCAGCAACGCAGCGGGCCAAACGATTTTGGGTCAGCCATTTGTTTCTAACAACGTTTACTTTCCGACGTCAAAGTTGACGGGTACTGCGGTGGGAGCTAGCTCACGTTCAACCATCCGGATTCTCACCGATTACGGTTTCCCGAATGCGGGATTCTACACTGGGCTGAATTTGAGTGATCCGTCCGTCTTTGACTTTTTCAACAACAAGCTCACTGGCCCAAATTCGGTGACGGTCTCTAATTTGAAAGCTGCCAATGCGTCGTTGGAACAGCTTTTGGGCCACGGCACTGCTGGTATTGAATTGTCCTACGATAAGCAGAATTGGGACGAGAGCCAGCAGAGCCTATTCTTTCAAACTTCACCTATTATTGCGATCGACGCGGACACCACGATGTGGTTCAACGGCCAGCCCAACCCTGGTTTCGGACGGCCATTCGTTGCCGGCGCTGGCAATGGCGCCAGTTGGATAGCGCAACAGGTCGAGACGGAGCGCGCAAAGGCGTTCTATTCTCTCGACTTGGCGAGAATGCTGGATGGGTGGATTGGACGAATACTTGGCAAACATATATTCTCAGTTTTGGCCCAACGGGAAATCCAACAATCGGACAACCGAACAGGAGGGGCGATGTTTTACACGCCTGTGCAGTGGACCAATGGCTCTACCCAGAGCCGCAATGGAGGAGCAGGAGGTAAGATGATCGAAGCTTGGGTGTACCTAGGTCCTTCGATGGCCAACGCAAATAGTCCGACTGGAGCCCATCTTTCGGGAATTCAAACGAACCTCATGAATCTCGAGGATATGGTCAATGGCCGGGGAGTAGTGGTGTCTCGAGTGCCGGCGCCCAGTGCCGCGGTTGCGACTCAGGCCGCTTATGCTCCGTCCTATACGTCTCTGAACATTTATCGTGAGGACCCCCAGGTTGACAACACGGCCGCTGCGGCAACATTGAGTCAGGCGACCTTGGATTCGCGCGCTTTTGCGATACAAAGTAACTGGCTTTGGGACCAGGTCATTACAACGGTGGGATGGAGGAGGGAGCAGTCGTCGGCAATTTCGGTGAACGCGCCGATCGATCCTTTCGGCGAAGGATATGCACTGGTACACGATCCGTCGTACAGCTTGTATAATCCTAAATTGGTTCCGCAAGTATTTGCAGAAACTCTTTTTGCCAAAAGCGTAGTCGCTAAGGCTCCTGGGAGCTGGTTAAAACACATCCCGGTAATCTCCGAGTTGAACGTTTATTACGGTTCGTCGGAGAACTTTGCTCCGCCCGCCAGCCGCGTGGTTAACTGCTTCGGCGTTGAGCTTCCGCCTCCTGGTGGAAAAACCACCGAGCAAGGCATTTATCTTGAGGCTTTTCACGGGCGAGTCTCTTTCCGGCTTGATTTCTTCAAGACGCTACAGGTTGGGAGCTATAACGATGCGGTCGGGGGCTTGACTAGCCAATTGCTGTCCGACCACCAGGCGGTCTGGACGATGGTACACAGCGGTTATCTTTCCGACGCGGGCAACGGATTTCCTGCCCACTACGTCGCCCCGCCGCAGGCTCTGCTTGACCTATTCAAGTGGCAGGTCAATAATGGAACGCCGTCCTATACGAACCCGGGCGTTACAGACACCAATGATTTCGTTTCGAAAGGCACAGAATTTGAATTCATGATGCGTCCGACCCGGGGGCTGTCGATCATCCTGAACGCCGCGGAACAGAAGTCTGTCAGGTCAAATACCGGCGCCGCCTTGGGCAGATTATTGTTCTCGACCCCCACGTCGACCGGAAAACCGATTGCCACGGAGTGGCAGTCCGATTGGGCATATCAAATTCCGCTGAATGTTGGTGCGTTAAGCAAGATAGGCGACCGCTCCGATCAGAGCATATTGGCCAACGCCTTTCGGTATTTCATCTTAAACCCCTATAATTCTGCTCTCGCCGCCGATGGCACGGTGGCTCAGGATTTACGCAAGTGGCGGGCCAACTTTACCGGCAACTACGATTTCCAAGGCCGCCGGCTGAAAGGGTTTGGGGTCGGGGTCAGCGCTCGCTGGTTGGACAAGGTCGCCATCGGTTATCCGGTCATCACGACTCCTTCCGGCATCAGCGTCTCGGATGCGTCCCATCCTTATTACGGACCGCCGGAGACATACTACGATGGATGGATCTCTTACCGGACCAAGGTATTGAAGGAAAAGGTGGACATGAAGGTTCAACTCAACGTTAAGAACATGTTCACACACAATAAGCTTATCCCGGTATTTGCGAATCCTGATGGAACGGTCGCGGTGTGGCAAATTGATGAAAGTCGTAAGTTTACGGTCTCAACGACGTTCTCGTTTTAACCGCAGTCTTTCAGCGATTTTTCGGGATGGTCTCCGACGACTGTTGCATTTGCGGTAAATTGATATTCCGGGTGGGCGCGAGACCCCCGGGCCCACCACATGGCGCCGGACTTACGGCTGGATGATCCCCCTAACGCAGTCACTTTCCCAGACAGAGCCTGAACGTGACGCAAAAACCAAGTTTCTGATTTATCTATATGTTTCACCAAAACAAAGACTTTGTCGTACTTCTAGCTATTGCGATAGGTTGCGTACCCGTCCAGGCCCAAATAACATATATGCCTTCAAATGAGCGCAGCGATGCTAGCATGGGAGTGGAACGTGTAGCAAGGGGTTGCGTTTTCTATGAATCTAAACTAGCTCAAAGCGATGAGGAAATCCGTTGGATCCAGGTAGATTTACAAAAGAAGAGCAAGATCGAGGGTATTAAGCTATTGCCAAAGGTGCTCGCGGAAGGCTATATAAAATCCGATGGTTTTCCCTCCCGCTTCAAAATAGAAGTCTCAGATGATCCCAGCTTTGAGGTCTCCATCACATATAAAGACGAAACAAAGACTGATTTCAGGGATCCTCGCGATGAGGTCTGCACATTTTCCGGAAAGCAGGTCAACGCGAGATATGTGCGTTTGACTGCCGTTCAGCTTAGGCAAAGACACCTCGCTTTGACCAAAATTATTGTTTTGTCGGACGGCAAGGACATTGCTGAGGGATGCCCGGCCGCTGATTCGGATTCGGGAAACTACAGATCGCTTGCTTTGACTCGTCCACCGCGGCCGCAAGGAGAGGGGGTGGTTACCGACAATCCCTGCAATATCATACCTTCGGATAGATGGCAGCCGGTAGCTTATAAAGCTCAGGCTCCAAAGGGAGGTATAGAGTTAGCGGATGGCCTTTTTAAGAAGGCCATGGAAAACAATATTACTTATTTAATGTCGTCGTTCACGTTTGATGAGCTCGTGCGAAATTTCTATTTGAAAGCAGGAAAACCACTGAAGCCATTGGACCAGCGACTCGATACTTATTGGTTCAGTTATTTACCGGGGCAAGAGGCGGGTCGTTTTCTGATGGGGGCAGGCAATACGTTGCGGTGGATGGAGAATCGCGAGCTTAGAAGGAGGATGGATGAAATTGTCGACGTTATTGATGAATGTAAGGAGCCAGACGGTTATATCATGGCGTATCCGAAGGATGAGATTTTTGACAGTGAACACGGTGCGTATACAAGGTCTTGGGTTACCCGCGGGCTAATAGAAGCCGGGTATGCGGGTAATAGGAAGGCATTCCCATTGTTGCGCGCCTTTTACGACTGGTTTAACAGCTCATGCTATCTTCCAGAGATGCTCCGCCGTGGCTCAGAAGGGTACCAGGGCGCAATCCTCAACACGCTTATGTATTTTACGCCAGTGGGGAAGCCCAAAGACATACAGGTCTTCCAGGAATATTTTCAAGGGAACTATTGGATGAAGCAGTTAGCCGAAAGAGATCCGAAAGCTATTTGGTTATATCCCTACGATTGGCCTCATTGTTATCTCCTCACCGCCATCGAACCTTGTCTAGATATGTATCGCGCAACGGGAGATAAAAAATACCTCGATGCGTCATTGGGTGGTTGGGATCTATTCCATGACAATTGGGAACACGTCGGAGGGGCAATTGCAATTTGCGAGGATCCCGGTTTGTTTCCGCCAAAGTCATATTATTTGCGCCGTGTGCCATGGCGGCACCCGAACGGCGAATTATGTGGCAGTGTCTTTTGGGCCTTTCTAAACCAGCGTTTTCATCTGCTATTTCCGGAAGAAGAGAAGTACGTTACCGAAATAGAGAAAACCATATATAATGTATTAATAGCTAACCAAGTGGGAACGAAGGGATTTCGGTACTTTACGGATCTCGTGGATCATAAGGATCCCGGTGATAACAGAATTCCGTTTGAGCAGTTGCACTGTACGAGCACTTGCTGTGAGGGGCAGGGGACACGAATGATGGGTGCGCTGCCTGAATTCATTTACTCCGTTGCCGATGACGGCGTTTATGTTGATTTGTTTGCTCCGGCAACCATTACTTTTGTGAATCGGGAGCGCAAAATGACGTTGAAGATGCTGACGCAATTCCCTTATGAGCAAAAGGTACAGTTGATCGTCAATGTTGAAGGCGCTATGGAGGCAAAAATACGGATTCGTATTCCTTCATGGGCAGCGCAAAGAATGGCTGTGATGGTCAATGGAAAAGAGGTTGTAAGTGGCATGCCCGGAACATATGCTACCGTAGATAGACATTGGAAAAATGGAGACGTGGTTTCTTTCACGCTGCCAATAGAGTTTAGACTGACTAAATATGAGGGAGAAGAGCAAGATTACCATGAATGTCATGCTTTGGAGTATGGACCGATATTGATGGTGTATGTGAGCATGGAGGGACAGAGGGAGGTCCTGAGGTCGCAATCGGATTCGCAGAAGTTGATAGAAAGCCTTAAGCCGGTGGCCGGTAAACCGATGCATTTTACTGCCAATGGGGAAGCCGGTTTCGAATATATGCCATATTACGAGGTTCAGGATGAGCCATTTACGTGTTTCCGTTAAACGAAGAAGGCATTCCACTGCGGTGCCATAGAATTTCATGATTTCCGAGCAAGAAAAGGCTCCTCCGGGAGTGCTGTGGGTTGCGAGCCGGGAAAGATGCACAATGCATTCTTCAAAATCGGCCCCCATGGGCGCATCTTCCTGGGCTTGTTCTAGGCTCGTACCGTGTCAAAAAAACTGGTGTGTTTTTTTGACAAATATCCTGTGACTAATCCGTACCAAAGCATTGATGATAAGATTATCCGGTCGATTAATGCCCGGCGCAGTGCTTCTGTGTTTTCAGCCAAAGACTTCCAAGGCTTTGGGAAAGGTCTGGCTATCGGGCAGGCGCTCGCCCGGCTAGCCAAAGCAGGCAAGCTTCGCCGGATCCGCCAGGGGTTCTATGACCTGCCCCGCCCGCATCCCCTGCTCGGACAGACTTCCCCTGACCCCACCGCCGTGGTGCAAGCGCTGATGAAGGGCACCGAGGCTCAATGGCAATTCTCCGGGGCCTATGCGGCCAACCAGCTGGGGCTGTCGGAGCAGGTGCCGGCCAAGATTCTGGTGCTTACAGATGGCACACCGCGCCGTGTGGCCCTTGGCCGGTTGACGCTTGTTTTCCGGCATGCGGCGCCACGCAATCTGCTGGGGGCCGGCCGGCCGGCTGGCCTTGTCATCCAAGCACTGCGGCACCTGCGCAAAACGGGACTATCGGCCGCTGACGTGGCCCGGCTTAACCAAAAGCTCGATGCCGCGACCAAGGTCGATCTGGCTAAGCTTGCGCCGAACCTCCCTGCTTGGATGCAGCCGTTAGTCAACCGGATCGATGCCAGCCTATTCCGCGAGCGTTTGTTCGAAGTGGAGACGCAGGTGCACGGCTCGCAACCGCTGTTGGTCTTCGACAATCACGACCAAGTGAGGAGCTGGGACCGCTACGGGGACGGCGTACACAACGAGCAGATCGCGAAGATCGTAGCGGCGTTACTGCTAACTTCGAGGGCAACTGCTTTGATGTACCAAGGCGAGGAATTGGGCCTATCGACCACCATACCAACCCGCGTTGAGGAGGTCAGGGATCCCATCGGGATTACGGGCTGGCCGAAGGAGAAGGGCCGCGACGGCGAACGCACCCCGATGCAATGGGACGATTCGAATGCTCAAGCCGGCTTCAGCACAAACCCGAAGACTTGGCTGCCCGTGTCAAAGACTTATAAGGCGGTTAACGTAAAAAAGGAGCTGGCCGACCCAGAGTCGTTGCTGAACTGGTACAAGCAGCTCATCGCTTTGAGGCGAAACAATCCCGCGCTGCATAACGGCAGGATGGTGTTCCTCGACCGGTTGAACCCGAATGTGCTGTCCTACCTGAGAATCGATGAGACCGGCAAAGCGGTGCTAGTTTCGCTGAACATGACCGGGACACCTCAGCTAGTGTCATTGCACCTCAGCGATGCCGGCGTGAACGTCACCATCGTCAAGACTCTGATGACCAGCGACGATTCGCTATGGTCTACCCGGTCGATGGACCACCTCAAATTGGCGCCGTTCTCGTCTTGGGTCGCTTCAGTCGAATAACCCTCTGAACGAGATATGGAACTCAAACTCACTCTGTTTTCGATCGTCGGTTTTCTTGTGCTAGGGATCGTGCTTGTGACGTCGCTGGCGTGGCTTTTGGCCATCAATCGGTACGGCTCGCTGTCCGCAGCCCTAACCGCTTTTCCGGTACTACCAGATCGCACCGGCGTGCTTTTCGCGACATCGATCATCGCTTCGGCCCTTGCTGTACCCTGTCAACGTCTCGTCATGAAAAGCCGAAAGCCACGGCGCGCTGTATTCGTGCTGTGGATGCTCATGAGTCCCGTTTTGCTTGCGGCCGACATCGGTTCCGTCACCCTCTCGGCCCCGATCAAACTCACGGCCGAATACCAAGCTAATCCGCTGGGCCTCGGCGTCCCTCGGCCGCGGCTGGGCTGGCAGCTCGCCTTTGCCGAGCGTGGCGCCCGCCAGATTGCTTATCAAATTCAGGCTGCCGCATCGTCGGACGAGCTGAAGCTCGGCGGGCCGCTCCTATGGGATTCGACCCGCGTGGAATCGGACCAATCGGTGTTGGTTATGTACGGGGGACCGGCGTTGGGCCCGGCGCGACGGGTGTATTGGCGAGTGCGCGCTTGGGACGAGCATGACACCGCTTCGCTGTGGAGCGAGCCGGCCAACTTTGAGACAGGTCTGCTTCGGGCGTCCGACTGGAGAGCGCAGTGGATCACGCCAGTTCTGAACGAGCACCCGTCGAATTCCGAACCGGCACCGATGTTGCGCGGTACCTTCAGGATCGACCGGCCCATCCGGGAGGCGCGATTGTATATCACGAGCTTGGGTCTTTATGCCGCCCGGCTCAACGGCCGGGATGTCGGCGACCAATTGCTGGCGCCGGGTTGGACCGATTACGACAAGCGGATCGAATACCAGACGTACGACGTCATCAATTTTTTGCGGACGGGAGAAAACGTCTTGGGGGTGACGCTAGCCGACGGATGGTATCGTGGCTTTCTGGGTTTTGACGGCGGCCGCAATATGTACGGCCAACGACTCGCGCTGCTTGCTGAGTTGCGCGTTACCCTCGGCGACGGCTCCGTCCAGGTGGTCGAAACCGACGGCTCGTGGAAGAGTTCGACTGGTCCCATCCTGACGGCGGATATCTATAACGGAGAGACCTACGATGCGCGGCTTGAAAGACCGGGCTGGAGCGAGCCGGGCTACGACGACGCAGCCTGGCAGGGGGTGTCGGTGTTGGACCATCCCAAGGACACGCTTTTTGCGGGCATTGATCCGCCCGTGCGCAGGACCGGTGAAATCAAACCGGTGTCTGCATTTCGCACTCTTGGGGGAGAGGTAATTTTCGACTTGGGCCAGAACATGGTCGGGTGGGCTCGCCTCAGAGTTTGTGGAGCGGCGGGGGCGACGGTGATCCTGCGGTACGCCGAGGTGCTGGACCGCGCCGGCAACCTGTACACCGCCAACCTCCGCAGCGCTCAGGCGACGGACCGTTATACTCTCAAAGGTGGTGGACAGGACGAAGTATTCGAGCCCCGCTTCACCTATCATGGGTTCCGATACGTGGGGGTCTCTGGCTTTCCCGGCGGTCCCTCACTTGACAGTCTCACCGGCATCGTAGTCGGAACGGATATAGAACGAACCGGCACTTGGGAAAGTTCAAATATTCTGCTGAACCAACTGCAGCACAATGTCGTGTGGAGCCAGCGGGGCAATTTTGTCAGCATTCCCACCGACTGCCCGCAGCGAGACGAACGGCTTGGCTGGACGGGCGACGCCCAGATCTTTGCGCGCACCGCGGCCTACAACTTCAACGTCGCGGGCTTTTTCACGCGCTGGCTGGGCGACGTAGCCGCCGACCAAAAATCCGACGGGGCGATGCCGTATGTAATTCCCGATGTCCTGTCCAAGGACGCCACCACGCTCCAGGCGGCGGCCGGCTGGGGCGACTGCGCCGTCATCATCCCTTGGACCATGTACCTGGCCTACGGCGACCGGCAACTCCTGGCGGACCAGTATCCGAGCATGAAGGCGTGGATCGAGTATATGCGCCACGTCGCGCCAGATCTTCTGTGGAATACCGGCCACCAATATGGCGACTGGCTCGCCTACGCGGCCCCGAGCGGGGAAGCCAGTAGCTATCCCGGAGCCACCACCGGCAAGGACCTCGTCGCTACGGCGTTTTTTGCCCATTCAGCGGATCTTCTTTCCCAGGCGGCGAAGGTGCTCGGCAAGGAAGACGATTTCCGCGTTTACGCAGGGCTCTTCGAAAAGATCAAGGAGGCGTTCACCCGGGAGTTCGTGACCCCGAACGGTCGCGTCGGCGAGAACACGCAGACCGCCTACACGCTCGCCCTTCGCTTCGAGTTGCTGCCCGCGGACCGGCAGGCGGAGGCGGCCCGGCGGCTGGCGGCGGATGTGGCACTGCACAACAATCATCTTACCACCGGTTTTCTTGGCACCCCCTATCTCTGCCAGGTTTTGAGCGATCACGGGTATCTCGATACTGCCTATGCCCTGTTGATGCAGGAGTCCTATCCCTCGTGGCTCTATCCGGTGTGGGCGGGGGCGACTACGATCTGGGAGCGGTGGGACGGGATAAAACCCGATGGCACCTTCGAAGATCCGGAGATGAATTCCTTCAACCACTATAGCTACGGTTCGATCGACGCATGGATGTATGGCGTGGTGGCCGGCATTGAGGTCGATCCGGCCATGCCCGGCTACAAACATGTGCTCATCCAGCCTCAACCGGGCGGCGGGCTGACGTTCGTGCGGGCCACGGAGCAAACGCCCTACGGCGAAGTCGCTTCCGCCTGGGAGGTGGACGGCGGCACCTTGTCGCTGACGGTCCGCATTCCCGCGAACACCACTGCCACTGTGAGTATGCCTGGAGCGACCTTGGACGCGGTTCGGGAAAGCGGACAACCCCTGGCACGGGCTGACGGCGTGGCGAACGCCCGGCAGAAGGACGCCTCGGTGGTGGCCGATCTGGGCGCCGGGGTTTACCACTTCTCATATCCGGCAGAAGCCCTGACGCGACAGCTACGGACCGACGAGCCAGCCCGAGCAGGTCGCTGAGGGCCGGCCACAATCCGTTACGATTCACGTCCGCGTGGTGTCTAGTAATTCGAACGGAGTGGAGGATCTTGCGGGGAAGCGGGGCAGGAGAGAAGTTGCCGAGGATGACCTCCCGTATGCCGACCTACCTTCTGCTCGGAATCTTTGCTGGCTGGCTGAACCGGCACCAGCAGGCGATCATCGAGTATTTGCGGTCAGAGAACGAAATCCTGAAACGCCAACTCAACGGACGGCGGCCCAGACTAACCGATGAAGAGCGGCGATTGTTGGCGGTGAAAGGGAAGGCGCTCGGGCGAAAAGTGCTGGAGGCCATCGCCTGCATCGTCACACCGGACACGATCTTGGCGTGGCATCGCCGCCTAGTCGCCGTGAAATGGACCTTCCCGCGCCGGACGCAAGGACGGCCGACGACCTCGAATGAGGTCGGAGCGTTGATTGTGGAGATGGCACGGACCGAGCCGCGGTGGGGTTACACGAGTATTCGGGATCGGCTGGGCAACTTGGGGCACCGGGTCAGCCGGGCGACGGTGGCGAAAATTCTCAAGGCGCATGGTTTGGAGCCAGCGCCCAAGCGAAGTCGCGGGAACTCTTGGTCCGCGTTCCTGAAAGCGCATTGGGCTGGCATCGCCGCGATGGACTTTACGACGGTCGAGGTTTGGACGACCGGCGGCCTGGTGACGCACTACGTGGCGTTCGTGATGGAGTTGGCGACTCGGAAGGTGATCTGCGCCGGCATCACGCCGCATCCCGATGCAGCGTGGATGCAGCAGATTGGCCGAAATCTTACGGATGCGATCTCGGGCTTTCTGAACGGGAAGCGGTTTCTGATCATGGATCGGGATTCACTCTTCCACGCGGGCTTCCGGCGGTTGCTGGAGCAGGCCAGAATTCGGCCAGTGAGAACCCCGCCGAGTACACCAAACTGCAACGCGCACCTCGAGCGGTTCCACGGATCATTCAAACGTGAGGCTGCGGACCGGGTGATTTTCTTTGGGGACGCACATCTGCAACGAGTCGTCGACGAGTATCTCGTCCACTATCACCGCGAAAGAAATCAACAGGGCCTCGACGGACAAATCATCGAACCCGGAAAGGAGATAGGTCTCACGCACGGCAAGGTCTGCCGTCGGGAGCGCCTCGGCGGCATGTTCAGCTACTATTATCGGGACGCTGCTTGAGCACCCGTTTGAGTTTTTGGACACCACGGGCTACAAGACACCTGAGCCACGACTGCTTTGCGTTCCGGGAGATCCGGATTCACGAAAACAATCCTGTCGGCGGCTGGCAGGGCGCGGGGGAGGAAAGGCGAAAGCGGAGGGGAACGGACACGAAAAGGAGAAAAACCAAGAGGGGAAGAGGGGCCCTTCTAGGGGGCGAGGTGGGGTCCGAAATGCAGGGCCCCATCGTGGATCACAGCGCGATCCGACTTTGCCAGGTTGATCATCTCCGCGCCAGCCAAGAGTGTGGGCCCATACCCATGAGCAGCGAAGACGCTTGTCGGACGGTAATAGTAAAATGCGGGGTCAAACGCCATACCCGAACCGACACAAGTGCCCTCCACTTGGCCCTGAGGGTTGACCTTGGCTGCTACCGCATTCCAACCGAGCTGGACCATCGGCCCGTGGGCGAGCACGTCGATCCAGCCTCGGTTGATAGCACGTGCGATACCGTACACGAAGATCGCGGAAGCCGAGGTCTCAAGGTAAGAATCATCGCGATCAAGGAGCTGGTGCCAGAGACCGTCGCCGCTCTGGTTTTCGGCAAGCCCACGGATCTGCGCCCGGAGCAGGTCGAGTATGGATGCGCGGCCAGGGTGGTCGATGGGCAGGAGTTCCAATAGTTCCGTTTTGGCCATAAGCGCCCAGCCATTCGCCCGGCCCCAAAGATACTCGGGGTGCACGTCTAAGCCTGCAACCCAACCGTGCATGTAGAGTCCTTTCCGGCGATTGAACATGCGCGCGGCGAACTGTGTCACTTGCTTCACGGCCTCGTCGAAATAGTGGCGTTTGCCCGTGAGATGTCCCATCTGCGCCAGCGCCGGTACGCTCATGTACAGGTCATCCAGCCAGAGCGAATTAGCCAGCGGACGCTGGCGCGCTAGCGTGCCGTCTTCCAGACGAAACTGTTTGGCGCAGATATAACCGATATAGTTGTCGATACAGGGCCGCAATCGGCCCCCCACACCTTCGCGATGCGCTTTGATCATGGCGGCACACAATGACCCGGCATCGTCCAGATTGGCCGGGTGGATGACGGGGAAAAAAGCCAGTTGATCTCGCCCTAATCGCGGGTTGGCGGCCACCAGCTTCTGGAAATACGGCGCCCACTTCGCGATAAGCTGCAGCCGTCTTACTGCGTAATCTCTGAATCGTGGATCGCTAGTGACCTCGGAAGCGAACAGCATGCCGGAGCATATGACCCCCCACTCATAGCATATGAGCCGAAACGCGCATTTCTCGAGGTCCGCGTCGGGATCGATTCGGTTGACGTCGACGATCTCGGCGCCTGTCCGGCGGTTAATGACCCGGGCAGGTGTATGGGCCTCTAGGTAATCATGAATACGCCGCAGCAGCTCCTTGATCGTCGCAACGGTGGTCGGACCGTAGTGCACGGGATAGGAGGGTGGAATGCCTTCGGGCGGCAACGGTAACGGGCCGCCAGCATCCGGTTTAGTCGGCGCGTTTTTATGATCGGCAGGGGGAATGGGAGGGGGCGGCGATGCGCCCTCGGTGTGGTTCATCGGGAGAGAACTGGTGCTTTGTTTTTCTTGGACAAGCTGAGGATTACCCCACTTCCGCCCGTGCCGCGGGTGCTCTCTGCAACGGGAAAAGCATGGCGGTTGTCTCAACCGCCGCGCCTTCGGGAGATGCCGAAATCTCTGGGATCATACCACGCTCAATGAGATCGGCGATTGGGCGCATGGAGTTATGCGTCGACCAAGTAATGAGGCGAATAGCGAGTGAAATCGCGCTTCGTTGAACTCCGGTCGGGCTCTGCAAAACGGTGATTGAATTAGGATCGAGAAATCGTTCCGGACGGCCAAAACCGACGGCCGAAACTGATGCTGTTGAGGCAACGAGAGAATGACTCAGTAAGACGCACGGCGAAGACTGTAGTGATGCCCATTTTGGACCTGCAATCCATTCATTTTCTAACAGTTAGAGTCCAAACGACTGGTTCAGATTGTCAGCTTGCACCGGTTGTTCTCGTCTGACCCCACCAGACTTTTGTGACCGGGGCGGGCCAAACTGCAGTTAGGAGATGTGAATCGTGGGTTCCAGATCACGAAGTTCGGAGCGTTCTGATTTGAGGGACCGCCTCGCCGCAACGGCTGCAATGTGGCGGACTGTTGCCGGTGGGTAGATGTGACGGCACGGTGGAGAGCTGGAAGCCTCACAAGCGCAGGAAGATCTTCCGTTGGTAGAGAAAGCGACAGGTCGTCAAGCAGATCGCCATACTGACCAGAGCCAATACGTGTCCGCCCAGACCGGTCCAGCGGGCGAAGACCGGCACCGCTGGCCACCAGCCCTCGCGAGCGGTATCCCGCGTCGTGAATGGCACATCCAATCCGGGCCTCCTTAGCCAGCATCCAGCAACTGTCACGGCCAACCTCAATTGAAGACCTGGTCACTTGAAGACGTTCGGGGCTATTGGACGAAAGCCCTCGCCGGGCACCTTCGCCATCGGGCCTCTCTCAAAGGCAACCTGATGGCCGTATTAGCGGAACTCGCAAGCTTGCGAGCGGACCTCTTGCGCCGTCTCAGCCCGGCCGCACCGTCGGCCCCTCGACCCACGCGGCTTCGAGGGTAATGGTCTGCGGATGCTCCGGCACACCCCGCTCCTGCCGATGCATCATGCCGACTACCGTTTCCACCGCTGCCGCCCCGAGGCGGCGTGGTTGTAGATCGAGTCCCGCACACGGGCCAATTCGCTCGGTGTAATTGAGGTTGAAGTAACCGATGTCTTCGGGCACTCGAATGCCAATCGACTTCATCCAATCAACCGTGATTTGCAGATGGGCAATGACGAGATCGGGATGATTCTCATGAAACCACTCGATGAACCGTTCACGCGTCAGCCCCGGCAGAATCAACGCCGGTATGCCGGAGTTTTGCGCGTAGTTGCGCACGAACGACATGAAGCCGGCACTCCACTTGTTCTTAAGTATGAGATCCTTGTGCTGGTCCAAGCAGAGGCCGATGCGCTGGTAGCCGCGCTGGGTCAAGTGTTCCAGAGCGTGCATCATCGAGATGTAGTGGTCGGGCAGGATCATGTTCAATTGCGGGCGCACTAGGCTGTGGTCCATCTGCACTACTGAAAAGCGGCTGAAATCGAATCTGGAAAAGTCTTGCGCGGGATTGAACGGCAGCAGCACCGCCCCGCCAATGCCCCGGGAGTAAAGCACGGACATCAGCCGCGTCACCGCCAAGGCAGGTGGCTTGTCGCCAATCCAGAACAACTCCGTGTTGAAGCCCAAAGATTGGGCCCGCCTCTCGGCCCCCGCGACAATTTCGCGATGAAAGAGTATGAGCTGGGCCTTGTCGCGATCGGTCGTGTCGACCAGCGCGAGCGTCCCCCGGAAATTCCGATGCTGCCCCTGTCGCATCGCGGAAAGGGCCGCGCTGAGCAGCGGGTTGACTTTGTAGCCGGCCTTCTCCGCCGCACGCCGGATGCGCTCTCGGGTGGCCGGGCTGACGCGAGGGCTGTCCCGTAGACCTTCTGAGACGGTCGCGCCTGATAGGCGCAATTGCCGAGCAAGACTTCGAATGGTAGGAAGCTTGGGCATGAGGTCTAACTGTTAGACCACCAGACGAACCGCATTGGCAAACACTTTTTCTTGGGTCCGCAGTCTTCGCCGTCGCGCCATACCCGGCAATGCCAAGCGGCATCGCTGCTACTAGGACTGGCTATTCGCGCTTGCGCCCCTTGTGCATGCCCCCGTCTGTGCTTTGGGAGATTCAGCCGGTCTGCCGCGTTGGTGGAAGGACTGCCGGAAATCCCGTGCTGCCGATGTCGTCGCGGCATCGGATGGCCGCCCAGTGGTCGAGTTTCTGCCTGAACGACTCGTCGAAGCTCAAGGGCCTGCTGCTGGGTTAAGATTAGGCCTCGCCTGATCGGCCGCCGTTATTTCGAACGAAGAACGGCAGGCTGTTCCGTGAACAGAAGGCAGGCGACACCATTGGCTTGGATCTAACGGTTAGTTTTCGTATCGATTGCGGCTGAAGCCGCCTCGATTCAATGAATTCCGAGATCGATTCGGTTGTCTCGGAAAACGCTCTTAATCCGTTTTGCAAGGAGGCTACGATGGTAGAAACAAAAAATGGAGGCGGTCAGACTTTTATACAGACTGGGATCCCAGGCAGGACTTCAAGCTTGGCGCGAAGGACATCGATAAAAAGCAAACCTGCTTGGGAAGCCGGGTGTGGAGCAACTCGTGCTTGGTGATCAAAGAGGTACCGATCCCCAAGCCCGGCGATAAAGAGGTGCTGATCGAGGTCCGGCAGTGCGGCATCAGCGGAAGCGACGTCTATATGGCGCAGACCGACGCAGACGGCTACATCCTCTATTCCGGGCTCATGGGGTTCACTCCGATAACGCCGCTCGTACGCAGGATGCGCGCGAGCACCGTCGGCGATAGGTTGGTCTTTGAAAGATCGAGGAGTTCGAGACTGAATCCAAGCTGGCGTGCTCGGCGCGCAGCACCCACAACAATCTCATTCAGCAAAAATGACATCGCCGAAACCGCGCGGGCCTGGCACGAACACAACCGCGAAATTGCCGGCAAAGGTCGCGTGTCTCGCGCGGCGGAGACTGGCCATCACGACTCCGATCAACGGCGTTGGGGTGTAGCCGAGCAGGCGTGCGACACTCTTGATACGACTCCGCGTTTTTGTGCGCACCAGTGGCGAACCGCGCAGTGCACGCGATACGGTGGTCTTGGAAAGACCGGCACGACGAGCGATAGCGAGCAGGGAAACAGCCATGAGAAATGCAACGGCTTCATTTGTTTGGGGCTGACACCAGTTCAATTTTAAACGACTTTCCGGAACCCAACACTGAATAACTCCAGCGTCCTAACTCCAAAATTTCCATGAACCGATTCACTATTACACAAGCCTCCATTGAAATTAGAACCGGCATTTCAAGCACGCTCTGCTCGGCGTCGGCCTGGTGCGCCGTAGTGCTGCTCATGCTGACTTCATTTGTTTTGTCAGCCGCGCCAACGCCCGCGCCGGATGCGATCCCGGCGGCCAAACACAAACAAAAGGTCATTTTCTGGGCACCCACTGAAACTTTGGATGAGTTTCGCGCTCTGGCACAGCGCGCCGCCGAATTGGGTGCCACTCATGTGGTCATCAGCGATCTGCCTAAGAGCCGGTGGCAATGGGACATTGACCTCAACGATCCGTATCCCAACTGGGGTATGAAGGCATCCTCTATCTTCAAGGTAATCGTGCCGCCCGAACTCGCCGCATGGCTCCCGGCGGACTACGCGAAGCATAATTTAGAGATCATCAAAGAGCGGGCCGCTGTATTGAAGGAATTTAACTTAAAGGCGGTTTTCGAGGGGATCGAGCCGGGTTGGCTGCCCGAAGGCGTTTACCGAGCCCATCCCGATTGGCGCGGTCCCCGCTGCGAGCACCCGGTGCGAGCCCGTCATACCTATTACGCTATTTGCGTCGACCAACCTGAAGTATTGGCGATGTACCGCCGTGCCGTTGCCGAACTCTGCAAAGTAGCACCTATCGAGGTTTTCGACCTGTTGACAAACGACTCCGGCGGCGGTTTTTGCTGGAGCACCAGCCTTTACCCTGGAGCCAATGGCCCAACTTGGTGCGAGCACCGGACGCCCGCTGAGCGAGTGACCGGCTTTATGTCCGCGATCCAGGCCGGCGCAGCGGATGCTGGGCTCAAATCCGACGTAAGCATTCAGTATGGCTCGGGCTATATTGCCGAAGCCGAAGTGGATTCTATCATTGCTTCTTTGCAACCCGGACAAACTCTCAACGGTCACGACCGCAACCGCGCGGTTCCCTTGTTGCGAATTGGCGGCTGGTCCGACCAACTGTATCCTATACTGGGAATTCCGTATTTAGAAACATTGGCCGAACAACTGGAGCAAACCCAACGCAACCCAGGCGCCGATGTCATGATCATACTGCAACGCGTAGAATCGCCTTGGACGTATGAATTGCTCCGCCGATATCGCACCCAGAAGGTCCGCGGTCTGGCAGCTCGATTCGCGTTGCTGCGCAGCATTGCGGCCGATTATGCCGGCGAGAGTGAAGCAGATAATCTCGTCGAAATGATTCATCGCATCAATCTGGCGGTCGATACGCTATGTTATATCGGGCTCGAGCCGATATTGGGTAGAGGCGTCGTCAACCAGCGGTGGGTGACGCGTCCGTTCGTGCCATTTCCGTTGGAGCTGAAGTCCGAGGAGCGTGACTATTACCGTCGGTTTCAGTTCCAGGCCAACAGCGAGGCCGAAGCTGCCAACCTTATGAATATCCAGGGGTATATGCCCTACCAAGGCTACTCCGGCGCTCTGCTCGCGACACTCAGCCTCAACGCGGTCATCGATGGCCTTACAGCGTCGGCGAATCTTTGCAGCGAAGCTGCCAGCAATCTGTCCGACCAAGCCAAAGCCGGGGAGTTGCGTGCTCTCCAAGCTCGGCTGCACGCCTCTACCTGTTTTCTTAAAACGGCGCGAAATGCTATTCAATACCAAGCGATCCTCGATCGTACCGACTACAGTGCGACGGTTCAGCAAAGTACGATCTACCCGTGGGACGGCGATCAACGGCTGCGCGAGCTGCAGACGATCACGCGCAATGAGATCGATAACGCGAATGACCTCGCTGCATTGCTCGAATCGAGCAAGGTCCCTCTCCTGCAACTTGCTGAAACGCCTGAGACAGAGGACATTTTCCTGCTATCTCCGGACCTCGCTGCGCAATTGCACAAGAAAGTGCGGATTATGCTCGAACATCAGCTCGACGCCAATCGGCTTTATCAACGGCGCCAGGGATAAGTTTGAGCTTATATTTCGATTCACGTTTTATGGCTCTCATCCCAAAATATGATAACCCGCACTTTTTGCGCTGCGCTCGTGATGCTGCTCACCGTTGGCATCGGCGTTGCCTGTGCGGCCCAACCCGCGGAGGGAATATCTCTTCGCGAGCACCTCGTCGCGAATATCCGCGCGGCCGTCGCGCGCTCGCATGAGGCTATGGTGCAATCGAAAGCCGCCGGAAAATCTCGAGCTGCCGGGGCTATTCTTGGACTCTCTCGGCGATGGTGCACCTACACGAAGCAACGAATGATCCGTAGGTGCTCGCATGCCCCGTGGGCACAAGAAGAAATGGCAGCAGATACTGCTCCAGGGCTCAAAAAGCGGCGCGGAGATTTCTTCTGCGCACCCTTCGGTGACAATACGAAACCGTGGTGCGGTGAACATCACCCTGCGTACGGCGAGACCGCAGCGCGCCCGTGGAGTCTTGCAGTAATTAATTCTACCTCGCCGGGAGTCGAATTGATTGCGCGTTTGCGCGCGAAGGTGCGCTCCAGCGAAGTGACTGAGCACAAGGAGGGCCGGCTGATGCAGTGGTCCATAAGCACCGCCGCGTAGTTCGACCAAGCCAGCGCCGAGAAATCGAGCGTCTCCGCAACGGGGGTCACGATCACACCCTGCACGTTCCGGGCTGCCATGATCGAATTGAGGCGTTTCAGGGTGAGGATCTTCAGACCCACCCAGCAGAGCGTGCGATTGTAACCGAGCCTCTAGGTGCGCTGCTTCGCTCCGGATAGGATTTCGCAGTGAAAAGGAATCAACACCGGCTCGGCTTCGATGCTGTAGTTCATCGCCATCAGGTTTCCCTGGTAGCGGCGGTGCATCGAGCGGCGAATCAAGGACACGACCGATCCAACCAGAGGGTTGGGCCGGTAATGCGCCAGGTGCGAAGCCTTCAGCACGCGGTTCTTGGTCGCCTGGACCACGCATGGGCTGTCCCGCAGTGCGAGGAAAACGGTGGCGGCCGACAGGCCGAGCTGCCGGACGAGGCTGCGGATAGAGGAGGTGCTCAATAATCTAACGGTTTGATAAAAAAGGAGTCGCCCCGAGCTTCAATGTAAATCAGTGGTCAGCTGTAACGCCTGCGGAAGGCTCACCTATCCCAACAACCCTGAAACGAAAGGGTTTTTATGCAGCACCCCACAATCACCATGAATTGTATGGCGCTATGCACCGCCGTACTACTCGGCTCTACCAGCCTGCTCGCCCAGTCCGAAACCACCCCCACGACGACTGCCGAAGCCAAAGATGTGATCAAGCTTTCGGAATTTGACGTCGTCAGCAGTAGCGTCGCCGGTTACCGCACCAGCAACTCGATCACCGCCACCGGCATTGGCGCCCCAATTATCTACGCACCTGTCCCAATCAACGTGCTCACCGGTGACTTACTGAAGGATCTGAATTATATGCAGATGAACCAGGTGTTAGCTTACGTCCCCGGATTCCAGACCTCCAGCTATGAGTCCACCATCCAAATACGTGGCTTCCTGACCCTCCAGATTTACCGCAACGGCTTTTACCGCCGCGCGACCTTCCCGACGTGGAACCTTGATCGAATCGAGGTCATCAAGGGCGCCGACTCCGTTTTCTATGGCGTCGTGCGGCCGGGCGGCATCGTCAACTACATCACCAGCAAGCCCTCCTTCACGGGAAGCTTCGAGGATCTCACGATTTCGATGGGCTCGGACTCCTATCTCAAGGAGGAACTCTACGCCAACGTCAAAGCCAGCGACTCGCTGGCGCTCCGCGTCGGGCTCGGCAACATCGACGGCGGCTCTTGGCGCAACGGGAACGGCAACAAATCGTTTAACCGCCAGTCCTACGAGGGCCTGTCCGGTACTTGGCGCATCGGTGCGAAGCAGGATCTCACCCTCGAACTTGAGCACATCTATTGGAAATTCACTGACCCCCGCGGCATCGACCTGATGGTCACGAACTCGAAATACTATGGCAACCCGCAGGCGATCGCCTCGGGCCAAGACGTCACGACTTGGGTCCGGGCCAATCTAGGCCCTAATGCGCCGATCTACGACGCCTACCCAAATCCGGATCCGAAGGGCCCGTCCTATAACACCGGCCGCGGCACCTGGGTCCATCAGGAATCCGACACGGCTGACCTGACGTACCACTTCAAGCTCAGCGACGCGCTGGTCTTCGAGGCCGCCTTCAACGAAGCGCGCGATTTTTTCGAGGAAATCCGCTCCATTAATTCGGACAATATCCCCTATGCTGACGGCACGATCAAATACCAGTTCGGCCATTTCGGCACCCAGCGAAACTCCGTGAGTCTCAACAACAAGCTGGTCTGGCGCTTTGACCTCTGCGGCACGAAAAACACCCTGCAAGTCGGCGACGACTACTTCAACCTCAAGTTCAAAACCCCGGGCCTGCTCACCTCCTCCAACACCTTCCAGAACGGCATTCGCAGTGCTTTCTTTAAGGAGACCACCGCGCAGGCGGCCCAGCGCGATGCGATTGCCGCGATCGCGGCGACGGGCCAAGTCTTCTCGTTCAACCGCTTTATGATCGACCACTACAACGGAGGATTCGCGATGAATCAGACCGAGCTGTTCGACGACCGGCTCAATCTCCTCTATGGCGTGCGCTCCACCAAGGCGTCGGAACACACTAGTTACAGCTACGGTCCCGTCGTCGGCGCCCCGAAACCCTCCGAATGCAAGGGAACCACGCCGGAATACGCCGCCCTCTACAAGGTGAAGAAGGATGTCAGTGCATTCGTCACCTACAGCAAGACGATCGAACCCTCCTTTTCGGTCGACTATGATGGCAAGCCGCTCGACGCTGTCGAGGACACCGGCTACGACATCGGAGTCAAGACCGCCCTCCTCGACAGCCGTGTGAGCAGCACGATCTCGTATTACGACGAGAAGCGCTCACACTTGGCAACTCCAGACACCGCCAAGCAACTCGCCACCGGCAACTCCCCGTATTACTTCTACGGGGCCGCCGCGGAATCGCGCGGCGTCGAGGCGGACCTCAATATTACGCCCGTCAACAACTGGAGCTTGATCGTGGGCTACTCGCACGATCTCGAAGACAAGTACACGGCCTCCCCTGATCCGACAGTCCTCAACCAACCGCTGGGCGGCGTGCCCAAGGATTTTGTCACCGTTTGGAATCGCTATGACATCAAGAATGGGACGCTCAAGGGCTTCTATGTCGCCGGCGGTTGCCGCTACAGCAGCTCGGCCCGCAACGGGAACGACTTGGTCGGAGCCAATTCGAACAACGTCCTCATGGTCCCCAGCTATGTCGTGTGGGACGCCACCGTCGGCTACATCTTCAAGACTAAGACCCAGAGCATCACCGCCACCCTCGACGTGAGAAATGTCTTCAACCGCCTCTATCGCGAGGGTATCGACGCCGCCTGGGCTCCGCCGCGCCTCGTCTTCTTCTCGCTCCGCTACAAATTTTAGGGTGTGTTTTCAAATGGATGGCCTTGCTGAGTGAGAAAAATTGGAGCTGCTACGTAGCTCGCTTCTGGAGAAGCGGGCCACTACTCTCCCGAAGCAGGGACCTGCGCGGCCTTGCCCCGGGCTGGCGCCCCAGCCCTCTTCGTCCCGCAATGCGGGGCTATGCAAGGCAGGTGGCGGGGTCCCCCAGGGATGAGCAACTGACAAACGATAAGGGGCTTTGCGGGTGTAACTTCCAGCCGGTAGGGACGCTTGGCGTCCAGGCGACATTTTAACTAATACTAATATGCGTTGGCTTCATTTCATAATTGCGGGGATTATTTCTTTCGCGGCATGCGGTGGCTGTCTGGCTGCCCAGCCTGGCGTTGGGATGCTGCCATCGACGGCGGACTTCGCGCGTAGGCTGACGGGCGATCTCCGCGTTGCGGTGACGAAGGCACATGAAGCCCTCGCCAAATCACGCGGCGCAGGGAAAGCTCGAGCCGATGAGGGTTACGTATGGAATCTGTCGGCCATGGTGAATCTCTATGCGCGGACCGGCGAGGAGCCGTTTCTAGCTTGGGCGAAAGAGGACCTGCTCGGGCTAGTCAAGAGCGCGCTCGATCATGCCGGCGAGCCGACCCCATTCCTAACTCACTTTCGCACCCTACCGCCGTTTCTCGACGCTTATGTCTTCTTGAAGGCTCGCGGTGCATTCAGCGCGGCTGAGATCAGGCAGGTTGACGCGCAGATCGCGGCCAGCGTGGCGACGCATTATGATTACGCAGATTTCGGACCACAGAATCGCGGCCTGATTGACGGGGTCGCCTTTCTTTATGCCGCCAATGCTGTGCCCTCAGCTCCCGACGTGGAGCGGTGGCGGCGATACGGCGAAGCGCTCGTGGCCGACAGCGAAAACCACTGGTCGATCGAGGATGCCTCGATCTATGAGCCCTTCTGGCTAACTTATACGCTAGTGCTAGCCGAACTGCAAAACCGGGTAGGAGAGCATATGAAAGCGATTACTACACGCTTTCACTTCGATTACACTAAAGCACTACTCATGCCCGATGGACTATTGCCTGACTGGGGCGACGGAGATTGGACGCTCAATTGGACGTGGAGTGTGGCTAATTTAGTTCGCGCTGGTTCATACGAGCACGATGGCGAATACCTGACAACAGCCTACCGACTCTACGAGGGCAATATGGCGTATTACAAGCAGCTTGATGCCGATTCGGTATATTGCATCGGGCTGGCGCTGCGATGGCTCGACACTGCCATCCCGCTCCAATCATTCGCTTTGGAGAAATCGGCCGAAGTGATCGATGATCTGGTTTCCAAGAAGATCGTCTTTCGCAGCACGCATGGCGATTACGGCATGATTAACTACCGAGACGAAGGTCCTTATGCGCGCTATTCGCGCGACTATCTCAATGCGGAATTGGACGCTTATCAAGAGAAGCCGCATCACGGACACGCGGACGAAAACTCTTTCGCCTTGCTGATGGCTGACAGCACCGTGCTGCTCGCCGACGGCGGCTACCGCACCACCTACGACCATGGCTGGCGGGCCGATTTTTATCACAATCGCGTAGTGGCACGCACGGGCCGGGCGTTACCGGGCGATGTTTTCGACTATATCAAGCAAGATGTCGCTTACCACGAGGTGCAGACAGAAAAGATTCACTTCGGCAATTTCGGCAGCCTCGACTATCTTCGGACTAGGCTGGTCGACGCTGAGCGGGGTTACACCGGTGATCGCATTGTGCTATTCGCTCCCGAGTCGAGTCTTTATCTGGTGGTCGACTCGATCATGATCGATGTGGCCGGGCCCAAAATTTTCTGCAACACGTGGTATCCTGACAATATCATCCAGGCGGGTGAAGACTACGTCGTCTCATGGCCGGAGAAAATTGCCATCCGGAAGGAATACTGGCCCAATGAGCACCGGAAAGAGCTACTCATTCAGTTCATAGATAATCGCTACAAGGTTATCAGGACGAAAGAAATCGAGCGACGGTACAATCCATCGAAGGCGTTTTTCCAATATGTGCAGAACTATTTCTTCAAGGGGCAGAGGCTCACATTCGTCACGGTGCTCCGACCGCTCGCACCGGGTTCTTTTTGCAGGGAGATACTGGGTGATGTCACTGTCATCAAGAACGAGTACGACGACAACCGTACGCTGGGCCTTCGCTTCTCGCTGAATGGCGAGCCGGTTACAGTCGGCCTCAAGCTTGACCAAACCATCGGCCTGACCAACCTGCGTGGCCGCCCTATGTTCGATTTCCGCACCGGCGCGGTGAGTTATGGTGATTTGCGCACCGACGCCGATTTCTCTTTTGTGCGGCAGCGAAGCGACGGTTCCAAGGAGGTTGGCTTTGTCTACGGATCTGCTCTGGAATTTGCTGGCCAGACGCTTTTCGACATGCCGTTAAACCATGATATGTATCAAGGGATTGACGATTTTCGCCTGCCGGAAATCAAAGACAAGATGCCCCGGGATCATTTCATCGTTCCTTGCAACCCAGCGAAATGAGCATTCTTCTTTGCGGATCGGGTGGTCGCGGTTGAACTTGCCGACATGGTCGCGACGCGGCCCCGCTTTTTTGAGCTGCCTTGGGTGACAGTCAGGGCCTTAAACCAAGACCCAGACCATGAAAGGCAAAAGATATTGGACCGAGAACAAGATCCGCATGCTGGGGGAGGCTTACACCGGCCGGAGCATCCCCGAGCGGTGCCGGGAAAAGAACATCTCGGAGGCGACGTTTCACCGCTGGAAACGCCTCTTCCCTCACGTCGGCAACTTCGACCCTTCCAAAAACTGAGATGCGACCGCCGAACTGAAGCCGTGGCGCCGGCCTCCGTCGGCGGCCGAAAAGCCCTTCGCCCGGTTCGGTCTCGACAAACGGATGCAGGCGGTCGGCTGGTGGCCGTTTCGTTGACGCCCGACTCCGGCAACCCTTTTTTCAATCACTCCCCAACTCCGTTTCCCCATGTCCTTGTTTGGCCTTCATTGGATCGATGCCCTCATCCTCGTCATCTACATCTTCGCCGTGCTGGCGATCGGCAAATTCTTTTCGCCCGGCGTCAAGAGCGAGAAGGACTTCCTCCTCGGCGGTCGATCGCTCGGCAAGTGGCTCCAATTTTTCCTGAACTTCGGCAACATGACCGATCCCAGTCAGGCCACCACGACATCGAGTTCAGTCTACGGGCAGGGCGCGGGCGGCGCGTGGCTGGCGCTGATCACGCTATTCCTGACACCCTACTACTGGTTCAGCTGCGTCTGGTTCCGCCGCGTGCGGCTGACGACGACCGCCGATCTGTTCCAGGACCGTTTCGGGTGCCGGTTCCTCGCTACGCTCTACGCGGTGACGACGATCCTCATAGCCATCGTCGGCATCGCCGGCGGCAACGTCGTCGCCCTAAAGACGCTGCAGCCGCTCATGGCGAAGGACGCGGCGATCTACTCGCCGGCCGAGCGCCAGATGGTGGCCGACTACCACGAGTTCACCGAGCTGCGGAAACAACGGCTGGCGGCCCCGCTGACAGGCCCCAGCGCGGTGCGTTACGACGCGCTCAAGGACTCCTACGACCGCGGCCAGCTCCAGCCCTACGTGACCTACCTCAAGCCGGTGCAGTTCTATCTCGCGTCGTCGACGCTGGTGGCGGTGTTCGTCATGCTTGGTGGACTCAAGGCCTCGGCGGTCGTTAACGCGCTCCAGGCGGTCCTCGTCGTTATCATTTCGGTGGTCCTGATTCCGTTCGGTCTGGCCAAGATCGGCGGCATGCACGGCCTGCACGAGAAGGTGCCGACTGTGATGTTCAATTTGTTCGGCGGAGACATGGCCAGCGAATACACGTGGTATTCCATCGGCGCGCTCCTGCTCGTGCAACTGGTCGGCATCGTCGGCTCGCAGGCCAACATGACCATCGCCGGCTCGGCTAGGAACGAATTGGCCGCGCGGCTCGGCGCGGTGACGGGCGGCTTCAGCAAACGGTTCGTCACGATCGCGTGGGCCTACTGCGGGCTGATCGCCATCGCGCTGTTCGGTCCTCACCTCTCCGATCCCGACAACGCGTGGGGTCTGCTTACGCGTTCGCTGCTGCCGGTCGGGCTCATCGGAGTGATGATCGTTGGCATCCTTGGCGGCAAACTCGCGCTGCTCGGTGCGCAGTCGGTCGTCCTGTCCGGCCTCGTGGCGAAAAACCTCTACGAGCCGCTCGTGCCCGGCAAAACCGTGCGCCATTACATGGTCATTGCCCGGCTGACCGTGCCGGCGGTACTTGGACTCGGCATCTGCGTCGGGCTCTACCTGAACAGCGTGGTGGCGCTCCTCAAATTCGCGATCGTGCTGCTCGTGATCTGGGGCGTGCCGATCACGCTGCTGTTCCTCTGGCGCCGGCTGACCGAGGCGGCTGTGCGTATTCAGGTGCTAGCCACGCTGGTCTTCATCACGGTCATCCCCTGGAGCGTGCCGTTCATCCCCGCATTGGCACGCTCCGCTACGCTCACCGTCATGACGCGGGAGCACGTCGTCACGACCGAAGCGCGGGCCACCGCCGCTGACGTCGCCACCGGCCGCGCCAAGGCCGAGGGCGAGACCTTCACCAAGACCCGGCGCGTCGAGCCGGTTTCGGTCTATTTCGAGGAAGGCGTCGTGCGCTCCGATCCCAAGGACCCGAAATCGCCGAAAACCGGCGCGGGGCTGTTCCGGGTCGAGGTTTTTCTGGTGAAATTGCTCGGGTTCGACGTGCAGGGCTTTTCGGCGGCGCAACTGATGACGACGCGCTACGTCGTCGATTCCCTGCTGCCAATCCTGATTCTGATCGTCGCCAGTCTGCTCACACGGCCGACCGATCCGGTCCGCGTGACTCGGTTCTTTGCCCGCATGAAAACGCCGGTAGCCGCGACGCCGGAGCAGGATGCCCTCGACGTGGAGGTCAGCTGCGCCAACCCGACGCGCTACGACCACCTGAAGCTTTTCCCGGAATCCGACTGGGAACTGACGAAGTGGAACCGGCAGGATGCGCTCGGTTTTCTGGCATGCTGCGGATTTGTCGGCTTCGTCCTAGTCTTCTTCAAGGCCGTGATGATGCTCGGGAGCTGACGTAAATTCGAGATTAGTGCCGGGCACGATGAAACGGAATAAATACTTTGCCAGAAACCATTGCGTCGTTGGGGCGCCGTGTCGGAGCACGCACGCTACTACTCGATTAATGAGAGCGTTTCACCGTCTTTGTTTTTTGGTTTTGGTCGCAGGTTTCGGCCTGCTTCGGGTGATAGCGGTGGCCACGTCGCCGACGGCTGCGCCCATGCCCCCCGCCGTGCCGTCGCCGCTGGACACCCTGTTTGATCCCAACGTCCCCCAACGCGGCCTCTGGAAACGGTTCGGCCTGCCCAACATGTTTGGCAATGTGGACTGGCGCAAACTGCCGTCGCTGAGCGCCCGCGTCCTTGCTTGGGAAGGCGGCAACCGCTTCAAGCTCGACAACGGCCAAGTCTGGGAAGGCTCCGAGCCGATCACCTACGAACTCGTCGGCGCCGAAATCGAGATCCAGGCACGGCCCTTCGGGCAGTTCGCCCTCATCGTCAACGGGAAAGATACGAAGCTGCGCGTCATCCGACTGCGGTAGCCGCCGCGACCGCGCCATTCGCCGTGCTCACCCTCGCCAACGCCCACCTATGTCTCGATGTGCTCGATCCCGTCGCCGACCGCGCCCGCCTCGGACCGCGTTTTTGCTGGGGCGGGTTCATCTGGCAGGTGCACGACGTCGTCCTTGGGCCGCTGCTTACCGGCCCGGAATGGCCGGCACCCGCTCCGACGCCCTTCAACGGTCAGGGCCTGCCCGAGTCGTTCCGCCACCGTACCCGCGAAGGCCGGCCGCTGACCTGGCAGGGCGAGCGCGGCGTCGCCCTCGGCGCCGGCGAACTGGCGCTCACCGCGACCGGCGAGGCCGCCGTCACCGCGCCGTGCGCCTGGGAGATCGGCGAGTTCGCCGACCGGCTGGTTTTCTCCACTTGGCACGCCGCCGCTGGTTTCAGTTACGAACTCACGCGCCAGATCGAACTCACCGACCGCAAGATTGTGTCGCGCTCCGCGCTCACCAACACGTCCGACCGCCGCCTGACCCTCGAGTGGTTCGCGCATCCGTTCTTCGCGCTGACCGACGGCCTCATCCACGCCGAAGTGCCCGAAGGCGCAACACTCCCCGAAAACCCCGGCTTTGCCCTCGCCGACCGCGCCCTCACGCAGCGGCGGCGCTTCGCCCACGCGAAGGACGGGCACATGGATTACCTCCAACTCCCCCCGGGGCAACCGCTCGTCGTGCGGCTCAACCACCCGCTCCTGACCCACATCAGCTTCGCGACGAATTTTCCCCCGGGCGAATGCGTCATCTGGGGCAACAGCAACACGTTTTCCGTTGAGCCCTACCTCGCGCTTGACCTCGCGCCGGGCGAGACGCGCTCGTGGTCCCTGCGTTACGGTTTCGGCGCCAGCTCGGGAATCGCGTCGCCCGCCTTGAGCTCCCACACGCCGTTGGCGCGGTAGATCCATGCGGTGCCCGACGCCACGACAACGCGGCCGGCGAGCAGGCGCACCAGCGCCGCGTTGGCCAGCCCCAGCACCGTCTCGTCTGGATTGAAGAGCAGATATCCTTTGATCTTTACGACGCGTCCGTCGAACGCCGCCTTATCGCTCGGCAGCGGATGGTACGGATTGATGGACGCCAGAATCAGCCTTAAGGTGACATGATGCAGTAGGAAATTGATTTCACGAGTGGGAAAGAGGGTCACGCTTGGAGCGATTCTATTGCATGGCAGCTGGGCGGGGCGGTCAGTTTGGCGAGCAGGTGGATCCACCAGTCGCGGGCCTAGCGGCCGCGCACGGCGAGCTTCAGGGTGGGCTTACCTTGGGCCCGGCTGAAGACCGCGGCACGGGTGAACAAGCGCCAACGCAGGGTGGTCAGATCGCACCTGGCAAGCTGTCACAAAAGTAACATTGGAGTGGTTCCTCCGACATCATGACAGGATTTAGATCAAGTTTAAGAGCCCTTCGCAAAAGTGATTTGCTCTCAGGTTCAGCCGAAAGGCCGTGGATAGAATGGAAGCATGGCCTCCCGCAGCCATGGCCGCCCCCCGGCCCCCCACGGATCATTCCTTTTCCCCAAACAGCCAAGCCACCGACACCTTGAGGGCTCTGGCGAGTGCCCGGATCTCGTAATCCCGGAGGTAGCGCCGGCCGTTCTCGATGCGGGTGATGGTCGGGCGGTCCAGGTCCAGGCCGAGCGCCGCCAGCCGTCCCGCCAGATCGAACTGCGAGACGGCGGGCTTCAGGCGCAGCCGCGCCTGGCGGATGCGCGCGCCGATGAAGTTGTGGCCGCGGCGGGTAGGACGGGTTTTCACGGTGTCAGAGTGACACCTTGACTTTTAGTCGATTTTGGAGGTTTAAGGGTGTCACTATGACACCACCTGGCGCGGCCGGGCGTCTTCTCTGCCTTCTGCGTCGTCCGAGCCGGCGGGCGGGTGGCCCGCAGCTTTCGGAATGAATATTCCCCTGTCCGCCAATCCCATCGAGGTCATCAATGCAACGGTCGGTCCGTGGATCTACTGCGGCTGCGCCGGTCTCCTTGTGGCGCTCGGCCTTTTGCGCGAGGCGGTCCGGAAGTATGAGCGGCGCACACCCTATGGCTGGCGCCGCCGCTTTGGCGATCCCTGGTGGGTCGTGCCGCCCATCATGGTCGACGGCCGGCCGATGGAGTCGGTCTCCCCGCATGTCCATTATTTTTTCTTCCCGGGCCCGACTGCGACCGTCCTCGCCTACGAGCCGTTCACCCTCCTGCCGTGGATCGTGGCGGTGGTCGCCTGGCTCAACGAGGGCTACACCTGCGCCTGGGGGGCCGTCATCTTCGGCGTCGTCTGGCGGCTCCTCACGGACTGGCACCACTTCGACCCGTTTTGGTCGCCCGCCCGGCGGCTCTCTTCGCTCGTGCAAAAGTTTCTCTGGAGCGCGGCCACGACCGTATTCTGGGTGGTGAACGCGATCATCCTTTTTCACATGGTGCTGATCTTGGGCCCCCTCATTGCGGGCGCACTGTCAGAGCTGCGCAAGCGGCGTTGGTATTAGGAGTCCATCGCACCGGGCGCGGGCTCAGGCGCGGTGGACTTCGGCAAGAATTTCGGCGAACCACTGCAAACGTCCCCGGGCCTTGGCACTGCGGCGACTCAAGGCCTGCAGTTCCGTGAGCGCCGCCGCGGCCGCCGACGGCAGGAGGCTTTTTTCAGATTGGGCAGGCTTGGCCGGTTTCCTGTCATCGCCCGCCACCTCGAGGCGGACGACTCCGTGAAGTTCCTCCGGCAGAAGATCCTGGACGTACGCGCGGGCGAGTTCGCCGCGTTCCGCCAAAGTGCGCCCGGCGGCCTTGGCCATCAGGCCTAGATGGTCCGGACGGATCGTCCGGTATTTGCCCTGCACGTAGTTGTTGATGCGGCTCACGGCAATGCCGGTCGCGGCGGCCATTTTGACCTGATTGATTCCATTGCGCTCCATGAGCATCAGGAGCGTGCTCGAGAAAAACTGCGTGCGGAGGGGCTTGGTTCTTGAAATCGGCATGGCGGTTTCGGGTGTTGATCGCGATCAGGAGTTGAGAGCCGAGGGGCGCGCCGAGATTGGCAGTAGGGTTGCACGTAAGTCAATCACAACCTGTTAGTTAAGGACTATTGAAAAACTCCGAATCCTGCGATTGGCCCGGTTCCACGCGTAGCTTTGGTGGATAAAATCCTCGACCCCCGCCTTTCCCATCGCCCGGGCAGCGCTCGGGCGAGCCTCGCCTCATCCGGGAAATCCTTCCCGAAGTGCTCCGGATGATGCTGGCGAACCGGCCCAGCAACGCACTGCGCGCCCCAAAAGCGCGGCCGCCGCAAGCTAGGCGCCCGTAGCTCTGGAAATAATGAAGACCTCCGGGCCGCCAGCGTTTTTGGCGCCGCAAATGACACACAGCAAACGAAGGCTACCACAGTCGGTCGATGGTCTGAATCATCCACCAGAACTGGGACTTGACGAAGCTTCGTTAACAAATATGTTAACTCATGCTTGGAGCAACGCCGCAAAAAGCACCGCCTCGTTGAATTCTACCGGACCGCCGACGGCAAAAAGCCGGTCGCCGAATGGCTGGATCAGCTGGATGATGACCGCGCGCAGGCCGTCGCGATGGGGGTCCGGTTCTTTGAGGAGTATCCCAATCCGGTGGTGCCCAAGAAATTCTTTGAGAAAGTCACCGACGACATCTGGGAAATCAAGACCCACTACGGCAAGGAGCAGTTCCGGCTTCTTTCCTTCATCGCCGGCCATGCCGTCGTCATTGCCGTGCATGGCCTCGCCAAGAAGTCGATGGATTTGAAAAAACAGGATTTAGATTTGGCGGAAGAGCGCCGCCAAGACTACTTGCGCCGGAGGGGGCAGAGGCCGCCCTGAGCGGAATCTAGTTCCATCGGGGAGCAGAGACACACGAATCACGAACAACGAAAGGCAGCACATGAGCGACATCGAGAAATTCATCCACGCACGCAAGGCGCGCAACCCGCGGGCCTGGGCGGACTTTGAGGACAAGTACCGGAGGTATGCCATCGGCATGCTTCTCGCCGAGCATCGCGAGAAGTCCGGCCTGACGCTTTCGCAACTGGCCAAGCGCGTGAAGATGCAGAAGGCGGCGCTTTCCCGGCTCGAAAACCACGGGGAGGATATCCGGCTGTCCACGATCACGCGTTATGTCGAGGCGACCGGTCGTCCGTTGTTGCTCCGGATCATCCCGGATCGCGGCCGTCACCACCCGAGCCGCAAGCTCGCTGCCACCGTGGAACTCGCCAGCGCCTGACGTCCTGGGCGTGCCTGGCGGGTTCAGAAAAGGGGTTGTAAAGAAAGCGCGGTGAACGTCCCGCGAGGGGTATCATTTGACCCTATTCAGAGCAGTCCTGCACTTCTAAACGAATAGAAACCCAGTCCGGCGGGATCGTCTTCCTTCGTGCCCACGATCACGTGGTCGAGTAGTTCGATGTCCATGATGTTGGCGGCCTCGCGTAGCCTGCGCGTGACCTGCAGGTCGGCAGCGCTCGGGGCGGGATCGCCGCTCGGGTGATTGTGTTATGTTGCGTACCGAGCTATGTGGAGTGACCGGGCAAAGGCTCCTGTTATCGTGACTGGGATCCCCCGGCAATCGCTTCACATAGCTAGAGGCTGGAAAGCCAGGACAGG
>Ga0208457_1000229_pt1 | contig 66041 bp, 51 predicted proteins | sample June2015DPH_10_1_FD_185513 | JGI IMG/M metagenome (GOLD analysis project Ga0208457, IMG submission 185513) | Peatland microbial communities from SPRUCE experiment site at the Marcell Experimental Forest, Minnesota, USA - June2015DPH_10_150... | ecosystem: Environmental > Terrestrial > Soil >... | reverse complement strand
GAAGTACTTTTCCTCGTATCGCATGGGGCCAGCTCGATCGTCGGATGAGCAAAAATGTCTCGGAGAAAGGGATCCTCGGCTTCTTTCCTCCTCCGGAATTCGTCCTCATTCAAATGGACGCAGTTGATCTCCCTTTCAATCTCACTCTGGATCTTATGCAGCTCTTTCTGGAGTGACACGACGGAGTGATCCCCGACCGCCAGGACATCGATATCACTGTGGGTCTGCATTGTATCTCTAGGATAAGAGCCAAAAATCCAAGCGCGCTTCACTCCCGGCGTTCCGCAGACCGCATCGCGAAGCCTCGCTTCAACTCCCGTGGTTTTTTGGAATATGCGCCTGAACTCCCGGTACAGCGGATAAGAACGATTCACGGAGTAGAGCCGGAGATTCCCGCGTTCTTCCCTTCTCATCAAGCCTAAAGACTCTATCTCCTTGAGTTTCCTCACGAGATTCCTTTTGTCGACACCAAGTGTCGTGGCCATCTCGTTGACGTAGAGGCGCTCGTGAGGGTTCGTAAAAAAGAAGGTCAGGATCTTCCTTGTAACTTTGGACCGCAACGATAACATGTCTAATATCCTTGTCAGCTTGAGGTGTTAATAATTACACCTATAAGTGTAATAAATAACACCTTGATTGTCAAGAAAAACAGGCCTGCCTTCGAATTGCCTCATGGATATGGCCGCTCGACGCGAGCGGGCCTATCCCAGGCGATAGGGGATGATGATAAACGGGTGCTTTTTTTTGTCGAAATCCCGGGAGTTTCTGGTCACCAGCTTGACGCCGATCCGAAGGGCCATGGCGGCTTGGAGTGCGTCCGGGAGTTTCCAGCCGTTTTTCCTCCTCAATTCGGCGGCCCTCGTCGCGACATCCTTCGTCAAGGGGAGGCACTCGAGCTGCTCGCACAGCTCATAGGCGGCGAGCGACTCCTCCTCGGTCCCTCCGGATAACACCTCCGCCCGGGTGATCACGGAAATGACGGCCTCGCCATCGCGGAGTCTCCGAAGCCACTTCGTCGCCCCATCGATCCCCCGGAGATGGTCGATGAGAACGGTCGAGTCCAGAAGATAAGCCGGCCTCAAGTTTTGCGCTCCCACTCCTTGCGCAGCGCATCGACATGGTCACGCGTGTCCCCCTTGATCGAAGTCCAGGTCCCGGCCGTTTCGCGGAGGACGCCGGCGAGGCTTTTCTGGGATTCCTTGCGGCGGTATTCCCTGATCGCGCGGCGGACGATTTCGGCGCTCGAGATCCTGTGACGCCGGCTGTAGCTCTCGAGCCACTTCTTTTCTTCTTCGGGTATCGATACGATTGTCCTGGTCATGGCGGCCATTCTGATCACCTCACCATATATATATCAGTAAGGTGATATCATGTCAAGACGCTCGTCAGGAATCAAGAACGGCTACAATAAGATGAACGCAACGCAGTGTTCTTTTTCTCTTGCTTCCTTAATGGATGTGATTTCCACGTCGACGCGGCGAAGATGCCGTTCTGCAGCGAATAGGTCAAGGGAGAAGGCCGTCCCGGGACAATCCTAAAGTCCGCGTTTTCGGGGTGTAAAATGAGGACTTAAGGTCAACAACAGGCCCATAAAAATTGCTAATAAGATTATTATCAATAAGATAAATTGGTCCGACCCCAATCAGGCAATCAGAATTTGACCCCAATCAGAATAAGAATATTGACAAATTATACATAATGATGTATATACACAATGAGGTATCCATCCCATGAGAAGAATCAACGTCATTATTAATGAGGACTTATACAGGAAAGCAAAAGCTGTGGCCTTTCTGCGGAACGAGAGCCTTTCGGAGATCATCCGCAGCTCTCTCGGCGAGTGGCTCCAAAAAAGGATGGGCAAACGTGAAGAGCTCATCCTCTCAGCCAGGGACGAAAAGGAGATCCTCGACATCCTCGCCTCTGACGAATTCCTGACCTCTGAAGAACTGAAGAAGTCCCTGGGCTTATGAATTTCCTCTATAGCCGCAAATGCCTTAAATACCTCCAGAAGCTCGACCGGGAAGCTGCCCGCAAGATCGTCCAACAGATAGAAAAGCTTCCGGCAGAGGGTGACGTCAAAAAGCTCAAAGGAGAAAAAAACCCGGATCTCTATCGGCTTCGGATCGGCAAATTCAGGGCAGTTTATCGAGTGAAAGCTGATGTTATCCGGATTCTTATCATTGACACACGCGGAGACATTTATAAAAAGGTTTGGTAAAGGGGATTGCCGTCCCGGGCGAATCCCCAAGTCCGCGTTTTCAGGTCCCAAAACAGTGTTACTAATTACACCTAAAAATGTAATAAATGACACCTCTATTGTCAAGAAAACGGGCCTGGCTTCGAATTGCCTTATGGATATGCTTGATGTGGTCCGACCCCAATCACCGTCAACGCGGCGGAAGATCGGTTCGTATCCGGATTCCCGGCGATGTTCAGCGCTTGGGCTGGTTGAGCAGGCGGAGGAGGTTTTCCTGCGTGAAGGCCAGGAGGCTGTCCGAGTTTTCGATGAACGCCCGGACATCCGTTTCAATAACGGTCCATCGCACCTCGCTGACAACCTGGATCAGCATGGCCCTCCAATTCGCCTCCTGATCAAACTGTCTTTCCCGCCCCGCGCCGCTTGCCTTCCTACCCATGCCCGCCTTGTCGCCGGTCTCGCCAGCGTCGCGCTTTTGGGCCAGGGCGTTTCTGAACATCAGGGGATTGGGCTCGAGGTCCGGCCACTTAGAAAGTAGCCAGAAGATGTCGAAATAATCCCGTCCCTGGACATATTCGCGCGTCATCATCGCGGCGGCTTTTCCCGCCAGGAGCGATGGGAGATCGTAATGTTGAATGAGCACCGGCAGGTGTAAGTTGACGACGGTTTTCGAGCTCGTCGCCCCGGCCGGCGGCTTGGTGTCGATCTCGAGGGCGATGGAAAGTTCCTGCGGCTTGCTTCCGACGAGCCCCAGCTCGGCCAGGAGTTCCGCAAAACGGAAAACCGCCCGCTGGACGGTCTTCTCTTCCCTGAGGTGCAGAGAGACATCGTAGCCGGCCGCGGCGAGGCCGCGCTCGATATTCCGAGCGGCGCCCTTGAACTCGTCGGGCTTCCAATCGGGCCCGGCCGAGAAATCCAAGCCTTCGGAAACCCGGCCGATGTGCCAGAGAAACCGGAGGGCCGTCCCTCCGATAAAGAAAAGGCGCGTGTTCAGGCCGTCCCGCTGCATCAGCCAGAGCACGTAATTTTGGATGTACTCCCGCAAAGCGTGGACGCCGAGAGAGGGGCGCTCGCGGGCGACCTGGAGAGCGACGTCTTTCATGCCTATTCCTCCTGGTTTTCCCGGATATAGGCCGCCGCCGTGCCCGCGGCCGCCGCGAAGCCCGGCTTGTTCACGAGGGAAGCCCAGGTTTTGAGCTTGACCTCGTCGAGCATTTTCAGATTTTGCAGACGGAGGCTTTTCAGCCAGCTTTCCGAAAATTCGCTGTTGCGCATAGTGATATACATCTTGTCGAGGAGAGCCTTCTCCGGCGCGGCGATAATGAAGACGTCTCCGGAGCGTTCGACTTTCTCATATCCCGTGAAAAAGATCGGCTGGACATGGTGGTAGAAATAGCGCCGGCGTTTCGCCTCGAAATCGATGCCGCGGGCGGTCGTGATCGAGGTCGGGTTGAAAACCGCCTCCGGAATCAAACCATAGAACCCGAGCGCCCAATCAAGCGAGAGATAGGAGGGTTGGACGACCGAATATTGCCGCATTTTAACAACATCTTGGACTTCGACTGGATCGCCAAAACCTCCGCGATTGTGGCAAAATTTACCACAACGATGAGCAAACCTCTGGACAAGCTGTTCGGCTCACGAACAAGGGCAAGGCTCTTGGGCTGGTTTTTCGTCCATTGCGGCTGGTCAATAGGATAAACCGGCCATTTTGGAGGCTGAAAACGATTCTCTTGATTTAAAATATAATCAGGATTATACTAATCACGATTAGACTATGTCCGTATTATTAAGGGAGGGCGATATGAATTTCGTCAATCGCGAGAAGGAATTGGCTCTCCTCGAGGGGCTCTACGCTAGACCGGATTTCCAGTTTGTTCCTATCTACGGTCGCCGCCGAATCGGTAAAACCCGACTCGTCAGGGAGTTTATCCAAGGTAAGAGAGCTGTCTATTTCCTCGCCGACAGCGCTTCCACCCGGGAGCAGTTGAAAAACCTCGGGCGGACGATGGGCGATTTTTTTGGCGACTTGATCCTGGCTGATTCGGGATTCCAGGACTGGCTCCAGGTCTTCCGATATATCAGGGACAAAAGCGCGTCCGGTGCCGTCACCCCGGCTGGCACTCTTTCTGTCATCCCTTCCAGCCGTTTCGTCTTCGTCCTGGATGAATACCCCTATCTGGCCAACGCTGAGCCTGCCATCGCATCCATCTTTCAGAAGGGCATTGAGGAATTCTTGAAGACGACCGACGTCTTCCTAATTCTCCTTGGGTCGAGTATAGGCATGATGGAACGGGAGGTCTTGGCCTATAAAGCCCCTCTCTACGGACGCAGGACGGCGTCCTTGAAACTGACGGACATGAGGTTCGCATCCCTGAGAGGGTTTTTCCCCGGGAAAGCCTTCGACGAGCTCGTCGACCTATACTCCGTGTTCGGAACCGTCCCCGCCTACCTCGAGCTTATCGACCCTCGCGCGGACACCATGGACAATATCCGGAGACTCATCCTGGAGACCGGAAGCTATCTCTACAACGAGGTTGAATTCTTACTCCGCGAAGAGCTCCGGGAGCCGCGCTATTACTTCGTCATCCTGCGGGCCCTGGCCCAGGGAAAAACCCGGGTATCCGAAATTGGGAATGAAACGGGATTCGAAAAGTCCCACGTATCCCGTTATCTCGATATCCTCCAGTCTTTGAACATCGTCGGCCGCGAGGTGCCGGCCACGGAGAAGAAGCCCGACAAGAGCAAGCAGAGCCGCTACCGGATCAAAGATAGGTTTATGGCCTTCTGGTTTAAGTATATCTATCCGCACAGGAGTCTCATCGAGATCGGCCGCGTGGAGGAGTTGCTTGGTATCATCCGGGAGTCGTTTGAAAACCATGCCGCGGACGGATACGAGGAAGTCTGTCGCGAGTTTGCTCCGGACCTCCCCGCCTTAAGAGCGTTGTCATATTCGTCACTCGGCCGGTGGTGGTCGAGGATGGGAGAGATCGACCTCGTCGCGGTTGACGACACCCGAGGCGAAATCCTTTTTGGCGAATGCAAATGGAGCCGGAAAAAGGTTGGGGAGGATATCTACCAGGATCTCAAACGGAAGTCGGAGCTCGTCGACTGGCGCCGCGATGAACGCACCGCGCGCTTTGTTCTTTTCAGTCGAAGTGGTTTCACCGAGGCCATGGTCAGGAAAGCTCAGGAGGAAAGCATCATCCTTGTCCACGGCGACAAGCAGCTCTAATTCGGCCGCCGTCCTCATTTTAGATCCTATGTGATTATTTATCAATGAGATCGCACAGCCAGGGAATTCAGATTGAAATCGCCGCAAGAGGGCAGATCAGCAAACCGTGACGACGAGGCCCTCACGGCTGATGGAGTAATCGAAGAAGCGGGCTTTGTCGTTGGGCGGCTTTTTCTCCAGCATCCGCTTCACCGCTGCCGCATCCTCGGCTGACTTGCACACCATGATCAGGAAACCGCCGCCGCCCGCGCCCAGCAGCTTGACGCCGAACACGTGCGGCCTGACCCGGGCCCGGAGCCCATCGATCATCGGGGTCGCGTGGTCCGGGTTGAGGTCCACGTTCAGCCTCCAGGCGGCGTCGATGAGCTCGCCGAACCTCTCCATGTCCCTCATCCCCATGGCCTCCGCCATCAGCGGCGGGAACGCGTGGAGCTTTCGCAGCGTCTCCATCGCGGCCCGGTCCCTGTCCAGGTAGCGCCCGACGACCTCGTGCAGGATATCCTTGGCCAGCCGCCGCAGCCCCGTGTAGTAGAGGAGGGTCCGGCCGCCGTTTGCCGCCGGGTCGAGCAGGTCCGCCGGGACGAAATGGATTTGCGGGTCCGGGACAAGGCCCTTGTCCGCGGTGATGACCTTGACGCCCTCGATCGCCCCGCCGATCTGGTCCTGCCAGCCGCCCCCGGTCGTGAGCTCCTGTTCGAGCTTCAAAACGGCGTGGAAAAGCTCGCGCGCGGCGAGCGGGCGCCCGATGGCCCTGCCGATGATGGACACGAGGACGGCCCCCATGATGCTCGATGTCCCGAGCCCGCTTCCGCTCGGGATCGCCGCGAGCGTCGTGAGCTCGATCCCGCCCCCGAAATAACGGAGCATCCCGTCGAGCGTCCGCACCCCGGCCGGCCACGCCGCCGCTTCCGGCGCGAACCCGGCGAGAGCCAGAGCGGCCTTGGACAGGGCGAACTGGCTCCCCGGCTTCCGGTAATCCAGGAGCTCCTCCAGGCTCTTGACGACCACCCGCGTGCTGTGGTCGATGGAGTTGATCCGGATCTCGCGCTTCTCGATGACCCGGGCATAGGCCTGGATGGGGGCCTGGCCGTTGAGGTTCACGGCCGCGTTGATGACACATCCGCCCCGCTCGAGCGAATAGGGGGGAGTATCGGTCCAGCCCCCGCCGAGGTCGAGCCTCGCCGGGGACCTGCCCCAGACGATCTCGTCGCCGCGCAGGACGTTCTTCGGGGGGGCGGGGATCCCGTCGCTTCGATAGACGATGGTCCGGCTCAAGTGGCGGAACGCCGCTTCCTTCATCTCTCCCGCCCACGATTTGAGCTTCACGGCGCCTTCGATGTTCAAGCCGAGCGAGCCGAGACATTTCTTTTCCGCGGCCGTCAAGCCGGCCCTCAGCGCTCCGACGATCTCTTGGACATCCCTACGGCGACCTTTATCGCCGTCGTTCGCCATCCGCATCAGGACCGAGCCAAGCGTGTGCAGGATCCGTGAGGGCTCGAGCGATTCCAGCCCCTGATGCTTCCTTGACGCTTCATAGCTCCTGACCGCTTCCCGGACGATCGCGATGACCCACTGGCCCCGCTCGCCCTTGTCCGGATCTTGGGCCAGGAAGGAGATCTCGGCGGCGGACAGGAGGCTCTCCGGGCCAAAAACCCGGGACAGCGTTTCCCGCACGAGCTCGCCCCGGATCTTCAGCCTCCTGGAGTGGAAAGAGTCCAGGTCGGCACGGAGGGCTATTTCCTCGAGACTGTACCTTTCGGCGGCGAGCCAATCCTTTTTTTTCTTCGCCGCCGCGTTCCCGGGCTCGAGGAGCCAAAGCCAGTCCCGGGATCCGTCCATGTTCGCGGCAAACGGGAAAAACCGGCCATTCCAGACCGTTCTCTCGGTGTCCGTCCGCTCCTCGTCCCAAACGTCGGCCGGACTCGCGCCCATCGCTTCGAGCCACGACCGGACGGGCATTCCGCACAGGCGCGCCCCTTTATCGGCGGCCAGATGGAACACGTCATCGCTCGCGTAGGGGCGGACGAACCAGCCCTTGCGCCCGTCTCTCGCCCGTCCCTCGATGATGTCCAGACATCCCTGTCGGGGGAGGGCCAGAGACGCTGCGACATCGGCGCCCACGACGACGTTATCTCCGGCGAGCGTCAAGGGCGCCTCGACCCGGCAGCCCTCGACCCAGGCATTCTTCCCGAGGATCGTCCCCGCGCCGCTGACCCGGGAATTGACGACGACGCCCGTTCCCTTTTCCGAGTCGCCCATTTCGGAGCTCACGAGGCTCCTGCCGCTCTCGATCAGGTCCTGGAGCGTGCCGAAATGGAGGAAGCGGAAACGCGGCACAACGTGAACGTGAAACGGGACGGGCCTCAATCCGCGATAGATAGACCTGAGCGCCCCGTTATCGACTCCCGATCCGGCCCCTCTGACTTCGTCCACATAACCGGCATAGCTGGTATTCTTGCCTAGAGCGCAGCAGATCTCACGGTAGATGTCCAGGCCCGCCGCCTCGATCGACTCGGCCAACTGCCCTCCCCAGACAAGCTTGCGCCTGCTTTTCTGTCCCTGGCCCGCGCCGACCCCGCAGAGCTTGAGGAGCCGGACGGCCGCCGATGGGTCAAAATTCAGGATCCCGATGTCGAGGACCGCCTGGCCATGCGAATCGACCGCGCCCGCCTCCACCTGCTTCGCGGCTGGGGGTTTCTGAAGGAACAGACCGACGCTCGCGTCCGCGAGCCGGCAATAAACGCCATGGTTTTTGGCGACGTCCGGGCTGACAAGAGCTCCGACGCCGGTGACCCCGCGTTCGGCGAACACGACGCCCGCGGCGTCGAAGTCCAGGAGCACATCCCCGGAGGCGACCACGACCTGCCCGCCGCCTGAAGCGGGCCTGGGCAATTCGAGATAGGTCGGGATGAGCCGGTCGAAAAGCGTGGTGCCCGGCGCGCCGCCCGATTCGCCGGGGACCGGGATGAATATCTTGCCGAAGGGCCCGTAGGGTGGCAGGCGTCTGGAGTCCCCTCCGGCGTGGACGATGAGGACCCTGAGGCGGTTGAAAGTCTCCTGCCAGGTCTTAGGGTCGAGGCATGCCCTGAGCTCCCGCCGGGTTTTCAGCTCGAGGTTGAGGACCTGGAGCAGGCAATGGACCGTGCTGCCTCCGGAACCGACGCGGCGGCCGCCCGGGTCGGCCACGACGAGAACGCTCCTGACGCCGCTGATCAGGCCAAGGGATTTCCTTAGATCGATCAAGCTCCGATAGACTCCGGCCTGCTTATCGTTCGAGGCGGTGATGACCAGATAATCCCACTCAGGGAAAAGAGGGCTCTTCTTGGGCACGGGCACGGTTTTTGCCTGTTCTTTTCTTCCGCCGGGAGAGCCCGAATTTACCAGAGGGTCTCCGGCAAGTCAACCCCTCGAGTCCCCGGCATGAATGCCGGGGCTTGTTCGGGGTTAACCCTGAGCTTCGCTTCTTGTCCCCGCCCTGAAAGGCGGGGCTTAGCGTCGGCGAACGGGTCAAGGAGAGCGAGGTCACCCCGTCGATAAATAACCGCTGTCCCCCTTTTTCCCTTGACATCCCTGCCGGCTATTTATAAAATTAAGCCAACTTTTCGGTCAAGATGGGAGCTTGGAAGGGTCTTTAGTAGTATGGGTCTTACCGTCACCGAAGAAAGGGTCGCAGCGGATTCGTCTGGGCGCCGGTTTCCGTTTACTCTCTTTCCCCGCTCCGCGTCCATATCCGCGCTCTGCCCCTCGAATCCCCGGCCTCGCCACATTTGAGCTTCGGTGCCGATGGGCAGCGGCTCTAACGCAGCCGCGCCCGAAAAAAAGTATGTTTGCCGGCCTTGCCTCGCCGTCCCGGTGCCGCGTCCGGCGCCAACGGCGGTAGCCTAGAGGAAATGGCCCTAGAAATCGGTGACATGCTCCGTTTCTCTTGAACCGGTGCGTGTCACCAGATTTCGTCATTGAGATGAAATTTCCGATTCCGCAATTCGCTGCGTGTCACCAGATTTCGTGAACTGAGATGGCCCGCTAGAAATCAGTGACATGGACGAATTCTCTTGAATTCGCTGCGTGTCACATGATTTCGTGAATTAACATGGCCCGCCTCGCCCGCTCCACGATTATCGGTTACCCGCACCAGGTCACCCAGCGGGGGAACTACGAGCAGACGGTCTTCGAGGAAGAGGCCGATTTTCGGCGCTACCTGGCCTGGCTCCGGCAATGCGCCGACCGCTACTCGGTCGAGATCTGGGCGTATTGCCTGATGCGGAACCACGTCCACTACGTTTGCGTCCCGAAGGTCGAAGGGGGGCTCGCCCGCACCTTCAACGCCCTCCACATGAGATATGCCCAGTACTTCCATGGCAAAAAAGGGGTGACCGGCCACCTCTGGAGGGGAAGGTTCCTCTCGTGCGTTCTGGACGGGAGGAGTGTTTTCGAGGAGGTCCGCTTCATCGAGAACAACCCGGTCCGCGCGGGCCTCGTTGCCCGGGCCGAGGACTACCCCTGGTCGAGCGCACGCCACCATGTCCTGGGCGAATCAGACCCGGTTATCGTCGATGGTTGCTTCCTGAACATCGAGATCCCGGATTGGCGGGCCTACCTCGCGGCGAGGGGAGACGAGCCCGTCTTGATTCGTACCTGGCAGAGCCTAAAGACCGGAAGGCCGGCCGGGGAGGAGAGCTTCGTCCACGGGCTCGAGGGGATCGTCGGGCGGCGGCTCGTGGCCTTGCCCAGGGGCAGGCCGAGGAAAGCGGTTTGACTTCCACCCTGCATTTTTCGCATCGATCGCAGGGTTCCAGGAGTTGAAAAAGGAAGTTGAAAAAAAGGAGCGTGCAATGAAAAGAGCACTGGTTTGCGGCGCGGGCGGTTTCATCGCCAGCCACCTCGTCAAGAAATTGAAAAAGGAAGGCTATTGGGTTCGCGGAGTTGATATAAAAAACCCGGAATTCTCGCCCACGGCCGCGGATGAATTCATGCTCCTGGACCTCCGCGAGAGGCCCAACGCCGAGAAGGCCGTATCCGGCCCCTTTGATGAGGTCTATCAACTTGCCGCCGACATGGGGGGGATGGGCTTCATCCATTCGGCGGAGACCGAGATCATGCGCAACAGCGTTCTTATCAACATCAATATGACCCATGCGGCCGCCGAAGCCCGCATCCCGCGGTATTTCTTTTCCTCTTCCGTTTGCATTTATCGCGATATGGAGCCCGGCGAAGCGGAACTGACCGAGGAAGAGGCCTTTCCGGCCCTCCCCGACAACGAATACGGCTGGGAAAAGCTCTATTCCGAAAGAATGGCCCTTGCCTACGGCCGCCGCTACGGCATGGAGGTCCGGATCGCCCGTTTCCAGAATTGCTACGGCCCGGAAGGCACATGGAGGGGAGGACGCGAAAAGGCCCCGGCCGCGATCTGCCGAAAAGTCGCCGAAGCGAAAGACGGCGGGACCATCGAGGCCTGGGGCACCGGAACTGCGATCCGTTCCTACACCTATATCGACGACATGCTGGAGGGCATCTATCTCCTCATGCACTCGGACCTCAAGAGTCCCGCGAATATCGGCTGCCCTCAATACGTCACGGTCAAAGAGCTGATCGACGCCGTGGCCCAGGTCTCCGGAAAGAAGATCCAGGTCAAATGGATTGAGGGCCCCGTGGGCGTTCAATCCCGCAACTTCAGCAATGCCAGGATATACTCGCTCGGCTGGAAACCCAAGTATTTCCTGAAAGACGGGATCGCGCTCACTTACCCATGGGTGGCCGAGCAGGTCAAAAAGGCAAGATAAGGATAGCCCGATGTCAAATAGAAAAAAGGCACTGATCACCGGAATTACCGGGCAGGACGGCTCTTACCTCGCCGAGTTCCTGCTTTCGAAAGATTACGAGGTCCACGGGATCGTCCGGCGCTCCAGCTCATTCAACCGGAGCCGGATCGACCATCTCCGCGTGGATTCCCATCTTCCCGATGCCCGGTTCTTTCTCCACTATGGAGACCTTGCCGACTCCGAGCAGCTTACGGAGATTATCTATAACGTCAAGCCTGTTGAGATATATCACCTGGCCTCCCAGAGCCATGTCCGGGTCAGCTTTGATCTATCCGAATACACGGGCGATGTCACCGGCCTGGGGACCACGCGCCTGTTGGAAGCCGTGCGGAGGAGCGGGATCCAGACCAAGTTCTATCAGGCTTCGAGCAGCGAAATGTTCGGCAGCGCCCCGGCACCGCAAAACGAGAATACGCCCTTCCAGCCCCGGAGCCCTTACGCCACGGCCAAGGTCTATGCCTATTGGATGGTCAAGAACTACCGCGACGGCTACAACCTCTTCGCCTGTAACGGGATCCTCTTTAATCACGAATCTCCCCGCAGAGGGGAAAACTTCGTCACCAGGAAGATAACCAAGGGCATCGCCCAGATCCTGGCCAATAAAGAAAAGAGCATCTATCTCGGCAACCTGAGCGCCAAAAGAGATTGGGGATATGCCCCGGAGTATGTCGGGGTCATGTGGCAAATGCTCCAACAGGATACGCCTGACGATTATGTCATCGGGACGGGAGAGGCGCACTCCGTCGAAGAATTCGTGGACGAGGCCTTCAAATACGTCAATCTCGACCGCCAAAAACATATCGTGATCGAGCCGGCACATTTCCGGCCCACGGAGGTCCAGGAGCTCAGGGCCGACTCGAGCAAAGCCCGAAAAAAGCTGAACTGGGTGCCCAAAATCACATTCAAGGACCTTGTCAAGATCATGGTCGACGCCGACCTAGAAATGTTGGGGCTCGATTCGCCGGGTCAAGGCAATAAGGTCGCCCTGCAAAACGGTTTTCAGTGGATGTCGCAAGGACTTCATTCCTGACAATATGAGTGGAAAACTCAGGGTTCTCATTACCGGCGCGACCGGATTTGTCGGAGGGCATCTCATCCGGGCCCTTGAAGCAGAAGGGCCGTCCGCTTTCGAGATATTCGGCACCGCCTATCCGGATACCCCGCCGCCCTCCGGGAATAAGCTCTTTTTCCTGGACCTGCGCTCGGAAAAGGACGTGATGAAGTTTGTGGGCGAGATTCAGCCCGATTGGATATTCCATCTAGCGGCCGTATCCAACGTGCGCAGGTCCTGGGAGTTGCGCGGCGAAACGATAGAAACGAACGTCGTCGGCACACTCAACCTTCTGGAAGCGGTGAGGCAGTCCGCGCCCGCGGCCAGAGTGCTTTTCATCAGCTCTTCGGATGTCTACGGCTTCGGCCCGGCGCCGGCGGAGGCCCTAAAGGAAGAAGCACCGGTCCAGATCGTTGACCCCTATGCTTATTCCAAAGCTGCCGGCGAAATGTTATGCGGTTTTTACGAAAAGATTGAGAACGTCGACATCGTCATCGCTCGTCCTTTCCCCCATACGGGCCCGGGCCAGACGGAAGACTTCGTCTGCTCCGACTGGGCTCGCCAGGTTGCGCTGATCGAGAAAGGCGACTGCGCTCCCATCCTGAAAGTGGGGGACCTCGATCTCCGGCGCGATTTCTGCGATGTCCGGGACGTAGTGAGAGCATACGTGCTCCTGCTGAGAAAGGGGCGCCGAGGCGAGGTTTTTAACGTTTGCACTGGGAAATTGATAGCTCTTAAAGATGTCCTTGATTTCCTTTTAAATGAGATGTCAGGCAGCATTTTTATCCGCATAGAGGTTGATCCCATCAAGCTAAGAAAGAAAGAAACCAGCTTTCTCGTCGGAAACAACAGTAAAATATCTGATGAGACCGGTTGGCTTCCCCTTATCCCCATATACCAAACCCTCCAAGACCTAGTAACTTATTGGAGACAAAGAATCGCCTGATGATATAACGGCTAACTATGGCGAATACTCAATTGGCTGTACCTGAGTTTTTTGTGAAATACCTTTAGTCGTGGCAAAGCAGAGCCGGGAGCCAACGAGATAATCGCCGCACACTGCTGGATCATGAGCATCAACATACTAATATTAATAAAGATGATGCTTGATTATTGCTTATTTCAGTCTATCGGCAGCAATGAATCTTAATTATATATTTACCGTGATTGATTGCTAAAAAAGTACTTGCCTCTATCATCAGCACTAGGAAGAACTGAAATCCTGCAAAGCATAAAATCTAGGATCGTTTTATCTCCTCTCGGCTATCGATTGGCTAAGGGCGTATTTTGGAGTCTGGGCGGTTCTTTTATCCAAAAGCTTATGCAGGCCATCTGTGCGGGTTTCCTTGCTAAAATCATGGGGACGGTCCGTTTTGGAGAGTTGGGAGCTGTGCAGAGTACTATAGGGATGTTGGGCACTTTTGCGGGTTTTGGATTAAGTTTAACTGCGACGCGTTATATAGCCCGGTTCAAGGTTCATGATCCTGAACGAGCGGGCCGAATTCGCATGTTATCAAACTTCACGGCATGGGGAACAGGCATTTTTGTTTCGCTCATAATGGTAGGCGTTGCGCCGATATTAGCCGATCGTGTACTTGCTGCACCTCACCTTAAGAATGCCCTACAGATCGGCGCAGCCTATCTCTTACTAACAACTATTTGTGGTGCCCAGACAGGTGTTCTCGCGGGACTCGAGGAGTTCAGGCTTATTGCTGTAGTAAATCTGATTAGCGGGATTGCCTATCTGCCTCTCGTTATTATTGGAGCGCATATTGGCGGGCTATCTGGGGCCCTTTGGGGAATGACGGCTTCCATGGGCCTCTTGTGGAGCCTAAATCATCTTGCTATACGCCGTGCATGCGAATCTGCACGAATCCCTCGCAAAGCACATAAATGGTGGGACGAACTTCATACTCTTTGGAACTTTAGTGTCCCTACCCTTCTTGCCAATGTCGCCTCTGCGCCAGTATTTTGGGTCTGTACATCAATCCTTGTAAACACTCCAAATGGTTACTCAGAAATGGGAATATTTAGTGCAGCAAACGTGTGGCGCACCTTCTTGATGTTCGTCCCGCTTACGGTCCTCCAAGCTACACTCCCAGTTATGTCATCAACATACAAAACGGACCAGATTCAGTTTCGTCGTGTAATCGAGGTATGTCATAACTTTGTGAACATTCCTATTATGTCGATATGCATCACCGCGATGTTTTTTTCCGATTTGGTGATGGGGATATTTGGGAAAGCCTATGCTAATGGAAGCTTTGTACTGATTGGCCTCCTAGCATCCGCCATCATTCAGAGCTCAGGATGTGCAATCGGCGGTGCCATGCAAGCACGAGGCGAGATGTGGCTCAACTTCGCATTAAACCTGATTTGGGGGCTATTGAACTTGGGGTTAGTCTATGCTCTTGCCCGCCAGATGGGCGCTATAAGCATGGCGTTAGGAAACGTTGTCGGATATTTCGTATTGGTGATACTTCAAATCATAAAGCTGGGGCATGATATACCCATACGCATGCGGAAATCTATAGTCAGAGCGTGGCTTGTGGCAGGCCTGTCGACATTAGGCGCGATACTTGGCCATGAGATAATGCCCATATTAGTTCGAGCAGTTGTAGGGCTTTTTGCAGCAACGTTAGCAGGAGTCTTATCTTGGAGCCACTCAAAGGTAAGTTCTGCTGAAGCCATGTCGGTTCCATGATAATCAGAGCTCCATGGAACGCATATTTGTAATCGAGCCGCAGTGCAGAGGGTTCGAGCATGCCCGGTTCAATGCTGCTTTTCTTGCAGTAATTTCCTATCTGTACCCAGGCGCTAGCATAGAATTTATTTCGGAACAGAATCACCAAGAAATCGTACGCGGCATGCTTTTGCACGAGCGCAGCGCGAGTAGGGCTATTAAATTCGTCCCTATTTCATATCGTTGGCCGGCCTCGGAATGGCTACGTTACATTCGCGAAAAACAATTTATTCGTGAACTACTTGTATCCGTTTTCCGCGAGCAGCCCTCAATGGTCGTACTCAGTTCAGTATCGGCCTCGATGATTAGAGCACTAAGGAAGTTATTACAAATTATGCCTCATCAGGTTGATATTCTGATCGTACCTCATGGGATCCTCTCGGGGATGACGTGCTTAAGTAAACGATTTTGGAATTGGCCAATCGATATCAGACACTCGTTGGCCGGACCCTTTCCATCAAAAATCAGAGCGGTCGCTCTTAGCAAACCAATATTTAACGCTATGACGCAGATTTGCAGCCAAGTCAACTGGTTGCTAATCAACCATCCTTACATTTTCGATGCACCTCAACTGTCTATTTCTATAACACCTCCAGAGATCATAAGTTTTGCGATGTTTGGTGCAGTCCGTTCAAGATTTGAATCATTTTGTGGTATTGCATCGCGGGTTAGGTCGCGATGGACCAATGTGGAGTTTTCTATCGTAGGACATGTCAAAAAGGCGAAACGAAAGCAATCGGAGTGCACCTCCGTTAAGAGCATAATTTATAAACCTGTTTCATATGCAGAATATGCGGTCCGTGCGGCAAAAATCCATTACATGGTATGGCTATCGGATTCTGGGCAATACGTTGCAAGCACGCGCATACTTGATGCACTAAACTATGCCAAACCAGGTATATACTTACGAGATCCGTTATCCGAGGAATTTTTTCAAAAACTCGGAGATATAGGGTACCTCTGTGAGGACATCGAAGACGTGGAGAACACCATTGTTCAGATTGCTCGTCAATTCCCTATAGTGCGATACCGTCAGCAGGTCGCGAATATCCTGTCAAAACGCACTGAATTCTCTCCTGCGACGGTAGCAGCAGCGACCAAGCGTTTTATACCTAGCTAGCTAGAGAATTCGCACCGAGAATTTTATAACCATGAATATCTTCCGCCAGAGGAGTCTTTTAATAGGATCAGGGGTGGCATATATCGCGTCCCAATATCTTCTAGGTTCCGGACATGACAATACTTCGGTTCTGGCCATCCTGCTTTCTTATGTGCTGCTGTATGGAGAAGTCGATAAAACCGATTTGCTGGCTTGGCATAGTAACCCTATTAGGGTGATCATGCCTATCTTTGTCATTTTCCAGTCGTTATACTGGATGCGTTGCTTAACCATCGAACACAACATCTTGTCATTAGGCCAAAACTTCTTTCCTGCCATGTACTATCCGCTGGAACGTGTTCCATCAGCGTGCGCCCAATATCTTGGAATGTATTATATATATTTTGCTGGGCTCAGTATGGGCTATAATTTTAATAGGCGGAAAGCGAATATAATGTCACGCTCCAAGTTTCTAGACCAGAAACGGATTCTCTTATTTGGGGTTCCCTCAGTTATTCTCACCGCGATAATTTTTGCTAGCACTTATAATCTGGGAATGAAAATCCCTCTCTTTGTCTGGTACATAATTGAAAGTTTATCCCGCTTGGATCCTCTCTTTTGGGGTCTAATAACAATTATTGTATTTTTTCCAGAGAGCAAGTGGATCAGAACAGTTGTCCTAATTGCATTTCTGATAAGCTTTGCTTTTCGGATACAGAGCGCACAGATCACTCAAATGCGTTTTATGGTGTTAGAACCCGTGGCTTTGATTGGAGTAACCTTCTTACTCATAAAACGAGTTTCCTTGCGTCAACTTGGGGTGGCTCTTGGGGTGATATTCCTGATCCTGTTTATATTGTTACCCTCCCTCAATGAAATTAAATACACCAACATGGTTTTTACTCCAGAATCCTTAAGTATGCACATGTTGCAGGGCCTCGATTTATTTGTCATGCGAGCTGCAAGTTATCATACAAATGCAGCGATTGAGGAATTGCCCGTTCTTGAAAATCTTTTTATTTTGTATAGAGACAGCATAGTTCATGATTTAATAGATGGGCTGCCATTTTCCCGCATATTCTTAAAAGGACGACCAGACGAAATCTCGTTTGCGATGCGTTTTGCCCAAACACAGTCAGGCTATCCTATAGAAAGCAGCGAATTCGTGTCGGCATTCACTGCTTTGAAGTATTCATGGGGGTCCTGGGTGGCCTTCGTAGGCGCCATCCTATTTGGTCTAGGTCATGGTTTGATTGCCTCCAGAATAGCTTATTGGCATGTTGCTTATGCTTGGTTAATCCCTAGTTTAGCGTTTACAACCGTTGCTTTGCACGGGATGCGGACATCGGATATGCTAAAAATTCCCGTGAATATGATGATTTTTTTGGTTGTGCTTGCAATTCTGCAGAAAAAGGGGCAGTCTGGTCATAATCTTCGGCCTAAAGCACTATAGAATCTACTCTTCAGTAATCCATGCACTTCACTGCCCTGGATAATTCGAAAATAATCGTATAAGAATCCACCCATGCGGATACTTATGTTTTATCCGGGAGATACAGATGAACTTCCTCCGCTTCTAACTTCTGCCGCATGCATGGCAAATGAGGGCGCCATTGTGAGAGTGTTTTCATCGAGCTCTTCGCCAGAATGTTCAAAATATCTGCGCGAGCATCGCGTACAAGTCTCAGTCCAGGGGAACAGCCGTTCACCCAGATCGCGACTTAAAAGATTTGCCGTGCGAGCGAATCTAGGCGCTAGGCTTCTCCGCGAAATCAGGGGCTTCCGCCCTGATTGCATTTGGTACCATTCACATGACGCTATGAAATACGGACTAGTTCCTGGTGCGTTGCGGTCGAAACTGCTAGTGGCGCACGCGCATGAAATGTGTGATAACTTCCCCCTTTTAAGAAGGATACAGTCTATTATATTGCGTACAGCTGATTTGGTGATAACTCCAGAGATAAATCGAGCTTGGATCCTGAAGCAACAAGCCAGGACGGATGCACCCTTTTTTATCGTGCCTAATAGGCAACTCGAAGATATGTATCCTGATCCATTAGAAGGCGCCATTACACAAGCAATTTATCTGGAAAACGGGGGAGCTCTCTCATGTAAAAGATTCCTCCTCTATCAAGGGGCCTTTTTTAGAGACCGGTGTATTCCAGAGATAGTGCAAGCGTTTCGGATGCTGAAGGATCCTCAAACCGGCCTCATTCTTCTCGGATACGATCCGTATTCAGCAAGGAATCGGGCAATGATACCGTTAGCAGAGGGAGATAATCGAATAGTTTTCGTGCCTCGTCTAGCTCCGCCTCGCCACATGCTCGTGACGAAAGGTAGCTTCGGAGGCATATTGTGTTATGCTCCACGAAGCTTGAACAATGTTTATTGTGCGCCGAATAAACTATTTGAATATGCACAATATGGCCTCGGACTTGTTCTGCCAGACTACCCTGGAATTGCTGCTATTAATCAAGAGTATGGTCTTGGATATGTCTGTAATCCATTAGAACCTACTTCAATTTTACAGGCGATGTCCAAATTGCTTTCAGAACCTGCTGCAACATATCGCATCAATTCAAAACGTTTCTTAGATCGAACCCCTAAACCGGAAAACGTTTACTCAAGAATCTATGCATCATTACTAGGTTTGCTCCAAGGAAGGATGGAGGGATGTGGCGACATTTGATTAGACGGCTCTTATCGAACGCAACTGTAAAGTCGTTCCATAAGTGTATTTGAAAAACACATTCTTGAAGCAATAAAGAGCGTAGAAATTAATGCGTAAAGTCCTAACGATCCTCGGGACACGCCCGGAGATAATAAAACTCGCTCCAATCCTTATGGAACTAAGCTGCCGGACTGATCAATTCAGCACAAAGGTTTGCGCGACCGCTCAACATCGTGAGATGTTGGACCAGGCTTTTTCAATTTTTAAAATCAAGCCGGATTATGACTTATCTATTATGATGCCGGGGCAGAATCTTGCGCAAATAACCGCACGGGCGATCGAGAGGCTGGATCCCATTTTAACATTCGAGAAACCCGATATTATCCTTATCCAAGGCGATACTACGACTGCTCTTTGTGGTGCCTTAGTCGGTTATTATCAAAAAATAAAAGTTGGACACGTAGAAGCGGGGCTGCGTACGGGTAATAAATTTGCCCCGTTTCCAGAAGAAATAAACCGGATTCTAATTTCCCGGTTGACAGATTATTATTTTGCTCCAACTGAACATGCCAAGATGAATCTTATTAAAGAAGGCATTACCGAATCTGCAATATTCGTAACCGGGAATACCGTAATTGATGCTCTATTATGGGTGCGAGCTCGCGTTCACGAAAATAGGCCAAATTTACCTGACGGATTAATAGACGCATTAAAAAATAAGCGGTTAGTATTGGTAACGGGACATAGGAGAGAAAGCTTTGGAGAAGGTTTCGAGAATATCTGTAATGCAATTAATGACGTGTCGGCTCAATATCCAGACGTGCTTTTTGTATATCCTGTTCATTTGAATCCAAATGTACGCAAATCAGTTTATCGTATACTCGTGCAAAATCCAAGAACATGGCTTATAGAACCACTTCCGTATGCTTCCTTTGTTTGGCTGATGGATCAAGCAACTATTATTTTAACCGATTCAGGCGGAGTCCAAGAAGAAGCTCCCGCGCTCGGCAAGCCGATATTGGTAATGCGTAATACGACGGAGCGTCCTGAAGGGATAGAATCGGGAAATGCGAAGTTAGTTGGAGTTCTAAGGTCCCAAATTGCAGACGCATTAATAAAATTATTAGGTGACGCCAAAATGTATGCCGCGATGGCAAAAATTAGCTATCCTTTTGGTAAAGGAGAAGCTGCGAAAAAAATCGTAAATGTTCTTATGCAACTTTAGGCAAGATTATATGGGTTGCTGAACCCAACGGTAAGGGACAAGGGTCTTGTGCCCAAAGCGAACTTGGGAGCACCTGGCGACACCGAAAAATTGTTACCCGATTTAAGATGAAAATAAATGTCGTGGGGCACGTGTTCTTCTGTAAGAGCAAAGCAGTCCATTCAGGAAGGTTGATTTGTATGCGGATAATAATCGCGTGTTGATTGCCTCGCGGATTAAGGGATATAACTTCGCCTATCTCATAGCAGGCCAATTATTCCCATTCTTTGATAATAAATAAAGAGGGCGATCAAAGTTGGACGGCAGTATTGGGGGCGCAGAAAATGATGTTATGGATGAACCGAAACGATCGGGACCCTTGGAATATTATCATCATTATGGGAACGCAATCCAAAGCAGAATCTTAGAAGCGGACACGGCTCGCCTTTTCATGTCAATGACCTGGATATATATGAAGGTAATGCCAGGCAAATCGAATGAGTACAAATAGAAAGATAATACTTGTCCTTATTGGGCACTATTTACCAGGCTATAAAGCTGGGGGGCCGGTGCGGTCGATCTCTAATATGGTGGATCAACTGGGCGAGGAACATGAATTTCGAATTATTACGTGTGACCGCGATTTAGGGAACAGTGAATCCTATCCATGTATAAAGCCGAATGATTGGCAGCCCGTTGGCGATGCCATCGTTTATTATCTTACTCCTCGTTCATGCACGATAAGAAATATTGCTAAAACAATATTAAATACCCCATATGACGTGTTACACCTAAATGGTTTTTTTGATCCCATTTTTACGATAAGAGTGTTGTTAGCCCGCAGACTGGGTTTTTTGCCCAAAAAACCTGTTATTGTCGCGCCCCGGGGAGATTTTGAAGAGGGCAGCTTAAAGTTAAAATATCTTAAAAAGTTCGCATATATTCAGATAGCCAAAGTCTTGGGGCTCTATAAGAATGTGACATGGCATGCGACTAACGAGTTAGAAGCACTGGATATCCTTAGGCTTATGAATCCAGAACCTAATCCTATTCATATCGCATACAATGTGCCTGCTAAAATAAGATTGAATGGGCCTAGCGATTTAATTGTCCATAAAGTGTCCGATTCCGAAGGATTAAGAATTGTGTTCTTATCCCGACTCTCCCGAGAGAAGAATTTGGATTATGCCTTGAGAGTGCTAAGTAAAGTTAGTTCAGGAGTGATATTTGATATTTACGGGCCAGCAGAAGACATAACCTATTGGAAAGAATGTCAGAAGCTCATCGCCCAATTGCCTTCTAATGTAATTGTGAATTATTTCGGCCTTATACACCATGAGCAGGTGGTGAATGTCTTCAGCCGATATGATCTGTTTTTTTTCCCTACAAGTGGAGAGAATTATGGGCATGTTATTGAAGAGTCGTTAGTAGCTGGTACACCGATATTGACGAGTACCGCAACACCTTGGCGCAATTTACAGGCTGAAGGATTAGGTTGGGATATAGATTTAACGCAGATGGCCTCTTTTGTGGAGATAATTGATAAGTTAAAGCCATTGAGTAATGAAGAGCGCTTAAAGAAGCAGGCTATTATAAAAACTAGGGTTAACGAGCGTTTGCAAAACTCTTATGTGCTGGAAGCGAATCGCCAGTTATTTAAGAAGCTGGCTTGAAGTAGCTAAAAGATCCGGATAGCGGGTTTACGTATATAGAGACGAGCGTTATGTTTACAAAAATCATCGAATAATACGGCCATTGCTCGAAAGATCCACGATTCGACTTTGTGGCCAAGGATTCTCTAGACGGCAGAAGGTGAAGTCATATATCACCGAAATCCAAGAACAGAGTTGTCAAGATCGTGGCCGCCAACCAGATTTAATAAAAACTCAGCGAGGCAGTCACTACGGGACTGCTACTCAAATCCAGCGTAAAAATTAGGTGAAGAGCCGAGTAAGTATTATTCTTAGATTAATGCACAAGGGGAATTATTATTTCCACAATAAGAACAAAGATGGATCATAGAGAGTATCGGATATGTTCTAACTGCATCATGGATACTTCTGATTCCAATATCACATTTGACGAACATGGTCGGTGTGATTATTGCCAAAACTATTACGAGCGCATTCTGCCGAATTGGCACCCCGATGAGCAAAGCGAAAAAGCATTATTTAAAATTGCCGATAAAATCCGGCGAGATAGGAAAGGCAAGAATCATGACTGTATCATTGGCATGAGCGGTGGACCTGATAGCTCTTATGTAACATATATTGCGAAAGAGAAACTCGGCTTGAATCCTCTAATATTTCATGTAGATGCAGGCTGGAATACTCAACAAGCTGTTAGCAATATCGAAAAATTGGTTAATCGGCTTAACTTAGATCTGTACACAGAAGTGATTAACTGGGAAGAGATGAAAGACTTGCAGGTCGCTTTTTTAAAGTCCCAGATACCCGATCAGGATTATCCGCAGGACATGGCGTTTTTTTCAGCTCTATATAAGTTCGCCGTTAAGAATAAAATAAAGTATGTTTTAACTGGGGCAAATATCTCGACAGAATGCGTAAGGGAGCCCGAAGAGTGGGCGGCCTATATCGGGATAGATAAGAGATTAATCAAGGATATACACGGACGGTTCGGAAAGGTCCCATTAAGAACATTCCCGATTGTTGATATTTTCACATACAAGATTTATTACAAGTATTTTTTAGGGATGAAATTACTGAAGCCATTAGATTATGTCCGGTACATTCAAAAAGACGCAGAAAAAGAATTATCCGATCGTTTCAATTGGCAAAAGTTTGTCCACAAACACTACGAATCTCGATTTACCACGTTTTTCGAAGGCTATTGGCTGCCAAAAAAATTTGGTTATGATAAACGTCGGGCACACTTCTCAAGTAAAATTCTTACATATCAAATGACACGAAAGGAAGCTCTTGAACGAATTTCAAAGCCCGAGATTGATGAAACAGTTCATTTACAGGAATTCGGGTATGTTGCGAATAAACTGGATCTATCTTTTAGCGAGTTGCAAGAAATATTTTTAGGAAATAATAAAACCTATGCTTATTATAAAAATAAAAAAAGGATTATATCTATGGGGACCAGAGTAATGAAAATATTAGGCCTAGAAACGCGGTTGTTTAGATGATAGGCGTTATAGATTACGGACTAGGAAATGTGAAGGCCTTTGTTAATGTTTATAAGAAGATGAATATTCCTGCTACGATCATAAAGAGCGCGGAAGGCTTGAGATCGGCTAGTAAATTGATATTGCCTGGCGTCGGAGCTTTTGATTATGCGATGCAAAGGCTACAAGAATCAGGAATGCAGCAGATCCTTAATGACATTGTGGTGCGATATAGGTTGCCCATACTGGGTGTGTGTGTTGGAATGCAAATGCTTGCGCGTTCCAGCGAGGAAGGAAGTCTATCTGGTCTTGGCTGGATTGATGGCGAGGTAAAGAGATTCGTTACTTCTTCTACTGGATACTTTATGAACGTGCCTCATATCGGCTGGAATGATGTCAAACCACTAAAAGCAAATAGTCTGTTACAGGGGCTTGAGCTTGGAGCGCGCTTTTATTTCTTGCACTCATATTATTTATCTTGTCAAAGAAGGGAGGAAGTCGTTGCTGTAACTGATTATGGAGGGGAATTTGCCAGCGTGGTGAACCATGAAAATATTTATGGGGTTCAATTTCATCCAGAGAAAAGCCACCAATGGGGTGTTCAACTCCTGAAAAACTTCGCTAGCTTATAGAAATGTTACGTCCAAGAATAATCCCGTGTTTATTAGTAAAAAACAAAGGATTAGTTAAAACTGTCAATTTCACGAATAGTAAGTACGTTGGTGACCCAATTAATGCAGTGAGAATATTCAATGAGAAGGAAGTGGATGAGCTCATTGTGCTTGATATTGATGCGACAATTGAAAGCAGAGAGCCTGATTATAAAATGATTGAGCACTTGGCAGAGGAATGTCGAATGCCTCTGTGCTATGGCGGCGGCATTAAGACGATTGAGCAGGCAAAAAGGATTTCCGGATTAGGCGTCGAAAAAGTGGCCATTAGTTCTGCTGCGATAGAAAAGCCCAGTTTTGTAAGAGAGGTAGCTGGATGCGTTGGCAGTCAAAGTGTAATTATAGTTTTAGACATAAGAAAATGTGCATCAGGATGTAAGTATGAGGTTTGGACACACAACGGAAATAATAATTCTGGAAAATGTCCGATTGAATTCGCTCGTCAACTGGAAATGTACGGAGCAGGAGAGATAGTGCTGAATTCAATAGATCGTGATGGTATTATGAAAGGCTATGATCTTGATTTGGTAGGGAAAGTACGAAACGTAATTAGTATACCGCTAACTGTGCTTGGCGGTGCTGGGTCGCTTCAAGATATTAAGCAGTTAATTTATAGGTTTGGTGTCATAGGTGCTTCCGCCGGAAGCTTATTCGTCTTCAATGGCATTTACCGAGCTGTCCTCATCAACTATCCAAACAGGGCAGAAAAGGACGCCTTAATTAATTCCGCTATATACTAGGATTAGATTGTTGCACGGGGACATTCTAAAGAAAGAAGAAAACATGTTCAGAGATAAAATAATCCTGATCACTGGGGGGACGGGAACATTTGGTAACGCCGTCCTACGCCGATTCGTTAGGACCCAGATCCGCGAAATACGAATCTTCTCTCGAGACGAGAAGAAGCAGGATGATATGCGCAATGAACTGCACGATCCCAAGGTCAAGTTTTACCTCGGTAACGTGCGTGACTATGACAGTATCCTGCCAGCCATGCAAGGGGTGGATCTAGTATTTCATGCCGCGGCTCTTAAACAAGTTCCTTCATGCGAGTTCTTTCCCTTGGAGGCCCTACGCACGAACACTCTGGGTGCAGAGAACGTAATGAACGCAGCGCTCCAGAGCTCTGTTAAAAAGGTGATTGTTTTGAGCACGGATAAAGCCGTCTACCCGGTCAACGCCATGGGGCTGTCGAAAGCACTCATGGAAAAAATGATGGTCGCTAAGGCCAGGGCTTATGGAGACTCTCAAACGATACTATGCGGAACGCGTTATGGCAACGTTATGGGTTCGCGCGGTTCGGTGATTCCTTTATTTATAAGGCAGATCTTCGAAGGCGCGCCGCTTACCGTCACGGACTCCAATATGACCCGCTTCATGATGTCGATCGATGGCGCCGTCGACCTAGTTGCTTACGCTCTCGAACATGGAAGAACGGGCGATATGTTCGTCCAGAAAGCACCCGCAGCCACCATAGAAACGTTGACGAAAGCATTATTTAAGATCTTCGGTGCGAAGAACGAAATCCGAGTCATTGGGACGCGCCATGGAGAGAAACTCTACGAGACGCTCCTTAACCGGGAGGAGATGGCCAAAGCGGAAGACCTTGGCGGATATTACCGTGTTCCAGCGGACTGCCGGGATTTGAACTATTCATGTTTCTTCACGGTAGGCGAACATAAGATATCCGTTCAAGAGGAATATAGTTCGCAAAATACACGCAGGCTAGATGTCGATGAGCTGGCTGAGATGCTCTCACAGTTGGATATCGTTCAGGAGGCTTTGAAGACTGGTAGAATAACAACTTAATCTGGAATGGAAATGAAAGTTCTAGTAACCGGTGCCAAGGGATTTATAGGCCGCAATCTTGTTGTGGTGCTTCGTCGGCGCGGAGGCATCAATGTTCAAGAATATGACCTGGATTCTACATCTGAATCACTCGAAAAAGGTCTCGCCTCCGCTGAGATCGTTTTCCATTTGGCCGGCATTAATCGGCCGCAGAAAACGGAAGAGTTCGTCCAGGGAAACGTAGATTCCATAAAGCACATATGCGATCTTTTGCGACGTCTGGGCCGTAAGCCGACTCTGGTTTTTTCCTCATCGACGCAAGCTCTGCTGGACAACCCTTATGGACTATCCAAACGACAGGCCGAAGATTTCATTTTAGCTTTCAGTGCAGAATCTGGTTCCAAAGTTGTCATATTCCGCCTCCCGGGTGTTTTCGGCAAATGGTGCCGGCCCAATTACAATTCGGTTGTGGCTACTTTTTGCTATAACGTTGCCCGCGACCTTCCGATTATAATTATGGAGCCATCCAGAGAATTGGAATTGGTTCATGTGGACAGTGTCGTAGCCTCCTTTCTTGGTATCCTGGATGGACAAGGCAGACCGGGAGTCGATGGCTTTTATCATGTTGAGCCGGTTTTTAAGGTTACAGTCGGGCGGCTGGCGCAAATAATCCAAGAATTTTGTGATGCTCGGAAAAGCTTGGTCGTCCCGGATTTTTCCGATCGTTTTACCCGCTGCCTTTATTCCGCATACATATCTTATTTGCCCACGGACGGTTTCGGTTATTCCCTTGAACAGCATGAAGACGCGAGGGGCTCGTTAGCCGAGGTACTCAAATCCCCCCATTCCGGGCAGATCTTTGTCTCCCGAACACAACCGGGTACCTTACGCGGTAATCACTATCACGATACGAAAGTCGAGAAGTTTGCCGTGCTGGAGGGAGATGCGGTCATCCGATTTCGTCATATCCTAGATGATGATGTCATTGAGTACCGCGTTTCGGGCCGAGAATTCCGCGTTGTGGATATCCCACCCGGGTACACCCACAGCATAGAAAATGTCGGACAATCTGAACTTATTGTTCTTTTCTGGGCCTATGAACCGTTTAACGCTGCCGATCCGGACACCTACCCTCTAAACGTTAGAAAGGAAAAATGATCATGAAGGTTATGACGGTTGTCGGCACACGCCCCGAAATTATCCGGTTGTCACGCGTGATGGCCAACATCGACCGCTACATGACGCAGGTTATTATCCACACCGGTCAAAATTATGATTACGAGCTCAATGAGATTTTCTTCGAGGATCTCGAAATAAGGAAGCCGGATTACTTTCTAGAGGCCGCCGGTTCATCCCCGAGTGAAACGGTAGGACAGATCATCGCCCGCGTGGACAAAGTCCTGGAAAAGGAGCACCCGGATGCGCTACTATTGCTTGGCGATACGAACAGTTGCCTGGCCGCATACCCCGCAAAAAGACACAGAGTCCCGGTATTCCATATGGAAGCGGGAAACCGCTGTTTTGACGAGCGAGGGCCTGAAGAAATAAACCGCCGGTTGGTCGACCATATCAGCGATATCAACCTGCCGTATAGCCAAATCTCCAGGCAATATCTGTTGGCTGAGGGGTTTCCGGCTGATCGGATAATTGTCACGGGAAGCCCCATGTTCGAAGTCCTGTCACATAATCGGCAGAAGATCGAATCGTCGAAAATTCTTGATACTCTTAAACTGACTCCTCAGGAATATTATCTCGTCAGCTGTCATCGGGAAGAAAATATCGATTCGGAACCTCAATTTCGAGGTTTTGTCGAAATCTTGAATCGGCTGGCCGGAGAATTCTCCCGGCGGATCATTGTGACCACGCACCCACGAACGAGGTCAAGGGTCGAGAAGGAGAAGGTCAAAATCGATGGGCGAGTCGAATTTCATAAACCCTTCGCCTTTACGGATTATGCGAACCTCCAGATTAACGCCAAGGCCGTGCTTTCTGATAGCGGCACAATCACCGAAGAATCATCAATCTTGAACTTCCCCGCATTAAACATCAGGGAATCCCATGAGAGGCCGGAAGGAATGGAAGAAGGGGCTGTGATGATCGTGGGCCTCAAATGGCATAGGGTTCATGAAGGATTGAGGGTCCTGGAGCCGCAGCCTCGTGGAGATCACCGACTGCTTAGGATAGTACGCGACTATGATGTTCCGAACTTTTCCGAAAAAATACTGCGGATTATTGTGAGCTACACGGATTATATAAATCGCGTAGTGTGGCGGAAACCACTCCTTTAAGATGGCGTTTTCCTCCGATCGATGAAAATCTTGATCTTGACGCAATGGTACCCGCCTGAACCTGCGATCTTGCTTCAGGAATTGGCTCAAACTCTCCAGACCAAAGGGCATGAGATCACGGTTCTTACTGGTTTCCCCAACTATCCGTCGGGCAAGATCTATCCGGGCTATCGTCTGCGTTTATTCGAGCGAGAGAAACTAGAAGGCATACTTGTGATCAGGGTGCCCCTTTATCTGAATCATAGTCAATCCAGCATTAAACGAGCGGTGAATTATATTTCTTTTGCTGTTTCATGTTCGATTCTTGGATTCTGGCTGGCCCCGAGGCCGAATGTTATATTTGTTTATCATCCTCCGCTTACGATAGGACTGCCCGCCTGGATGCTTAGCCGCCTATGGGGCGTTCAGTTTGTTTATCAGGTTCAGGACATGTGGCCTGAGACTCTAAGTGCGACGGGAATGCTCAAGAATCGGCAACTGTTATTGCTGGTAGGACGTTTTGCCCGATGGGTATATTCAAAAGCCCATTCGATCCTGGTCATATCGTCCGGCTTCAGAAAGAACTTGATAGATAAAGGCATATCGCCCAAGAAAGTATGCATTATCTCTAACTGGGCGGAAGGCGAAATCGCCCAAAGAGGCGTTCCGGACTTAAGCCTTGCTCAAAGGTTGGGCTTGGCTGGTCGTTTTAACGTCATGTTTGCTGGAAACATGGGCGAGGCCCAGGGGCTGGAAACAGTCCTCGAGGCCGCAAAGCTCCTTGAAGATTTCCCGAATATTCAATTTGTATTCGTAGGTAACGGGATTGCGCTGCCGCGTCTGATAGAAATGGCCAAAGCTCAATCGCTTTCAAATGTGCGTTTCCTCGGACGCTTCCACCACGACGCTATGCCCGGACTTTACGCCCTCGCCGACGTGCTTCTTGTACATCTCAAAGACGACCCATTATTTCGAATCACTATCCCTCATAAGGTCCTAAGTTATTTGGGGACCGGCAAGCCTATTCTAGCCGCCGTGGCTGGCGACGCAGCTGAACTCGTTGGCACCTCAAGAGCAGGAATCGTTTGCTCTCCAGAAAATCCGAGAGCTTTGGCCGACGCGATCCGCCATATGTACGCTATGCCGACGGGGGACCGCCAAGCTATGGGCGAAAGGGGACGAAAAACGGCCCAGACACTCTACAGCCGCGATGAATTGATTAGAAAGATTGAGGGCATTCTGCGACAAGCTAATTTAGGGACAGGATAGTTCTGCTATGTACAATAGCTTCGGAAAACGAATAATCGACCTCGCGCTCACTTTTCCAGCCCTGATCGTCCTATCGCCGATCATAATATTAGTCGTTCTTGCCGTGCGCATCAGACTAGGTTCGCCGGTGCTTTTTCGTCAAGTTCGCCCTGGCTTGCATTGCAATCCCTTCACGATTCTTAAGTTTCGCACGATGAATGATGAATGCGATGTGAAGGGCAAGGTGTTGCCTGACGCGGAACGGCTGACATCGCTTGGGCGCTTCTTACGTGCAACTTCCTTAGATGAATTACCAGAATTACTGAACGTTTTACGCGGAGAGATGAGTCTTGTTGGACCGCGGCCCCTGTTGAGTCGCTATACTCCGTACTTCTCGCAGCGTGAACGATTAAGATTTCTTGTTCGTCCGGGTATTACCGGCTTGTCTCAGGTGCGGGGGCGAAACGATCTCTCTTGGAAACTTAGGCTGGCTAATGATGTGGAATATGTCCGCCGCTGTTCATTAGCCCTAGATATTCAAATAATCTTTATAACGATTTGGCGAGTTATAACTCGTCGTGGATTGCGTGTTGATCCGGGAGCTAATATGCTCGATTTTGATGAAGAGCGAAAAGGGACTCGGATATCCCAGCCTGGGTCCTAATAGTCTGAGGCGTACCTTTTATGCTGCCTTTTTGCGATAAAATTAGACCGGCTCATATCGACGATGCACAGCTAATTTACTCTCTTCTGCAAGAAGCCTTTGGCGAATCTTACCTTAAGTTCACTATTTATCAGACGCCCAAAGCAGAGAAGTATATCGGTGAGCTGATCCACCGCGGCCAGCAGTCTGACTCTCTGAGCACTTATGTGGTTGAGGATACCGGCCTCTTGTTAGGTTTTTATCTAGCGATCCGACGAAGCGAAGAGTTGTTCCTCAATTTTATCGCCACTAGTATGCAGGCTCGAGGGCAGGGCGTGGGTCGGCTACTTCTCTTACATTTTGAATTTGCCGCCCGGAAGAGAGGTTGCCTTAAGACTGGCCTCGAGGTTTTCAAGAGCAACTGTAAAGCTGTAGATTGGTACCGCCGCGCAGGGTATTGCCTAAGCTCTTGCCGTTATCATGCGCGCATTAATATTAAGGCATATCGATCCGGTCATGGGCCTAACTTGGATTTCAGGCAGCCTGAGCTTGAACAAGCGCTTATTAGGGAAGAAAATGCAGGTTTTAGTAACTTCCATTGCTCGGTTGCAGGAAAAAGAATCCTACTAGGTTTAATAGGTGGGGATGTATGTAATGTGCTTGAACCGATTGATTTCTCACTTATTGACGTCGCCAAGGCTATTGGGCGTTCTGTCATCGGCTCTCGTGCGTGGCTTTTAGTCCATATGGCCGAGCCTATCAATGAATATGATGGCCTTGAATCTGTTGAAACGGCACTCTATATGAATAAAAATCTCCTCTAGTACAAAGCACGCAATGAATTCCCCTGTTAACATCGTTGAGAAGCGGGCGATAATCCGAGATGGCTATCTTCGGCCGAGCGTGGGTTTTCCGAACGCTCGTTCTGCACTTAAATGGATATTAATGCGTATGAATGTGCCTGAAGAGGGTGGCTTGCTCCTGCCGTCGTATGTCGGGTGGAGCGAGAAGGAGGGTTCAGGCGTTTTTGATCCGGTGAGGGAGCTTCGCTCTCCTTATGGTTTCTATTCAATGACGCGCGATCTTACGATCGACTTGAAGGACCTGGCAACTAAGGTGACAAACCTAAGGCCTCGCGCACTTCTCTTGATTCATTATTTCGGGTACCCTGATCCGAACTACCGTGAAGCGGCAGAAATAGCAAGAAAAGCGAATGCTTTTGTAATCGAGGATGAGGCCCATGCCCTCCTCTCTGACTTAGTAGGCAGAGCATGTGGAAGAGCAGGAGATGCTTCTTTTTTCTCGATTCACAAGATACTACCAACTAAGTCGGGAGGTCTTGCGTTATTCAATGATGTTAGCTGGGCCTACAAATCAAGCGTAAATGTGAACAAAATGGCCCGGGGTGTGAAGACAACTCTTGCTCAGTACGACCTTGCACAAATTTCTTATCTGCGGATTAGAAATGCGACTTTCTTACTTGACCGTCTTACGAGCTTTTCCCCTTACTTGAAGGTGCTCCGTCCGGAACTTCCCGATGGGGTAGTGCCCCAGACACTTCCCGTATTGCTCAATAAAGCGCCAAGAAATGAAATTTACTTAGCCATGAATCAAGCCGGATATGGAGTCGTAAGTTTGTATCACACCCTGATCCATGAGATATCCGCTGAGCTCTTTCCAGACGCTCATTGGATATCAAAAAGAGTCCTTAATCTCCCGGTTCATCAGGACGTTTCCTTGACGGCCCTGGATTCCCTGTTATCTCATCTTGCTGTTCTTCTATCGCGCTGGAAGTAGTATTGGTACCGTACGGATTCTCCATTCTAGATGCCGATGTCGCCGCGCATTATGCGGATTGGCTATCGCATTGGGAAAGTTGGCAAGAACGCGAGGTTTTTGCACATCCAGCTTATGCTAAACTCTTTTGCCGCAAAGGTGAACGAGCAATTTGCGCTATATGGCGAAGCGAAGAAGGAGGAATCTTATTTCCATTGATAATGCGACCCCTCAAAAGCGAAGCATGGGCAACCCAATCCTCAGGCTTATCGGACCTTATCAGCCCATACGGATATGGCGGATCTTTCCGCTGGGGGAACGTAGATCCTGATGCCTTTTGGGAAGCATTCGATAATTGGGCCATTAAGGCTGGAATTGTTTCATGTTTCACGCGCCTATCGCTTTTTCCTGATCAACTTGCGCCCTTCCGGGGGACCATTGATGTTAGTGCCCCTAATATCGTGCGGACTCTCGATGCTCCAATAGAAGCATTATGGATGCGGTACGAGCATAAAGTCCGCAAAAATGTAAAACGTGCACAGGCTGAAGGGATCACAGTGGAGCGAGATGAGTCCGGCTCTCTGTTGGAAGAGTTTCTTTCGGTTTATTATTCTACGATGGAACGGCGGAGCGCTCACGATATCTATTGGTTCCCGCGAGAGTTTTTTTTAGCAATAGTCCATGGATTGCCCGCTCAATTCGCCTTTTTTAATGCGATATGGCATGGTAGGGTAGTTTCTTCCGAACTGGTATTGGTCTCTGAGCGTCATATGTACTCATTTTTGGGCGGAACGTTATCAGAAACGTTTGCCTTACGCCCGAGCGATCTTATCAAGCACTCTATTATTCAATGGGGCCTTGAATCAGGCAAGTCCGCTTTCGTTCTTGGCGGAGGATATGGCGGTCCTGATGGGATTTATCGTTTTAAGCGCTCTTTTGCTCCGGACGGCGAACTTCCATTTTGTGTGGGTAAGCGTATTTTGGATGAGCAGACCTATGCTAATTTAGTTGATCTGAGAAGAACATACGAAGCTCAGTCTGGGAAATCTTGGGTACCAAGGAAGGACTATTTTCCAACATATAGAGGTTAGGATCAATTAAGATGGTGGAGTCCGCGGGCAATCGTCGCATTTATCTTTCCCCCCCTCACCTTGATGGGCAGGAGAGGGAATTGCTCCTCCAGGCCTTTGATTCGAATTGGATCACGACCCTGGGGCCCCAGGTTGATGCTTTTGAAGCGGAGATGTGCGCCATGGCAGGGATTGGGCATGCCGCAGCGCTCTCCAGCGGGACTGCGGCCTTGCATTTGGCTCTCCTCATGCTCGGGATTGGCGCCGGAGACGAGGTTATTTGTTCCGACCTGACTTTCGTCGCGAGCGCCAACGCCATCGTGTACCTCGGGGCTGCGCCCATCTTCATTGATAGTGATCTTGCGACATGGAATATCGACCCCGCTATTCTCGCTGAAGAGCTCCGGAATCGTGAGAAAAAAGGCTGCTTGCCTAAAGCGGCTATCATAGTAGATCTCTACGGGCAATGCGCGGATTATGAGCGGGTCCTGGAGATATGCGCTAAGTATGGCCTACCCGTTATCGAAGACGCCGCTGAGGCGCTTGGGGCTACCTATAAAGGGAGGTCCGCAGGAAAATACGGAGTCATGGGAATTTATTCCTTCAACGGGAACAAAATCATTACCACTTCGGGAGGCGGGATGCTGGTTTCCGATGATCCGGAATATGTCCGACGCGCGAAGTTCTTATCGACCCAGGCCCGAGACCCCGCTCCCCACTATCAGCATTCTCACATCGGCTATAACTACCGTATGAGCAACCTGCTAGCAGCGGTTGGGCGGGGCCAATTGGCACGGCTCGAGGCAAAAATCTCCCGACGAAAGCAAATCAAAGCTTTCTACAGAAACGCGCTTGGCGGAATTCCGGGAATCGAATTTATGCCTGTCGCAGACTACGGCGAGCCGAATCACTGGCTCACGGTCATCCTCATCACTCCTGAGCTGTTCGGAGTTGATCGGGAAGCGGTCAGACTCGCTCTTGAGGCAGAAAACATCGAAAGCCGGCCAGTTTGGAAGCCGATGCACATGCAGCCGATGTTTAGAAGGTGCAGGAAGAGGGGCGGAGAGGTCGCTGAAGAGATATTTAGGAAAGGCCTTTGCCTCCCAAGCGGAAGCAACCTGAGCACGGAAGATTTAGATCGAGTAGTAAGCATTATCAAGAGAGCAGGGAAAAGATAAACATACTTATCCTGGATTCGGTTCAGGGCTCTATCGGGGGTTGAAATGACACAAGAAACATCGACTGGTTTTTTCATGAGGCTCTTTAGGCTAAATATGTTTAAGAGACGTCTCTTTTTTCTTATCGCAGACTCCATGCTCATCGCGGGGGCCGTTTTCATTTCTTTCTGGCTCAGGTTTGATGGTGCGATTCCAGCATTATATCTCAACAATCTAAAGTACTATGTCGCTCTGGCCCTAGCCGTAATGCTGACGATGCTGCTCGTTCACGGTATGTACGACATCTCCTGGAGGTTCTTCGGACTCAAGGACCTCTTGAAACTCTTCAGCGCGATTACCATATCGTCGATAGTTTTAGGATTCGCACTTTTCGTGTTTAAGACGTATCTGCCTATCCCGACTTTTCCCAGGTCAGTCTTGCTGGTTGATTACATACTCACCTTGGGGTCGATAGGTGTGCTCCGTATCTCCAAGAGGGCCGTTATCGAATACCTCAGCAGGGTGGGGAGAATGAGGCACGGGCGAACGCAGATCCTGATCGTCGGCGCGGGTGAGGCAGGGAGCGCGATCGGCCGCGATATGCTGATCAATAAAAAATCCAAGTATTTCCCCATTGGATATATCGATGATGACCTATCCAAGAGAGGGATGAACATTCACGGGATCAAGGTTCTCGGGACAAGGAACGATATCCCGACGCTTTTAAAAGCGAATGCTGTGGATGAAGTTCTGATCGCCATCCCGTCCTTTCGGTCCAAAGACATCCGGGCCGTGGTTGAGATCATCCGGAACTCGGGCGGACCGGCAAAGATCAAGATACTCCCTGGGATTCTGGACCTCATGGATGGGAATGTTACCCTTTCCGACATCAAGGAAGTCCGGGTCGAAGATCTCTTGGGGAGGGAAAAAGTCGAGATTAACTTTGCCGCGATCCGCACTTTTCTGAACCGGAAGCGCGTTCTGATCACAGGAGCGGGCGGGTCTATCGGGAGCGAGCTAGTCCGGACGGTTCTCACGTTTGAGCCGGACTTGACCGCCCTCCTTGATATTGATGAAACGGAGCTTTTCTATCTGATGAACCGTTTCCGCCGGGCCGAAATGGAAATCGTCCCGGTCATCGGCGATATCCGGGACAGAAAGAAGATGGAGGATGTCTTCGAAAGGTTCCGGCCCGAAATCGTCATCCACTCGGCCGCTTACAAGCACGTCCCCGTCCTGGAGAGTTATCCGGAAGAAGCGGTTAAAACAAACATCCTGGGGACAAAGATATTGGGCGAGCTGGCTTTAAAATTCAAAGTTGAGAAATTCATCTATATTTCAACCGACAAGGCGATCAATCCTACTAGCGTCATGGGCTCGACCAAGCGGGTGGGCGAAGAAATGCTCAGGGTCCTCAACGGGCGGAATGGCACGAAGTTCATCTCTGTGAGGTTCGGGAACGTCCTCGGCAGCCGCGGAAGCGTCATCCCCGTTTTCGAGGACCAGATCAAGCGGGGAGGGCCGGTAACGGTGACTCATCCGGAGATGAAAAGATATTTCATGGCGACATCGGAAGCCGTGCTCCTTGTCCTCCAGGCGGCAGCTATCGGAGAAGGGGGCGAGGCCTATATCCTGGACATGGGCGAGCCCATCAAGATCCTGGACCTCGCGCGCGAAATGATAAGGCTCAGCGGCCGTGAGCCGGACGTGGATATCCCGATCGTATTCAGCGGCCTCAGGCCGGGAGAGAAGCTTTTTGAGGAATTGCTGGGCGCGGAGGAAGGGTCGGAGCCGACCGAACACGCCAGGATTTTCAAAGCCAGAAATCCCAGGATTAAGCCGGACGAGGAGATATTCCTCAAGATCGAGAAGCTTATCAACGGGTGTCGTGATGGAAGCGATCGTAATAGCATTATAAGGGGTCTTGCGGATATAGTGCCGACCTACAAACCGCAGGGGCTCGGAACCGGGGCCAAGTTTGGGGTCGGGAGCTGGTAAAACTCTAAAGGACGATATTCCTTTTGCCAAAACGCACGCTCGAACGATCTGTGCCGATCCTGGCCATGGCCTTACTCATAACGAGCGTGAGCCCCTCTTTCGCCGAGACCTGGAAGGGCAAGGAGCTTGAGGCACTCTGGCACAAGGCTCCTTGGCATTTTGGGCCCCTCAGGATCCAGCCGGCGCTCGTGCTGTCGAACGCCGGCGTTGATTCCAATATTTATTATTCGCCTGGGAATCCCATAAAGGATTACACATTGACGGCGGGCCCAGCGGTCACCGCTTATCTGCCCATTTACCGGAAGCTCATCCTCTCGGGAACCGCCTCGCCCCAGTATGTCTATTACGTCAAGACCGCGCAGGAAAGAAGCTGGAACTATTATTTGACCGGGAGTGCCGCGCTCAGCTTGAAGAGGATCTTTCTTTCCTTCGACATGAACTATTCCGACGCCCGCGAGCACTGGAATACGGAGATCGACATCCGGCCAAGGCGCAAGGAGGATGGTCTGGGCGGCTCGTTCCTTGTTCAGACTTCGCACCGGACGTCGCTTTCGCTCGGCTACCGACAGGTCAAGTATAACTATGAGAACCTGCTTTTCGAAACTTTCAACGTCCAGGAGCAGCTGAACCGGAAAGAACAATACGTCGATCTTTCGGCCTACTATCAAGCCACGTCCCGGACGAAGTTTTTCCTGGACCTCGAATACGGCGTGTATAATTTCGATTTCGCCGATACAGCGCTGCTCAAGGATTCCCGGAGCCGGGCAGGTTACGCGGGGTTTGAGTTCTCGCCCACGGGACGGATCCGGGGAAGGGTGCGCATCGGCTACAAAATATTCAACATCAAGAATCCGGAGGAAACCGATTACCGGGGACTCGTGGGGGACGCGCAGGTTTCAGTGCGGGTGGCCCGGCCGTTCGTCGTGAGGGCTACTTACACCAGGAACGTTAATTTTTCGTTGTGGTACAACAACGCATACTTCCTCGGAAATACGATCAGGCCCGGAGTGTCATTCTACGTGCTGAAGTTCGTGCGTCTCGATTACGACTATTCCTACGGAACGAACAGGTATCCCGAAGTGCAACCAGTCGGCGGCGGCACGGACGTGAAACGGTTTGACCATTACCCCATCCACTCGGCGGGAATTTATTTCCGGATCAAAGGGAACGTCGCGCTTGGCGTCATCGGCAGCCACTGGGTAAGGGTCTCGAACCTGGCCGACGAAAACACCAAACAATACTTTTTCGGTCTGAATTTGATATATGATTTCTAGTTGAAATCTGGTGACACGCACCGAATTAGGAAATTCGGAGCATGTCACCGATTTCGTAAGGAAGGCCTGAGATGAGGAAAACCATGCTCTTGTTCGCGCTCGTTCTTGCCGGAGCGGCCTTCGTGTCGGCCGGCGCGATGCCGCTGGCGCAAGCGCAAAAACCGCCTCAGCAACAGCCATCGCAGCAAACGTCCCAGGACCAGGAGGCCAAGGACATCTTCGTCAGGGCCTACCGGATCGGGCCGGGCGACCTGCTCGAGATCAAGGTCTTCGAAGTCGAGCAGCTCAACCAGGTCGTCCGGGTTTCGGAGGACGGAACGATCACCCTGCCGCTCCTAGGCCAGGTCAGGATCGAAGGTCTGACCCAGAGCGGCGTCGTCCAGAAACTGACGGCTCTTCTCCAGGCGAAATACGTCAAGAACCCCCAGGTGACCGTGTTCATCAAGGAATACAAGAACCAGCAGGTGGCGGTGATCGGCGCCGTCGAGAAGCCGGGAAGCTACGAGCTCGTCGGCCGGAAAAATCTCCTCCAGGTCATTTCTCAGGCGGGGGGATTCACCGATAAGGCCACCGACGAGATCTTCATCCTCAGGGACGGGGGGAATGGGGCGACGTCGTCCATCGTGATCGACCTCAAGGACCTCATGGTCAACGGGAACCAGAAGCTCAACATCCCGATCGAGCCGAACGATGTCATCAACGTCCCCGTGGACAGGGAGATCCGGGTGTTCGTGTTCGGGCGGGTGACGCTGCCCGGCGCCCTGAAATTCAGGATCTCGGAGAAGGTCACCCTGTTGAAGGCCATCGCCCAGGCCGGCGGGCTGGCCGAGGGCGCCAAGAAAAGCGCGGTCACGATCACGCGGAAGGACAAGGCGGGGAAAGAGCAAAAGATCAGGGTGGACCTGGGCGATATCCTCAGCGGGAAGAAGAAGGACATCGCCCTCCAGGAAGGCGACGTGGTGTTCGTGCCGGAATCGTTCTGGACGCCGTAAGAAACGCGAAATCTTGGGACACGTACCAATTTCAAGAATGAAATACGGTGAGAAATACGGTGACACGCACCGAATTAAGAAATTCGGATCATGTCACCGTATTTCGGTCATGTCACCGTATTTCGGTCACCCAATTTCGGGGACATGTCATCATATTTCGGTTACCCGATTTAGACAATGAGGTTCAACATGGACGACAACAGGAAAGATAGCAACGGAATGCAGAGGTACGAAGGCCAAAGGCCTGAAGCGGGCAGGAACGGGGTCGAGCGGTACGAGTCATACCGGGGCGGCCTGGCCCGGCAGGAGATCCCGGTCTCCGAATATGAGTTCGGGCCCCGGCAGGAGATCAACCTCAGGGAATACTGGGAGAAGATCCGGCGGCGGAAGGGGACGGTCCTGTCGGTCGCGGCGGTCGTCTTTGTCCTGACCGCGTTCTGGACGTTCGTCCAGAGGCCCGTGTACACGGCCAAGGGGACGCTCCTCATCGAGAAGGAGCCGAACATCCTGAGCTTCGACCAGGTCTTTCAAATAGAGACTATGCGGGACGACTTCTACCAGACACAATACCGGCTTCTGAGTGGAAGAACGCTGGCCGACGACGTCATCTCGCGGCTCAGGCTCTACGCGAACGAGGAGTTCGTCGGCAAGCCCGACAAGCGGAAAAAGCTCCCGGACCCGAACGACCACGTCTTCCGGGAGAACCTCATCGACAACTTTTCGCGGCGGCTCCAGGTGAAGCCGGTCCGGCTGACGCGGCTGGTCGAGGTTTCGTTCGATGCGAAGGACCCGACGCTCGCGGCCGACTGCGTCAACGAGCTTTCGAGCGCCTTCATCGACCTCAACATCAACATGAAGTACGCGGCCACCGAGCAGGCCACGGAGTTCCTGGGCAGCCAGATCAAGACCCTCCAGGCGGAGATCGAGCAGAAAGCAAAAGAGCTTCAGGGTCTTGAGGCCCAGGCGAATATCGTGGCCCTGGGAGACAAGGAAACGACGATCATCGACCGGCTGAGCGAGCTCAACAAGGCCCTGACCGAGGCCCAGATCGATCGTTATAAGAAGGAGGCCACCTATAACGAACTCAAGAATGTCACTCCCGATTTCGTGCCGGAGGCGATTAACAACCTTCTGATCCAGCGGCTGCGCGAGGATTATGTCAAGCTCAAGCGGGAATACCAGAAGATGGAGGAGCGCTTCCAGCCGGATTACCCGGAGCTGCAGCGGGCCAAAGTCGAGATGGAAGCGGCCCGGAAGTCGCTCGCGGACGAGACGCAGAACCTCGTCAAGGGGGCGTATTCCGATTACCAGACGGCCCTGAAGAGGGAGGGATCGCTCGAGGCGGCGTTCAATGAGCAGAAGAACGCGGCCTTCGAGATGAATTCGAGCGCGGTGCTCTACAACGGGCTCAAGATCGAGGTCCAAAACAAGAAGACATTATTGGATTCGCTGCTCAGGCGGGAGAGCGAAACGGGGGTCGAGGCGCGGCTAAAGGGATTGAGGACGTCGAACGTGAGGGTCGTAGACAGGGCGAGCGTGCCGGTGCGGCCGTCGAGTCCGCGGAAAGCGCGGAACCTGGCCCTGGCGCTTCTTCTGGGATTGGGGGGAGGAGTCGGGCTCGCCTTCCTGTTCGATTTCCTGGACAACAGCATCAAGACGAGCGAGGACGTGGAGCGGTATGCGGGATTGCCGACGCTCGGCGTCGTGCCGAGGTTCTCGGAGGGCGGGACCGAGAAGGGGTATCTTTACTCCCGGCGGAAGAAAGAAAAAAAGCCCGAGGAGAAGACGGAAGAAGTGATCCAGGTGGCAGCGGAGGCGGGAGCGCAGCAAGCGGCGGGGCAGGTAGCGCCGGCCGTAGCACCGGCTGCGCCGGTGCCGGTCCATCCCCGGATGATCGAGCTCGTCCCGCACCATTTTCCGAACTCGCGGCTGGCCGAGAGCTACCGCTCGATCCGAACGGCCCTGCTGCTCTCGAGCGCCGACCAACCGATGAAGACCATTATCGTGACGAGCGCCGTTCCCGGGGAAGGGAAGACGGTTTCAGTGGCCAACCTGGGCATCACCCTGGCCCAGTCGGGGAAGACCGTGCTCATCGTGGACGCGGACCTGAGGAAGCCGAGGCAGCACCGCGTCTTCAACGTCAAGAACACGTTCGGGCTGACGAGCTACCTGACGGATTCGATCGAGCTCCGGAAGGTCGTCAAGACGACGGCCGTCCCGAACCTGTGCCTGATCAACGCGGGGCCGGTGCCGCCCAATCCGGCCGAGCTCCTGGGCTCGGAAAAGATGGCAGCCTTTATCGAGCTGCTGCGCGACAAGTGCGACTATATCCTGTTCGATATGCCGCCCATGCTCGAGATCTCGGACGCGCTGATCCTGGGAGCGAGGGTGGACGGGATGATCTTGGTCATCCACGGGGACAAGACGTCGCGGGAGGCGCTGAGAAAGGCGCGGGAGAAGCTCGACCTGCTCAAGGTGAGGACCCTCGGGGTCATCATCAACAACGTCAACGTCGACCATCAAGGCTACCATTACAAGGACTATTACTACCACTACGAGAGACATGCCTGAAAAACGACTAAATTAAAAAGGGCCATGCCGTGATCGACCTTCATACGCACCTGCTCTGGGACTGGGACGACGGGCCGGACGACCGCCCCCAAGCCTTGGAGATGTGCCGGATCGCCGAAAAAGACGGCATCAAGGCGATCGCGCTGACCCCGCATGTTTATCGGCTGAGCCGCTACGCCGATAACCTGGACGTCCTCAGGGAGCGGATGGTCGAGTTCGCCCAGCGGATGGGGGAGGTGCCCATCGATTTCCACTGGGGCGCCGAGGTCTTCGTCCATCCCGAGGTCGTCGCCTCGATCGAGAAATACCGGTTCACGCTCGACTCCACGAACTATGTTTTTCTGGAGTTTCCGAGCGACGCGGTGCCGCCCGGGACGGGGAACCTCGTGTACGGCCTCATGGCCAAGGGCTACGTGCCCATCATCAGCCACCCCGAGCGGAACCGGGGATTCATGGAGCGGCCGGAGGTGCTTTACGAGCTCGTGTCGATGGGCTGCATCGCCCAGGTCACGGCCATGAGCCTCACGGGCGAGTTCGGCCGCGAGACGCGGAGCGCGGCCGGGCTCTTCCTCGAGCACAACCTGGTCCACATCATCGCGAGTGACGCCCATTCGTCGATCTTGAGGCCTCCGGTGCTGAGCGCGGCGGTGGAGGCGGCGAGGAAGATCGTCGGAGAGGCGAAGGCCATGGCCATGGTCACCGAGATCCCTCAGGCGATCCTCGAGAACAAGGTCCTGCCCGATTGGGGAGAGCCGGAGAACCCGCTGAGGCGCAAGACCTGGGCGGAGCGCCTGCCCATGCCGAAAACAAAATACCTTGTAAAAATAAAATGAAACGTGCTAAAATTATCATCAAGGAGGCCCGAACATGCTAAATATTGGCATTTTCAGGTCGCGGGTATTGGTGGTCAGCGTTCTGGCGGCGTTTGTCCTTTTGATGACTCCGGTCAATCAATTCGCGCAGGCCCCGCTCAAGGGAGGGGCGCTTACGGGCTTCGTGTACGGCTCCGACATGAAGACCCCGGTTGACAACGCCACGGTCAAGATCCGGAACCTCAATACCCAAAAAGAGTTCTCGAGCCCGACGGACCATGCAGGGATGTACGTGATTACGGGCATTGACGAGGGCTGGTACACGTTGAGCATCAAATCTTCTCTGGGCGATTACACCCTTAGCTACGGGGTCTACATCAAGGCGGGCGAGAAGGCCAAGCTCAACCTGTCCATGAAAGGGGCCGGGGTCCTGGAGGGCAAGGGCCTGGGCTCGAGCGCCGGAGGAAGCTTCTTCGGGACGCCCGGAGGGATCCTGGTGATCGTGGCCGCGGTCGGTCTCGCCGGCTTCGGCGTTTACGAGCTGACGAAGAAGAAAACTGAGACTTCGCCGATCCATTGACGGGCCGGCCCGGCCAGTTGCCCCGGCCATTTGGGGTCGGGGGCCTAAACCCTCCAGAGAAAAAAGCGCTGGACAAAAATCGGAATTGCGATTATTATTCTCTTGAGATAGGGGGAGGTCAGACATGATCGTCAATAGTGTCTTTCGGTCTCGAATCCTGGTTAGCGGCGTTCTGGCGGCGTTCGTCCTCCTCGTGACCCCGGTCGCGCAGTTCGCGCAGGGCAAAGCGGCGGCCCCGGCGGCGAATGGGTCTCTGGTCGGCTTCATTTATGAAAAGGACATGAAGACGCCTGTCGCGCACGCGGTTGTCAAGATCAGGAATATCGCCAATGCGCAGCAATACGAAAGCCAACCGACAGATGCCAGCGGGATGTACCATATCACGGGCATTGAAGAGGGGAGGTACATCCTGGGCGTCACAGCGACAAAGGGCGATTTTAACTTTGACTATGCTCTTCTCCTCAAGGGGGACGAGCTGGCCAAGCTGTCCGTGTCCCTGACGCCGGGAAGCAAGACCACCGGAGATGACGCGAAACCCAACAGCTTCTTCACGTCGCCGGCGGGAATCGTCACCCTGGTGATAGTCGTCGGCGCGGTGCTGTACGTGCTTCTAAAGGGCAAAGAAGAGGCTTCTCCTATCAGATAGTCCAGGCAGGCCTCCCAAAAAGCACAAGGTTTTCGATTGACAGGGGAGAAATTCTGATTTACGATAAATTCAGCTTCTAAAGGGGAGGCAAAGAATGTTCGTGCAAAACGTTTTTCGGTCCAGGATTCTGGTTGTCGGCCTGATCGCGGCTGTCCTTCTGTTGATGATGCCGGTCGCGGAGTTCGCTCAGGCCAAGGCGCCTGTGGCGGCGTCCAACGGGTCCCTGGTGGGTTTCATCTACGCCAAGGACATGAAGACGCCCGTCGCGAACGCTGTGGTCAAGCTCCGGGATGTCTCGACCCCGAAGGAGTTCGCCAGCCAGCCGACGGACGCCAACGGGATGTACAAGATCACGGGCCTCCCGGCGGGCAAGTATATCCTGGGCGTGACCTCGGCCGCGGGCAACTTCAACTTCGACTACGCGCTCGTCCTTAAGGGGAACGAGATGGCCAAGCTGTCTGTGGCGCTGACCCCGGGCGGCAAGACAACGGGAGATGACGCCGCGGCCAAGAGCTACTTCTCGAACACGGCGAATGTGGTCGGGATCGCCATCTTCGTGGCTGGGTTGGTCTTCATGACCTATGAAATCGTGCACATGTATAAGAAGGAGACGTCGCCGATCCGGTAAAGAGGCGGGGAGCAGGCCGGCCGGAAAGTCAGAAGATAAGGGCAAACCGCAATCCCAAGCAGGGGGGATGGACATTCCTCCTGCTTTTTTTTTATGATCTAACATCATGCATAGAGCGATCGTTTTCTGGGGACTCTGCGCGGTCCTCGTTTTCGTCCCTCTTCCCATCGGGTCGGTCGAGGAGTGGGCGATTTTCGCTTTCGAGGCGGCGACGCTCGTTCTTTTCCTCGTGTATGTTGGCGGCGAACTCCTGGCGCGGCGTCGTGGGGCCGGATCGGGGACGGGCAGAGAGAATTGGGCCGGGCATCCCGGCAAGCTCCGGTTTTCCGGCCCTCCCGAAACCGGCCTCCGGGCGAGGGGGGAGGAGGATAGGAACGGAGCCGGCCCCGGGATCGGCGCTGCTCCGGAGGCCGTCCCGCGGGCCGTGAAAATTCTGCTCGCGGTCTTCCTTATCGCCTCCGTCATCCAGATCCTGCCCTTGCCGCCGGTGGTCGTGAAAATCCTGTCGCCCCGCGCGGCCGCGATCTATCAGGGGATGGCCCACGACGGGCTGGCCGCCTGGGCTGGGCGCGCCTGGTGGACGCTGTCGCTCGCGCCGGGACTTTCGGCCGGGGGGCTCGTCCTTCTGATCTGTTATGGGATCTTCGGGTTCCTTTTATTGAAGACGGTCAGGTCGCGGCGGCGGATCGAGATCCTCGTCCTGGTGATGGTCGGCTCGGCCCTCTTCCAGGCCTTTTACGGAATGGCCCAGACGTTCAGCGGGAACGAAAAGATCTTTTGGCATCAAAAACAGTACGATATCGGCTCGGTGACCGGGACGTACGTCAACCGCAATCATTTCGCCGGCCTGATGGAGATGATCTTTCCGCTGAGCCTGGGGTACCTGCTCGCGAAGGCGAGATATTTCCAGATGGAGAAGGGGCTCACGTGGCGGCAGAAGTTGCTGTGGTTCAGCCAGGAAAACCTGCAGCTTTCGTTCCTTCTCGGACTGGGCACGGTCCTTATCGCGGTCGGGCTCGTCTTTTCGAAGTCGAGGTCCGGCGTGCTGATTTTCGCGGTGCTGGTCGTGGCGGCTGCGGCGGCGATCGGCGGCTGGCGGGAGCTCTCGGAGGACGGGGGGGAAAGCGAAAGCGGCGCTGGCCGGAAGAGAAAGAACCGGTCCAAGGGAATCCTGAGGCTGGTGTTCGCGGCCGTCCTCGGCGCGGCGCTGTGGATCGGGATCGGCCCGGTGATCGCGCGGTTCGCCGGGCTCGATCTGGCCGAGGAGGGCCGGCGGACCTTCATGAGGAACACGGTCGAGATGATCGGCGATTTTCCTGCAGCCGGGACGGGGAAAGGCACCTACCTTTACACGTACCCGATGTATAAGAAAACCGATGACGGGACGAAGCTGTCCTTTGCGCACAACGACTACCTGCAGCTCATATCCGAGAACGGGATCGTCGCCGGAACGTGCCTGATCGGGGCAGGGATTTGGCTGGTCGTGGTCATGGCTGGGAGGTGGAGGAAGCGGCGGAACAATTTCGCCAAGGGAATCGGGCTCGGGGCGCTCCTGGGGATCCTGGCGATCTTTGTCCACAGCTTCACGGACTTCAACCTCCAGATCCCCGCCAACGCCGTGTATTTCGTGGGGCTGTTCGCCCTAAGCATGAACCTCCTCACGAAGAGAAGGGGCTCTGAAGGGAACCCATCCAGAACAGGCACGGCAGGAGGCAGCACAAACGGTGGAGGAGACGGGGTGGGCGAGGCGGGCCGGCGGCCGGGCGGAGCGAGAGCGGGGCCAAGGCCGGGGATCAAAGGGGGCATAGCGGCCGCCGTGGCCATAGGACTTCTTATTTTTGCGGGCCGACAGTTTCTCGGCTTCCATTATTTGGGCCGCTATGCGAAGGCGCGGGCGGAGGCGAGGAGCGTCCAGAGCGCGTTCCCCCAGCTCGAGCGATTATTGAAAAAGGCGGCGGGGGAAGCGGGCAATCCGGAGATAGGAAAAACGCTCGGAGAGCTTTACCTTGACATGGCCCGGGTGGAGAGTGAGGCGGGAAACGCCGAGCGGCGGGACATGGAGTGCGACCAGGCGGTCGCGGCTTACACGGCGGCCATCGCGGCGAACCCCTGCGACTCCGCAGCCCATTACGAGATGGGGATGACCTATCTCCTCTATAACTACCCGCTGATGACGTATGCGGACAAGGCGAAGCTCTATTTCCGGAAGGCGCTCGAGCTCAACCCGGCCGACGAGTTCCTCAACCTCAATATCCTCTACTATTACCTGACGGCGTGGGACGGGCTCGACGACGCGGAGAAGGAGTACGCGGGCGGAAGAGTTAAGAAAATCCGGGCCGCGGACCCGGGGTTCATGCCCCAGCTCGAGCAGCGCTGGAAGCAGCAGTTCGGCTCGATGGAAGCCTTAGACCGGATCATCCATCAAAAGCTCTCGGGCAGTCCCTAGTCATTAATCCCCCTCATAACAGACTCTGCCCTATAGATTGAGCAGTGGACTCCCGATCCAGAGAAGAGGCAATATTATAAAAACTTTTTCTTGACTTTTTATTTCAGATTGCCAATTATAGCATTGGCTTTCTTGTGCGGGCTGGGGAAAGCCCCCACCTTTTTGTTCCCATCAAACCCCCCTTTTGCTGACAACAGCCCGCCCCCTCTCTACGCTTCAGCTCACAAGGATCCTCTCTTGAAGTTCATCGGTTTCCGCGCCTGTCTCACACCATACCTATAAAGACCGCGAAAATCGTCAAAAGTTCTTAGTCAGGCCGTTCACGGGCCGGGCTAAGGATTGGTGCGGGCCTTCCACAACGGAGGCTGAGCTGTGATATACTCCCGGCGAATGATATTTTATGACGACCGTTCGGCGGAACGTGCCTAGAAGGAATCAGTCCTCGGGAAATCCCGCCATCCATGAGCGATCCCAGAAAGGAGTATGCCTGATGAACATCATGAAGGACGCGGGCCGGTTTATCATCCTGGCGTTCCTGGCGGTTTCCGTGTCGCGGCTGTGCTTCCCCTGCACATCCATATTGGTGACCAAGGGCGCGTCCGCCGACGGATCCGTTATCATCACCTATTCCTGTGATGCGGAATTCCTCGCCACGGTGCGCTTTTTCCCGGCGGCGGACCACAAACCGGGAGAAAAAGTCACCCTCTACGGACCGGGGGGCAAACGCACGGAAATTCCCGAGGTCGCCCATACCTTCAAGGTCCTCGACTTCATGAACGAACACCAGGTGGCCATCGGCGAATCGACCTTTGACGGCCGCCCGGAACTGCAAAATCCGGACGGGCTGATTGAATCGTATTACCAATTGATGATCCTGGCGCTCCAGCGGGCCACGACCGCCCGGGAAGCCGTCAAGGTGATGACGGATCTCATGGACGAATACGGCTACGCCAACACCGGGGAATCCATTTCCATCGGCGACAAGGAAGAGGCCTGGCTCCTCGAAATGATTGGGACGGGGAAAGGCGGCCACGGAGCCGTCTGGGTCGCCCGGCGGATACCCGACGGCATGATCTGTGCCCACGCCAACATGTCCCGGATCGGGGAATTCCCGTTGAACGATCCCGAGAATTGCCTGTATTCGAAGAACGTCATCTCGCTGGCCGAAGAGAAGGGCTATTACGACCCGAAAAAAGGGCCTTTCAATTTTTCCGAGGTTTACAATCCTCCCACCGAAGAGCAGGTCAAGCATGCCTCCCGGCGTGTGTGGAGCATCTTGCGCAGGGCGGCGCCGTCGGCCGACCTTTCCCCCGACGCCAGCTCTTTTATCAAGGGCGCCAAGCCCTATCCGCTCTGGATCAAACCGGATAAAAAGCTCTCGGTCCGGGATGTCATGGCCCTGCATCGGGATCACTACGAAGGGACTCCCTTTGACACGACCAAGGATCTCTCCGCCGGACCATTCGGGGCTCCGGACCGCTGGCGCCCCCTGGAGTGGGAGCTCGACGGCAAGCCGTATTCGTGGGAGCGGCCGATTTCGACCCAGCAGGTCGGATTTGTTTTCGTCTCCCAGGCGAGGTCCTTCGTCCCCGACGCCGTGGGCGGCATCTTCTGGTACGGGATGGACAATCCCTACACGAACATCTTCATTCCGCTCTACACCAGCATCACGGAACTGCCCCCGGCCTACACCACGGGCGACATCCGGGCCTTCAGCCGGGATTCCGCCTGGTGGACATTCAATTTTGTCGCCAACTTCGCCAACCTGCGGTTCAGCGACATGATCCAGGACATCCAGAAGGTCCAGAAGGAGATTGAGGGCCTGGAATTCGGCATCCAGCCGGCCATCGAACAGAGCGCGATAAACCTGTTGAACACCCAACCCCAGATGGTCCCGGTTTTCCTGACCCGCTACTGCCTTTCCAACGCCCAGATGAACCTGGATCAGTGGTGGAAACTGGCCGACTCGCTCATCACCAAGTACAATGACGGCTATGTTCAAGATGATAAAGGCAACGCCCAGGAACTCGGCTATCCCAAGCAATGGCTGAGAGAGGAGCTGAAGAAGAATCCCGAAAAATTCAGGGTCAAAGAGACGCCGAAAAAGGACAAAGAGCTCTGATGGGATTCCGGCTCTTCCCAGAAGAAGCCCGTCATATTTTCATAGGGCAAGATAGCCCTTAGGGGGATTCTCTGTTAGGTCAGTTCCGATACTCAGAGTTTCCGGGTAACCTCTCCGGAAGATTAGGAATGGGGATGAGCCCGGGAGTAAAGGTCATTGTAAAGCTTTTTATGCAACTGCCGGGTAATTGACTACCCATGAATGAACGGTAAGGAGACATAGAAGGAACTAAGAATTGGCACCATTTATGCATAAAAATGGGGTGAAAAATAGGGGATTCGTTTTTGCGCGTTAACTTGTCTTCCGTCCTTACCTAAAGGAGTATGGCGATGACCAAGAAATGCTTCTTGTCGGGGTCAATCCTCGGGCTCGTGCTCTGTGCCGCATCATTTCTAGCCGCCCTTCTGGCCTTCGTTCTTTCCCCGGCCCTCTCCCAGGAGAAGGCCCCCGCCCCGGTGACCGTCGCGGCCCGGGTTTTCGACGGCGGGCAATTCGTCGACGGCCTCGCCTTGCGGGATTTCGAGCTCCTGGAGAATGGCGTCCCCCAGCGGATCGACGCGCTCTTCAAGGTCGACAGGAACGCGGTCACCCGCCAGGAAGGGGAGGGCCCCGCCTTGCCCGTCACCGCCAGACGCTTCTATTTGCTCTTCCAGATGTATGAATACAATCCCAAGGTCTCCGAGGCCCTCCAGTATTTTTTCAATAATGCCCTCCTGCCCGGCGACACGATGGAGATCCAGACGTCGATGCGGAATTACATGCTCACGCCCGCCGCCTTCGCGAAGACACCGAAGGATGTCCTGGCCAAGGAGATGGATAATATCATCAAAAAAGACATCACCCAGACGAACTCCATCTATAAGACCCTCATCAAAGAACTCAGACGGATGGCTGGAAGCATCGAGGGACTGAGCCCCGTTGCCGGGGGCGACGAAGAATCCGATGTGTCCGACTCGGTTATGGGACTCGAACAGCTCCTTATTCAATACCGGGAGTCGCTCAGTAAATTGGAGGGTCTGCGGATGCTCGACCAGAACAAGATCATCGGCTTCGCTCAGGCGCTCAAGAAGCAGGACGGCCGGAAATTCGTCTTCTTCTTCTACCAGCAGGAATTCCGGCCGACAATCAGTCACGCGATGATCAGCGCGCTCATTGACAACAACCAGGACAGTCAACACATCCTCGATGCGGTCCATGATCTCTTCCAGACCCCTCACCAGGACTTTTCCCTCGACCAGCAAAAAATCGTCCAGGCCTACTGCGATTCTTCGGCCGACCTCAACTTCCTATTCATGACCAGAACCCCTGAGAGACTCGGGGGCATCACCATGCGGGATCTATCACAGGACGTGTTCAAGATATTTGCCCAGGCCGCCACGGCCACGGGCGGCATCGCCGAGAGCACCCAAGACCCCACGGCCGCGATCCAGGACGCCCTGAAGGCCTCGGAGACGTATTACCTCCTCTCCTATACTCCGGCATCCGCCGCGAAAGACGGAGAGTTCAGGACGATTAGCGTCAAGGTCAAGGATAAGGACTACAAGGTTTTTAACCGGCGGGGCTACATCAAGGGCTGAGTTCCGGACCTCATCCGGACCTCATCCCATAAAAATGGTCCAGACATAATGTTAGTTTTTTGGCAAAATCTCTTGGAGGAGGTTTTGCGGATGAAGAAGTCGAAGTTTACCGAAGGGCAGATCGCCTTTGCCCTGCGCCAGAGCGCAGACGGGCTAGCGGCCGTAGTTCATCCAAAGCAGAGGCTGCCCCAGGGGCTCCTGGACTTGGCCCGAAGCCTCGGCGGTGATGAACAGCTCGAAGCTGTGAAGCGAGGTTTCGGTGACGAGCTTGCCGTTGAGGTTCTTGTCGACTACCAGTGCCCCGATGCTCTGGGCGGGCGCGTCCTTGGTGGCGCGAATCCAAACGACATAGTAGCTGGCTGGAGGCGTGAGTCTTTCGGGATGAGCGAGGTGCTTCACCGTCAGCTCGATGCTTGTATTGTCGTTTACGGTGACGCTAAATATCGCCCTGCCCTCCACCGACGGCATCGTGGAGCTCGTTGAGAGGCGGCTTCCTCCTCCCCCGCCGATGCCCAACATGGCGCAACCCGACATCGCCAGGGTTACCGCCAGAACCGCCGTGCTCCAGCTGTTCCTCACGAGGATCCTGCTGACCTTGTTTGAGGTTCCCTTTTTATTAGTCATACCAATATTATACCCCTCCGGCCCGCCTAGCGTCCAGTCAAAATTATGCCGGGCCTGATCTTTTCAGCTGGTCTCTCACCGTGGCGCATTTCTTGAATCTTCCTTTCCAATGTGCCGGGAATCTGTCATCCTCGCACATCCCCGACGAGGACCATGTCACGGTCCTTGACTAGGGCCCGGGGCCGGCGATATCATCATTTTATGATGGGAGGCATCGGTTCCGAGCTTTGTGGCGTGGGTTCGCGCGCGCCGTCCTTTCTCTATACTTGAGTGTGAAAGGAGTTGAATCATATGAAAAAATCATTATCCATTCTCTCGGGAGCCTTTCTGGCCCTCGGGCTGATCTCCTTCAGCCTGGCCCAGGGAACTCAGATCCCGCCTAAGAAGGCCGTCCGCTTCATCGGGACGGTCGATTCCGTGACCATGGGCGATCCCGCCACGGGCACGAAGTCCGAGATCGTCGTGGTCAACAACGCCACCAGTGTGAGAAGGGGAGATTCAACCAAGATGAACTTCCTGGTCGTCGCCACGACCACCTTGTACAACGCCAAAGGCGAGGGGATCAGTCTGGCTGATATCGTCAAGGGCAACGAGGTCAACGTCAAGTACAAGACGACGGCCGAAGGCGTTTACGTAGCGGTTTCCGTCAAAGTCACCAAGTAGACACTCTGTCTGGATTCATTCTCCACGGCGCTTCCCTGTTCGCCCGAACCTGACCCGTTCGGCTTTCACATCCGCCCGGACGGCACGGGCGAGGCCCTTCGTCTCCGCCCGGCTCCTGACCTTGCCCTGCTGGGCCCTCCGGGCGCCCTTGGTTCCTTGCCGTTGTCTCATTCTTGAATCCTCCTTTGATCCGATCTCGACAGCCTCTATCGGAACTGGCACCATTACCCTATCACGCCCTTTTGCCCTTGCCCATAGTCTAGCCAAAAAAATTGCATGTCGATTTGCCCCGCTTAGAGAAGGACGAATACGATGGTCTTTGCGGCCATGACTGCCAAATCGCCGGACCTGCGCTTCCGCGCAACCGGATGAGACCTCAGGGAGGGCCATCCGCCCCCGTCTCGTGGGCCGCGAGATAATCCGAGAGCGCCTTCCAGCTCGCCTCGAACTCCGCGAGGTGGCCGGACTTGCTGGTTTTCGTCAGCCGGGAGAATTCGAGATAGGATCGGGACGAAAAGAGCGGTCCGGCCGCGCGGCACTTTCGAAACTCGCGGAGGGTTTTTAGGACCACTTCATCATCGTGCCAACGCCCGAGGGACTGGTGAACTCCCCTCAGAAGCGTGCCGAGGGAAGCCGTGTCTTCATCGGTCGTGCCGTCGCCCCGAACGATCTCCAGGGTATATCGGGCTTCCTTGGATTGGATCCTGAGGAAATGAAGCCGGCCGACACCCCTCACCGGGGATGATTCTTCCCGGAGGCCTCTCAGGAGGCCGGAGAGCCGGGCCTCGGCCCCCGTCCGGACCCGGAGGGATGTCAGTCCTTCGAGGCCGGAGGCGATCGTTTTCCAGGACGATCCAAAAAAGTCCGTGTCGAACCGCCGGCAGACCCGACAGAATCCCCTCCCTTCCCGGCGTTCGCCCTCCTTGAGCCAGTTGTAATACTCCGGCAGCTCGAGGCCGTGGTCACGCGAGGCCTGCCTGACCCTGGCTTCGAGGACCTGCAAGTTCCGGACTTTCCCCGCCGCCCGAAAGATCCGGCGGGCCGGGCCGAAGGACTCCTCGGCGTGAAAACGGGGGTTGACGGCTTCGATGAGCCTGAAAAACGTCCGCAGCTGCTTGATGCAAACGCGCATGTCGTGGATCGAGTCGGTCAGGAGATATTTCGAAGCGATGTCGTATTGCTCGCGAAAATAGGCCTGCTGGCGGGCATAGAACGCTTTGAGGGGTGGAGAGATCGCCATCTAATCCTCCTCGGCCGCGGCCGCCGCCCGTCAGGGAAGGCGGCTCAGCGCGCGGCCCGGGGCTTCCGGTTTCCGGGACGGCCCTGACGCCCTTCCTGTTGGTTCTTGATGAACTCTTTCACGAGTTTCCGGGCTGACTTCCGGATCTCGTCTTTCAAAGCGGCGGCGGCAGGCCTGTTTGCGCGGGACAGAATCCCGTCCATGCTTCGGACGAGCCGCGCCTCCAGGCCGGTGCGGACCTGTTTCTTCTTCTCTTTGAGGCGGGCGGGGGAGGTGAATTCGAGGAGTTTCCCCGAACCGCTCTTCATGTCCGCCCAATGGTCGATGGCAAGATCGGCGGCGACGACGCCGGCCTTGGGGATCGTTTCGCGTAAGCCTTTGACGAGATAGGCGGCGAGCTGGCTGAACGCCGGGTCGTGGCCGATCAGCATGAGGGAACTGTATTTGTCGGGCTGCCTGCCGATCTCTGCGGCCAGGGCGTCGGTGGCCGGGTTCCCGTAAAACGTGTCCCGGAGAAGGATCTTCTGCGAAGGATAGCCGAACGCCTTGGCGAACAAGTAGGCCGTCTCGATGGCCCGGTTGGCAAAACTCGAGATCATCAAATCAGGGATGGCATATGTTTCGGCCAGATGACGGGCGACGGCCTTGGCTTCTTTTTCACCCTTTTTGACCAGCGATCTCTCGAAATCCGGGAGGCCCTCTGCTCTGTCCTGGGCGGTCGCGTGCCGGACAAGAAAGATCCTTTTCATGGCGTCCTTCTCCTTCCCGCCGCCTTCTCGGGGCGCTCTCCGGCCATGACAATCCCCTCCTGTTAAGAACCTATAAAGATGGCGTTAACTCTTTGTTAAAACACATTTTGCCGGAATTCTAGGCTTGGCAAACGCTCTCGTTTGTGGTATTTCTTGGTGGCCAGGATAATAACCCATCTCTTCTTATGGTAGGCGAATGAGAGAGAAAAGTCCATCATCATCCGCCCGGACCGAAATTCATGGGAGAAATGCCGTGAAAAATTCCCAGCGATCGTATTGGCTCGGCTTCGACCTCGGGGGAACGAAATTGATGGCGACCGTGTTTGACCGTGATTTCCGGATCGTGGCTTCTCGCCGGGCCAAGACCAAGGGCGCCGAGGGGACGGCCGGCGTCCTGGAGAGGATCCAGTCCACGATCTCCGAAGCCCTGGGGGAGGCCGGCCTTGAACCCTCATGCCTGGCCGGGATCGGCGTGGGCTGCCCGGGCCCTCTCGACCTCGACCGCGGCGTTATCCTACATGCTCCCAACTTGGGCTGGCATAACGTTCCGCTCAAAGGGACCCTGGAAAAAAAGTTCAAATGCCCGGCGGTCATCGCCAACGACGTGGACGCCGGCACGTTCGGGGAATACCGTTTTGGCGCGGCCCGGGGCGCCCGCTGCGTCCTGGGTGTCTTCCCCGGCACGGGGATTGGCGGCGCCTGCATCTATGAGGGGAAGATCATCCGCGGCAGGACCGGCTCCTGCATGGAGATCGGGCACATCCGCGTTCAACCGGAGGGCCGCTTGTGCGGCTGCGGCCAGCGAGGCTGCCTGGAAAGCGTTGCCAGCCGCCTGGCCATCTCCGCCGAGGCCGCCGCGGCGGTTTATCGGGGCGAGGCCCCGGCCCTCCGCGGCCTGGCCGGGACCGACCTTGCCGAGATCAAGAGCGGGACGTTGGCCAAGGCCATCAAAGCCGGAGATTTGGCCATTGAGATCATCGTCCGGAACGCCGCCCGGCATCTCGGCTCGGCCGTGGCCAGCGTCGTCAATCTCCTGGCGCCGGATGTCGTCGTTCTGGGCGGCGGGCTCGTCGAAGCCCTCTCGGACGTCCTCCTCGGCGAGGTCCGTACGGCCGTCTGCGGCCAGGCCATGAAAGCTTTCACCAAGGACATCAAGATCGTGGCGGCTGAACTCGGGGACAACGCCACCGTCATGGGGGCCGCGGCCCTGGCCGCCGCATCGGAGGACGCGTCATGACCGACAATGCGGCCTGCCCGGAATCCAAGGTCCCGGCCGAAGAGAAAAAGCGACTGGCCGCCGTGATTGACATCGGGGCGACGGCTGTCCGCATGGATATCGCCGAAATCGACAAGAGCGGAGGCGTCCGCCGGCTGGAGTCTCTCCGGAAGCCCGTCCGTTTGGGAAAAGACACGTTCACGAAGGGCCGGATCGAGCAGGATACGATCGGCCAGTGCATCGCCATCCTCAAGGGATTCCAGTCCGTCATGAGCGAATACGGGATCACGGACTCCAGTCAGGTCCTGGCCGTGGCCACGAGCGCGGTCCGGGAGGCCTTGAACGCCGATAGCTTCCGGGACCGGGTCTACGTCGCGACCGGGATCAACCTCAAGATCATCGATGATGCCGAACAGAACCGGTTGACCTTCCTGGCCGCCCAGGAGGTCTTCGAAAAGAAGCCGGATCTGGCCCAGGGCGATGTCCTTGTCGCCGAGGTCGGCGGCGGGAGCACGGAGCTCTTCCTCCTCCAGCAGGGCCGGGTGAACTTTTCGAACTCCTATCAACTGGGGACGCTCAGGATGCGCGAGACCTTGGAAACCTACCTGACCCCGAGCGAGCGCGTCCGCCGGATCCTCGGCCAGCATATCGGCCGGACGGCCGAAACCATGAAGCGCGAGGTCCCCCCCGTCCCGAGTCCGGTCCTCGTCGCCATGTCGGGAGACGCCCAGTTCGCCGCCTCCCAGATCTCGGCGGAGTGGCCCGAGGCCCCGCTGCTCGCGGTGGATTCCAAAACCTTCTCGGCCTTCGCCGACAAGATCATCCCTCTCCCGGCCGAGAAGCTCGTCAGCCGGTACAAGCTGGCCTTTGAGGAGGCGGAAACGATCGGTCCCGGGCTGTTCACGTACGTCATTCTATGCCGGACGTTCAAGGTCGAGACGATCGTCATCCCCAAGACAACCTTCCGGGACGGCCTCTTGCGGGAGGTCACCGCGGCGAGTTCCTGGACCGACGCTTTCGCAGAGGAGGTCGTCCGGCAAGCCATCGCCCTCGGCGAAAAGTATGACTTCGATGAGAAACACGCCCGGAACGTCGCCGACCTCAGCGTCCTCCTGTTCAGGGCCCTCCAGAAGGATTACCATCTCGACCCGCGGCACGAACTGCTTCTCAGGGTGGCCGCCCTTCTGCATGAGATCGGCGGTTTCATCAGCAACCGGAGCCACCATAAGCACTCGATGTATATCATCCAAAACAGCGGCCTCTTCGGAATGTCCCGCGAGGACATGACCCTGGCGGCCCTTATCGCCCGCTACCACCGGCGCGCCCTGCCTTCCCTGAACCATCCGGAGTACATGGCCCTCGACAGGGACAGGCGCATCACCGTTTCCAAGAAGGCGGCCATCCTTCGCGTCGCCGACGCTCTCGACAGGAACCATCTCCAGCAGGTCAAGGATCCCGTGCTCACCCTGACGAAAGGGGAGTTCATCATCACCGTCGACGGGGCGGGGGACCTGGCTCTGGAACGTCTGGCCCTCAAGGAAAAAGGCACGCTCTTCGAAGACGTCTACGGGCTGAAAGTCGTCCTTCGCGAGGGCCGGGCCCCGCTCCCGGAGAAGCCCATTGCCGGCTAATCCGAACGTGTTCATCAACCGGGAGCTGAGCTGGCTCGCCTTCAACCGGCGGGTCCTCGAGGAAGCCCTGGACCCCGCCCTTCCTCTTCTCGAGCGGCTGAAATTCCTGGCCATCACCGCGTCCAACCTCGACGAGTTCTTCATGGTCCGCGTCGGCGGCCTGCAGCAGCTCGTTGAGCAGGGCCGCCAGAAACCTGATTTCTCAGGGCTGACGCCGTCGGCCCAGCTCAAGGAGATCGGCCGCCTGGCCCGGCAGATGACAGATGACCAGCACGCCTGCCTCAGGGATCTCGAGAGCCGGCTGGCGGAGGCCGGCATCCGGCGCGCCAGGACGGAGGAATTGACCCCGGGCCAGGATACGTATATCGAGCGCCTTTTAACGAACGAGATCCTGCCCGTCGTGAGCCCGATCGCCCTTAAACCGGACCGGCCCTTGCCCGTCCTCGCCGGACTCAGGATCAACCTCCTCGTCCGCTTCCGGCAGAACCCCGGGGCGAAAGAAGAAGGTCGAAGCGCCATCGTCACTCTGCCCAAGGGCCTGGCCCGATTCATCACTCTCCCGATCGAAAACGGATATCATTTCGTTCTCTTGGAGGACGTGGCGATGCGGTTCGTCGGGCGCCTCTTCCCGGGAGAAGCCATCCTTGAAACCGTCCCCTTTCGCCTCACCAGGAACGCCGACATGGCCGTCCGAGAGGACCAGGCCGCCGACCTCCTGGCGGACATGAAAGAGGTTCTGGTCGAAAGAAAGCAGAGCGCCTGCGTCCGCCTGGAAGTCAACGAAAAGGCCTCGGCCGCGGCCCTCGAGCTCCTCCGGACGGCTTTCGACGTCCCCGGCGACCGGGTCTACCGGGTTCCGGGCCCGCTCGACATTTCGTCCTACTTCCGGCTGGCCGGGATGCCGGGCTTCGAGCAGCTCAAGAACGAGCCGTGGACGCCGCAGCCTGGACCCGATTTCGACAACAGGGAATCCATCTTTGACGTCATCGGGCGCAAGGACATCCTGCTCTTCCATCCTTATGAGAGTTTCGACCCGGTCCAGCGGCTTGTCGAGGAAGCCGCGGAGGACCCGAACGTCCTGGCCATCAAGCAGATCCTCTACCGGACGAGCGAAGACAGCCCCATCGTGGCCGCCCTCATCCGGGCCGCCGAAAAAGAGAAGCACGTCACCGCCCTCGTGGAGCTCAAGGCCCGGTTCGACGAGGCCCGCAACATCGAGGGGGCCCTTGAGCTCGAGCGGGCCGGGGCGCAGGTCGTCTACGGCGTCCGTGGCCTCAAGACTCACGCCAAGATCTGCATCGTCGTCCGTCGGGAGCCGTCTGGCATCCGGCGCTACGTTCACTTCGGGACGGGCAACTACAACGAAAAAACCGCCCGCCTGTACAGTGATGTCGGTTATATGACCTGTCGCGAAGACTACGCCACTGACGCCTCGGCCTTCTTCAACACCATCACGGGTTTTTCACAGGCCGTGCCTTTCTTGAAGCTCGAGGCCGCGCCCCTCGGACTCAAGGCCAGGCTCATCGAACTCATCGAGAACGAGGCGGAACGTCAGAAACAGGGTCAAAAGGGACTCATCAGGGCCAAGGTCAATTCCCTGTCCGACCCCGATGTCATCCAGGCCCTGTGCAAGGCCTCCCAGGCCGGCGTCGAAGTCCAGCTCAACGTCCGCGGCATCTGCTGCCTCCGTCCGGGCGTCGAAGGCGTGAGCGGGAATATCACGGTGATCAGCATCGTCGACCGTTACCTCGAGCACAGCCGGATCCTTCACTTCCATGACGGAGGCATGGACCGTGTTTTCATCTCCAGCGCCGACTGGATGCCCCGGAACCTTGAAAGGAGAGTGGAGCTCCTCATCCCGGTCGAAGACGACGCCTGCCGCCAGCGCTTGATGGCGATCCTGGATGTCTTTTTCCAGGACAACGTCAAGGCCAAACGGCTTCAACCGGACGGGGCCTACGTCAAGGTCGAAGCGCCTGGGCGGAAGAAGGCCGTCCGCAGCCAGGAATTCTTTGCCCTCCAGGCCCGCGAGGCCGCGAAGCGAGTGGAGGAAGGCCGGGCCCGGGAATTCGTGCCCGTCCGCCCGTCTTCCCAGAAGTGATCAGGGCTGCCCGTCATGGCTGACCAAAGGAGGATGGCATGAACCTCAAGAATCTGAACAGGAAGTTGGTCGTCAAGCCAGGAACAAAGGTCAAGCTTCCGGACTTCGATCCCGAGGATACCGCCGGGGTGAAAGACAAGGATGAGGCCCTCGAGGTCATGGAGCGGAACCGGCTGAAGCTGGAGAAGATGCACACCCTCCTGGCTGCCGAGAACAAGCGTTCGGTCCTGATCGTGCTCCAGGGAATGGACACCAGCGGCAAGGACGGGACCATCCGCCATGTCATGAACGGGATCAACCCCCAGGGATGCGAGGTGACGTCCTTCAAGGCGCCCAGCGCCGAGGAGCTGGATCACGATTTCCTGTGGCGGATTCATAAAGCAGTTCCCCCCAAAGGGGACATCGGGATCTTCAACCGTTCGCATTACGAGGAGGTCCTCGTTGTCCGCGTCCACAACCTGGTGCCCCGTGAGGTGTGGTCCGAGCGCTACAAGCAGATCAACCGTTTCGAGCAGATCCTTTCGGAGAACCAGGTGAAGATCCTGAAATTCTTCCTCCACATCAGCAAGGACGAGCAGAAGAAACGGCTCCTGGAGCGGCTGGCTGACCCGACCAAGAACTGGAAGATGAATCCCCAGGATCTCAAGGAGCGCGAGTTCTGGAAGGATTACCTGGAGGCCTATGAGGACGTCTTGACGGAGTGCAGCACGGAGTGGGCCCCCTGGTTCATCATCCCGGCGAACAAGAAGTGGTTCCGCAACCTGGCCGTCTCCCAGATCATCATCGAGGCCCTGGAGTCCCTCGACATGAAGTATCCCAAGCTGAGCTTCGATCCCCGCAAGATCGTGATCCGATGAGGAGGGAGCTTCGCGGGAGCCGGAAGAGCACTCTGATTTCATGATTCCCTCACACGTGATGAACGAAACCTGCCAGCCCGTGACCAAGGATCATACGGAATAGGGCGCGTCAGATATTCTGCGTAAACCTCCATAAAAAGCTCACATTATAGGTGGACTATTTTTCAAGGATGAGGTCCGGTGCATAGTTGGCACACGGGGAGAGGCCTATTTGACACGGTCCGGAAAAAAGCGGACGGTCAGTTGATCGTCAGCGATTCGCTCCCCGCGGATCCAAGGCCAAATCGACGAGGTCAGCCAAGTCCGCCAAGTGGTTCTTGGTCACCTCATCAGACGCAACGGCCGATTTCTCAAGAAAGAGCCGGCGAAGGGCTTTCAGCTCCGCCCGGATGGCCCCGCGGCTGTCGTCGTTCCGTATCATGAACGCGGGCCCCGACGCTCCGGGCATCGAAGGCCCGACCTGGGCTCCGGCCTGGGGCGGCGCCAGCCGGCCGGTCAGGATTTCAATGTAAGCCCTCTGCAGGTTGCGACGATAGGGGTCGATCACGACTTGGGGTCCGCTCAGTTCTGTGAAGATGCCTGACCGCAAGTCCGCGAGAAGCTCTATGATGGTATAAGCCTGATCGCCGAGGATGGCCGCGTGGTCCTGGAGACGGCTGATCCGGGTTTGCCGGAGGAGATTGTTCAAGATGCCCTGCTGGAGGCTCACGAGCCTGGCCTGGCCGCTCGAGGGTTCGATCTTGCGGACGATGTCGGCGGGCTCGAGCCAGGCGGGCGCCTTGAAAACGTTCTCGTTGAGGAATCTCACGGCCTCCTGCTGGCGGGCCTTGGAGACGGGCTGAAAGCGGACTCCGGGCGCCAGCCCGACCTTGGGCTCGCTATCGTAACCGCCGATGATGTTGGCCACGTGCCCGGCTTCGAGGCGCAGCTGGTCCCAGATCGCAGAGTACATGTGGCCGAACTCGTCGTAATTTTCACCGGCCTTGAGGACGGCTCCGCCGAGCATGTTCACGACCCGCTTGAGGTTCCTGAGGCCGAGTTCGGTAGCTTTGACGGCATCGATGTCGCCCACGGCCTCGGTCTCCTCTCCGGGGTCGGTGCCATAGGCGCCGGCCGTGCTGAACCTCAGCCAGGGCGTCGTCTCCTGCACCTTGCACATCTCGTTCAAGGCCGGCTTTTCATCTTCAGGGGTTTTGGCTCCAGGGATCGGCGTATAGCCCCATTTGATGGAGAAAATGTCATAGGGACCGAGCTTGGGAATCAGGTCATCCGGGTCGATCCCGTCTTCGGGCTGGGCGACGTAATTGAAACGGGAGTAGTCCATGAGAGTCGAGACGTGACCGTATTTCTTCACCCAGTTCTTGTCCCGGATCTTCTCGATGGGGTAGGTGGCGCTGGCTTTGAAATTGTGAGGCAGCCCGAGTGAGTGTCCGACCTCGTGGGTGACGATAAAGACCAGGATCTTGCCCATGAGCTCGTCGGGCAAGGGAAGAGTCCTGCAGCGCGGGTCGAGGGGCCCGACCTGGACCCAGTACCAATCGCGGGCCAGCTGCTGGACGTTGTGGTAGACCTCGATATCGGCGTCGAGGATCTCGCCGCTCCGCGGGTCGGAGACGTGGGGCCCCATGGCGTTGGCCACGGTCGAAGGCACCCAGCGGACCACGGAATAGCGGGCGTCGTCGACGCTCCAGTCCGGGTCCTGCTCAGGCGTCGGCGCCTCCCTGGCCTGAATGGCCTTGATGAAGCCGGCGGCTTCGAAGGCGGGCTGCCAGGCCTCAATGCCCTTTTTAATATAAGGGACCCATTTCTTGGGCGTCGCGGGATCCACGTAAAAGATGATCGGCTTCACGGGCTCGCTCTTGGCGGCCGAGGGGTCCTTCTTTTCCAGGCGCCAGCGGGCGATAAAGGCCGTGGTCTTGACCTCGTGGACGGTGCGGCTGTAGTTGGTGTGGCTGTGGGTGAAGTATCCCACCCGCTCGTCCTCCAGGCGGCCCATCATCGGCTTTTCCGGGAGCTTCACGAACGAGTAATGGACGACGGCCGTCGGGCTGGGCGTGGGTGGCAGATAATCGGCGTACTGCGGCGGGAAGCCCGGCGGGAGCTGGGGCGGCTTGGGGTTGAAGGTTTGGGTGGCTTCGGCATTGAGGTTGATCGGGAAGACCTTGACCTTGTCGAGGAACGTCCGGGAGGGGTCGATGGTCAGACCGCCGAGGGCCTTCTTCACCGGGATTTCATTGACGTCGCCCGTAAAGAACTTCGTCGCATCGATGACCGGAGCTCCGTCCGCGGCGAAGGCTTCGACCGGGAAAGCCATCATGATCGTCGGGGTCTCCATGGCGTCCACCGCCGCCTTGATGGGGTCATTCGGATCGGCGATATTGGAGTAGGATATGGCCCGCAGGAGGACTTTGTTCTCGCGCTGATCCCAGCGGACGACCAGGTCGACGACCGACTGGCCCGGATAGCTCACGTCGCTCGGGCTTTTCTTGATCTCGACGACGAGGAGGAGGTCCTTTCCCAGTTCGGTCTTCGGGATCTCGAAGAGGGCTTTCCCCTTCCCCACGTGGACTTTGAAGAGGCCGGACTGCGTTTTGAAGTCCGCCGTGACAACCTGATCATAGGGCTTGGGCTCGCCCTCGGCGGGCTTGGCCGCGGGGGTTTCTTGCTTGGGTTTATCCTGGGGGAAGGACAGCACGGTCAGACAAAGAACCAGGATGACGGGAAATAATCGTTTCATGAACGTCCTCCTCGAGTGAATATGATTGATTCGGGCCCGGGACACATGAGGCGGAAACGTAACACGTGGGAGAGATCCCTGTCAAGATTGTCCGGCCCAAGCTCAGTTCGATTACCTGATCGTCACTAGCGCGCCGGCGGAATAGGCCGCGAATTCCGGCGCATACATCGACTGCAGTGTCGCGGGGGCGGCCTTGAACGTCCCGGCCATGGCGCACCGCATCCGGTACTTGAGCGTGTACTCGCCCTGGGGCAGCCACTCCATGAAGAAATTCGTGCCGCTGTCCCTGATCTCCTCGTAGCGCCCGAGCCCCAGGTCCCATCTGTAGCCCGACGTGAGCGTCACGGGTTCGCATCCCGACGGCCGCGGATCCCGCAGATGCACGTACTCGGCCGGGCGCCTTGCCCGGATCGCGAGCTGGACCTCGATCTCGTCGCCGACCGCGAGCGCCGCGCCCTCGGCCAGCGGCTTCAGGACGACCTCGTCGCCCTTCTTTTCCCGCTTGAAATAGCTCCTCTCGACCGCGAACAGGTCCCCTTCGCCCCGCTCCGGCATTTTCTCCGTGCTGAAATGCCAGGTCGCGCTGGCGAAGGCCATCCCTCTCCCTTCCTTGCTGACCCGGACCGTCGCGCACGGCGCCGTCGCCGATTGACCCGCCGCGCCATCCCACCCGAGCTTCTCGCCCGGGACGACCACCTGATTTTTCTTTCCCGTGTACGTGTCCGGTTCGAAGGTGAGCTCCGTCCTCGTGCCGCACGCCTCGACCGTCACCGCCTCCCTCGCTCCCAGCCCCCCCGTCTGCTTCAGGAAATATGCCACCGCGTAGATGACCTCGGCCGTCGCCCGCGTCGATTTCCAGTGGTTGAGCTCCTTGTTGAGGAAGAGCCACTGGACGAGCCCCTCGCTCCTCGCGTCCGCCGGCTTGAGCTCCATGAGCGTCCGCAGGGCGAAGGCGTGCGTTTCGATCGTATCGTTGTACCAGAGCCAGCCGCGGTCCTCCGGCGCCCAGCTCGTCCCCTCGTCCACCGTCGTCCTGGCGCTGTCCATCACGCTGTCCCAGACGAGCGCCGCGTCCTTCACCCGTCCCGCCCGCTTGAGCGTCAGGGCCAGGAATCCCTTAACGTACGGCGAGTGGTCCTTCCAGTGCTTGAACGAGAAGTCGAGCATCAGTTTCCGCTCCGCGTCCGTGAACACACCGCCCGTCCAGGACGCATCCGGGAAATTGCTGATCGTGTAGTTCATGAAGGTGACGAACTCCCAGCCCGTGTCGTGGGCCATGAGCATCGAAACGATCTCGTCGATGTAGTGGCGGTGCAAGTAACCGAACGCCCGCGCGACCGGTTCCTTCGGGACGCTCACTCCGAACTCGATCGCCTTCGAGAACCCGTGGACGATGTAGAGGGTCATGTAGGGCGACGGCGGCCCGCCCGGCCACCACGGGAACGCCCCGATCGATGTCTGCGCCTTCAGGAGCTTCCCGAGCGACGCCTCTCTCTGGGCCTTGGCCACGCGCGGGTCGAGCACTTTCTCCACCCCGTACCCCGCGTCCTGGCCGCCCCGCGCCTCCGCCAGCCACGGCGTCTCCTCGAGTCCCATTTTCCGGTTCGGGTCGGCGGCGTCGAACGTCTCATAGACCGTATCGCGCTTGCTCAGGGCCTGGGCCATGCGGGCGGCCGCAGGATACTTGTCGTAGAGGCTCGTCAGGATCCCCGTGGACATGAACCGGTTGAGCGTCTGCTCGGTGCACTCGTAAGGGCAGTTGACGAGGTAGGGGAGGGCCTCCAGGAGCCCGTAAAATAGCTGGGCGTCCACGGTGACCACGAGCTGTTCGTTGATGCGCGTCGGGTCGTCCGTCTTCGCCAGGTCCGCGAACTTCAATTCGCGCGTCCCGCCCTCCCTGAGCGTCGCGAACCGCGACTGGACGAGATGCATCCGTCCCGGCAGGACCGGCAGCGGCCTGAGCTCACCGTCGCCGAACGCCCCTGCCCTGGCCGTGACTTTGAAAGCCACCGTCCCGACCCGGGCCGGCGCCGCGAGCGGGAACGTGACGGCGCTCGCGCCCCCCGCCTTGACCTTGAACGCCTGGGCCGGAACGCTCGCCGGCAGGCCGAACGCGGGCGCCAAATTTTCGCTCGTCGCCGGGTCGAAGATCTCGAGCGAGACCTCGCCCGTCAACTCCTTTTTCCCCGCGTTATTGACCATGACCCTGAGCTCGGCCCGGTCTCCCTCCCGGAAGAATCGCGGCAGGTAGGGCCGGACCATGAGCTCCTTGACGGTCCGGGCCTCTTTCTCGAGCGTCCCGCCCGTGAGGTCGCGCGTCACCCCGTGGACAAAGACCCGCCACCCCGTGACGGAATCGGGCACCGTGAACTCCACGGCCGCGGTCCCGTCCGCGCCCGTCAGGAGATGGGGCTGCCAGAAGGCCGTTTCCGAGAAATTCGACCGGAGCGGGACCGGCGCTTCCTGGACGGCGGGCTCCTGGCCCGGTTTGCCGCCCTTCTCCTTGGAAGGAGCTCCTTGCTCTTCGGCTAAGTTCGTCATCATGGCCGTTTTTTTCACGTCGACTCCCGGCGCGGCGGCGGTCACAGTCCTGTCGGCCTTAATCCCTCCCAGCACTCCGCCGACGACACCGCCCAAAACGCGGCCGCCAGGCCCGCCGGTCCCGTAGCCGCTGAGGTTCACGAGGCCGTCCGGCCGGAATGTCGGAAACGACGGGATGTGCGTCCACCCGGAATCCTCGGAGTACGCCTGCCGGGCCATGCCCAGCGAGGGGTCCCAGGCCGCAGTTCCCGCCCTGTTCGGGTAGAGGTTCAGCAGGCTGGGCGGGTGGTGAGGCGCGAAGAGGTCCAGGCTCCGGTCGTACATGTAGGCCAGGAGCTCGGCGGCCCCCTGGACCGCGGGCTTCCCGCCCGGCGTCTTCACCGTCACCCGCCACGTTTCCCGGCCGCCCGGGGCGAGCTTGTCGCGGAAAGTCGAGAACGTGAGGCCGAGCTCCTTGTTGTCCCAGGGGACGAAGACGCTGGCCTCGTCCGTTAAAAACTGATGGTCCCTGAGGGCCGTCAGGCGCGCCCCGAACCCTCCCCGGAGCTCTTCGGTGACCGGGATCTCGAGGATGCCGCCGTCCTTGCCGGCCTCGAGCCAGCGCCGCTCCCAGAGCTCGCCGCCCCTGAAGGTTTCAAGGAGCAACGGCTGGTCCGCGAAGCCGCTGTGGAAAAGGATCCGGGCGGTTTTGCCGACGGGGACCGTGGGCCGCTCCGCGCTGATGAGGACAGGCAGGCGCGCCGACGCCTTTTTCCCCGCGACCAGGAAATCCAGGCTCTCGCGACAGACTCCGCTGGATTCGTCCTTGGTTTCGTAGATCAGGCGATAAGCCCCGGCTTCGAGCCCCGGAACTGTCACCGGCGCCAGGCCGTTCGCGTCGTGCTCGGCCTTGCCCGCCGCCGCTTCCGTTCCCTCCTTCCAGAGCCGGAGGATTGCATCGTAAGAAAGCGAATCATCCCAGCGCGGCCTGAGGCGGTCGCCCGGCGTCCGGAAAAGGCCGGGATCGCCCGCCCCCGCCGGCGGCTCGGGCAGAGGCTGGTCGGCGGGGAGGAGGGTCGCCTCCGGCTGGACGAGCCGGACGACGCGCCAGGCCCCCGCGCCCGGCCTCGGAGTCCCGTTGAGATCTGTCCGCGTGACCGAGAAGGCGCTCGCCGCTCCCGCGCTCTCGAAACCGTTTTCCTCCCGGATCGAAGCTTCGACGCTCACGAACCCCAGCCGGAAGGACCGTTTCGCCGAACGCGTCTCGCCTCCCTCGTCGGTGACGTCGACCGAGAGGGTGTAGCGATAGCTGAGGCCCGGCCCGGAGCGGCCCTTCCGCTCGTCGGCGCCCGGGGTGAAGGACACGTCGACGGTCCCGTCATCCGCGACCCGGCCCCGGCCGCCGGCGACGATCTGCGAGCGGCCGCTTTCCGTCGCCCACCACCACCAGCGCGGATAGACCGGCTCGCGCCGGACCTGCCAGACAGCCGTGCCCGACGCGACCGGAAGGCCGAAGTAATAGCGGGCCTCGGCCTTGAGCGCCGCGGGGCGGTTGAGCCGCAGCGGCTTGTCCGGGTCCTTGATTGTCACCTCGAACGTCGGCCTTTTGTACTCCTCGACGCGCACTCCGGCGTAGCCTTCCGGCGAGGTCCGGAGGCGCCAGGCGCCGAGGGGGCGTCCCGCGGCCGGGATGACGAACTCGCCGCTGGCCGTCCCGAAGCCGTTCGTCGCCGCGGTCGCCTCGGCCACGCGCTGGCCGTTGATGTCCTCGAGCCAGACCGAGGCGGTGGCGTTCGCCGCCGGCTGGAGCTTGCCCAGGTCCTGGCGGCCCCGGTAGGCCAGGACCTTCCAGTAGAGCTTCTGGCCGGGGCGGTAGATGCTCCGGTCGGTGTATATTAGGGTTCGGCTCGTTTCGGCGGGGACAGGCTTCATGTAAAGGTAGAGGTAGGCCGGATCGAAGGCGATGTCGCGGCCCTTTTTCGCGATCAGGAAATACGGTCCGGTGTGCTCGCGGCCGGCGAAGACGACCCGGCCCTGGGCATCCGTGACCTGCGACTCGGCGAGGGCGTGGCCCTTCCGCCATTCGAAGGCGTAAAGGTCCACCGCGGCCCCGGCGACGGGCCGGCCTGTCCCGCCCGAAAGGACGATGGCCTCCTGGCCGCCTTCAGAGGCGCCGCGCTTGAGGAGGACGAGGTCGCCGACGCTGAGATTCAGGGCCAGGACCCGGTTTTCGCTCCGGGCGAAGCCCTGGCGGGCCGACGCGGCCACGAGATAGACCCCCG
>Ga0208457_1000227_pt1 | contig 66696 bp, 65 predicted proteins | sample June2015DPH_10_1_FD_185513 | JGI IMG/M metagenome (GOLD analysis project Ga0208457, IMG submission 185513) | Peatland microbial communities from SPRUCE experiment site at the Marcell Experimental Forest, Minnesota, USA - June2015DPH_10_150... | ecosystem: Environmental > Terrestrial > Soil >... | reverse complement strand
GCATCCTGGGCTCCCTTTTTCCTAAGCCCATAAGCAAGATCAAGCCCCTGTTCGGCCCGCTCGCGATCGTATGCCTGGCTTTCATAGTCATGGGCACCATGTCCAAGGGCACGAGCACTCTGATCAAGCAGTTCTCCGTGCTCTTGTATCTCGTTGCCGTGTGCCTCGTCCAGGCGATGGCGGGGCTCCTTTTGGGATATTTTGTGCCGAAGTACTTCGGGTTCAATTATGCCCAGCGCAAGGCCGCCTGCTTCGAGGTGGGCGTGGAGAACGCAGCCCTAGCCATGCTCGTCGCCCTGCGCCACTTCAACCCGCTCACTGCCCTGCCTTCCATCGTATACGGCAAGATCCAGTACATCATCACGTCGACCATATTCGTTCCGAAGTTTCAAAAGCTGGAGGATAAGGAGATCGTGGACGTGGCAGCAGTGAAGGCAATCGCTGAACCGGGGGCTTAGGAATGCTTGGGGCAGGTTATGAAAAATAATGATGTCCGCCGGGTTTTCTTCTCCGACCTTAAGGATTTTTGCTCCCGGGCTTACATGAAAGCGGGCGTGCCGGCCTCCGAAGCGGAGATCGTCTCCGACCTCCTCGCTAGATCGGACTTGAGGGGCGTTGAGACCCACGGCACAACCCGTCTGCCCATCTACATCTCGAGGCTCCAGAAAGGATATGTCAGAAAAGAGTGCAAGCTCACACCCGTAAGGGATAAAGGCCCGACCGCCTTCCTGGAAGCCCACGGGTCGATGGGTCATATAGCCGCTTACAGAGGCATGGAGAGGGCCATCGCAAAAGCGGAAGAGTATGGCATTGGCTGGGTCTCGGTAAAAGACAGCGGCCATTTCGGCGTTGCCGGCCTCTTCCCCATGATGGCGCTGCAGAAGGACCTGATCGGATGGGTAGTCTCCAACTCCGCTCCCATGATGTTCCCATGGGGCGGAAGGGAGCGGATCATAGGCAACAACCCCCTGGCCTATGCAATACCCGCAGGTGAATGTCCCCCGGTGGTCCTCGATTTTTCCCTGAGCGTAGTTTCCTCCGGCAAGCTCATTCTGGCCCGGAAGAAGGGAGAGAGGATCCCTCTGGGGTGGGCCGTCGATAAGGATGGTTTGCCCACCGAGGACCCCTATGAGGGATACGAGGGCGGAGGGTCGCTCGTGCCGGTGGGGGGTCACAAGGGCTACGGGATGGCGCTCGTTCATGAGATCCTGACGGCGGTGCTCACGGGAGGCAAATTGACGAGCCGGATCAAAAGCCTCTATGAAGAAGACAAGAGCGGCATCCAGGGCACGTGCCACTCCTTCGCGGCCATAGATCCGGACTGCTTTACGGGAAAGGAAGCCTTCAAAAGAAGCATGGATCGCTACATCAAGGGGATCAAGGAAAGCGCAAAGGCTAAGAACGCCTCAGAGATCCTGATGCCGGGGGAACCGGAGCTCCGGACGGAGACGGAACGGCTGAAGTATGGTATTCCTCTGGCCCGGGCCACCCTGAAAGAGCTGGCCGTCCTTGGAGAATCTTTGGAAATTCCCCTCCCGTCGGCCCTTTTTGGGACCCTTTAGGTTTGAACGGGAGGACGCAACGCTGTCGGAGCGGCTTGGAGAATCTGGAAGATAGTAACCAAACGAAAGGAGGAAATCATGATTTCTCTCAAGGTGAACGGCAAGGTCTTTCAGGTGGATGTCCCCCCTGATACTCCCCTGCTGTGGGTACTCAGGGACCAGCTGAAACTCATGAGCGCCAAGTATGCGTGCGGCATAGGGGAGTGTGGAACCTGCACCGTGCACGTCGACGGGAAGGCGCAGCGATCGTGCGTCATCGAGGTCGGCAGCGTAGCGGGAAAGAAGATCACAACTGTGGAGGGGCTGCCGAAGAACCATCCTGTGAAGAGGGCGTTTATCCAGGAGCAGGTCCCTCAGTGCGGTTATTGTACGCCGGGCGTGATAATGCAGGTCTCGTCACTCATTTCGGAAACCAAGAACCCTGATCCGGAAAAAATAATTGCTGCCATGGACGACGTGATCTGCCGGTGTGGAGCTTACCCGGCCATCAAACGGGGCATAAGGTCGGCCGTTAAGATCGTGAAAAAGGAGGGTAGGGCATGAAATCATCCATCTCCCGTCGAGATTTTCTGAAAGGGACCCTGGCCGGCGCGGGCCTGACCATAGCCGCCTCCATCACCCCTCTCGGCACGAAGCTCCTCGGCGCCAAAGAGGTGGGAAAGGCCGTCTTTGCGCCCAACGTCTTTTACGAGGTGACGCCCGACAACCTAGTGACGGTTACAATCCCCAACTCCGAGATGGGCCAAGGGGTCAGGACCGGGCTAGCCATGATCGTCGCCGAAGAGCTGGGGGCGGACTGGAGCCAGATACGCGTCAAACAGGCACCGGCCCTCGACGTTTTCGCCAACCCGGTTTTCGGCCCTGTTCAGATCGTTGCCGGCAGCTCTAGCACGCGAGGGTTCTATGAGCCGCTCCGGAAAGCGGGCGCGGCAGGGCGGGCGATGCTCGTCAAGGCTGCCGCCGACACATGGAAAGTGCCGGAAGGGGAGTGCGAGGCCTCGAAAGGCGTCGTGAAGCACAAGAAGAGCGGCCGCAGCCTCAGCTACGGCAAACTATGCCGCAAGGCGTCCGAGCTTTCTATCCCCCAGAACCCGCCCCTCAAGAAGGAGAGTGAGTTTGTATTGTTGGGTAAGACCATGAAGCGGCTCGACGTACCCGAAAAGGTGGAGGGGACGGCTGTTTTCGGGACCGACGTAGTCGTCCCGGACATGCTTTACGCCTCCATCGCCCGGCCGCCGGTCTATGGCGCGAAGCTGCTGTCCTTCGATCAGAAGGCGGCCGAGGCTGTGAAGGGCGTGCGGAAGGTGGCCCAGCTGCCCCAGGGTATTGTAGTCTGCGCCGACACGCTCGCCTCTGCATGGAAGGGCCGGGACGCCCTCCAGGCTAAGTGGAGCCAGGGGTCGCACCCTCAAATCAGCGACGAGTTTATCGAGAAGCACTATTTCGATGGCCTCGACAAGCCGGGGGCAGTCGTAAAGAGCACTGGAGACGTAAAAAAGGCCCTGGCTGAAGCGCCCAGAAAGATGGAGGCCGTCTATTACGTGCCGTTCATTGCCCACGCGTGCCAGGAGCCGATGAACTGCACGGCGGACGTGCGGAATGACCGCTGCGACGTATGGGTCCCGACCCAGAACCAAACGGGCTCCCGGATGACGGCTGCAAGGATATCGGGCCTGCCGCCGGGCAAGGTCAATGTCAACACCACATTCCTCGGCTGTGGTCTCGGCAGGCGGACGGCGCCCGATTTCGTGGCCGAGGCCGTGGCCGCGTCCAAGGCGGCAGGAAGGCCCGTAAAGGTCGTCTGGACAAGGGAAGAGGACATAAAGTACGATTTTTTCCGGGCAGCCACGGTCCAGAGGATACAGGCGGCCCTCGATAACGCCGGCCTTGTGACGGGATGGTCCCACAAGGTCTCCTGCACGTCGATCCTAAAGTGGTCGAACCCGGCCGCCATAAAGAACGGCGTCGATCTCTACGGCTTGTGGGGGCTCGTCACCTCGGTGGTGCCGGCGGTTTACAGCGATACCGCCTACGACATCCCCAACTTCTACATAGAGCAGTACCTGTCCGACCTGCCCATCCCGGCCGGCCCCTTTCGCTCCGTCCAGAACGGCCCGAACGCCTTTATCATGGAATGCTTCATGGACGAGCTGGCCCATGCGACGGGCAAGGACCCCGTTGAATTCCGGATGCAGTTTCTGAAGAACAACATGCGCGCCCGCCGGGCTCTTGAGACGGTGGCGCAAAAGGCAGGCTGGGGGAAGCCCGCCCCGAGCGGAATCGGCCGGGGCATAGCCCAGCACACGTGCTTCGGGACTTACACGGCCCAGGTAGCCGATGTCTCCGTCGACAAGGACGGGAAAATAAAGGTCCACAAAGTGGTCGCGGCCATCGACTGCGGCCCCGTTGTCAACCCGGGTCCGTTGGTAGAACAGATCGAGGGCGGCATTGTGCTGGCCCTGAGCACCGCGCTGAAAGAGCAGGTAAGGTTTGCGAACGGCGGGGTGAAATCGGCCAACTTCGATGACTATAAAGTGATCAAGATGAGCGAGGTGCCCGAGATAGAGGTCCACATCATCAAGAGCACGGAGAAGATAGGGGGCATCGGCGAGCTCGGCGTGCCGGCGCTCGCCCCAGCCGTGGCAAATGCGGTCTTCGCAGCCACGGGCGCAAGGGTGAGGCGCCTCCCCTTAATCCCCAGTACGGTTATGGAGGCGATGAAGAAGGCCTGACCTTCCTTTCTTTTGGGGGATGCCGGAGACCCGTCTTCGGGATTACCTCAGGCGGGGCGGTGCGAACTGTCTTAAAGGCCTTATTCCGATGGAAGGCCGCTCGAAGTCGCATCGCCCCGCTTTGGACTGAGGCAAATATTTCCGACGCCTTTGTAGAATAGAAAAAGGTACTCTAAACATGCAGATTCTGCTGAAGGCCCTTCTCTCCCTCATCATCATCTTTGCAGCCACCGCCCTCGCGAAAAGGCTCCCGGCCGCCGGCGGCCTGATCGCCACCATGCCGTTGGCCGGCGCCCTTGTCCTGGTATGGGTCTATATAGAGAGCGGGGGTGACCGTGGCGTAATGCAGGCCTTTTCGAAAGGCGCCCTGTGGGGCATCCTTCCCAGCATAATTTTCTATCTCGTGGCGTTTTCCTGTTTCAGATGGCACCGCTCTCTGGCGGTCGCCTTATCGGCCAGCTTCGCGGCCTGGGGACTGGCGGCGCTCGTACATCTGCTAATCTTGAAGTGACGGGGCGGGAGCGATCTTGCAGAGATAGCACTTCAGCGGTTCGGCCCCGGTATCCTGGTCGAAGCTGTCGTCCCCGAAGAGCAGGTTCACGCATGACTCCTTCCAGCGGTAATCCGGCGGCGGCGCCTCCGGGCGCCACCATGCGTGCTCGGCGTTGACCACGTCGGGCGCAATGCCTTCGAACAGCCTTGCCCTGAGCCTGACCCTGGCGTAGGGCGATTCTACCCATACCCAGTCTCCATCTGATATGCCGAGGGCGCCTGCCGTCTCGGGATTGATCTCTATCAAGGGGTCGGGATGTCTTTTTCGGAGAGACTTGACCTGATGCATCTCCGAATGGAAATAGTTCAATCCTTTTGTGCCGGTCATGAGGATGAGGGGGTACTCCTTCGCAAGGTCAGGGGCCGACACCGGCGAAAGGGGCGGCTCGACATAGACGGGCAGGGGCGGCCGGCCCTCGTGCTCCGCCACGGTGGAGTAAAATTCGAACTTGCCTGTGGGCGTCCGGAACCCCTCCTGCTCGTGCTTCCAGTAGCGCATCTCGCCCAAGAGGATATCTTTTTCCTTGAACTCCCGGAAGCTCATCCCCGTCCCCTCGAGGAGCCAGTCGAGGTAGGCGTAGCGGTCCGGCCAGGGGAAGGCTTCGTAAAGTCCGAGGCCGTGAGCGACGTCGAAGATAACGTCCCTGTCGTCCCTTGTTTCGCCCACCTGGGCGAGCTTCTTGCGGGCAAGAACGCACCATATCTTGTGCATGAAGACAACGTCGTCCTGCTCCAGCCAGTGAGCCGCGGGCAGAACAAGGTCTGCGAGCTGGACCGTGGGCGTCATGAACAGATCCGAGACCACCGTGTACTCCATGTGGTCTCTTAAGGCCCGCTCGATGGTGAGCCCCTGGGTGGCCGTCAAGAGCGGGTTGGAGCCGACGATCCAGATGGCGCGCACCCCGTAAGGTGTTCCCGTGACCACCGATTTCCAGAAAGTGGGTGGATGGCAGTTGGGCGCGAACCGGTATTTGTCGCCGCCTATCACGGCCGCCTTTTTTTCCGGGGGCAGGAACTGGACGCCTGCGACGCTCCTATCGACGAGGGGCGACTTGGGCTTCACCCCCTTCGGGTGCACCCAGAGGACGTTCCCGCCCGGCGAGTCGATGCAGCCCGTAAGTCCCATCAGGATAAGGAGGGCCCTGCCCGTCTGAAAGGCGTTGACGCTCGTATCGATCCCGTTGCCCCACTGGATGCACGCGGGCTTCGTCGTGGCGAAGACCCTCGCTGCTTCGCGGATGGACGACGCCCCGACGCGGGTAATGGGGTCCGCCCATTCGGGCGTGAAAGGCCGGACGTGCTTGGCAAGGCGGTCGAAGCCGAAGCCGTATTTTTCCACGAATGCGTGGTCACAGAGGCCCTCGTCTATAATGACGTTGATCATGGCCAGGGCGAGGGCGCATTCGGTGCCGGGCCGGAGCTGGAGCCAGTAGTCGGCGGTCGCGGCCGGGCCGATGCGCCTCGGGTCGACGACTATAACCTTCCCGGCCTTCCGGAGCGCCTTTTTGAGCATTCGCCCGCACATGCCGTCGGCCGCCCCCGTTTCCGTGATGTTGCAGCCCCAGTTCATGACGCAGGCCGGGATCTTGCCCCCGAAGCCGTAAATATCGCTGATGGGAAGACCCCCCAGAGTGATATGGGCGGCGATTACCCTCGGGAGGTAGCAAAGGTGGCCCGGGTTCACGAAATTGGGCGTGCCGAAAGCGTTGGCGAAGCGGATGGTAAACTCCGTATAGGGCCTGCCCGTACCCTGCGCCAGGGCAACATATTCGGAGCCCGATTCCCGGCGTATCCGGTCGAGACGGGCCACCATCTCGGAGATTGCATCCTCCCAGGAGATTCTCTCCCACCTGTTTTCCCCTCGCCCTCCTTTCCTGCGCAGGGGATGGGTGAGCCGGTCCTTGTGGTATAGCATCTCGGGCGCTGCCGCCCCCTTGGGACAGAGATAGCCGCGGCTCGTGGGGCTGTCCGGGTCGCCGGCGACTTTGGCAACTCTGTCGCCGTTCATATGGACGAGCACCTGGCAAACCCCGTGGCAGCCCCGGCATGACGACCTTACGATGTGATTCCCGGCACCCACAGCAGCTCCCGCACAAGAAGAGTGATGTTACATCTTAGCATACTCGACCCTTTGGGTTCTTCGCCTTCCATCGACATACCCGATCCCGTCGGGTCCCCTTCTGCCGAAAGAATCATCGAGGGGGTTTACGGAAGTGAACGAAAGTTGACGATCTATAGGTATGGGTGGCAGTGCGCTTTTGTGCGCCTGGCACGCTCCGACAAAGGCAAATACGGCGGCTGCTGAGGATGAACCCGGGCGCCCTTTCGATTCGAGCCCAGAGTCAGCGGATCTCGTTGCTGTATTCCAGGCTGTCGGTAACGCACCTGCTGTCCCTCAGCTCCACGACCGTGCCTTTCAGGTCGAAGGCAAGCCGCAGGATGCGAAGCAGGGGGTAGCCAAGAGGGACCTTGAGCCTTTTCGCATCGGCCGCGTCCGCGGCAACAGCATCGAGGCGCTCCTCGACGAGCGCCACGATGACCCCGTAACTCTTCTGGTAGAGGTCGTAGAGGGTATTGGGCAGGTTTGAAGGCCCGATGGAGTCGAATCCGGGGAACAGCTCCAGGGGCAGGGTAATCACCTCGTTGACGACAGCCCGGCCGTCGATCAGGCGGATGCGCTCCATTCTGTACACCCGCTTGCCGTTGGCAATCCTGAGCTCTTTGCTCTCTTCAGGCGTTGCCGCGTCCGCCCTCGCGGAAACGGCAAGGGAGACGGGCTGGACCTTTTTACCGTCTTTTCTGCGGATGCGCAGGAACCGGAAAAGGGCCTGGTCGCTCTCGAATGTGGCGACGGCAGTTCCCTTGCCTTGATACCGCACGAGGCACCGTTCGTTCGTGAGCTCGATGAGGGCCTTGCGCAGGGTGCCCTGGCTGACGCCGTACTTTTCCGCCAGAGCCGTCTCGCTTGGCAAAAATGTTCCGGGCGGCCATTCTCCGGCGGAAATGCGCTTGATTAAAGAAGCCTTCACCTGCTGGTAAAGGGGAAGGAATTTCGGCTTGGCGGCGGCCATATTCGGGCAAAGTATATGTGAAGGGGCGCCGGCATGTCAAGAGGTATAAAAGATATAAGATATAAGTCTTCCAAGGAAGAAATTTTTTCCTTGACAGCAATCGGCGAGTATTTAGAGAATACTATATCTTATATATGATATAAGGATAGCGCGACACAGGGGCCGGACCGGCTTTCGAGTTGCTGATTGGGACAAATAAAACAGGAGATGGACCATGGGGAAGAAGATCTTTTTTTTCGTCTTTAGCCTGTTGGTCGCTGCTGCGATGGTCGCCCCGCAGGGCGACGGAGCCCCGAAATTCCCGACAAAGCAGATCAGCTACATGATCCCCTTCGACCCGGGCGGCCAGTCGGACCGGGAGGCGCGGCGGCAGCAGCCGCTTCTCGAAAAGGCGCTCGGGCAGAGGATAATCATCGACTACAAGATCGGCGGCGGCGGGGCCGTCGGCTGGTCGCAGCTCGCGCGGGCTAAGCCCGACGGCTATTACATAATGGGCATCAATCTCCCCCACATCATCCTTCAGCCGCTGCAGCAGGAGTGCGGTTACAAGACCGGCCAGATCAGGCCCGTCGTGTTCTTCCAGGGCACGCCGCTCGGCATAGCGGTGCTGAAGAAAAGCCCCTATAAAACGCTAAAGGACCTGATCGCTGCGGCGAAGGCGAAGCCGGGTGACATATCCGTCGGAGGCTCCGGCATGTTCTCGGGCCACCACGTCGCCACCCTGCGCCTGCAGAGCCTCACCGGCGCTAAATTCAACTACGTCCCCTTCACCGGCGCCGCGCCGCAAATGACCGGTTTTCTCGGCGGCCACGTGGTCGCGGCGATGGCCAACTCGGACGATCTCGTCAAGTACCGGGACGAGATCAGGGTGCTCGGTATAGCCGACTCGCAGAGGTTCCAGGCTCTTCCGGACGCGCCGACCTTCAAGGAAGCGGGCTTCGACATGGCGGAGATGATAGCGCGCGGCGTAGGGGTCCCTGCGGCTACGCCGGAGCCGGTAGTCGCCATACTGGAGGCTGCGTTCCTCCAGGTCACGAAGAACCCGAACGTCGTGGCGGCCATGAAGAAGGACGGGTTCGTTCCGCTTTCCATGGGCGCGAAGGAGAGCAAGGAATTCGTCGAAAAAATGACGGTTGTTTACAAGGAACAACTGAAGGACATCAAGAAGTAGCGCGAAGCGTTCCCGAGGCGGTGGGATGATAAAGAGCCTCCGCGCCGGAGACATAGTTTCCGGCGCCTTCCTTATAGCGGTCGGGGCGGCTACAATCGCCGGGGCAACCCGCATAGAGTGGAGCACAGGGGGCGTGCTGCATCCCCGCACGCTGCCCATGCTCCTCGGCATCGCCCTCGCTGCCGGGGGCGTCTGGCTGATGGTCCTTGCCTTCTCGAAGAAATACGAGGACAAACCTTTGGAGTGGCCGGACCGAAGGGGGCGGCTCCTGTGGCTGGCATCGCTAGGAATGATGGTGCTCTATGGGGCGCTGATGCCCGTCCTGGGCTTCCTCGCGACGAGCGGCCTCTTTGTTTCCGGGTTCATCTGGTATTTCGGCAAATACAAAATTTGGTTCGCCGCTGCATGGGGCTTGGGGGCCGTCATTTTCATCTATGCGCTTTTCATCTGGCTCCTCGGCATGGAGATGCCGTCCGGCCTGCTGCCGTCTTAGCGTAAGGGGTAGAGCATGGAAGGATTCGGTTTGCTCATCCAGGGGTTCTGGAATGCCTTGAGCCCCGTCAACCTCCTTTTCGCTCTGATCGGCAGCATCGCGGGTACGCTGGTCGGGGTTTTGCCCGGTCTTGGACCTACAGCGGCCATAGCGATGCTCCTGCCGTTGACGACCTTGCTTCCGCCGGCCCCCGCTATCATCATGATGTGCGCTATCTATTACGGGGCCATGTACGGCGGCTCTACGACGGCGATCCTGGTAGCCATCCCCGGAGAAGCCTCCTCCGTTCCTACGGCCATAGACGGTTATCAGCTTACCCTGCAGGGCCGCGGCGGGCCCGCCCTGGGCATCTCCGCGATCTCGTCGTTCGTGGCCGGCACCCTCGGCGTCGTGGGATTGTCGTTTTTTGCCCCTCCCCTTTCCAGGGTGGCCCTTGCCTTCGGTCCGCCCGAGTACTTTGCCCTCGCCTTCCTGGGCTTGTCTCTCATCATCAGCCTTTCGGGGCGAGCCCTCCTCAAGGGAGTCCTCTCCGCCGTGCTCGGCCTGCTCACCGCGATGATCGGGATCGACCCGCTCACGGGCACCGTCCGCCTGACGTTCGGGCAGTCCCTCCTCATGGCCGGCATCGAATTCGTGCCCATCATCATGGGTTTGTTTGCCATCAGCGAGGTCCTTCTAAATGTCGAATCGAGCGTCAAGGGGATCCTGGCCGATAAGAAGATAGACTGGTGGCCATCGCTGGGGGACCTTAAAGAGACCTGGGCGGCCATGCTGCGCTCCGCCGGCTTGGGCTTCTTTGCGGGCCTCATACCGGGGTGCAGCCCGGCCGTGACGTCCTTCATCGCCTACGACATCGAGAAACGATTTTCCAGGAAGCCGGAGCTGTTCGGAAAGGGCGCAATGGACGCCGTCGCCGCAGTCGAGGGCGCGAACAATGCAACGGCGAGCGGTGGGTTCGTCCCGCTCTTCGCCTTCGGAATCCCGTCGGGCCCTGCCCTCGCCGTCTTGCTCGGCGGCTTCATGATGTACGGCCTCCAGCCCGGTCCTCGCCTGATGACGGAGCAGCCTGTCCTCCTCTGGACGATAATCGCCAGCATGTACGTCGGCAATGTGATGCTCCTCATTTTGAATCTCCCTCTTGTCGGAATATGGGCACGCATGGCGTTGATACCGTTCCCCATACTCGGTTCCCTGATCGTCGTCTTCACGTTCATAGGCGCTTACAGCCTGCGCTTTCAAATGCTCGACATCTGGGTGGTGCTGCTCTTCGGCGTCGTCGGCTACCTGATGCGCAAGCTCAGCTTTCCAGTCGCGCCGATGGTCCTCGCCGCAGTGCTCGCGAAAATGCTCGAGACCGCGCTCGTGCAGTCGCTCCTCCTGTCGAAGGGGTCGCCCCTGATCTTCTTCACCCGGCCGATCTCGGCGGTCTTCATGGCAATAGCCATCTTTTTCATCGTCCGCGGCGTCAGCCTGCAGTTAAGGATGAGGGCAGGCGCGGGGGAGATTGAGGAGAGCGAATGAAAGAGGACGCTATGGGAAATCTCTCCATGCTCAGGGTCCGGCAGCGCCTTCCCCGCCCTCGCATCGACGGGCTGCGGGAAGAGGTGGCAGCAAGGATGGGGCGACTGGCCCCGTCCGTAAAGCCGGGCATGTCGGTGGCGATAACGGCAGGCAGCAGGGGGATAAACGAGATACCGCTGATCCTGCGGACGGTAGCATCCGTCCTGAAAGATATGGGGGCAAAGCCTTATCTCGTTTCGGCAATGGGCAGCCACGGCGGAGGGACTGCCGAAGGGCAGAGAAGCCTCCTCGCCCACCTTGGCATCACCGAGGAGTCCGTCGGGGTGCCCCTCAGGGTCACATCGGAGGCGGTAGCCGTGGGCAAGACCGAGGGGGGGCATGTCCTTTATATCGATGGGGAGGCACTGAAGGCCGACGCCATATTGCCCGTAAACCGGGTCAAGGCGCACACCGCCTTTCAGAACGTCCTGGCAAGCGGCCTCTTCAAGATGCTTACAGTCGGGCTCGGCAAGGTTCCGGGTGCCGAACAGGTCCATAAGCTCAGCACCGCGGGGATCTACAGGGCCATCGTCGAGATGGGGCGCCTCGCCCTTTCGAGCCTTCCGGTGATCGGTGGCCTTGCCGTTGTCGAGAACGGCTATGAGGAGACGGCGGCGGTGGAGCTCCTCCTCCCCTCCGAGATGGAAAGCCGCGAGAAGGAGCTCCTCAAGTACGCCGGAAGCCTGCTTCCGGCCCTGCCTGCCGCCAGGCTGGACCTCCTGATTGTCGAGGAGATGGGAAAGAATTTCAGCGGGACCGGCATGGACACCAACGTCATCGGCCGATGGAAGGCAAAGGGCATTGCGGAGCCGCAATTTCCGAAAATAGGGCGCATAGTCGTGCTCCGTCTGTCGAAGGCTTCCGAAGGCAACGCCAACGGCATCGGGCTCGCGGACGTGACGACCCGGAAGCTTGTAGAGGCCATCGACTGGACGCCGACGCTCATGAACGTCAGGACAACCGGGCTCTGGGAGCGGGCCTTCTGCCCGCCCTTTCCCGGAAGCGACCGGGACGCCGTCCACTGGGCGATCGAGAGCCTCGGTTTGTCTGCGGCCGGGGAAATTTTGGCGGCGAGGATACGCAACACCCTCCATATAGACGAGCTCTGGCTCACGCCGGCTGCGCTGGCGACTGCGGAAAGCTGCGACCGGATCGGTCCGCCAAGGCCGCTTTCTTTCAGCGAGGAAGGGGACCTCCTGCCGGGGTGATCCTGCAGGAAAGAGATTGACACTTATATAAGACATAATATATAAGAATAGAACAACTTTTAAGGAGGAGAAGGCATGGCGATACATTTCCTCGTACATGAGGCCGGTGATTCGGTCGGGGTGGTAGTCGTCGAGGGCATCAAGGCCGGCCAAGAGCTGACCGGCTGGGTCATGGACAACGACAAGACCCTGACCATCAAGGTGTCCCATGATATACCCATCGGCCACAAGGTCGCGCTCAAAGACCTGGCCAAGGACGACACGGTTTACAAATACGGCGCTGACATCGGCCGCGTGGCGGCACCCATCAAGGCGGGCGAGCACGTGCACGTTCACAACCTGAAGACGAAGAGATGGTGAAGAAGACCCAGAAAGGAGCGACGATTATGACGGACGATACATTCTTTGGATACCGGCGTGAGAACGGCCGCGTGGGCGTGCGCAACCATGTGGCCATCCTGCCCCTCGACGACCTCTCCAACAACGCGTGCGAGGCGGTGGCTAACAATATAAAGGGTACCCTCGTTCTGCCCCACCCGTACGGCCGCCTCCAGTTCGGCGAAGACCTCGATCTTTACTTTCGCACCCTCATCGGCGTCGGCTCGAACCCCAACGTTGCCGCTGTCGTAGTCATCGGTATCGAGCCCCTCTGGACCAAAGTGATCGTGGAAGGCATCGAGAAGACGGGCAAGGCCGTGGCCGGGTTTGCCATCGAGCAGCACGGCGACCTCAACACGATCTGCAGCGCCTCCAGGGCAGCCAAGGATTTCGTGCACCTCGCAAGCGAGAAGCACCGGGAGGAATGTTCCCTGACAGAGCTTTGGGTCTCGACGAAGTGCGGAGAGTCCGACACCACCTCCGGCATCGCCTCGAACCCCACGGTCGGCAACGCCTTCGACAAGCTATACGGGAGGGGTCTGACCCTGCTCTTCGGCGAGACGACGGAGCTTACAGGGGGTGAGCACCTGGTGGCCGCGCGCTGCCGCACACCGGAGGTCCGGGCGAGGTTCCAGGCCATGTTCGACCGCTATATGGCTGTCGTCGAGGCGCACAAGACGAGTGACCTTTCCGATTCCCAGCCCACGAAGGGGAACATCGAGGGCGGCCTGACAACGATCGAGGAGAAAGCTCTGGGCAATATTCAGAAGATCGGCAAGAAGTGCATGGTAGACGGCGCGCTCGATAAGGCGGAGACCCCGACGGGCCCCGGCCTCTGGTTCATGGATTCCTCTTCGGCTGCCGCCGAGATGGTCACCCTCTGCGCAGCCTCCGGGTTTGTGGTGCACACGTTCCCTACGGGCCAGTGCAACGTCATCGGCAACCCCATCCTGCCCGTTATCAAGGTTTGCGCCAACCCCCGGACCATAAGGACCATGGGAGAGCACATTGACTTGGACGTGTCCGGCATCCTGCGCAAGGAGATGAACCTCGACCAGGCGGGCGACGCCTTGCTCGCGATGATCATGCGCACGGCGAACGGGAGGCTTACCGCGGCGGAGGTGCTGGGACACAGGGAGTTCGTCATTACCAGGCTTTACGAAAGCGCCTGATCGGCTGTCCGCTGACCGCCGGGCCGGCTGCGCCGAAGCGGCCCGGCGAGACAGCGGCCCCGATTTGGTCGTTTGCTTATAGCTTCCTCCATCTTCTTTTCTTGTTGTCTTTTTTTGACAGGCTTCGTATGATAACTCAATAACTTGCAGACAGAATTACCCCGCTGCGGAAAAAGCGGGCCGGGGGCGTGAATATGGGCGACACTCACAAGATCGGGCCGGCGGGCGGATCGCGGTCGATGACAACCGAGCCGCTGTTCAAAACGGAGAAAGCCCGCGTAGTAGCTCAATACGAACCTCTACCTTCCGTCTGGTACGGTGAGGACCGGAACCTTCTGGAAAAACTGCTGTTCTTTTATCCTCGGAAGCGCCCCAAGAGGATTCTCGATGCCACAGTCAACCTCGGCAGGTTCTGGCGAAACAGCGAGCGTCCCGTAATAGGGATGGACATCGATTTCAGCCGCAAACCCACTCTCGTGGCCGATAACACCGTAATGCCTTTCAGGGATTCTTCATTCGACGCAGTCGTTTACGATCCACCCCATATCCCGAATCAGGGCAGGGACAGGCTCAAGAATTTTGCCGCCCGCTTAGGCCTTGTTCGCAGCTCATCGAAAGAGAGCCAGTACACGTTCCCGCCTTTTTTGCGCGAGGCGTACCGCGTTCTGCATTCTGAGGGGGTCTTATTCGCGAAAATAACGGACTATGTGCACCAACACCGTTATCAATGGGCTCACATCGAGCTGGTCAACGCCGCCGCGTCGTTAGGCTTTCGGCCCTGCGACTGTATCATCAAAGTCCGTAAAGGGTCGATAATAGACCCCAAATGGAAGACCGCCCATCATTCGAGACGGCATCATTGCTACTGGCTGGTATTCCGCAAATCCAAAAAGTGTGAATAGACCGGATATATCACCGCCGTCAAGGGACCTTGCCTGTATGCCCCGACTATCCATCATTCGTTCCCGGGGTTAGCTAATCGGTCACCTATAAAGTCGGGTATCTCATGTGGCGAGTACAAGGTTCTTTTGCGGCCGGAGGAAATTTGGATGGATTTCGCGTTGTTTTGCGAAAGCGCGCCCCGGCCGCCGAGGTGTCCCCCCTGCTTGAACGGGATTGTGTTAGCTGCTATAGTTATACACCATGGAGCTGTTCAAAACCGAGAACGTCGGCAAGAGGGTGAAGAAACCCCTTGCCGACAGGATGCGTCCCAAGAACCTGGAGGAGTTCGTGGGGCAGGAGCACCTCCTCGGTGAAGGCAAGTTCCTGAAGACGCTCCTCGACACCAAGGAAATACCTTCCATGATCTTCTGGGGGCCGTCCGGCGTGGGGAAAACGAGCCTCGGCTGGCTCATCGGAAGGCATCTCGGCCTCCCCTTCGTCCCCCTGAGCGCAGTCAACATCGGAATAAAGGAAGTGAAAGAGATCATCCAGAAGTCGAGGCTCCAAAAGACGATCCTTTTTATCGATGAGTTCCACCGGTTCAACAAATTACAGCAGGATACTTTTCTGCCCCACGTGGAAGGGGGGGAGATCATCCTAATAGGCGCGACGACGGAGAACCCTTCCTTCGAGATCATCTCGCCCCTCCTTTCGAGAATGAAGGTCGTCACCCTCTCGCCCCTCACCGAAGAGGAGATTGTCACCATCCTCACGCGGGCGCTGGAGCGCGATGAGCTCCTCAGGTCGGCAGGCACGCGCCTCGAGGGGGAAGTCCTTCGGGAGATCGCCTCCCTGGTCACCGGCGATGCCCGGAAGGCGCTCAATCTCCTGGAAGTCTCCCAGGCGCTGGCAGCCAGGCGCAACCCCGGCTCTCCCGTGATCGATCACGCAACGGTGCAGGAGGCCTATCAGAAGAGGGTGCTCGTCTATGACAAAAGGGGGGAGATGCACTTCGATCTCATCAGCGCCTTCCACAAGAGCATGAGGGGCTCCGACCCGGATGCAGCCCTTTACTGGCTCGCCCGCATGATCGAGGCAGGGGAAGACCCGCTTTATCTCGCGAGACGGATGGCCCGCTTTGCCTCGGAAGACGTGGGGAACGCTGACCCGCAAGCCCTGTCTGTCGCTATGGCCGCCATGGAGGCTTTCAACTTCCTCGGCCCTCCGGAGGGGTACCTGGCCCTGGCCCAGGCCTGCGTCTACCTCTCCTGCGCGGAAAAGAGCAACGCCGTTGACGTCGCATACGGACAGGCGAGCGCCGACGTGAGGAAGCTCCCGGAATACCCGGTACCCCTTCACATCCGCAACGCCCCTACGAAGCTGATGTCCGACCTCGGCTACGGCCGCGACTACCTCTATCCCCACGATTACGAGGACGGCCTGGTCAGTCAGACCTACCTGCCGGAGCCGATAAAGGACAGGCAGTACTACCGGCCGACAAGCAGGGGATATGAGGCCCGCATAAGGGAATTCATGGAAAAGGCAAGGAAGGTCCGGAAGGGAGGGGGATGAAGGACATGAGGTGGCGCCCTTGAAGCGGATTTTTATCGGCGAGATAGGCAAGGACGCCGACGTGAAGGACTTCTTTCTCGTCGCGAAGAAGGCGATCTATTCGGCCAGAAACGGCGCGAAGTACGCCAGCATCAGGTTGAAGGACAGGACCGGGTCGATAGAGGCAAAGATCTGGGACAGGGTCGATGAGATGTGCGCCTGCTTCGAGCGGAACGACATAGTCTATATCGAATCCAAGGCGAGGTCCTACCAGGGAGGGCTTCAGCTCCACGTTACAGGCATCCGCAAGGAGCCGCGCGTCCTCTCGGCCATGGAGATCAGGGAATTCTATCCCGAGACGCCGTCGGGCATCGAGAGTCTGAAAGATTCCTACTTCAGGATAACGGGCGGCCTTGGGGAGGAGCACCTCGCCCGCCTTTTCGGGGAGCTTGCGAGAAGGCCGGAGATACTGGAACGGTTCTTCCTTTTCCCAGCCTCTGTGGGCGTTCACCACATGTCCATCGGGGGCCTCCTGGAACATTCGGTGGCCGTTGCGCAGATGGGGAGGCACGCCGCCCCGTTCGCCGGAGGGGACCCGGACATCATAGTGGCAGGCGCTCTTCTTCATGATATAGGCAAGACCGATGAGATTACGTTCAGGGACGGCGGTTTCAGCTACTCGGACCAGGGCAGGCTCCTCGGGCACATCACATTGGGGGTTCTAATGGCGGACAGCCTGATAGCGGCCGTGGACGAGTTCCCCCAATATCTTTCGGACGTGCTCAAGCACATCATCATTTCCCACCACGGCGAAACGGATTGGGGCTCGCCGAAGAAGCCTATGTGCGTGGAGGCATTGGTTGTGCACTATATCGACAACCTTGACGCGAAGGCCATGGGGGTAAGGGAACATATGGAAGGGGCCATGGAGGATGAGAAATGGACCCAGTTCCACAAGCTCTACGAGTCCCGGTTTTACAAAACTCCTGAAAGGTGATTAATGGAAGTTAGAAGAGTTTTCGTGGACAGGCTGAAGATGAAGAACGGGATGGTCCTCATCGCGGGACCGAGCTGCAAATATATACTCACGGTGCTCCGGAAAGAGGTCGGTGAGCGGATCGACGTGATGGACGGCAAGGGCTACCTGTACCGCTGCACCATACACACGATCAAAGGCAAGGAGCTGTACCTTCATGTCACTGACGCCGTGCACCACCCCGAGGAGAAGAGGCCGAAGGTCACCCTTATGGTGAGTCCTATAAAGGGACCCAGGATGGACTGGCTCGTAGAGAAGGCCACGGAGCTGGGGGCAGACCGGATCCTTCCGACCATCTTCAGGAGGACGGTCGTCAAATTTCAGGACGGAGAGTCGGAGAAGTGCGAACGGTGGAAACGGATCATGATAGAGGCGTCCCGCCAGTCGGGCAGGTTCTCGGTCCCCGAGCTGTGCCCTCCGACGCCCCTTCGCGGCGTCCTCCCCTACATCGAGCGCTTTCAGAACAGATGGCTCCTCTATGAGCGCGAGAAGAGCACGACCATGAGGGACATCCTGATGACGCAGAAGAACGGGGCGGTCTGCGTGGCCATCGGACCCGAAGGGGGCATTGAGGAAGGGGAGGCCCAATGGTTCACGGAGAACGGGTTTGTCGCCTGCACGCTCGGCGAGAATATACTGAGGACCGAAACGACGCCGCTCGTCGTCCTGTCCGTAATCTTTTATGAATTCAACATGCGATGAAAAGGGCATCCCTATCGGTAAGGCTTTTAGCCTTCCTCGTCGACCTATTTTTTCTCGCTTGCGTATCGGCGCTTCTTTTCATGTCCGGCATGGCGGGCGTTCTCGTCAGCGCGGGCGGGGGCCGCTCGTGGGCCGACCTCTCGACGGCCTTGCAGGCTTTTGCCTGCATCCTTTTTATCTTTAAGGCCTTCCTTTTCCTGTTCTACTTTACTTATCTCACGGCAGGCGGCGAGAATACTATAGGGAAGGCCCTTTTCGGGATCAAGGTCGTGACAAGAAAAGATGGGAGCGCCTTGAGCCTCCCGCGCGCCCTGGCCAGGGCCTTTGGGTACTGGATATCTGCTGTTCCCCTTCTCCTTGGCTTCTGGATGGTTTTCCTGACCGGGGGCAGGGCGGCACACGATTTCATAGCAGGGACAATGGTGGTAAAGGAGGAGTGATGGGCAAGACTGGAAAGGGAAAGGCTGGCTGCGGTTGCTTGCTCTTCGTGCTCGTTCTCTGTATGGTCGCCGCAGGCGTCATGGTCCATCCGTTCTCGTTGAAGGTCATAGCGGGCCGCTTTCGCCACGAGGACAAGCTGGTCCCCTGCGACGCCATCTATGTGCCCAGGTTTTCGGAGGACAAGAACGGCGAGCTTTACACCGAGGCATTCAGGGAGTACTGGGCGGGCAACGGCAAGGTCATATGGGTGGAGGACGACCGGCTGTTCGGCCTCACCATGAAGGATATCGTGGCGAGAATGGCCAAGGAGAGGGGCATCAAAGAAGGCGCCCTTCGGGCCCTCGACGTGGGGGGGGACGGCCAGGCAAAGGCACAGATGGTGAAGCGGTCCCTCGCCAAACAGGGGATCAAGAAAATCATCGTCGTCGTGCCCGACTACGCTTCAAAAAGATGCCAGATGCTTTACGAGTCAGGTACGGGAGACTTGCCGGTCGTCCTCATCAAACCGGTCCAGGTCTCGTACTTCAAGCTCGATAAATGGTGGAGGGACGACCTCTCCCGGCACTTGATGGAGCGGGAGTTTTTCAGGGTCGGACGCCTCTACTTCAGGGGGTTCGGATTCGGGGCAAAAGAGGGCGCGAAGGGAGAGACGGTTCGCTGATATGGAAGAAGCTACGGCCCTCATCGCCCTTTCAAGGATTGTGACCATCAGCAATGCAGCCAAAAAGGTACTCGCGGAAGACGGGCAGCGCCTCGTCGCCATCTTCGAAGGAAGGGAGAAGGCGCAAGACCGGCTGGCTGATGAGGCGATAAGCTCCTTCAAAGGGTTCGAGGCTATCGAGAGGGACCTCGCGGCCCTCTCCCGCATGGGCGTAGATCTCGTCACCATAAAAGACAGCACCTACCCGCCGGCTCTTGCGGCCATACCCGATGCGCCCCTCGTCCTCTACAAGAAGGGGCCTCTGCCCTTTCCCCGTGATGCCTTCGCGATCGTCGGGGCGAGAAAAGCGAGCTTCGAAGGGATTCTCCTTGCGGAAAGGATCGCCGAGACGCTCTCTTCCGCAGGGATAACGGTAGTGAGCGGTCTGGCGAGGGGTATCGATGGCGCGGCACACAAGGGAGCGCTCCGCGGGAAGGGGAAGACGGCGGGCGTTCTCGGGTGCGGCATCGACATATGCTACCCCGCGGAGAACCGGAGGCTCTTTGACGACATCGGCCTGGAAGGGGTTGTCCTGACCGAATACAGGCCTGGGGAGCCGCCTTATCCCAGCCACTTTCCCGAGCGGAACAGGATCATAGCCGGCTTGTCTGCCGGCGTGCTGGTTGTGGAGGCGTCCCGGAAGAGCGGCTCTCTCATCACGGCCCGCCTCGCCCTCGATTACGGCCGTGAGGTGATGGCCGTACCCGGCCGCGTCTTCGACGAGGCATACCAGGGCGCGAACAGCCTCATTAAAAAGGGCGCCCATCTTGTGGAAGAGATCGGCGACATCCTGTCCTGCTGCTTCCCCAATCTTCAAGCCGAGATGAAATCGGCTATTGATCTGGACGGAGATGAGGATTATATTTTCAGGTTGTTGGGCGGGGACCGGGTCCACGTCGATGAGCTTATAGAAAAGAGCCGCCTCGAGACGAGGCGGGTAATGGCAATCCTGACCCGCCTTGAAATGAAGGACATGGTAAGCTCCGTACCCGGCGGATTCTATTTAAGGAAGATCTGATGGCAAAATCGTTGCTCGTTGTCGAGTCGCCGACAAAAATGAAAACCCTTTCCAAGTTCCTGGGTAAGGATTATATAATCAGGGCCACTTACGGCCACATCAAAGATCTGCCCAAAAGCGCTATGGGCGTTGACGTAGACAAAGGCTTCAAGCCGCATTTTTTGGTCGTCAAGGGTAAGGCGAAGATCGTCGCCGAGATCAAGAAGGCGAGCAAGGAGGCGGAGAACGTCTATATAGGATCCGACCCCGACCGGGAAGGCGAGGCCATCGCGTTCCATGTTGCCGAAGTTATAGGCGACGGCGCGTCGGTAAAGAGGGTCCTTTTCAACGAGATTACGAGGAAAGCGGTCTTAGAGGCGATGAAGTCGCCGAGGGGTCTGGACGGGTCGAAGTACGACGCCCAAAAGGCAAGGCGCATACTCGACCGGCTCGTCGGCTACGAGATAAGCCCGCTCCTGTGGGAGAGAGTCAAGTACGGTCTTTCCGCCGGCAGGGTGCAATCCGTGGCCCTCAAGCTAGTCTGCGAGAGGGAAGATGAGATAGAGGCCTTCGTCCGGGAGGAGTACTGGAACATAGAGGCAGAGCTGGCGCTTCCGGGCGGAGAATTGATAAAGGCCAAGCTCGAGAAGGCAGGCGGCGAAAAGGCGCGCATCGGCTCAAAGGATGAGGCCGAAAAGATCAGGCGGGACCTCCTGGGCAAGCCGTTCACGGTTGCGCTCTTCGACGAGAAGGAACGGTTCGCGAGCCCCTATCCGCCTTTCAAGACGAGCACCCTCCAGCAAGAGGCTTCAGGCAGGCTCCGGTTTTCGCCGAAAAAGACGATGCTCCTCGCCCAAAAACTCTTCGAGGGCGTGGAGATCGGCAAGAACACCAGGACCGGTCTTATAACCTATATGAGGACCGACTCGGTGCGCATCTCGGGCGAGGCTGTGGGCGAGGCTAGAAAACTTATCGGTAACGTCTTCGGGGCGGCCTACGTGCCGGCAAGGCCGAGCGTTTTCACGAACAGCAAGACTGCCCAGGACGCCCACGAGGCGATCAGGCCGACGGACGTGAGGCTCACGCCGGAAAAGCTGAAAGCCCACCTGGACAAGGACATGTTCGCTCTCTACGATCTGATATGGCGGCGGTTCGTGGCGTCCCAGATGGCGCGTGAGAAGCTCCATCTCCGGGTGGCGGAGATCGGCGCGGACGGCTACATCTTTGTCGCCAGGGGTTCGAAGGTGTTGTTCGACGGCTTCACGAGGGTGTATGATCCGGACAAACGTGAAGATGAGCGCGTCTACCTTCCAGACATGCAAAAAGGGGAAGTCCTGGAGCTCAAGCACCTGGAGGCGAGCCAGCGCTTTACGAGTCCCCCTCCACGGTACTCCGAAGCGACCCTTATAAAGACGCTGGAGGCGAAGGGGATCGGCAGGCCTTCGACATACGCTGCCACCGTAAGCACGATTCAGGAGAGGGGCTACGTCCACAAGGAGAAAGGGGGTCTCGCACCCGTGCCTCTCGGCAGGACGGTCAACCGGCTCCTTTCGGAATTCTTCCCCAGGGTGATAGATGTCGACTTCACGGCGCGCATGGAAGAAGGGCTCGACCGTATCGAGGAGGACAAGAAGAACTGGGTGGCGTCGCTTAGCGAGTTCTACGGGGTCTTGCAGGAGGAGATGGGCTCTGCCAGGAAGAAGATGAAGAACCTTAAGGCCGAGGAGAAGGTAACCTCCATTTTATGCGAGAAGTGCGGCAAGAACATGGTCCTCCGCTGGGGCAAGAACGGTGAATACCTCGTCTGCAGCGGCCGCCCTGCGTGCAAGAACAAGAAAAACGTCACGGTCGACAAGGACGGCAATATCTCGATTGTAGAGGAGACGACCCATGGAGTCTGCCCGCAGTGTGGGGGCACTCTGGTCGAGAAGAGCGGCCGCTTCGGCCGTTTCATAGCGTGCAGCAACTATCCGGACTGCAAGTATACCAAGCCCTTCACAACGGGCCTCAAGTGCCCGGAGGCGGGTTGTACAGGCGAGTTGGTCGAGCGGGTCTCCAAGAAGAAAAAGAAGAAATTCTACGGGTGCTCCCGCTATCCGGATTGCGCCTTTGCTACAAGTTTTCAGCCGAAGGAGGGGGAGTGCCCCATGTGCGGCGCACCCGTCCTCTTCTCCTTCAGGGGAAGGCAGAGCTGCCTGCGGAAGGGCTGCGGGTGGAAATCGCGGTCATAGGGGGCGGCCTGGCCGGGAGCGAGGCAGCCTTTCAGATCGCCCGTATGGGCGGCCGCGCGCGCCTCTACGAGATGCGCCCCCTCTCCTATACGCCCGCCCACAAGACGGACTGCCTCTCGGAACTCGTCTGCAGTAATTCGCTGAAGTCCAATGAGCCGACGAACGCGCATGGCCTTCTTAAGGCTGAACTCCGGCTGCTCGGCTCCCTCATCATAGGGGCGGCGGACCTATGCGCCATTCCGGGCGGCAAAGCCCTGGTAGTGGACAGGGGGCGGTTCGCGCAAAGGATCACGGACCTCATCCTCGGCGACCCCAGGATAAAGGTAGTGCGGGAAGAGGTGAAGGCCCTGCCCGATGAGGGAATAGTGATTATCGCCACGGGTCCCCTCACCGCGGCGGACCTCTCTTGCCTGATCGGTAAGATAACCGGTGAGGAGAACCTCCATTTCTTCGACGCCCTGTCGCCCATCATCGACGGCGAGAGCATCGACATGTCGGCCGCCTTCTTCGCGGCCCGTTACAGCCCGGACGGGGCGGATTACCTCAACTGTCCCCTTACCAAAGAGGAGTATGACATCTTTTATGATGCTCTCTGCGCAGCCAGGCGGGTCGAGCTGAGAGGGTTCGAGGAGACGCCGTACTTCGAGGGGTGCCTTCCTGTGGAAGTAATGGCGGAGAGGGGTAGAAGAACTCTCCTCTTCGGCCCCATGAAGCCCGTCGGTCTTCTCGACGCGAGGACGGGGAAGCGCCCTTATGCGGTCATGCAGCTCCGGCGGGAGGACGCGGCGGGGACCATGTACAATATGGTAGGCTTTCAGACGAAGCTGACGCACTCGGAGCAGGAAAGGGTCTTCCGCCTGGTCCCGGCCTTGAGGGGTGCCAGGTTTTTCCGGTACGGGAGCATCCACCGCAATACGTTCATAAACGCTCCTTCCGTCCTGGCGGGCCTCCAGCTCAAGACAGAGGGGAGGATATTCTTCGCCGGACAGATCACGGGCGTGGAGGGGTACGTGGAATCGGCGGCCATGGGGCTCCTCGCCGGACTGGCGGCGCTCTATTACGAGCGGGGCAAGACCTTCACGCCTCCTCCGCCGGACACTTGCACCGGGGCGTTATACCGGTACATCGGGACGGAGCGGAAGAATTTTCAACCGATGAACATCAACTTCGGCCTTGTCGAAGGTTATAACAAGCGGAAAAAGCCCGGTGTCGCAGAAAAAGCCCTTTCGGCCATTGCCGAATGGGGAAGCAAGGTAGGGAGAGACCTGAAGTGAGTTCCTATCGGCCGATGGGAGGGACGGCGGATGGGCCATCGGGTGACAGCCGTGCGGCTAAGGCACCTTCGACCGGTTCAAGAGGCGGGAGGCCCCTCAGGTACCGCCCGGATTGCTCGCATTGGACCTCTCCTGCTGGAACTTTTCCTGCGTCCGGTAGTCCGGTGGACGCTGGCGACCTTCCTCATCGTACTGTCTTCCGGGCGTGGCGCACGCTATTTGAGAAAGAAGCGACACCACGAGCAGCGCAGCGGCGACGATCCTTTTCATCCTACCTCCTCCTTCCTGTACCGGGAACCTTCCCTGCGTCAAAGAATAATAATAGTAACGGGCAGCGGGTTTGTGAAGCTCTTGAGCTACTTTCTTCAAGAGACAAAATCGGATACAATGTATTGGGATCGGCAGCGTTGGGTTGTGAGGAGGGGGCCGGTTGATGGCACGGATCTTGGTAATTGACGATGACGAGCTTATCTGCGAGATGCTTTCCCTCATGGTCGAGGACATGGGACACTCGCCTTTGTATGCGACCACGCTTGCAGGCGGTTTTGGGAAGGCCTCGTCCGAGAACTTCGATGTGATCTTTCTCGACATTAGGATGCCCGACGGCAACGGGCTGGACCTCTTGCCCAAGATCCGCGAGTTGCCGTTGCCGCCCGAGGTGATTATCATCACCGGGCTCGGCGACCCCGACGGTGCGGAACTTGCCATCAAGAACGGCGCCTGGGACTATATACAAAAATCGTCCTCCACGAAGGAGATGTCCTTGACGCTCGCGCGGGCTTTGCAATACAGGCAGGAAAAGAATGCCCGCAAGCCGCTTGCCGCTCTGAAGCTGTCCGGCATTATCGGCAACAGCCCAAAAATGAAGACATGTCTCGACCTTCTTGCACAGGCCGCCCACAGCGAGGTCAATATCCTCCTGGAGGGTGAGACGGGCACGGGAAAGGAAGTCTTCGCCAGGGCCATACACGAGAACAGCAAGCGGAGGGAAAACAATTTTGTAGTGGTCGACTGCACGGCCCTCCCCGAGACCCTCGTGGAGAGCGTGCTCTTCGGCCATGAAAAGGGAGCGTTCACCGGGGCGGACAGGGCCCAGGACGGGCTCATAAAGCAGGCCCACAGGGGAACCCTGTTCCTGGACGAAGTGGGCGAGCTTCCCATTAACCTCCAGAGGGCCTTCCTGCGGGTGCTCCAGGAGCACCGCTTCAGGCCGGTGGGCGCAAAACAGGAGATAGAAAGTGATTTCCGGCTTCTGGCTGCCACGAACCGGGACCTGGATAAGATGGTGCAGAACGGCGCTTTTCGCTCGGACCTTCTATTCCGTCTACGCACGCTGGCGATTGATCTGCCCCCTCTTTCTTCGAGAAGGGAAGACATCAAGGAGCTGGCCATGTACCACATGGCGCGCGCTTGCGAGCGCTACGGAATCGGGACAAAGGGTTTTTCGCCGGAGTTTTTCGACGACCTTATGGCGTACGAATGGCCGGGCAACGTGCGGGAGTTGGTCAACGCCGTAGAGCGGGCCGTCACCGACGCCTATCACGAGCCCACGCTCTTCCCGAAACATCTGCCCCTCGACATACGAGTAAAAATAGCCCGTTCTTCCATGCGAAAGGACGCGCCCGCCCCCACCGCCGGAGCAATGTCCCTTGGCTCTCTCGCCGATTATAGGCAGGAAGCGGAAGCGCGCTACCTGCAAGCGCTAATGTTAAAGGCAAAAGGGAATATAAGAGAGGCATGCCATATTTCAGGCCTCTCCCGCTCACGCCTCTACGCCCTTCTTCGGGAGCACAACCTCTCCGGCAGCGCCTAGCCCCAGTCCTGTTTTCTGGACGCGTCCAGTTTTTGGGATGGATTTTAGCCCTTCCGCGCCGCGGGCAGCGGTCTTCGCCGCCGCAAAAAAGCCGCATGGAACGGGCATTTTCCGCAAGAAATTCCTTCGCGCGCTCTTGCGGCACGGTTCTTGTTAATACACACCAAATCGGTCCGATACTTCACGCAAGAGACACGAGGAGGAAAAACATGAATGCCACGGCGGCCCAGAATATTGTGGACGATGCCCAAGCTCCCGATGCTTTCAGGATGTACCTCTACGATATCTCGAAGAACCGCGTGCTCACAAAAGAAGAGGAAAAGGAGATCGCCTGCCGCATAAAAGAGCGCGGCGACAAGGAGGCGGAGCAGAAACTCGTCCTCGCCAATCTCAGACTGGTGGTAAAGATAGCGATGGACTACTACAGCTATCACCTGAACATCCTCGACCTCATACAGGAGGGGAACGTAGGTCTCATGAGGGCCGTCCGGAAGTACGATCCTGACAGGGGGACGCGCTTTTCCACCTACGCCTCTTTCTGGATCCGCGCATATATCCTGAAGTACCTGATGGATTCGTGGAGTATAGTGAAGGTAGGCACCAAAGACAGCCAGAGGAAGCTCTTCTTCTGCCTCAACAAGGAAAAGGAAAAGCTTGAAAAAACCGGTGTGAGCGTCTCCGCCGAGGTGCTTGCCGAGAACCTCGACGTGTCTGCGGCAGACATAGAAGACATGGAGCTCAGACTTTATAACGGCGACGTGTCGCTCGAAGACACGCTTTACGGAGGCGGGGAAGAGATCATAGACACGATCGCATCGGGTGAAGACATCGAGGAGACCGTAGCGGAAAAGGAGAGAAGGGAGATGCTCAAAGATAAGCTCGCCGATTTCAAGAAACTGCTCAACGAAAAAGAGTGTTTTATCCTCGAGCATCGTATAATGGCAGAGGACCCGATCACGTTGCGCGAGATAGGCGAGCGCTTCAACACCTCGAGAGAGAGCATCAGACAATTACAAGCCAAGATATCGAGAAATCTGACGAGAAACCTCCGGGCGGGCATGGTGCGCTCCTAGCTCCTCGGAAGCAACCTTTACATAGCTCGCAGAGGAGCGTGACATCGCCGATTCCGGCCTGCTTTTAGGCATGGCCGCAGTGTGGGTGCTTCTTCGGGAGACCGGAATGTAAGAAAGACGAACAGACACCCTTTTACACTACCTCGGGTGGAGGCAATGGCCCTTTTTACCGCGAAAGAACAGGGGAAAACGACTGTCTTGGTCAATGAGACAAGTATCCCCCTGTAAGACACTTTCTCATCCCGCGAGACATGAAGCGCCGTCCGGACTTTCCCAACCATTTATAATCATTAACTAAATCAGTAACCATCGTACCGCCCGGCGATGGCACAATTCTTGTAGCCCCGTCATCAAATACGAAAAGGCAGTTGAATTAGAGTGACGGGAGGCTTGAGCGAGAGGCCATGGGAGCCGCCGCAGGGTCTTCCGTCGGAGATAAGCGCAACAAGGCAATTACATCATTGGGAGGCATAATTTGTTGCAAGATTTGTACGAAAGGAAGGAACAGGCCAGGCAGCGGGAAGAGACAATAGCGATACCCTTTGATCCTCTGAAAAAATACCTGTCGGAGATATCGAGGCATTCTGTCCTTTCGAGAGAAGAAGAGATGGAGATCGCGGAGAGGGCTCATCGTTACAAGGACGCCGAGGCCTCGCAAAGACTCGTCACTTCCAATCTGAGACTTGTTGTCAAGATAGCCCTCGAATACTACAACACGTACCTGAACGTCCTCGACCTCATCCAGGAAGGGAACGTGGGGCTGGTCCATGCCGTGAAGAAGTACAATCCCTATAAGGGCACGAGGTTCTCGACGTACTCCTCCTTTTGGATCCGGGCCTATATCCTGAAATATATCATGGACTCCTGGAGCATCGTCAAAGTCGGGACCACCCAGAGCCAGAGGAGGCTTTTCTACCGATTGAAAAAGGAAAAGAAGAAGCTCGAGGCTGTAGGCATTTTTCCGGCCCCCCATCTCCTTGCCCGCACGCTCGAGGTTAAGGTGGCGGAGGTAGAGGAAATGGAGAAACGCCTTTCCTGCACCGATATTTCCCTGGAGCACCCCGTCTACGATGACGGGGAGGAAACCTTCATGGACATCATCAAGGCCGACGACAATATTGAAGAGGTAGTCGCCGCAAAGGAAAAGAGGGAGATCCTCGATCAAAAGATCAGGGAATTCAAAGGAATGCTCAACGAAAAAGAGCTCTTCATTTTCGAGAACCGGATAATGATAGAGGAACCCCTAACCCTGCAAGGCATAGGAGAGCAATTCAAGATATCCAGGGAGCGGGTGAGACAGCTGGAAAACAGGGTCCTCAAGAAATTCAACAACAGGTTCGAGGAAGAGTTCAGAAGGCTCGACCTCTAACTACGATCGCCACGTCCGATCCGCATCATGGCGACCCCGAATCGCCCGCATCAGACCGGCGACCCGGTACCGCCACCCGCCGACCGCGCCTTCGCGACCGGGCCGGAATCCCCAAGAAGATGAGAAGAGCCGGTACCCGCCTGTGGGCCGAGAAGAAGAGGAACGGCGGGTGCCTTCGTGTTAGAATAGAGGAGGTCATGAATCCTTTGGGAATATCGGCAAAGCGGCTGGCTTGTCTTCTCCTTCCGGCCTTTATATACGTCTGCGGGGTTGCCTTCGGAGGTGTGTGGGCCGGGGGTGATCCGATCAGGGTCACGGAGGGAGGTAGGATCAGCGCGGACCTGGTCGATATTCCCCTGAACCAGGTGCTCGCTGATCTTTCAAAAAAGCTGCCCCTCCACGTTAAGGGGGGCGTTGGAGGGGGCGAAAGGCTCACGCTCCATTTTTCGGACCTCACTATGGAGGAGGCCCTTCACAAGATTATGGCGGGTTACAATTATGTGTTAATGCTGTCGGGCGAGAGAGGGGAGGGCACGGTGACCTTGACGGTTGTCGGGAAGGTCTCTCACCCCCGGTCCGATTTGTCTGCTGCAGAGGCGACACCGGTGTCCCCGCCTGCAGCGCCGAACCAGCAGCCGTCCTCGGTCCGCCCGCCCGCGCTTGTGCCCGCGGTCTTGCCCACTCCCACGGCCCAGCCGGTGTCGCCGCCCCCGGCGGCCGCTTCCTCCCCGCTTCCCGACCAACAGCCGCCGGCACAGCCTCCCGCTTCCCCGCCCCCGACGCCTGCACCCGACATGGGGCAGCTGCCGCCGCGGGAGTCAGGCGAGCAGCCGGGTTCTGCGGCTACCGCAACGCCGCCCGGCGTTCTACCGCCTCCCGAATCCCAGCCGGAGTTCAATCCCGCTGCCTGGGGAGGGAAGGGCCGCCGCAAGTAGCTCCAGATTTTCTCAATGAAAAGGCCCTTCTCTTTGACAAAGAGAAGGGCCTTTTCATCTTTGCAAAAGGATGTTTATGGCCGTTGCGTCGGGGCCTCCACTGCCTCGCTCACTCTATTATGGCAAGCACCGTATCGGCATCCACTTCCTGCCCTGGCGCGACGAGTATCTCCTTTATAACCCCGCCCGCAGGAGCCACGATCGGCATTTCCATCTTCATTGCCTCGAGGGTCGCTATCTGATCGTCCTCGGCTACCTTGTCGCCCACCTTGCAGTCTATGCTCACTATCTTTCCCACCATAGGGACGGTAACTTCCGTAGCCATCTTTTCCTCCTTAGCTTTTTCTGTATCCCAAAGCGAATTGGGCTATGATCATCTTGTGGATGTTGGACGTTCCTTCGACGATCTGGTAGGATTTCGCGTCTCTAAGGAACCTCTCGACGGGATATTCGGAAGAAAAGCCGTAGGAGCCGAATATCTTGACAGCTTCGGAGGCGCAGAAATTAGCGGATTCCGCAGCATAGTACTTGGCCATCGATGTCTCGAGAGTGTTGTTCATTCCCTTGTCCTTCTGCCACGCCGCCTTCAGGACCAGAAGCTTGGCCGCCTCATGTTCCACGTACATCCTGGCGATCTGCTCCTGCACCATTTGGAACTGGCCGATGGGCTGGCCGAACTGCTCCCTTTCGTTTGCATATTTGCAGGCTTCCTCGATGCAGCTCTGGGCGACGCCGATAGCCCTTGCGGCAGAGCTCAATCTCGTGAAATTGAGCATGGTCATGCAGATCTGAAAACCCTGGCCGAGCTTACCGACTATGGCTGTCTTCGGGATCTTCACCTCTTCAAAAAAGATCTCTCCCGTGGGGGCGCAGTGGAGACCCAGCTTGGTCGTTATCGCCCTCTGGGTGATGCCCGGCGTGTTGAAGTCTATGAAAAAGGCGGACATGCCCTTGTGCTTTGCGGCTTTGTCGGTCATGGCATAGACCACGCCGCAGCCGCAATAAGGGACACCAGAGATCCAGGTCTTAGTGCCGTTCAGGACCCAGCCGTCGTCCGTGGGCGTCGCAGTCGTCCTCATGCTCGCCACGTCGGAGCCGGAGTTAGGCTCCGTGATTGCGAAGCAGCCTCCGCTTGTGCCTGCGATCAGGCCCGGCAGGAACTGTTCTTTCTGTTCTTCGTTTCCGAACTTCAAAAGGACGTTCTGGGGCCCGTTCATCTGCAGGTTGAAGGGGAGCCCCCATGACGGGCTTACCCTGGCGAATTCCGTGGCCATGAGAGTGGCGGCCACGTTACCCTCTTCCAGGCCGAGTCCGCCGTACTTCTCAGGCGCCAGACAGGCGAACATGCCCTGGTTGCCCATCTTCTTGAGCATCTCCGGCCGGTACTTGTGCTCCTTCTCGTCCTCCTCCATGGTAGGCTTGATATTCTTTACAGCAAAATCATAAGCCATCTTACGCATCGATTCTAATTCGTCGGACCACTTAAAATCCATAGATTATCCTCTCCTTTGGGTTTGAATGTGAAATAAAGAGCAAAACAAATGGTATATTAGCAAACGGCATTTTTGATGTCAAGCTAATTCTCCCGAAAAAACGGGGTTCTTTGCATGCGAAAGGCTGCTCCGGAAGATGGGAGAAGATGGCTCGGGAGCCCCGGGAGGAGCAGGAACCTTGCTCCGAAACCGGGGGTTCCAAAGACGAGGGAGCCTATCGGGAGGGCGCTTTCGTCGAGAAGAATCTTTCGAGCGCCCGCACCTGGGAGGGGAAGGCAAGCTCAGGCAGGCGGTCCGCGGGGAAGTAGCCGACATCGCAGGCATCATCTCCGGGCTCCTCCTTTCCTCCAACCTTTTCGGCAAGGAAGGTTACGACAACGACCTCCCCGTAAGCCCCCGTCGCGTCGGAAGAGACATCAAGGAGGCCCGCTATCCTGCCTTCGATGCCGGCCTCTTCCTTGAGCTCCCTTATGGCAGCCTCCTCGATGGTCTCCCCGCATTCGACAAAACCGATGGGGAAGCACCATGTGCCCTTGGCAGGGTCTAGGGCCCTCTTCACGAGGAGAAGCTCGCCCTTCTCGTTTGTGACGATTATCGAGGCGACGGGAAGGGGGTTTTCATAGCAGATATGGCCGCAGGCCTTGCAGACCTGCCGCTGCTTGCCCTCTATGAGGTCATATTCGAGAAGATTCGAGCAAAAGTTGCAAAAGACCTTTTTTTTCATTGCCGTCCCTTCACCCGCCTTTCGCCTCCAGTAGTATAGACCATGAGACCGGGCGCGGCAAAGGCTTTTTGCGTCATTCTCTTTAAGCGCCTCCCCTTATGTGGTATATAGAGAGCCATATGATGCCTTCGAAGCACGCTACGATTTGCCTGGTTACGCTCACCTTGCTCGCTTTGCTCTCCGGGTGCACCCTGGCCGGTACACCCCGCCGCTCCCTTGCCGAGCTCAGAAGCGCCCTCCTTGAGCACGACGGGGAGCGGGCAGTCCGCTACATCGACGTGGACAGCATCGTCGACTCCATGGCAAGGGACACCTTCGAGAAAATGGAAAAAAAGGCGGACAATCCCCTTTACGCGGCGGGCCTTCTAGCGGGCAGGCAGGCGGCCGCCCTCGCCATGCCGGCGGTCAAGGGGCTCCTAAGAAAGGAGCTTAAGGCGGCGATTGCCTCGTCCGGGGAGTCGGGTTATTTCCACGATATCGAGAGGTCGAGCGTCTGGTACCTTAACATCGCCGTTACAGATGAGACGGCAATGGTTACGCCCAAGGGAAAGTCCGATTTTGCCTTCAGGATGGCAAAGACGAAGGAGGGATACTGGCGGATCGTCGAAATAATCAGGAAGTGAGAGAACAGCCGGTCGTTGAAGTTCTTTTCTGAAGACCATATTTTTGAGAGATGACGGGTGGCGCGAGGAGGGAGCCATGATTATCGGCGAGATCGAGAGGGGAGAGACCGAGGTGCTGCGGGTCAGCACCGAGGAATACAAGGGACGGAAGTACGTCGATGTGAGGATCTATTTCGAGAATGACGAAGGGGAGTGGAAACCGACCAAGAAGGGCGTGACGATCCAGCCCGACCGGCTGGACGCCTTCATAGACCTGATCACGAAGGCCGGCAAGGCCCTATAGGGCATCCATCGCTTGGGTGAAAGGGGCGCCGTGGAAGACAACTGCCCGTTCTGCCAGATTATCGAGGGTAAGAGAGACGCGGAGATCGTCTACTCGGACGAGAAAGTGGTGGCATTCAACGACATCCACCCCCACGCCCCTGTCCACGTCCTGATCGTGCCGAGAAAGCACATAAGGAGCGTCAACGACCTCACCGGCGAAGATGCGGGGCTCGTGGCCGAGATGCTGATGAGGGCACGGGAAATAGCAAAGAAGTTGTCCATAGCCGAATCGGGCTACAAATTGCTTATCAATGTCGAGCGGGGGGCGGGGCAGGTTGTATTTCACCTGCATCTGCACCTCTTGGGCGGCTGGCGTGCCTGATCAATTTAGGAGGGGCCGGCTCTTTCCCACCTAATGGGGGGCGGCCGCTCGGCGCGGCGGGCCGATTCCTTGTCTTTGCCCTCTTTTACGAAAGCAGATAGCCGATCTATAAGTCATTCGGCCGCTTCCTGCGGCAGTATGCATTATATTTAGATGAGGGGTCTTCGGTGATACGGTCGGTGCTGTTCGATTTCGGTGGTGTTGTGGCCGATGAGGGCTTCAGGGAAGGTCTGCGCGCCATAGCGCTGAAGAACGGTCTCGACCCCGACCGGTTCTTCTCCAGAGCCCGCGATCTGATCTACGAGACCGGGTACGTAACCGGCCGCGTCGCCGAGCACGTTTACTGGGATGCTGTCAGAAACGCCACGGGGATCAAGGGGGGCGACGGGGAGCTCTCGGACGAGATCATCAGGCGCTTCGTCATCCGTCCCTTCATCCTGAAGGAGGCGGCCGTGCTGAGCGACCAGACGGACTGGCTCGACCGGATAGATGAGAAGACGCATTTTTCGGACCGCTTCGACCGGGTTTTCAATTCCTTTCACCTTGGTAAGAGCAAGCGCGATCCTACTCTTTTCGACGATGTAGCAGCGCAGCTCGGCAGGCAGCCCTCGGAAATCCTGTTCATCGACGACGACCCGGACAACGTGGCGAGGGCCGCCTCCAGGGGCTGGAACGCCATAGCTTACGGGGACGTGGAGAATCTCAGGCGTGTACTGGGACGTTACCTGGCCGAAGCGCCTGGCAGGAACGAGCTTAGAGGAGAACCCTAAAAGGAGGTGTCCAATGAGAAGACGACTCATGGGCCTCATCGCTCTTATGCTTGTGCTCGTCCCCGGTATGGTGCTGCCGTCCAATGGGGCGGGCGGGGACGCGTACCCGGCGGAAACACAGGGCGGGCCTTACGCTCAGGAGGAGCCCATACCTGCACCGAGCGGGGATACGATGATCGTGGACCTTTTCTTCGTGCGCCCCGTGAGCTTCCTCGCCCTCCTCATCGGCACCGGTACCTCCATCCTTGCGACGCCCTTCGCCCTCGCGACCGGGACAACGGGACCGGTGTACGAGAGACTGGTCGTCGAGCCCTACTATTTCCTGGTCTGCCGCCCCTTGGGCCAGTTTTGAGGCGTGTGCCGCGGTGATCCATAACACTATAGAGAGCATGGAGGAGAGGATCCTCACCGCAGGATCGATGAGAGAGGAAGACAGGCAGGAGCTGCTCAAACTCCTTGCAAGCCTGGCGAAGGAGATCGCTGCCTTGGAGCAGACCCATCCCGACCAGGCCGAGAGCATCACGGGCTTTGCCCGCCTCTCCGTCCATGAGGCGACAAGGGAAGAGAAGGACGAGCAACTGCTGCACCTTTCGGTGAGGGGCCTGGTATCGTCGATAAAGGGCTTCGAAGGCACCCATGAGGACCTGGTGAGGGCGGTGAACTCCATCGCCTTCGTTCTGGCGAATATGGGCCTGTGAAAGGGCGGTCAGGCTGCGATTCCGTCTAGATGTCGCGCCAGCTCCTGTTTCGGCAATGCCCCGACCACCCGGTCCACGAGCTTTCCCCGTTTGTAGAGAAAAAGCGTGGGTGTCCCGTTGACGTTCTCCCGAGAGGCAATCGCCTGGTTCCTCTCGATGTCGAGGGTGACGAACTTAACGCGGCCGGCGTATTCCGACGCGAGCTCCTCAAGGACGGGCGCAAGCCTGATGCAATGTCCGCAGCGGGGCGAAAAGAACTCGACCAGCACGGGGCCCTCGAATGCGAGCACCTCGCCTGCGAAAGTGCCGTCCGATATCGGGACAGACCGCTCCGGAAAAAGGACCGTGGGCCGCATCGGAGATTTGCACCGGCCGCACACGGCTCTTTCGTCGCCCCACCTGTCTGCCGGAATGCGGTTGCGGGCGCCGCAGGACGGGCAGCGCACAACGAAGCTCTCCATGGAACAAATATATTGGCGCGGGGGCGGGCTGTCAATTATGAAGGGGGTGCCTATTTTGCGATCTTGACCGAGTACACCTGCTGGCTGATGCCGCCGTCCGTGTCCTTCAAGGTGATCCTCAGCTTGTGGTCTCCGGGAGGAAGGTCCGCTTTTTCGACCCTGACCCCGCCGGGGCTCAAATAGCCGGCTACCCTGTCGGTGATGTCGATGGATATCAGCTTCAGGTACTCCAGCTTGAAGCTTTTAAGGTCGACCAGCGTGCCCTCTCTGGGAATGAAACTGATAACGAGCCGTATGGGGGCCCTGTACTCGGCGTCGGCCGGCGGCTCCACGACCTTGATCTGGGGCCCTGTGCTGTGCTTTATCTCGATCACGGAAAAAGAGGCGGGCATCTCGTAGCACTTCCCCGATTCGCAGACCGTTCCCGAGGCAGCTTCTTTTTGACCCTGCGCCGTTGCCCTCTTCATGTCTTCCGGCGTTAGAAGGGTCACGGTGCGGGCCGGGGCACAGCCCCATAGTGCCGCAAGAAGTACCGCCGGTGCAAGGGCGACGGAAAGCCTGAACGTTTGCATATGGCGATGATATCACAGTCCGGAAACAAATCAAAGAAAAAGATAGGCAGCCCGCGTGCTATAATAGGCGCATGATCGTGAGGAACATAGAGGACCCCATAGTCCGGGCGACAACGTACAGGGCACACTGGGGCGGCGTGGCCCGCATGGTGCTGACCAGCGAGCACCTCCAATCCATGGAGTTCTTCGCTTGGGCGGCCCTGCCGGCGGGAAATACAATCGAGGAGCACGTCGATGCCGTGGAGGAGATCTATTTCATCCTCCACGGGGGCGGGTTGATGAAGGTCGGGGACGAGGAAAAAGCGGTCAAGGCGGGGGACGCCATATGGATCCCCTCCGGGCAGCCGCACCGCTTGTTCAACAACACCGAAGAGACAACCTTTTTTATCTGCGTCGCCGCTTATCCCAGATAGGGCCTCAGGCTTTTATGCGCACCGTCGGGTCCGCGCTGCGGATGGCCTGGAGAACCTCGTTCTTTTTCGACTCCATCTCGTCGCTGTTTTCCGCCTCCAGGTTGAGCCTCACGAGGGGCTCCGTGTTGGAGGCGCGGAGGTTAAACCACCACGAGTCGTAATCGATGGAGAGACCGTCCAGATGGTCCTGCCTTCCGTCGGGAAAAGCAGCCTCCAGCGCTTTGTAGATTCCGTCCTTATCGGCCGCCTCCATGTTGATCTCGCCTGTTGCCGCATACTTTTTCAGGGGGGCGATTAGCCTTGAGACGGGCGTCTTTTTCAGGGCCAGAAGGTTGAGCATCTGGATCATTGCGAAGATCGCGTTGTCCGTAAAGCCCGCGTCGCGGAAGTAGAAATGGCCTGAAAGCTCACCCGCAAAAACTGCGTCCTGCTCCCTCATTGCCGCCTTGATGAAGGCGTGACCCACCCTGGAGCGGATCGCCCTGCCCCCGAGGCGGGTAATCGTCTCGGGCACCGCGCGGCTGGACCTGAGGTCGTACAGGATCGTGGCACCCGGCGTCTTTGCCAGATAAACCTGGCTGATGAGGGCTGTCACCAGGTCTTCCGGTATTTTTTCTCCCTTCTCGTCGATAAAGCCGCACCTGTCGGCGTCGCCGTCGAAGGCGATCCCGATGTCGGCCTTCTGCCTTATCACCATGGCGCGGAGGTCTTCCGTGTTTCTCGGGATCAGTGGGTTGGCGACGTGATGGGGGAAGCGGCCGTCGGGCTCCATGTACATTGGCGTCACCTGCCACATCGGGAACTGCTGTGTCAGGGGGAGCACCTCCGGCCCGATAGTGCCGTTGCCTGCATCGATCACCATTTTCAGGGGAACAGGGTCTTGAACGAAGGTCTTGAGGCGGTCGATGTATACGGGGAGGATCGACCTGTGGCTGCACTCGCCTGCCTCATGGGCGGCTAAGGGTGCGCTCCGGCCGACCATTTTTTCGAGGGCAGGCAGGCCCGCGTCGCCCGACAGTGGTATGGCCTTCTCTCTGCAAAGCTTGAAGCCGTTGGATTCCCCCGGCAGATGGGAAGCGGTAACCATAGCGCCGCCGTCGTACGCGCCCTCTATGATCGCGAAGTAGAGAAGGGGCGTGGATACAAGGCCTATGTCAGTCACGGCTGCGCCGGCAGAAATGGCGCCCTGGGCGAAGGCCTCCGCCAGCGCCGGTGAAGAGAGGCGCATGTCGTAGCCGATCACGATTTTGCCGGCTGACAAAAGCTTCACGAAAGCAGCGCCGATCCTGAAGGCGACCTCGTCGTTCAGCTCATCGGGATAGACGCCCCTTATGTCGTATGCCTTGAAGATCGACGCCATAGTCGCCTCGTCGAAAGTATTCGCCGGCGCATAATTACATTGACAACCCTGCGCCTGAAGATAATATTTTATTTAACATAAATCAAACGTGCCCTTTTGTCATCACAAAACGACCGGAGGTGGACAATGGAGAGGACCAGGAGCGTGCGTGTATACTCGGTGCCTACCTGACCGCACTGCAAGAGGATAAAGCGTTTCCTCGAGGAGCGGGGCGTCTCCTTTCAAGATGTCGACGTTGCGTCGGACAAGGCTGCAAGGGATGATATGGTAAAGAGGTCGGGCCAGATAGGCGTTCCCGTGATAGAGATCGACGGGCACCTCATCGTGGGATTCGATGAGGACCGTCTTAAAAAAGAGCTCGGACTGTAACGTGGAACCACAGCCATGTACGACTTGATAATCGTTGGAGCGGGTCCCGCAGGCATGACTGCTGCCGTGTACTCGGCAAGGCAGAAGGCCCAGACCCTTCTTTTGACGAAGGATGTAGGCGGTCAGGTCAATTGGACCCTCGGCGTAGAAAATTACATGGGGTACCAGTTCATAGAAGGCATAGAGCTGATCGCCAAGTTTGAGGAGCAGGTAAGGAAGTTCCCCATCGACATAAAAATCGGCCCCGGGGTAAAGTCTCTCATCAGGGTCCACGGAGGGGGGTTCGAGGTCGGCGACGAGAAAGGAACGAAGTACCTCGGCCGGACGGTCATTATATGCAGCGGGAAACGGCCGAGGATGCTGGGAGTTCCGGGGGAAGAGAAGCTCCGGGGCAAGGGCGTCACGTACTGCTCGGTCTGCGACGGTCCGCTCTTCGGGGGCGTGGAGGTGGCGGTGATTGGCGGGGGAAACTCGGCCATGGAGGCTGCCATCGACATGTCGAAAATAGCGAGTCGCGTCCATCTGGTCTCTCTCACACCGCTGACGGGCGACCATGTACTGAGGGAGAAGGTGGGTGAGGCGGTCAATGTCGCCGTCCTGACAGAGCACGAGACGACGGAGATCATGGGAAACGGGACGGTCTCCGCCATCCGCGTGAAGGACCTGAAGGGGGGCGAGAAAAAGGTGCTACCCGTGGCCGGCGTCTTCGTGGAGATCGGGCTGATTCCCAATTCGGATTTCGTCCGGGACATGCTGACGCTGAACGAGCTGGGGGAGATCATGATCAACTGCTCCTGCGAAACGGGCGTGCCCGGCCTTTACGCCGCCGGCGACGTTACATCCGTGCCTGCCAAGCAGATCGTAGTTGCGGCGGGGGAGGGCGCCAAGGCTGCCCTGCAGGCCCATCAGTTCCTTCAGAAGTGCGCCTGACGGAGCCTTATTTGAGCACCTGTTGAAGGGGGTCCCAAAAAAGCCCGAAAAGAGGCCGGAAGGGGAGGGCAAAAAACCGTCTTCCTCAAGTACGCCAGAATATTGGGGATTTTTTTGGCAGCTCCGGAAGATCGTCGTCCCTAGCGGAGACATTTGGTTTCCTGAATATAGCTTGAAACAATTGGGCTTTCCCCGTTGCTTAGTGAAAAGGCAGAACGCTGAAAAGCTTGTTATAATCAGAAGTTAGAGCCGCGCTCCCACAGGTTTTCTACATGTTTTACACATTTGCTGTGGAAAAGGATGGAAGGGGGGCGAATTCACTCAACATTCAGGGCCGAGGCGAATCTCGGCGGAAGTCGCCCCGTCCAGGGTCACGATTATGGTTATTTTCACTATCGGCCACTCGACCCACCCCCTACCGGAATTCATCGGGCTATTGAAGCTCCATGGCGTCTCGCTCGTAGTCGACGTGAGGACGGTCCCCCGTTCCCGCCATAACCCGCAGTATAACAGGGAGACGCTGCCCGGGTCTCTCGCCTTGGAAAACATCGCTTACGAGCACATGGCCGGGCTGGGGGGTCTCCGGAAGGCCGATTCTCCTTCGCCGAACACCGCCTGGCGCAACGCCTCCTTTCGGGGCTTTGCAGACTATATGCAGACCGAGGCATTCAGAGACAGCATCGACAGGCTGGCCGCATCTGCCGAGCTGTCCCGTCCTGCGCTAATGTGCGCCGAGGCCCTTCCGTGGCGCTGCCACCGGTGGCTCATTGCCGATGCCCTGAAGGCAAGGGGGATCGAGGTAGACCACATCATGGCCGGGGGCAACCTCAAGGGCCACGTTATGACCGGGTTTGCCAAGATAGTGGACCGGGGGAGGGTCATCTATCCAGCCGAGCCGGGCGCTTTTTGCGCCTGACTTTATCGTCTTCGGGCCGCCCTATCCCCGCGCCAAAAATCGCCCCGGCCCTCCCGGTCCGTCGGCCCGGAGCCGCGACCCATAGCCCGGCCGGGCTGACTAATCTGTGCCGATCATGTATAATAGTGCATATCTCATCGGGGTTTTTATGCTTCTGTTGCCGAAAAGTGTCTCCCATCCAGCCCGTTATCTCGGTATAGAACCGAACAGGTTTATGAAAGACCCGGACAAGGTGAAAGTGCGGTTTGCCCTCTGCTACCCAGATGTGTACGAAATAGGCATGTCGTATCCGGGGTTTTTCTTCCTCTACGAGATGCTCAACGGCTTCGAAGGGGTCTGGTGCGAGCGATGCTTTGCCCCTTGGAGCGACATGGAGCAGTACCTGAAGGCCTCGGGCGCACCCCTAGCGACCCTCGAGTCGCGGACCCCCCTTGCGAACATGGACGTCGTGGGCTTTTCGCTCACCTACGAGTTGAACGTGACGAACGTGCTCAATATGCTCTCGCTGGGGGGGATAGCGATAAGAGCCGACGAGAGGGAGGGCGGCCCGCTCGTCATCGGCGGCGGTCCGCTCATGCTCAACCCCACCCCCTTCGAGCGGTTCTTTGACCTTATCGTCGTGGGAGAAGCCGAAGGCGTATTGCCGGAGATCGTCCGCGTCGTTTCGGGGCTCAAGGGGCTGGCGAGACAAGACGTCGTTGCCGAGCTTGCCCGCCTTGACGGCACCTATTCACCCTTTTCGAGGAAGTCCGTCAAAAGGCTCTACGTAGATGACCTGAACAGCTCCTTCCATCCTGTCAGACCGCCCATCCCGATAGTGGGGAGCGTGCACAACCGCCTCAATATCGAGATATCGAGGGGCTGCGGTAACGGTTGCCGGTTCTGCATGGCCGGCTATGGCTACAGGCCTTACAGGGAGAGGACGCCGGCCAGGATAGGGGAGATAATGGATCAGGCTCTGGCAGAAACAGGCTTCGAGGAGGTGACCCTGCTGTCCCTGAGTTCCGGCGACTACAGCAGCCTGCCTTCCCTCATAGAGTACATAAGGCGCAATCACGGCCATGTCTCCGTTTCGCTTCCATCCCTCAAGATAGGGAGCATCACGGAAGAGGAGATAGACCTTTTGGCAAAAGGTGCCAGGGGCGGCTTCACCTTTGCCCTGGAGACCACTACGGCAGAGCTCCGGGACAGGTTGAACAAGGACATAAACGTCGAGCTCCTCACAAGCCGCCTCCCCCTTCTGCGCAAGCGGGGATGGAGGAAGATCAAACTCTATCTCATGATCGGCTTTCCATGGGAGCGCGACGAGGACCTGCTCTCCGTCAGGGACCTGATCAGGCCCTTTGTTAAGAACGGGATCGAGGTCAACCTTTCCGTCTCGCCCTTTACTCCGAAGCCCCATACCCCCTTCCAGTGGCTTCCGGTGGACGAGGAGGCGCGATTGCGCGAGAAGGCCCGGATAGTGAAGAGGGCCGCCTCGGGCAGAGGCATAAAGATAAAGGTCAGGGACATATCGACAAGCCTCGTGGAAGCGCTCGTCGCGCGCGGCGACGAGCGCCTGGCCCCCCTGTTTGAGGAGCTGCATGAAAAGGGCGTAAGGCTCGAGGCCTGGACCGAGTCGTTCGACCCGTGCGTTTACGAGGAGTGGCTTGCAAAAAAAAACGGCCTTGCCGCGAGTCTTTTGGGACCGAGAGAGACAGGCGCGGAGCTTCCCTGGGACTTTGTCGACACCGGGGTAGAAAAGTCCTTCCTGCTCAAGGAGCTCGAAGCCGCTTTCCGCATGGAGAAGACTCCCGACTGCTACTCGTCGTGCGCCCGGTGCGGTCTGTCGTGCGGCGGCCGGAAGCCGCCCCCGGTGCCCGGCCCGGCCGTATTTTCCGGACCGGATGCCGCTTCGCCTCCCGAACCGGATAAGGCCGGCTTTTACCAGGTCGAGGCGCTGCCGGAACCGCCTTCTTTTACGACCCTTACCATCAGGTATGCAAAAGCAGGCGAGGCCCGTTATATAGGCCACCTCGATACGGTGGACATTCTGTTGCGGGCATTCAGGTCGGCGGGCATCTCTTTGAGGATGCATGGAAAATACCATCCCAAGCCCCGCATCTCCCTCTCTGCTGCCCTGCCCGTCGGCATCGAATCGACCCGCGAGCTGATAGAGATAGAGGCGGAAGGGACAGTTGAAGTGGACAGGGTGCTGGCGCGGCAGATCGATGCCCATCTGCCCCGGGGCATGCGCGTTCTCGGAGCAGAAAGGGGAGAGCTGGCCGGCCGGGCCGACGGCTGCGGCTACCTCCTCGTAGGTAAACAAGGCCTGTCCGGCGACTTCGTGGAGATAAAGAACGGACAAGGGAAGGCGTTCTACCGGTCGGCCGGCGGTCGCATCAAGGAGATGTGGCTTTCCGGCGACTTCACCAGGATCGTGAAGGTAGAGAACAGGAGAATCGATGGCATCCGAGCTGATAATCAACGCAACCTTCAATGAGACGAGGATCGCCTTCCTGGAGAACGGCGTCCTCACCGAATTCTTCGTCGAAAGAAAGAACGGCAGGAGCATCGTAGGCAACATCTACAAGGGCAGGGTCGTCAGGATACTGCCCGGCATGGACGCGGCCTTCGTCGACATAGGCCTCGATAAGTCCGCCTTTCTTTACGTGGGCGATATCGTGGCCGACATGATGATGTACGAAGAGTTCGAGGAAACGGGCACGATCCTCGACGTGAGCGAGCGTATCGAAGGTGTGCTGGAGGAGGGCCAGGAGATAATAGTGCAGGTATCGAGGGAGCCCATCGGCCAGAAGGGCACGAGGGCAACGTCGCGCATCACCCTTCCGGGAAGACTTCTCGTCCTTATGTCTGCCAGCGAGCATACCGGGGTATCGCGCAGGATAGAGGACGACGAAGAGCGCAAGCGGCTTGCCTCGATCCTGAAGAGCATCTGCCCGAAAGGCTTCGGTCTCATCGCCAGGACGGCGTGCGAAGGGAAGAAGGACGACGAGCTCTTGGTGGACCTCGGTTTTTTGAGGCGCATGTGGGAGGGTATCCAGGAGAAGGCGAAAAAGGCGAGGGCACCCGCCCTGCTCCACCAGGACCTGAGGCTCATATTGCGCGTCATCAGGGACTTCCACGCCCACGGCCTCAAGAAGATAGTCGTAGACGACCCCGCCCTCTACAAGAGAATCGAAGAGTTCCTCAAGGAGTATTTCCCCGAGGAGCGGTGCGAGATCGAGTATTTCGACGAGAAGGAGGATATATTCGACTTCTACAGGGTCGAGGTCGAAATCGCCAAGCTTACCCAGAAAAAGATATGGCTCAAGTCCGGGGGCTACATCGTTTTCGACTACACCGAGGCCCTTACGGTCATCGATGTCAATACCGGGAAATACCTCGGCAAAAGGGGTCTCGAAGATACCATCCTCAGAACGAACTTGGAAGCGGTCAAGGAGATCGCCTACCAGATACGCCTGCGGAACGTGGGGGGTATCATCGTCGTCGATTTCATCGACATGGAGCGGAAGGAGTCGAGAGAGACCGTATTTAAGGCTCTCCTCGACGCTCTGAAGAAAGATAGGATAAAGACCTTCGCCTACCCGATCAGCGAGCTGGGGCTGGTCCAGTTGACAAGGAAAAGGACGAGAGAAAACGTGGTAACCATGCTGACCGAGCCCTGCCCTTCGTGCGACGGCGCGGGCTACGTAAAATCGAGGTACACCGTTTGCTACGAGGTTTTGAGGAGCCTTCGGGCCGCGTGCAGAAAAGGTGAGGGGAAAGAGTTCAACGTCTACCTCGCCCCCGAAGTGGCGCGCCTTCTCGTAGAGGAGGAAAAGAGCTCGTTGGAATACCTTGAGAGCAGCTTCGGCGTGAAAATCAATATAATCGCAAGGTCCATGCCTGTCTTGGATAGTTTCGAGATAAAGGCGGCAGTCCCGCAGGCGAGGCCGGCGATCGCTGATGGGCCGCCGGTTGGTCCGGGCAATGTTTGAGCGCACGGTCCTCTCGCCGGCGAAGGTGAACCTTTATCTGAAAGTCGTCGGGAAAAGGCCGGACGGGTACCACGACCTTGTCAGCGTCGTCGATATCATCTCCCTCTGTGACGTGCTGCATCTGAGGCAGGCAGAGGGCGGACGGGTTAGCGTGCGGGACGACCGTGGCTTGCTTGCGGACGGGCCGGCCAACACGGTCTACAGGGCGATCATGCTCCTGAAGGAGCGGTACGGGAATCTTGACGGTCTGGCCGTTGACGTGGAAAAGCGCATTCCCGTCGGCAGCGGCCTCGGGGGAGGCAGCGGGAACGCGGCGACGGTGATGAAGGAACTGGTGAGTGCCTGGGGCATTTCCGTAAGGCCCGAAGAGCTTGCCGAGCTGGGCAAGGGTGTGGGCTCCGACGTGCCCCTCTTTCTGTACGGCAAATCGTGCATTATGAGGGGGGTCGGGGAAAGGATAACCCCTGTTGCGCTGCCCAAGATGTGGTACGTCGTGGTCTATCCCGGTGTCGCCATAAGCACCGCGGCGGTATACAGCGGCTTAAGAATCTATTTGACAAAAAATGAAAATGACGTTACAGTTTCGGGTAATTTCTCACAAATTACGGACGTTGCGGATATGTTGGAGAATGACCTGGAAGAGGTCGCGATCTCGATATGTCCGGAAATAAAGCCGATAAAGGAAAGACTGCTGGAGGCCGGCGCACTCGGCTCGCTCATGAGCGGGAGCGGGTCCGCCGTTTTCGGCATATTTGAAAATGAAGGGGCCGCGCAAAAAGCTTTGGAAAAGTTGGGGGGTCTTGGAAGTGTCTTCATAGCTCACAGCCTTTAGAAGGAGGCAGGCATGGAAATTACCGATGTGAAGATCTACCCGGTCAACGAAAAGAAGGTGAAAGCTTACGCATCAGTTATTTTTGACGAATGTTTCATTATCAGAGACCTGAAGGTGATCGATGGAGACAGCAAGCTTTTTGTGGCCATGCCGAGCAAGAAGATGAAGGACGGATCGTACAGGGACACGGTGCACCCTCTGAACAGCGAGACCCGGCAGAGGATCGAGTCGAGAGTCCTCGAGGCGTACGAGAAAGAGCTGGGCAAGGTAGGTATCTCTAGTTGAGCATGGCCGGGCGCTGGCCGACCGATCGGCTTGACTCTTTTTCGGGGACGGCCGTCGGAAGGCCACAGCGGGGGTTCGAAGCCTCCAGCCCCGGTGTTTCATAAATCGGCTGCACGTTATTTCGGGAGGATGGGTAAAAAGTGGACAAATTGAGGATATTCAGCGGCAACGCCAACAGCGAGCTGGCGGAAAGGATATGCGCGTACCTCGAAGTGGAGAAGGGAAAAGCGAGCGTCAGCAGCTTCAGCGACGGAGAGATCCAGGTTGAGATCGAGGAATCGGTGAGGGGAATGGATGTCTTCCTCATCCAGCCTACGTGCCCGCCTGTCAACGAGAACATAATGGAGCTTCTGGTAATGATCGACGCCATGAAGCGGGCCTCGGTGTCAAGGATAAACGTGGTGATTCCGTACTACGGTTACGCAAGACAGGACAGGAAAGTGGCGCCGCGGGCGCCCATCTCGGCGCGGCTCGTTGCAGACCTCATAGAGGTGGCCGGCGCGACGAGGGTGCTAGCCATGGACCTGCACGTAGGACAGATCCAAGGCTTTTTCAACATACCTGTCGACCATCTCTACGCCATGCCCGTGCAGCTCGATTATCTCTCGAACATCGACGACCGTATCGTCGTTGTTTCTCCCGACGCGGGAGGGGTCGAGAGGGCGAGGGCGTTTGCGAAAAGGATGAAGGAAAATACGACCATCGCCATCATCGACAAGCGGAGAGAAAAGGCCGATGTCTCCAAGTTGATGAACATTGTAGGAGAGGTCAAGGGGAAGGTCGCCATCCTGCTCGACGACATGATCGATACGGGGGGCACTATAGTCCAGTCCTCCGAAGCCCTCATAAGGGACGGGGCAAGCCGGGTCTATGCCTGCTGCACCCATGCGGTGCTTTCAGGGCAGGCGGTCGATAAGCTTAATAAATCGCCGATACACGAGCTGGTCATCACGAATACCATCCCTCTGAGAGAGAAGGCAAAGCAGCTGGAGAGGGCAAGGGTGCTCGATGTCTCACCCATACTGGCGGAGGCAATAAGACGCATACACAACGAAGCGTCGGTCAGCTCGCTGTTCGTATAGCTTTTGCGGAACAAGGAGGTCTGCATCATGGAAGAATTGCTCATAAAGGCGGAGGTAAGAGGGGGCAGAGGAAAGGGAGAGGCCCGCAAGCTCAGGAGAGCGGGCGTAATCCCCGCTATCCTCTACGGAAGAGACGTTGATTCCCTCGCCCTTTCCATCTCGTCGAAGGACTGGAGGCACCTTGAGACCAGTGCGAGGAGCAACGCGGTCATCAGGATGGTCGTGTCGGGCGGACTCGGCAAAGATGAAAGGCCGGTGATGATAAAGCAAGTGCAAAGGCGCCCGGTGGACCGCTCGGTGCTCCACGTGGATTTTCTCCAGGTGTCCATGGAAAGGGTTGTCCAGGTCGAGGTCCCTATCCATCTCACGGGCGACCCTGTCGGTCTCGTGAAGGGCGGCGTGATCGAGCAGCACCTTCGGACGGTCATGGTCGAGAGCCTGCCCGGCCAGATACCGGAGAAGATAGATTTAGACATATCGAACCTCGATATCGGCGACTCCATCCACATCCATGAGATCGCGCTGCCGGGCGTCAAGCTCCTCGACCCGCCGGATGTAGCCGTTGTCGGCCTCACGCCGCCGGAGATTGAAGAAAAGGTTGAGGCTCCTCCGCCGGCTGCCGAAGAAGCAGCGCCTAAGGAGGAATGACATTTTTTGTTCCTCGTCTGCGGTCTGGGCAATAAGGGTGCTGCCTACAGGCACACCAGGCACAATGTAGGCTATCTGGTCCTCGACAGGTTTTCGCGGCTGCGCGGCATACCTATCTCCAGGAAGCTGGCCGGGTGCGCCGTCGGCGAGGGGGACGACCTCATCCTCGCCAAGCCGGACACTTTCATGAACCTCTCGGGCGGTCCCGTCTCCGCCCTGATGCGGAAAAAGCGGATAGCACCGGACAACCTTCTCCTGGTCCATGACGACCTGGACATGGAATTCGCCAAGGTGCGCATCAGGTGGGACGGTGGCGACGGCGGCCACAAGGGCGTGCGCTCCCTTGTGGAGGCCCTACGGACGCCCCTCTTCTACCGCATAAAGATAGGCATAGGCAGAGATCCGGCGATGATGCCGGAGGACTGGGTGCTCTCCCGTTTCAAGCCGGACGAGGCGGCCGCCCTCTCGGACGTTCTAGACAGAGCGTCGGAAGCCATTGACGTCTTCCTTAACGAGGGCATCGAAAGGGCGATGAATATCTTCAACAGGCAGTGACGCAAGGAGCAAGAAATGGGCTTTTCCTGCGGCATAATCGGCCTTCCTAATTCCGGGAAATCGACCATATTCAACGCCCTCACCGCCCTTGCCGTCGCGGCCCAGCCCTACCCCTTCTGCACCATAGAGCCGAATGTGGGCGTGGTGCCCGTGCCCGACGAGCGCCTATCGAACCTGGCCCGGCTGACGGGGCCGGAAAAGGTTACGCCGACGACCATAGAGTTTATCGATATCGCCGGCCTGGTCAAGGATGCCCACAAAGGCGAGGGACTCGGAAACAGGTTTCTGGGACAGATAAGGGAGGTCGATGCCGTAGCCCACATAGTGCGGTGCTTCGAGGGCAGGAACGTGCCCCACCTGTATGAGACGGTAGATCCGAGGAGGGACGCGGAGATCGTCGAGACGGAGATCGTCATCGCGGACCTCGCCGTCGTGGAAGAGAGGATCGACAGGATAGAGCGCCTGGCCAGGGTGTCGAAGGAGAAACACGGGCACGAGCGAGAGGTCCTCGAAAAAGCCAAGGCTTTCCTCTCGGCTGGCCGCTTCATAGACGGGTCAGCAATGTCGCCCGAAGAGGGCGAAACCTTGCGGAGCTTCAATCTCATATGCTCTAAGCCCGTCTTCTATGTCGCCAACATCGACGAGAAAGACCTGGGACGAAAAGGGCAGACGTCCACCCTCGAAGAGCATGCCCGAGCCAGCGGGTGCAAGGTTGTCCCCATTTGCGGAAAGCTCGAGGAGGAGCTCGCCTCCCTTCCTGCGGAAGAGCGGCGGGACTTCATGGAGATGTACGGCATGACGGAGGTGGGCATAGAGAGGGTTATCCGGGTCGGCTACGAGATTCTCGACCTGATCACGTTCTACACGGTGGTCGGCAAGGAGCTACGGGCCTGGACGGTCAAGAAGAATACGCCCGCTGCCAGGGCGGCGGGCAAGATCCACTCCGATATGGAGAGGGGCTTCATCAAAGCGGAGGTCATCTCCTACGATGACTTCGCCAGGGTGGGGTCGGAGCACGGGGCGAGGGAGAGGGGGCTTGTGCGCGTGGAGGGGCGCGATTACCTCGTCAGGGATGGGGATATCCTGCATATAAGGTTCAACGTGTAGGCATCACCACTCTGATGGTAATGTAAAATAAAGTGAAGCAAGCTGAATAAAGTCATGCAAACCGATTCAAATAAAGTGATGCAAAAATCCTCTCGGGATTGGGTGAGGGAACTTCTTTCCAACAGACCTTCAGTCTTTCCGTCCATCCCGGCAAGGCCCTCCGGCGAATTCCCTTCGCCCCAACGCTCTTACACCTGCCGCTCTCTCTGCCAGTTTCTTTTCTTTTGAGTCTTTCCGTCCATCCCCGGCAAGGCCCTTCCGGAGTATTCCATTTGCGCCATTAATCTACACTCTCCTAGGGAGGGATCTTACAAGAGGATTCCATATAGGCTTGGTGCTCCACTAGAGCGACCCGCATCGGAAGGGTAGAACTAAACGCGCCCGTTATCCGCAAGCCGCTTCCGCTTTCGCTCCCGGCGGCTCCTGACCTCTATCGATCCTAGCTTTACCTCACTTAATGGAGAGGAATCGAAACGGGCGCGTTCTTACGTTCTACCCTTCAGCTTGTTTCAGCGGGGTGCCCGTGTCATACCACCTGGCGACGGGAACGAGACCATCCTCACGGGCCGCAACGCGCTTATGGAATACTTCCGGAAGACCCTTCCCTCTAGCCCTTTCTTTACCCCGGACGGGAGGACCTTTTCTTACGCGAACATTCGCGGGAGGCCTTGGGTACCCGATTGGGGTGGAAGGAGCGGTGCACTTCCATAGAAGTGCACAGATTCGCATGTCTGAGCGGAAGGCTAGCCTTCTGACGAGAGATACGTTATTCCAGTACAGAAGCTCCATGTACCACTAGACAAACGAGATACCCACATAGGTCGCGAGTTAAGAATCTGAGCGGGGGGAGACCCGGGGCGCCCACGCCGGTGGCGTGGGTCGTCGGGTAAGGCCGGTTGCCACCCGCCTGTGGACGGCGGGTACCCGGCTACCATAGGGGGCGGAAGAATAAGGTGCGAGCGGCCGGGGGGGGTTTGGCGGGGGTCCTTAACAGAAGTCAAGAGAAAAGGGCCCGGCCCCGGCGAGCGCATTTGAAAACTAGCTAACTAGCAGAAAATTCTAGACAGTTGGTGATACATATGCTATCTACCTGAAACTACTAACGTTATCAGGTGGAGGCATGTATGGATAAAGGGAATTCGGACTACCTTGCCAGGATACTTAGGGGTTAGGGGGTCCAAATGCGCTTGCCCTGCCTCCGAAGACTATTTCCCTTGACAGGCGGCGCCGGTAGCGGCTATACTATAGGCTCGTTGCTGGCCAACGGACATTATTCTGCGGGGATTTTATGGCAAGAGTTTGCGAGATATGCGGGAAAGGCAAGCAGATAGGTTACAATGTGAGTCATGCGCACAACCGGACGAAAAGGGAGTGGCTCCCTAACCTGCAGAGCATAAGAATAGTGAAGGACGGCGGTACGAAAAGGGTATCGGTCTGCACGAAGTGCATCAAGAAGGGGCGCATTCAAAAACCCCTTTAGGCCGATCTCGTAGCGCCTCTCCTCTCGCAAGGGCTTCTAAGTGCCCCTCAGTCTCTCGACCGATTTGACCCCCTTTAGCCTCAATATGGATTTCGTGATTTTCTGCAACTGAGAAGCGTTCTGGATCTCTATTTCGAAGATGCTCGTTGCCGATCTATCGGGGGAAGTCGTAACCTGGGCGCTCACGATGTTCGCCTTGCTCGAGGAGATGTTGGAGCTGATATCGGAGAGGAGCCCCTTCTTGTCGTCAGCGAATACCCTGAGCTTAGCCGAGTAAATGTAGTCCTTTTCCATTTCCCATGATACTGCGACCTTCCTCTGCTCGTCATAGGTGTGCACGTTCGGGCAGTCTTCCAGGTGGACCGTAAGGCCTCTCCCCCTCGTAATGAAACCCATGATCCTGTCACCGGGTATGGGGTTGCAGCATTTTGCAAACTTGACCACAAGACCGTCGATGCCCTTTATCTTTATGGCATCGTCCTTGCTCTTCGTGATCGAGCTGATCATCTTCCGCAGCTTGCCCACCTTCGGGGTCTCGGGGATCAGCTTGCCCAGGACCTGAAGGGGCGTGTAAAGGCCGTAGCCCACTGAGGCAAAGAGGTCTTCCACGGTATCGAAGGAGAAGTCTTTCGCAAGCCCTTCTGTCTCTCCGGACTTGGTCAATGTCGGCAGGCTTAGGTCGTGTTTTGACAGCTCCTTCTCGAGGAGTGAGCGGCCGAGTTCTATGCTCTGCTCTCTTTGCTCCGCTTTCACCCATTGGCGTATCTTCGTCTTGGCCTTCGACGTGACCACGAACTTGAGCCAATCCTTGCTCGGCTTATGGGCCGGGTTCGTCAGGATCTCTATGGTATCGCCGCTCTTCAGCATCGTCTTGAGCGGTACGAGTCTGCCGTTTACCTTCGCCCCGAGGCACCTGTGGCCCAGGTCCGAATGGATCGAATAGGCGAAGTCTACGGGGGTCGAACCCTTCGGGAGCTCTTTTACATCCCCCCGCGGCGTGAAGACATAGATCTCGTCCGGGAAGAGGTCGATCTTGAAGCTCTCCAGGAATTCCCTGTCATCCTTGAGCTCCTCGTGCCGCTCGATGATCTGGCGCAGCCAGGCAAACATCCTGTCCTCTTTCGGGTCGAAGACCTTCCCCTCCTTGTACTTCCAATGGGCGGCGATCCCCTCCTCTGCCAGCTTGTGCATCCCATACGTCCTGATCTGTATCTCAATCTTTTCGCCGTAAGGTCCGATGACGGCCGTGTGAAGGGACTGGTACATATTTGCTTTGGGCAGCGCGATATAGTCCTTGAACTTGCCGGGGATGGGCTTGAACAGGTCATGGATGTAACCCAGAGCCTCGTAGCATTCCTTCACGGTGCCCACGGTCACCCTGAATGCGGTGATGTCGTAGAGCTGGTCGATGTTGAGTCCGTCCTGAACCATCTTCCTGTAGATGCTGTAAAGTCTTTTGGCCCGGCCCGATACCTGACAGGACAGTGAGACCTGCTCGAACCGCTTCTTGAGAAGGTCTCCTACCTCCTCGATGTAGGCGTCTCGCTGCCTTTTATTGGATGCGATGTTCTCGCTTATGAGGCGATACTCCACCGGTTTGAGGTATTTAAACGAAAGGTCTTCGAGCTCCCCTTTCAGCCATTCGATACCAAGGCGGTGCGCCAAAGGGGCGTAGATTTCGAGCGTCTCCCTGGATATCTCCGCCTGCTTTTCCGCGGAGAGGAACTTGAGCGTCTGCATGTTGTGGTAACGATCGGCCAGCTTTATCAGTATGACCCTTACATCCTTGCTCATCGCCAGGATCATCTTTCGCAGGCTCTCGGCGCGGATGTCCTCTGAGGCAGACATCTTTATCCGGCTGATCTTGGTCACCCCGTCGACCAGTTCGGCCACTTCCTCTCCGAAGTATTGCTCCAATTCTTCTTTTGTCAGGTAGGAGTCCTCCAAGGTGTCATGGAGGAGCCCCGAGGCAATGCTATGGACATCGAGGTTCATCTTGGTCAGTATGTGAGCCACCTCGAGGGGATGGATAAGGTAGGGCTCGCCGGATAGCCTGACTGTTCCCTTGTGAGCCTTGGCCGAAAGTACATACGCGCGCTCCAGCATGTCCACGTCTGTCTGGGGGTTGTATTTCAAGGTCTGTTCTACGATGTCGTTGAACCTTATCATCGGGGGGCCATCAGACATAGTATACTATAAAAGACAGCTCCGAAGTAGGGACGAGAAGCGGCGTAGGATGAGGGAGATTAGTGAGTTGCAAAGCTTATGCAGTTGTGTAATACTCGTACTCTGAGAGGAGGCCCCATGACACTAATGGACGATTTCAGGAGAAAGACCGAGGACGGCCTCAAGACGCTCAAGGAGACCGCCGAGGGGATCGCCTTCAATGTTGAAAAGCAGGCAAAAATAGCCCGGAAAAGAATGGACATCATGAGGATTCAGAGGAAGGTGCAGAAGTTGTACGCCGAAGTGGGCGAGTATGTCTACGGCGAATACGCTACCGAAAGGCAGGTCGTGATGGACTCGCCCTTCCTTAGTGAAAGAATGACGGCTATCTCCATACTGAAGGCGGAAGCAAAGGATATAGAGGACGAGATAGAAGAAGTGCGCGGAATGCAGCCGGCCAAACAGGCCGACACGTTCGGCGGCGAAGAAAAAAAGACGTGACCCATGGGCTGTACGTCTGTAAATACGGGCCCTAGAAGACGAAAGGAGGTTTTCATCAATGGTCAGCCAGTTCAAAAACAGCCAACTCTCCGTCCAGTTGAGGCCCCGGTGCCCGAAATGCAAGAAGGAGTTCATGCTTGACCTCAAGAAGTTCCTGCCGAACGGTGCCCACAGTTGCTTTGCGTGCGGTACCGTCACGCGTTACGATGCCGCCCTTTCCGAGAAGGTGCAGGGACTCATTCACGAGCTCGAGGTTGCGGTGAAAGACGTCGTGGACAGCTTGTCCACGGGCTCATCAAGACCGGGAAGGTAGGTCGTCAGAGGTACTTTTCAGCGAGTATTTCGGCTATCTGGACGGCGTTGAGGGCCGCGCCTTTCCTGATATTGTCGGCAACTATCCACATGTTCAGGCCCCATTGGACCGACTCGTCCTTCCTTATCCTGCCGACAAAAGTCTCGTCCTTCCCTGCGGCGTAGATAGCGAGGGGGTAGACGTTTTTCCGGGGTTCGTCAGCCACCACGACGCCCGGCGCTTTCGAGAGGATTTTCCTGGCGTCCTCGGCCGTCAGCTCCCTTTCGAACTCCACGTTGACCGACTCCGAGTGGCCGTAAAAAACGGGCACTCTAACCGTAGTTGCGGTCACCTTGATGTTCGGGTCCTCCATGATCTTTCTCGTCTCGTTCGCCATCTTCATCTCTTCCTTCGTGTACCCGTTCTCCAAAAAGACGTCGATATGGGGGAGACAGTTGAAAGCGATCTGGTGGGGGTAGACGCTGTGCCTGACCTCCTTGTTGGTGTAAATGCTCGTAATCTGCGACTCCAGCTCGGCTATCGCCCTTTTGCCTGTGCCCGAGACTGCCTGGTAAGTCGAAACGACGACCCTCTTAATGCGCGCCGCATCGTGGAGCGGCTTCAGGACAACCACCATCTGGATGGTCGAGCAGTTAGGGTTCGCGATGATGCCCCTTTTCCCGTAGTCGCGCAGTGCATGGGCATTCACCTCCGGGACTACCAGGGGGATGTCCGCATCCATCCTGAAGGCGTTGGTGTTGTCGATCACGACACAGCCCGCAGCCGCGGCCAGGGGCGCGAATTTCTGGCTGACCGCGCCTCCCGCCGAGAATAGGCCGATCTCCACGCCCTTGAAAGAGTCCTCTTTCAGCACCTCTACCTTTACGTCATGGCCCTTGTATGTCAGGACCGTGCCTGCGCTCCTTTCGGACGCGAGGAGCTTCAGGTTTCTCACCGGGAAGCTCCGCTGCGCGAGCGTCTCGATCATCTCGTTTCCTACTGCCCCGGTGGCGCCGACGACGGCTACGTTGAATGCTTTCATTGCCTTCCCCTCAGCTGTTTCTTAAGATGGTTTATCAGCCCTCCTTCGCCTATCAGCTCCAGCATGAAAGTGGGAATCGGCTTCGCGCGCACCTCTACGCTACCTGTCCTGATAAGGCCTGCGGCCAGGTCGACGCTCACGGTCTCTCCCTCTTCGATAGTGTCGTATAGGTCGGCCTCTAAAAGGGCAAGGGCCTTGTTGAAAGAGTTACGGTAAAATATGCGGGCGAAGCTCTTCGCTATCACGACGGGAATTCCCAGGGCAAGGATGGCGACGGGGGCGTGCTCTCTGGATGAGCCGCAGCCGAAATTCGAGCCTGCCACGATAATATCTCCCTTTCGGACCTTACCTGCGAAACCGGGGACAAGGGGCTCCATGCAGTGCTGCCCGAGCACGTCGGGATCCGTGTAAGCGAGGTAGCGCGCAGGGATTATAATATCCGTGTCGATGTTGTCTCCGAATTTCCAGACTCTTCCGCTCAGCATCACGCAACCTCCCTAGGGTGGGCCACCTCTCCTCTGATGGCGCTTGCCGCAGCCACAGCCGGCCCCGCCAGATAGACCTCGCTTTCCGGGTGACCCATACGGCCCACGAAATTCCTGTTCGTCGTCGATACGGCACGTTCACCCCTCGCAAGGACGCCCATATGGCCACCCAGGCAAGGACCGCACGTCGGCGGGGAAATGATGCAGCCTGCGTCGAGGTATACCTCGAAATAGCCCCTTGTCAGTGCCGTATGATAAATGGCCGGAGTGGCGGGTATGATAATGCACCGCACGTGCTTTGCCACCTTCTTTCCCCGGAGGATGCGTGCGGCCGTCTCCAGGTCTTCCAGCCTTCCGTTCGTGCACGAGCCGATAACTACCTGATCGATGGCGATACCTTTCGCATCCTCTACGTTCTTCACGTTGGAGGGAAGAAAAGGAAAAGCTATCTGAGGCCCGATCTTGCTTACGTCGATCTCGACGACATCCCTGTAACGGGCGTCCGGATCGGCCTCGAAGACAGATGCCTGCCTCCGGGCCCGCCCGGCAAAGTATTCGAGCGCTTTCCTGTCTGCCCTGAATATGCCGTTTTTCGCGCCCGCTTCGATTACCATGTTTGCAACGGTGAACCTCGAATCCATGGAGAGAGACTCGACGGCCTCCCCGTCGAATTCCATTGCCTCATAGCGGGCGCCCTCGACGCCTATCATGCCTATCACATAGAGGATCAGGTCTTTTCCCGCCACCCAGGGCTGCCAAGTGCCGGTGCAGACGAACCTGACGCTCTGCGGTACCTTGAACCAGAGAGAGCCCATTACCATCGCATAGGTGAGGTCCGTGCTCCCCACGCCCGTCGAGAAGGCGCCCAGAGCGCCATAAGTGCAGGTATGGCTGTCGGCGCCTACTACCACGTCACCCGGCGCAACGAGGCCCTGTTCGGGCAGCAGCGCGTGCTCGATGCCGCAAGCACCGCCTTCATAGAAATTCGTGATGCCCTGTTTTCTTGCAAATTCGCGGATCGTCTTGCAGTTCTCTGCGGACTGGATATCCTTGTTGGGCGTAAAATGGTCGAGCACGAGGACGACCCGGTCCGGATCGAAGACGGATTCCGCACCGGCCTTCTCGAATTCCTCCAGCGACAGGGGCGCAGTAATATCGTTGGCTAGGGCCAGGTCGACCCTTGCCTCTATGATCTCCCCCGCCTCCACAAACTCCTTCCCGGCGTGGCCGGCGAGTATTTTCTCCGTCATCGTCATGCCCATATCAGAACCCCTTTGCCTTTCTCTTCTTTACGTATTCAAGTTTATTCAGCGCGTTCACGTATGCCTTCCCCGAAGCGACGATAACGTCGGTATCGACCCCTTTTCCGATGACCGTAGACCCCTTTTCCTCGAGCTTGACAAAGACCTCGCCCTGCGCGTCGGTTCCGCCGGTGATGGCATTGACGTAAAACTTCAGGAGCTTGCTGTTTGTCTTGATGATCTTCTTTATGGCCTTCAGCGTGGCATCGACCGGCCCGTCGCCGAAACCGGCCTCCTGGTGCGCCTGGCCGTCGATCTCGATCCTGACGGTAGCCGTCGGAATTGCCATATTGCCGCAGACGACGCTGAGATAGGCCAATCTGTATTTCTCGGGGACGCGGACTATCTCATCCATGATGATCATCTCGATGTCCTCGTCGTAGACGTCTTTCTTCATGTCTGCTAGTACCTTGAACCTCTTGAAGGCTAAATTCAGCTCCTTTTCATCGAGGGAATAGCCCAGGTCTCCTATCCTGTCCCGGAAGGCGTGCCTGCCGGAATGCTTGCCGAGGATGAGGGAGCTCTTCGGAATGCCCACGGACTGGGGCGTCATGATCTCGTAGGTGAGCTTTGCTTTGAGCAACCCGTCCTGGTGAATTCCCGATTCGTGGGCAAAGGCATTTGCACCGACTACGGCCTTGTTAGGCTGCACGGGAGCGCCGGTGACCGACGTGATAAGCCTGCTCGTCGGATAGATCTTCTCGCTTACTATGCCGGTGTCAAAGGAGAAGAGGTCCTTGCGGGTCCTCAGGATCATAACGACCTCTTCGAGGGCCGCGTTGCCCGACCGCTCGCCTATTCCGTTGATGGTGCACTCCACCTGCCTCGCGCCCGCCTTGACGCCTGCGATGGAGTTAGCGACGGCAAGGCCCAGGTCGTTGTGGCAGTGGGTGCTCACGACGGCCTGCGAGATATTGGGGACGTGCTCCATGACATACCGGACCAGGGCGCCGAATTCGTCGGGGACCGCGTAGCCGACAGTGTCCGGGATGTTTATCGTATTTGCCCCGGCTTCGATGGCGATGGCGAAGACTTTGCAGAGATAGTCCCAGTCGCTCCTCGTGGCGTCCATGGCGGAGAACTCCACGTTGTCCGTGTATTTCTTCGCTCTTTTGACCGAATCCTCGGTTAGTTTGAGCACTTCGTCCCGGCTTTTCTTGATCTGGTACTTCAGATGGATATCGGATGTAGAGATGAAGGTATGGATCCGGGGGTTCACCGCGCCCCTCACCGCCTCCCAGGTTCGGTCGATGTCTTCGAAATTAGCCCTGGCAAGACCGGCAACCTGGCTGCCTTTCACTACCTCGGCAATCTGCTTGACCGATTCGAAGTCCCCCTCCGAGGCGATAGGGAAGCCGGCCTCGATGATATCGACGCCCAGGGCTTCAAGCTGCTTGGCGACCCTGATCTTTTCCTGCGCGTTCATCGTGTTGCCCGGCGACTGCTCTCCGTCCCTCAGAGTAGTATCGAAAATAAATACGCGCTGTGTCATTTTATTTCCTCGCCTTCTCGCACACCCGCTCTATGAGCTCATTCGGGTTGTCGAAATCCGCCTCGATGCTGAGATAGAAGATATTATCTCCCCTTTCCATGCCCTCGATCCTGACTGCGTCCTTCTCGGTTGTTATAGCCATCTCCACATCGTCAAAGGATTCGATTCGCACAACGTCCCTTCTCCGGTAGCGGTAGTGGTCCGGGAACTCCAGAGTCCTGACCACGTCCGCGCCGATGTCCCGAAGAAGCCCGAAGAAGGATTGATTATCGCCCACTCCGGCAAAGGCTAGTACCCTTTTCCCCCGCACCAGCCGGTAATCGACCATTGCAAGGTCCCGCAACCTGCATAGGTGCAAGGGCCGGTACCGGACGCGAAACGTGGGCATACCGGCCGTCAGGGTCTTTGTGCGGCTGTCCAGCTCGCCCTTGTTGACCAATATTATATCGGCTTTCTTCACCATTTCAAGGGGTTCCCGTAAAGCGCCGAGAGGAAAGAGACGGAGGGCCGAAGAGAGCGCCCGACCATTCAGTATTATGATCTGCCCGTCCTTCCGCACGTTGCGCACTTGGGCGCCGTCATCGAAAATGGCCACATCTATGCCGAAATCACGGACGCCCTTTAGTATGCTTTTGCTTCTCTTCTTTCCCACAAGCACCGGCAGACCGGTCCGTCTGGCCAGCATGATCGCCTCGTCTCCTGCGCTTTCAGCCGTGTCCTTCTTCACATCGACGGCAAAGGCGCCCTTCCTCTTCTTCCCGTACCCGAGCATCACGATCCCGGGGCGAAACCCCTTTTCTTTGAGTTCCCTCGCAAGGCGCTCGACCACGGGGGTCTTACCTGTCCCTCCGAGGGAAATATTGCCCACACTTATTACCGGGATCGGAGCCTGCCCGACCACCGCAAGCCCTGTGGCATAGCAGAGCTCCCTGGCCGCAAGGCAGACCTTGTAAAGGCAGGAGAGGGCAAAGAGGGGCAAAAAGAGAAGGACCCCCGCAAGAGGCGCCTCTCCCTCCCACACCCGTACGACCAGCCTTCGCATAATAAGTGCATCAATTTATCTTATAAACGGCCTGAAGTAAAGGGGCAGCCCTCCCGCGGCGGAGTAGGGCGGTGGCGTCCGGCCGGGTCAGTTCGCGCCTAACGTCACCCCTCCTTGTTACTTTGCCCCGTCCCTTCTATTGTGCCGGGGCCTTGACTTTTGCCGAGGGTCCGGGTTACCCATTAGGGACGACCGAGGCGCTGTCGTCCCATCGATAGACATAAGCGGAGGGTCCCCCGTCTCGTGGGGGGCAACAAAATCCCTTTTCGCCTTTCGACTGCATTGTTATAATGTTACTCGGAGCACGAGGAGCCTGGCGCTCCGGCGGCGGTTGTGGTTCAGCGAGTATCGGGCAGTTATGGCTGAGGGGATCGGTCCGGAAAAGAAGCGAAGACGGGCGCGGCAGTCTTCTGATGTCTGCTCTCTGCCTGAGTGATGGGATGCGGTGAGGTAATGGGAATATTCGGGAAACTGCGTTTTGCACGGTTTCAAGCGGTCATGACGGACACCGTCTGGGTGAGCCGCCCGGTATTATTGGGTATTCTCCTGTTCGTCGTCCTCGTCTTGGTTTTAGCCGTTTTCTGGTTCTTTCATTCGGCTCCACCCCGTACCATTGTTATCACCAGCGGTCCCGAAGGGAGCATATTCAGGTCCAGTGCCGAGAGATACCGCAAGATACTGGCACGCAACGGGGTTACGTTGAAGGTCCTGCCGTCGGAGGGCTCGCAGCAGAATCTCAAAAGGCTGCTTGACCCCTCCTTCCGCGTCGACATAGGTTTCGTCCAGGGCGGTGTTGCCGAGGGGCTCGATATCGATAAAGTGGTCTCTCTAGGGAGCATCTCTTATGAGCCGCTCCTTGTCTTCAACCGAGGCGAGGCGCCTGTGGATTTGCTTTCCCGGCTGAAGGGCAAAAGGCTCGCCATCGGCCCGGCGGGCAGCGGAACGCGGTCCCTTGCCTTGAGGCTGCTTGCTGAAAACGGCATCGAATCGGGCGGCACCACGACCCTGTCCGATCTGGAGGCCGAGGACGCAGCGAAAGCCCTGATGGACGGTCGCGTCGACGCGGTTTTCCTAATGGGAGATTCAGCCTCGGTCCAGACCATACGCAAGCTCCTACTCGCGCCTCGGGTCCACATTATCGATTTCATCCAGGCCGATGCCTATACCCGTCGAATCACCTATTTGAACAAGTTCAACCTTCCGAGAGGGTCCTTCGATATAGGAAAGGATATTCCCGACCACGACGTCTCCCTTATCGGTCCTACGGTAGAGCTCATTGCACGCCCCACTCTGCATCCTGCGCTGTGCGACCTGCTCCTTGAGGCAGCGACGGAGGTCCATGGAAAGGCCGGTTTACTCAAACGGCAGGGCGAGTTTCCTGCCGGACTGGAGCATGAATTCCGTATAAGCGAGGACGCGACCCGATTCTACAAATCGGGCAGGAGCTTCCTCTACAGGCTGCTTCCGTTCCGCTGGGCAAGCCTGGTGAACCGTATCCTGGTAGTCTTTGTACCGACCTTAGTATTATTGATCCCGGTACTGCGGGTCATTCCCAGGCTCTATAATTGGCGAATCAGGTCGCGCATCTACCGGTGGTACAACGTGCTGCTGATGCTCGAAAAGGATGCGATACCGCCTCTGCGGGCCGGGAAGAGGGAAGAACTGCTGCAGCGGTGCAATCAAATTGAGGCGCAAGTCGATAAAATGAAAGTACCGGCGTCCTTCGGTGACCAGTTCTACGTTCTCCGGCAGCACATCCTTTTCGTCCGCAGCCGGCTGACAGGCAGCACGAATTTGCACTGAGCCCGCCAAAGTCTTGTCAGCCCGAACATAACTTTATCGCGGCAGCCTTAAAGAAAAGGCGCCCGGTCTCCGGGCGCTTGGAAAGGCCAATTTGAAGGCAGGCTTTATCCGCCCTGCTGTCTTTTCTTGTAGTCGTCGAGGGCGGCCTGGAGTGCCTCTTCGGCGAGAACCGAACAATGCTGTTTTGCCGGCGGCAACCCTCCAAGCGCCTCGGCGACCGCCTCGTTCGACAGGCGAAGGGCGTCTTCGACCGATTTGCCCTTGATAAGCTCCGTAGTCATGCTGGAAGACGCGATTGCGGCTCCGCATCCGAATGTCTTGAACTTGGCATCGACGATCGTGCCGTCTTCGATTTTAAGATAGAGTCGCATCACATCGCCGCAGGCGGGGTTTCCCACTTCGCCCACGCCGCTCGGATCTTCTATCTCACCCATGTTCCGCGGGTGCATAAAGTGGTCCATGACCTTGTCGCTGTATGGTCCCTGTGCCATTACTTACCTCCTCGTGCTTTTTGGTAAAGAGGGGACATCTCTCTCAGTTTCTCGACTATGCCGGGCAGGGCGGAAAGGGTGAAGTCGACCTCTGCCTCCGTGTTCTCCTTGCCCAGGGTGAATGCGATGGAGCCGTGGCATATCTCCGGCGGCACGCCCACGGCCGTGAGCACGTGGGATGCCTTGAGGCCGGTTTCATCCAGGGCAAGCACGTTGGAGGCGCAAGCGCTCCCGCTCGCCGACGCAATGCCGTTCAGATTGAGCCACAAGAGAAGCGATTCACCCTCGACGTACTCTATCCAGAAACTGACGTGGCCCGGCAGCCTCCTGACGGGATGGCCCGTAAAGTGAAGGTAATCTATCTCCTCTTCTATCCCCTTCCAGAGTCTCCGTCCCAGGGAAGTCAGCCTTTCCACCCTTTCCGCCATCTCTGAGACCGCGATGCGGCTTGCCTCGCCCAGGCCCACAATAGCCGGCACATTCTCAGTGCCTGCCCTGTAGCCCATTTCCTGGTAGCCCCCCTGAAGGATAGGCCGCAAAGGGACGCCCTTCCTGAGATAAAGGGCTGCGGCGCCCTTGGGACCGTAGAACTGATGAGCGGAGACGGTCATTGAATCGACGGTGAGATCGGCTACGTCCACCGGTATCTGCCCGCAGGTGCCCGCCCCGTCCGAATGGAAGAGAATGTCCCTCTCCCTGAGAAAAAGACCGATCTCCCTGGCCGGCTCGATAGTGCCTATTTCCAGGTTGGCGTGCATCACGGAGACGAGAATGGTCCCCGGTGTCGCTTTTTTCTTCAGGTCTTCGAGGTCGACCACGCCGTATGGATCGACCCTTAAGTAGTCGACGTCGAAGCCGAGACCCTTCAAGGAATCTGCCTGGTTCATGACCGAATAGTGCTCGATATCGGAAAATAGGATCCTGTTGCCCTTATGCCTGTTTGCCAGGGCAAGTCCCTTTACTGCCAGATTGTTCGACTCGGTAGCCGATGCGGTAAAGATGATCTCTTCAGGCACCGCGTTGAGAAGACGGGCGACCTTGGCCCTCGCCTCACCCAATGCCCTTTGCGGCTCGGCCCCTTCCTCGACAAGGATTGAAGAGGGGTTTCCGAAGTTTACGGCAAGATAGGGGGCCATAGCCTCGATGACCCTTGGGTCGCACGGTGTAGTTGCTGCGTGATCGAAGTAGATTCTGTTCATTACACAAATATAATACCACATCCGGCGCCTGCGGCAAATTTTTCCGGGGAGAGCCCGGGTAATTTTGCCGTATACAAGCTTCGGTTATGTGAGGACTGTCTTGCTTTCGAAGGTGCGGCCAGGGATTGAACGACCCCCGGTTTTTAGCCCCCGACCGTTTTTCTTGGCGTTTTTTAATCAAATCTTCTAAAATATATTGCTAAAGAACCGAGGAATCAGGTAATATCGAAAACAGTATCAAAAGTTGCAGGTTGCCTGAGAATCTGTGCCTGAGTTAACTTACCTTCTCACGGGTAAGACCGGGTAGTGCGCTTCGGTGTCGCGCTCCGTTTCGCCGCAGGGGACAAACAGGTGCCTATGCGATAGCCCCGGTATAGCTGTAGAGAAACCAAGGAGGGATATTATGGATAAAAGATATTTGCTCGCGCCGGGCCCTACTGCAATTCCGCCCGGAGTGCTCATGAAAATGGCCGAACCCATCATCCATCACCGGAACCCGCTCTTCGAGGCGGTCGTGGAGGAAGTAAGGGAGAACCTGAAGCACGTCTTCGGTACGAAGAACGAGGTGCTCATCTTTGCGTCGTCCGGTACGGGGGCAATGGAAAGCGCCGTCACGAACGCCCTTTCCCCCGGCGACAGGGCCATATGTATAAGGAGCGGGAAGTTCGGAGAGCGCTGGGCAAATATATGCAAGGCTTACGGCGTCGAGGCCATCAATATAGACCTTCCCTGGGGCGATGCTCTCGATCCGGCAATTGTCCAGAAGACCCTCAAGGCGAACCCCGATGCGAAGGCGGTGTACATGCAGGCGACGGAGACGTCGACGGGTGTCAGGTTCCCGGTGAAGGAGGTCGCTGCCATCGTGAAGAGCTACCCGAACACGCTCATGGTGGTCGACGGCATTACGGGCGTGGGAGTCTTCGAGCTGCCCTCGGACGCTTGGAATATCGATGTCCTGGTTGGCGGCTCACAGAAAGCGCTCATGCTCCCTCCCGGCCTCGCCTTTGCTGCTGTCGGCGATAAGGCTTGGGAGTTCAACAAGACGTCGAAGCTGCCCAAGTTCTATTTCAACTGGGCAAAGGAGCGCACAAACCTGGAGAAGAACCAAACGAATTTCACTCCTGCCATTTCGCTGATCATCGGCTTAATGGAATCTCTGCGCATGATAAGGAAGGAGGGTCTGGATAACATCTACCGGAGGATCGACAAGCTGGCGAAGGCTACAAGGGAAGGCGCCATGGCCCTCGGTCTCAAAGTGTTCGCAAAATCCCCCAGCCCCGCCGTCACCGCCATTCTTGCACCCGACGGCATCGACGGGCAGGCTATTTACAAGACCCTGTGGAAGAAGTACGGCGTCACCGGAGCCGGCGGGCAGGACCAGCTGAAAGGCAAGATCTTCAGGATTGCTACGCTGGGATATGCCGATAAGTACGACGTGATCACCGCCATAGCGGCCCTCGAGTTCACGCTGCGGGACCTCGGGTACAAGTTCGAGATGGGGAAGGGCGTGGCAGCCGCGACCGACTCCTTGAAAGACGAATAAAAGGAGATGCCCATGAAGATATTGATTGCAGACGCCATGTCCGACAAGGCGGTCGATATCCTGAGGTCGAGCAACTTAGACGTTGATGTGAAAACGGACCTGAAAAAGGAAGACCTGCAGGCTATTATCGGAAGATACGATGCCCTTGTGGTCAGAAGCGCGACGAAGGTCACGAGGGATATCATCGAGAAGGCGGACAAACTGAAGGTGATAGGAAGGGCGGGCATAGGCGTTGACAACGTGGATGTCGAGGCTGCCACCGAGAAGGGCATCGTTGTAATGAATACCCCCCAGGGCAACGCCCTTGCGGCAGCCGAACATGCCCTCGCCCTCATGTTCGCCCTCGCCAGGAAGATCCCTCTCGCTGACCGCACGATGAAAGAAGGGAAGTGGGAAAAGAAGCTGCTCATGGGCGTGGAGGTGTACGGAAAGACCCTCGGCGTCATCGGCATAGGGAACATAGGGATGATCGTGGCTGAGAAGGCTGTTGCCCTCGGTATGAAGGTCATAGCCTACGACCTGTACGTGTCGAAGGAAGTGGCGGCCGAGAAGGGCATAGAGCTCGTCGACCTCGGCACGCTCCTTTCGAGGAGTGATTTTATCAGCGTTCACGTGCCCATGCTCAAGGATACGAAGGACCTCCTCAACAAGGACAGGCTGGCCAAGACGAAAAAGGGTGTCTTCATCATCAACACGGCCAGGGGAGGCATCGTGAACGAGAAAGACCTGTACCAGGCGATTGAAGAAGGGCAGGTGGCAGGGGCGGCGCTGGACGTTTTCGAACAGGAGCCGCCACCCCGCAATCACCCCCTCGTCGCCTCGGAAAAGGTTATTGCGACGCCGCATCTCGGTGCCTCGACAAAAGAGGCGCAGAGCAAGGTGGCCATCGACATCGCGAACCAGATCACCGACTATGTCCTGAACGGCGTCATAAAGAACAGCGTGAATGCGCCCCCTGTCTCGATGGAAGTCCTGGGGCAGCTTTCCCCGTATCTCGCCCTCTCCGAGAAGCTGGCGCGATTCGTCTCCCTTATCACCGAGCCCCCCATCAAGCAGGTGGAGATTGAGTACAGGGGGGCCATTGCCGACGTGGAGACGAAGATACTGACCCAAGGCATCGTAAAGAGCATACTCTCGCCCCACGTCATGGGCGTGAACTACGTCAACGCCCGCCTGCTTGCGCAATCGCGGGGCATCAAGATCAAGGAGATCAAAGAGAAAGAGCATGACGATTTCACTACATTGCTCGGCATAAAGCTGAAAGGGAAGAAGGGCGATAACGTGGCTTACGGGACTCTCCTCGGTAAGAAGGAGCCGAGGCTCATAAAGGTGAATAATATCCCCGTCGACGCCGACCTTGCCGGGAACGTGCTTTTTGTCCTGAGCTACGATAAGCCGGGCATTATCGGAGGAATGGGTTCCGTTCTGGCGAAAAAGGAGATAAACATTGCCGGCATGCATTTCGGCAGGGAAAGCCGGGGAGGCCTATCCCTGTGCCTTCTCGATTTGGACGGGGAGTTAGATAACGGAGCGCTTAAGGAAATCGCGTCTCTGCCGAATATTATCGACGTAAAAAGGATAGACCTCTCATAGCACGAATAGCCGACCTTCTGATAAAGAACGGTATTCTTGTCGATCCACTGAGAGAGAGAGGTAAAAGGAGGGATCTTTCCATCGAGGGTGGGAAGATCCTCTCTTTTTCGGGGACCGAAGCCCGGGAGGTCATCGACGCCGAAGGCTGCTACGTCTCTTGCGGCTTCATCGAGAGCCATCTGCACGTGGAGGGTCTCCACCTCCTGCCCATCAACTACTTCAGGGCTTTTCTCGCTAGGGGTACGACAACTATAGTAACGGACCTCCACGAGGCGGCAAACGCGGGCGGAATAGATGCGCTTAAATGGTATCTCTCGCTCTTCGACAGACTCCCCCTTGACCTTTTTGTCATGGCCCCCTCCTGCGTGCCTTCATGCCCCTTCGAGGCCGGGGCCGGCTCGATAGGCGTGCGCGAGCTGAGGCGGCTCAGAAAAACGGCGGGGATAATCGGCCTTGGAGAGGTGATGGACGTAAGGGCCGTTATTTCCCGGCGGAAGGCGGTCATGAGGAAAATAGAGCTTTTTGCCGGTAAACCGGTCGACGGCCACGCACCGGGCCTTACCGGCAACGACCTCGACAGTTATATGTCGGCCGGCATCTATTCCGACCACGAGAGCACGACTGCCGCCGAGGGCAGGGAGAAACTGAGGCGGGGCATGCACCTTTTCCTGCGGGAGGGGTCTGCGAGCCGGGACCTGGATAACCTGCTCGACCTCGTGCGGCCCGGCAACCTGCCCGGCCTCTCCCTCTGCACGGACGACATCTCGGCAAGGGACCTCTTTGAATCGGGCCACCTCGACCGGCTGGTAAGCCGGCTCATAGCCTCGAAGGTGCCCCTGTTCAGGGCGGTCAGGCTCGTCACTACGAACCCCGCCGTCTACTTCGGCCTGGTCGACCGGGCCCTTCTTGCCCTCGGAAGAAAGGCGGACCTCGTAGTCTTCGACAGGCCGGAGCGGATGCGGGTACGGGCGACGGTCAAGGACGGAAAGGTGGTCTACAGGGAGGGGGAGGGCATCACAGCAAAGGCGCAAGGCGAGGCTCCTTCATTTTCAAGGCTCAGACTGGCGCCCTTTCCGAGGGACGGCCTGCGAAGAAAAGCGAAAGCAGGGCAAGTCCGTGCAATCGGCGTCAGGGAGGGCACTATCATCACGGACGACCTGGTTGTCGAGGCCCGGACCGAGGGCGGCCATATCACTTGCGATCACGAGAGGGACCTAGTCTTTGCCTATGTTTTCGACCGGTATAGGGCGGAGCGGACTTACGGCTTCGGGCTCGTCCACGGATTCGGCCTTAAGGCGGGAGCTCTAGGCACTACCTATGCCCACGACAGCCATAACCTCGTCATCGTCGGAGACAACGGGGAAGATATTCGCCGGGTCTTCGATCTGCTTCGTGCTTCCGGAGGCGGTATGGCGGCGTCGCACATGGGGTCCGCCCTCGTTCTGCCCATGCCGTACTTCGGAATTATCTCGCACCTCGATGCCCCGTCTCTCCTTGAGAGGGAGCGGGAGCTCGACGGGCTGGTAAAACGAATGGGCGTGCGGATGAAGAACCCCTTCTTCCAGATGTCTTTTATATCGCTGCCCGTCATCCCCCACCTGAGGCTTACGACGAAGGGTCTATTCCACGTCGGGACCGCGTCCTACGTCGGGGAGGGTCGATGATCGCGGCCGTTATCTTTGACTTTGACGGAACCCTGACCGAGCAAACCCTCGACTTCGCCGGGATGAGGAAGGCGATCGAGAAGATAGCGGAGAAATACGCCTCCCCCGACCTTATCCGCCGTCTCGACGGCCTGTACATCCTCGAGATGATCGACGAGCTGGGACGGATGCTCGACAACGGGGGGCCTGCCTTCAGTGACGAGGCTCTGGCCAGACTTCAGGAAATGGAAGTAGAAGGTGCAAGGGGCAAGGAGGTTTATCCTTACACCAGGAGCGTGCTCGGCACCCTGCGGGGTCAGGGCCTGAGGATCGGGGTCATCACCAGGAACTGCACCGAGGGAGTGGCAAAGGTCTTTCCGGACGCAGCAGCTTACGTTGATGCCCTGGCGACAAGGGACGACGTCCGGGAGGTAAAACCGAAGCCGGGCCATCTCAAAGCCATCCTAGCGGCGCTGGGCGTTGAGGCGCGCCAAGCCCTGGTCGTCGGCGACCACCCGACCGACATGCTCGCTGGCAAGGCGCTGGGCCTGCGCACCGTCGGGGTGCTCGCAGGCAAAGCCTCACGGGCGGACCTGGAGAGAGCGGGGGCTGATCACGTAGTGGCGGACATAAGGGCTGTTCCGGATATAGTGTGTTCGGGGGACCGCCCGGCCGCACCGTTTTCTCCTGACTTCTGTTAAAGACCCCCACCAAATCCCCCCCGGCCGCTCGCACCGTTTTCTCCTGACTTCCAATGGTACCGTACGAACTTGTGCAAGAACCCCCCGGCCGCTCGCACCTTATTCTTCCGCTCCCAATGGTAGCCGGGTACCCGCCGTCCACAGGCGGGTGGCAACCGGCCTTACCCGACGACCCACGCCACCGGCGTGGGTGCCCCGGGTCTCCCCCCGCTCAGATTCTTAACTCGCGACCTATGTGGGTATCTCGTTTGTCTAGTGGTACATGGAGCTTCTGTACTAGAATAACGTATCTCTCGTCAGAAGGCTTGCCTTCCGCTTTAGACATGCGAATCTGTGGCCCCCCGGGCCCGCCAACGCACACACTTACCGAATAACAGGCTTTCATACCCGCAGCATACTTTTACTATCTAACCCCAGGCCCGCCCCACTATTGTTTTGTTCTTCTATGGAAGTGCACCGCTCCCTGCGGATGGATGTCTTAAGCTGGGTACCCGTGGCAGGGCCCTTGCCTTGCGTGGTACCAGAGTGACCCACGGGTAGCAACCAAGGCCTCCC
>Ga0208457_1000223_pt1 | contig 67958 bp, 61 predicted proteins | sample June2015DPH_10_1_FD_185513 | JGI IMG/M metagenome (GOLD analysis project Ga0208457, IMG submission 185513) | Peatland microbial communities from SPRUCE experiment site at the Marcell Experimental Forest, Minnesota, USA - June2015DPH_10_150... | ecosystem: Environmental > Terrestrial > Soil >... | reverse complement strand
GGGATGAGTGGTCGCCAATTAGCAGACCGTCTGGGATCTTTTCACCCAGAAATGAAAGTTCTCTATATGTCAGGTTATACAGATAATGCCATCACTCATCACGGTGTCCTGGAGAAGGGGATGAATTACATCCAGAAACCATTTACAGTAGATGGACTGGCGAGAAAAGTGAGGGAAGTGCTGGATAAGTAATTTTAAAAACGACTTTTTGTCTTGAATAATTCTTTATCAAAATCTGGGTCTTAATAAAATTTTTACAAAAATGTGACATTTTGTGCCTTCCTGGAAGTTTGATTCTGATCGCCTAAATTTTAAAATCCCCTTTAATTTCAACTAACTTAATCTACTTTCCTCCTTTGGCATAAGACTTGCTTAATATATTTACAAACATTAAAAAGAATGGGGGATGAGCCTGATGATAAAAGAATTTGCTTTCTCCAATTTATTTATAATTTGGCTAATCATTTTCGGTGGTTTCGCATTTTTAAAAATTGTGAAAAAGCAATTGGAAGATTGGTAAATCACTACAGGAAATTCCACAAATTTGCTCTTTTTCTTACAAAATTGTAGATGGAGGGAAAGATGAGCGGTAAAGAAATTTTAGGTATCCAGGAAACAGAATCGGGGAGAAAGATAGAGGTTAGTTTGGAAAGAGTAGCCAGTTGGGCATTGGTCTTTACCAATACATTCTTCGTTTCCTATTTCTTCGCCAAACTGCTTCAATGGGTTTAAATTTTTTGTTTATTTTAACAATTTTGACAACCCCCTAAACTCTTCAGTCCCAGCCTCCTTCAACAGTTGAAAAGCGATGATCTCGGTGGTCGAGATCATCGCCCCCCTTTTTTCCATCCATTTCAGACCGATCTCCCAATCTAATTTACTTCTTGAACAGATCGCATCAGCTACCGCATGGACCTCATAGCCTTTCTGTATCAGATCGTCGGCGGTTTGCAGAACACACACATGGGTTTCGATCCCGGTAAGGATGATCTGCTTCCTTCCCAATTGATTCAATTTATCGTTGAACGTCTCCACCCCGCAGCAACTGAAAGAGACCTTTTCAATAGGAAGGATGGACCCCAGTTCCATTTTAATTTCAGGGACCGTCTTCCCCAATCCCTTGGGATATTGTTCCGTAATCAGAATGGGGATGGCTATTTTTTTTACGAAAGCAAGAAGAGTCTGGATATTTCGTATTACATTTTTCCCTACCTCTTGATTCATCTTCTTCATCAGAACATCCTGAACATCGACAACGACAAGAACTGCCTCTTCTCTTTCAATTCGTGACAACAGATCCCTCCTTGTTTCTCCTTTAAGTTATTATCATACAAATCCCTCCTCCTATCCTCCCGCCCATAGTGGGGGAGGATAGGAGGAGAGGGAAACTTTGATGTTGAATTTTACATCAATATGTTCTATTTGTAAAACGATGGGGTAACCCGTCTTTTATTTTTTATATTCTCGATTTAAGGATTGAGGAATTTAGGGATTTCAAATTTCTGCCTGCTGGCAGGCAGGCGTAATTCCACAATGCCTGAATTCGCCATTGGACTTAGAAAAGATGAAAACCATTGTTGGATTCGGAGCCCTCAACCTGGATTTGATTTTTGAAGTGGAAGATTTGAAATCGATCTCCTCGAAGGGGTTTCGTCTGGATCCTGGGAAAGAGGGCTTCGGTTCTGATGAAGAGTTCGAATCCCTTTTAGAGCAATTGAAGCGATTCGGAACCTTGAAGTCAAAAAGCGGAGGGGGCTCGGCAGCCAATACGATCGTGGCCTTGGCCCGCATGGGATTTCCGACAAAGTTCATTGGAAAGGTGGGAGAAGATCAAGAAGGAGATTATCTCCTGGAAAATTTGAAACCTGTCCAGATTGATATGATACATCGGGGGCAGAGGAGTGGTGCCTGTTTGGTAGTTTTGGACCGTCACCAGGATCGATTCCTTTTCGTCCGGGGCAATGCCAACAGCACACTCACGGCCGAAGAGATTAATTTTGATGCGCTTAAAGATATTTCTTGGGTACACCTCACTTCCTTTATTGGAGAATCTCCTTTTGAAGCCCAAAAGGTTTTATTGAACCTTCTTGATTCATCAATGAAAGTATCCATGGACCCGGGAGAAATTTATGCAAAGAAGGGATTGAACAAAATTCGTCCTCTCATAAAGCGATGCCACCTCCTCTTTCTCACAGAGAGGGAAGTTGGGTTGTTGACCCATCAGGATCTTCATGCCGGGGCAAAATCATTAATGAAGGCTGGGCCTGCTGTTCTGGTTTGCAAAAGAGGCAGTCAAGGGTCGCATATTTTCACTAAGAAAGGTGACTTTGAAGTGCCGGCTATTCGGGTAGAAGTGGTGGATAATACCGGGGCAGGCGATGTTTACAATGCCGGATTCTTGGCAGGTCTTTTTTTGGAGAGGTCTTTGGAGGAAAGCGCGCTTTTTGCAACCGTCGTAGCGGCTAAGAGCGTGACAGGATATGGCCGGGAGCAATATCCAACAAAAAAGGATCTTGAAGATTTCTTTCAAATCCGTCGGCAGTGAATGCCGACACTACTCCGAACTCCGAGCTCATAACTCGTAACTCCTGACCGAAAGGAAGGGCGATGGTCTTTCAAATAGGATGGTTTTCAACAGGTCGGGATGAAGCAGCAAGAGACTTGATTCAAATTGTGGCAGATCATATTTCAAAGGGAGCCATTCCCGCTGAAATCCGCTATGTTTTTTGCAATCGAGAAAGAGGAGAATCTTTAGAGAGTGACCGATTTATCCAATTGGTAGAGTCAATGAAAATTCCGCTGATCCTTCTTTCTTCAAGAGATTATTTGCCTTCCCTTCGCCAGAAAGATATGGAGGGTTGGAGGACATCGTATCATCAAGAGATTGCGAGAAGAATTAAAGACCTCCCTGTGGACATCATTGTTTTGGCTGGATATATGCTCATCGTCAGCTCAGCTTTCTGTGAAGTTTTTTCCACTATCAATCTCCACCCGGCAGAGCCAAAGGGTCCCAGAGGAACCTGGCAAGAAGTCATTTGGGTATTGATTGAGCAAAGGGCGACTCAAACGGGTGTAATGATGCATCTGGTTACAAAAGATCTCGACGAAGGTCCTCCTGTCACCTATGTTACCTTTCCCATCAAAGGTCTACAATTCGATCGATTCTGGGAGGATTTTGGTCTGAAGTTGAAGAATCGTCCTTTCCATCAACTGGTAAAAGAAGAGGGAGAAGACAATCCTTTGTTCAAAGAAATTCGGAAGCAAGGAGTGCGAAGAGAGCTTCCTCTTATTGTGATGACATTGAAAACCCTCGCCGAGAAAAGAGTGAGGGTTGAGAAAGGTAAGATATTGGACGAAAAGTGGAATGAGATAGAAGGATTTTGCTTGAATAAAGAAGTGGAGGAGTATCTGATGAATCAAATCTAAATGTCAAAATCCAAATGTCAAATCAATTTCAAATGACTCAAGATCAAAAATTTTCTACTTCTTAATAAATTTGTCATTTGGGTTTTGGATTTGATTTGAACTTTGAACTTTGGCATTTGACATTGGTTCTATTAACAACTTATTAACCAAGAGCAGAAAGTTATGAGCCGCCAATTCAATACCGACTGTGAAGGACCCATCTCGAAGAATGACAATGCGATGGAACTCTCGGAGTTTTATATTCCAGGAGGGCAACGCTTCTTTGCCATGGTCAGCAAATATGATGATTATTTGGCGGACATTGAAAAGCGACCCGGTTATAAAGCGGGCGATACCCTCAAATTGATTCTTCCCTTCTTGAAGGCTTTTGGTGTCACCGATGAGGGAATCAGACAATTCAGCAAGGAGCATCTTCTCCTTGTCCCTGAGGCGAAGGAAACTCTTCAGGAGATCGGCACTCAAATAGAAGCCTTCATCATCAGCACGAGTTATAAACCTTACATTGATGCCCTTTGCGAAGTGACGGGGTTTCCTGAGAATCGAACTTACTCCACACAGGTGAGTCTGGATCGATATTCTTTAAGAAATGAAGAGAGAGAAAGACTCATCCATCTTGCGAAAGAGATTCAGGAGATGGAGATGATGGATTGGCCTGAGGAGGCAAAAGGTCTGAAGGATCTCTCAGACCGAGACCAAAAGACGATTCGAAGGTTGGATAAAATTTTTTGGAGAGAGATTCAGCAGATGGTGATTGGAAAAATGCTTTCCGAGGTGAATCCAGTCGGTGGGAAGGAGAAGGCCAATGCTGTGCTCCTCAGTTTGAAAAGAACGGGGAATCGTCTGGAGGAGGTCATGTATGTCGGAGATAGCATCACTGATGTGGAAGCTTTTAATCTGGTCAGAAGTGGAGGAGGGGTGGCTCTTTCCTTCAATGGTAACCGCTATGCCTTACGGTCGGCAGAAGTGGCTTGTATGTCTCCCCATGCCTTTATCCTTGCCGTCTTCGCCGATGCCTTCCAAAAAGGAGGGAAGAAAGGTTTTATGGAGATAGTGGATCGATGGGGGTCTGCCTCCTTAACATCCTTCGGGATAGATCCACGATTGAGTAAAAGGTTTGAGTCTTTACCCTACGGGGACCCTCCAAAAGTTTATCGGGTCACAGGTGGAAATAGGGCGAATCTCATTCAGGAGAGCGAAGCCTTTAGGAAAAAAGTTCGCGGAATTGATATAGGAGGTCTTGGATAAAGGATGTAGTGGCCAGAAGCAGAAAGCAGCGGTCATTAGTTAGTAGCCAGTAGTCAGTGGGAAAAAAATACAAAGCAACAGACAAAAAACGACAGACAACAAACAACGAACAACTGGCAACAAGCAGAAGCAGGAGAAAGATCTGTATTGAAGAAATTAGGTTTCTATATTTCTGCATGGTGGAGGCTTTCCAGGGTTCCTTTTCTTTCCGTGGGAATTCTCCCTTTGATCTTAGGATTTATCTTGGCGTGGCGATGGGGTTACAAAGGACCTATAGGACTCTATGTGCTTTCTACGACAGCGGTTATTCTCATCATGTGGATGACCTATTACCTCGGGGAATGGAACGATCTGGAAGGGGATCGTATTAATCAAAATTTCAACCGGTTTTCAGGGGGATCGAGGGTTTTAATAAAAGGGCTCCTCCCTCCGCGGTTTTCACTTCTTTTGGGATATGGATGTTTGGCAGGAGCGATTCTCATCGGTTTTTATATCTATCTCCAATACCAGACTGATCTTCGGACTCTTTTATTAGGAGGGACAGGTATCTTTTCTGGATTTTTTTATACAAGCAAACCTTTTCGATGGTCCTACCATGGATTGGGAGAAATTCTAATCGGGTTCTGTTATGGATGGTTGCCGATCGCTACCGGGTTTTTTCTCTTTACAGGTTTCTTCAGCCCACAGATCTTACTGCTCTCCATCCCCGTCGGTTTTTCCATTTTTAATGTAATCTTGGTCAATGAGTTTCCCGATGAAGAAGCAGATCGGGCCATTGGAAAAAAGAATTTAGTGGTGCGGTTTGGGAAAGAAAGAATGGGAGATCTCTACATCGGACTCTCCATATTGACTGGTTTTTCCTTTATCAAAATGATGTGGGGTTTGGGCCAGACTCCACTCTGGCTCCTTGTTCTTTCGGGAGCTCCAGCACTTCTCATCCTATGGAATCTTATCCAGATCTGGCAAGGGAATTATCACGATACCAAGAAACTTGAGCTTCTCTGTCGAAATACTCTTTTTGTAAATCTTTCCATAACCATGCTCTTGACCATTCAACAGACTCTCTTTTTATCCTCTGGAGGAAGATAAGGATAAACCCCGTTGTTGAAAAAAATTTACTGCGGGGCTGTAAAGGAATGAATAAACATTAAAGGGTAAAAGATTCATTCAACAGGAATTTAAAAAAACTACGGGGTAAAAGTGGAAGATATTCAAACCCTCCTTGAGCAGATAAAGACTGATATGACGGATGGGAAATCTGATGAGGAGATCTTCCAATATCTCCTTCCTCTGTTAAAAAAAGACCCACAAACCGGTGGAAGGTTGGCTGAGTTAATGGTGACCATCCCCGATAGGATGATTGGCAGGCTTCTTCATCGAATGTTTGAAGTGACCCAAGGGAAGAAGATTCGAAAAATCATCAAGCGCTCCCTTTACCGACTGAAGAGCAAAGGGATCCCCGTTGAAGAGATTTTTTCTGGTAAAGATAGTCCCATCCTCCGTCCTTTACAGGCAGATCCCAAAGAAGGGTTCGTGAGTGGGATTGATTTTCTCGGGCACCGGCTTCTGTGGTTAGTCATTCCTCACCCGGGCCGGGGTTTAACGGTCATGCATGGGATCGTCAGTGATCTGGAGGGGGTCGTTGATTTCTCCCAGGAGGAGATGACACGGAAAGGGTTTAGGAGTTTCTTTGGAGAAGTTAAAGAAAAAAATCCATTTCCAATTGTTGAAATAGAACCTTCCTATGTTGCCTTTCTCTTCACACAGGCCTATTCATTAAACCTTGAAAAGAAAGGGAACTCTCCCCAGGATTATCTCCGTGCGAAGAGTGAGATAGAAAGGATCAAAAAAGATTATGCGGAACCATTAATCTATTCCACTCTTCAAGCCGATGAAATTGCAGGAGACGACCGGATGTTGAAGAAGGGGGGAAACCTTCTTAAAGCAGGTATCTTTTCCAGTTGGAGAATTGAGGAGGAACAAATCCGACCCTATGCGGATGAAGTCTGGGAGGCAGAGGAGTCGAAGATCGTTCTTAACCAAACTCAAAAAGAAGCACGATTCCAGGGGATCTATCAGAAGGCATTGACCGAACTCTTCTTGGGAGAGAGGAAATTTCTCTATCAACGAAGATTGGAGGAAATGGCTTATGTTCTCCTGAAATTGGGAAGAGAAGATGAGGCAAAGATTTCCCTGTCTGTAGCGATAGATCTCGAAAAACCTCTCAATCCGATTCAACCCAATCCTTTCCTCTTCCAGTTGGTGATCAAGTCGATCTTTAGCCTTCTGGCAGAGGCCTATGAGAAGAAGTCGAAGGAAGTCTCGCTGATTGCAAAACCGTAATGAGAGGGTTCAAGGATTCAAGGATTCAAGGGTTCGTGGGTTCAAGTGTTTGTTTTTCAGATTCTTAATAACTAAATGAATTAGGGACTCAAAGTTTCAAGCATTCCACTTGACCCCTAGAATCCTAGACCCCTTGGACCTTTTTTTGGAATATCATGACTCAAGTGATTGCTTGTTCCACCCATGAAGGGATTGTGTTGGCAACAGATAGTCGGGCGACCTGGTTCGCCCGAGCCGGAGAGATGAGGCATTTCAGTCTAAAGAAACTCCTCCGTTTGGGTTCCCACTCTGCCATGTTGAACGCTGGGGCGGGGATAGGAGTGGAGATGAGTTTAGCCTTCCAGAATTTCCTTCAGAGACAAGGAACGGAGGCAATCGACGAAATCGTCAACATGGCTTTGTTCTTTTTTACCGATCAATATGGACAATGGTTAAGCCAAAGAGGATTGCAACATTCCTTCTCCCCTCCAACACCCAATGGGGAATCCGAGGAGGCTCTTCCTTTAGATGAGGTTTATCTCATTCTGGCTGGATATTCCTTCAGAGATCGTGCCCAACCCTATCATCTCCACCTCTTTAGCAGTGAGGGAGAGAAGATTTCGATAAAAGCATTCCAGACCTCTCAGATCATTGTGGTCCCCCGATCCCTATCCATGGAGAGGAGATTGGAAGGCCAGCGTGGGAGTGGGTCATCCCTTGATCAACTTCTCACCCTTTGTAAGTCCTTTCTCAAAAAAAGGTCTGTGGAAGGGGAGGAAGTCGGACCGCCATTTTATTTTGCCACCATCACTCCTTTTGGCTATAAGGAAGTTGTGGAAGAGGAGATTAAGGGATGAAGAAATGGTTCATCCTGATCGGAATTCTTGTAGTCCTATCCATCGGAGGGTATTTTGTCCTTACCTTTTATGCCGTAAAATTCATTCAGCCTCACCTTCAAAAGGTGATGAGACCTGGATTTACCTTGGAGGAGATAAAGCTCAAGACTACCTACCTCTCCGCCAAAGGAATTCAATATGAAGACCCTGATTCGAAACAAAGATTCCTTCAGATCGAGGAGATAAGGATTTATCCCTCCCCTCTTTCTCTTTTGAAAAAATCTTTACACATAAAAAAAATTACTATCCTCCAACCACTCTTTTTCTTCTATCGATCTCGAGAAGGGGGCATTGTTGGTCCCTGGGTGGAGATGAAAAAGGAAGGGGAAGGAAAAGAGATTTCCGAAGAGGAAGAGAAGAAGAGAGGAAAGCCCATTCAAGTTCAGATCGATCGGATTCGAATTCAGAACGGCTCCATCGATTTTGAAGATAGAAAAGTGGGAGAACCTCCCGCCCAAATTAAATTGAGAGAGTTAGATTTTGAAATAAGAGACATCCAATATCCTCTCGCCTCTTCGCATTCTCCCATTGAATTGAAAGTAAAAATGAAAGGAAGGCAACAGGAAGGAAGTATTTATGCAAAGGGATGGATAGACCTTAAAACCATGGATTTAGAAACTTCCCTAAAGATTCGGGGAATAGAGGTCGAAACATTCAAACCGTACTACCGGAAGAAGGTGTCTGCAGAGATTGATTCTGGCACTATGGATATGGAGTCCAAAATTGCTGTGAAGGAGAAGAGGATTGATGCCCCTGGAGAGCTGGATTTCATCAACCTTCATATTAAAGAAGGGGGAGGGACCATCTTTCGGATTCCCGCAGAGACTTTGATTCCTTTATTGGAGCAAAAAAAATATCGGATTAAAGTTCCCTTTCATGTGAAGGGGAATTTAGGGGATCCTCAGTTCAATCTTCAGGAAGCCTTCTTGATCCGGATCGCCTTCTCTCTTGCAGAAGCCTTGGGGCTTCCGATCAAGAGCGTCGGTGAGAGCATCGGAGGAACTGGCAAGGGAACGGAAGGGTTGGTAGAAGGATTGAAGTCTATTGAGGAACTATTTAAGAAAAAGAAGGAAAAAAAGAGATGAGTATTCTCAAAGACCTTGGTGTTCCCGCTTTTAAAGCCGGTGGGATGCCTGTGATTGATCTCCAAAACTATTTTCTTTCCACAGGAGGTCTGGTCAAAGAGGAAAGACATTTCTCATGGCAGGAGATATTGGCGTTGCCGAAGAGCCAGGTGAACTGTCGCCTGACTTCTGTGTCGGGTTGGTCGGTTCGAGCTGATTGGGGAGGCATTCAATGGGATGACTTTCTGAGACTGATTCCTGTTGAATCCGGAACAAATCGTGTCCGATTCACTTCTGTGGGAGGAGGGTACAGCACAACTGTCTCATTAAAAGACTTAGAGAATCCAAGAGTTCTTTTAGCTTATGGCGTGAATGGGAATCCAATCGAAGCTGAATATGGAGGGCCTTTAAGAATGGTCATCCCGAACTTATGGGGATATAAAAGTTGCAAGTGGCTGGGCAAGATCGAGTTCATCAATCAAGAAGAAGGAGGGTATTGGGAGGATAGAGGATACACCCGGTCTGGTTTGATCGAGCCCGGTTTTACCTTTGACATGAATACCCAAACTCGCCGGCCCATCAAAGGAGGGGAAGTCACGGAATTTTAGTAGAATAATATTAGATCCTATCGCTCACAGGATGATGTCATTCCCGCTTAAGCGGGAATCCAGAAAAGGATTACGGGGTGAGGTAAAGGCAAAGAATGGATTCCTGCTTCTGCAGGAATGACAAAAAAAGAGAAGGCCAACTAAGAGAATGGGTTGAAACCATGATTTCCATCCGATGGATTGTTTCCATTTTTTTGATGCCCTTTGTATGGGGATGTAGCATTCCCCTGGTCCGGCCAACTCGGATCGACTGGAACCCTTCTCTCTCTCCGCAGACTATTCAGATTAATGGCCATACGATTTTTTATACGGTGAAAGGAGAGGGGAAACCTCTCCTATTGATTCATGGCTATGGCGCTGGGATTTGGGTATGGGAGAGGCAGATCGAGGTTCTCTCGCAATCTTACCGGGTCTATGCCTTAGATCTCATCGGTCATGGTTTCTCAGACCGGCCAAAAATTCCTTACACCCCAGAGACCTACATTCATTTTTTGAGAGACTTCATGGATGGGGTGGGGATTGAGAAGGCCACTCTGATCGGAAATTCGATGGGAGGTGGGATCGCTTGGGCCATGGCGATCCTCTTTCCTGAGCGAGTGGATCGACTCATATTGATCAATTGTGTTCCTCCAGATGTCCTCAACCAGGTCAAAAATGAATCCTTCCGAACCCTCGTAGCGATCAAAGATATTCCAATCCTCCCCTATCTGGTCATTGCAGGTCGAAACAAAAATTCGATCAGGTGGATCCTGCTGGAGTGCGTTTCGGATATCAAACTCATCACTCCAGAAGTATTGAATCGGCAATACCAACTTTCTAAGATCAAAGGGACCACTTGGGTCCTTTACTCCACCTTCAAACATGCAGAGGAAGCCTTAACGCTAAAGGATCAGCTCTGTCTTATTCACCATCCTACCTTATTCATCTGGGGAGAGAGGGACCTCATCTGTCCCTCCCATGTGGGGGAGACCCTCCATCAGGCCATTGCAGGTTCGAAGTTTCTGGGGATTGAAAAAAGTGGCCATATTCCCATGTGGGAAACTCCAGATGAAGTCAATCAAGCCATTCTTTCCTTCCTAAATGAATAACCTATAGAGCTCAGGGCATTGCGCCAGCGCATAGCGTGTGGGGTTTACGCTTTGCGCTCCGCACCTAACGCTTCACGATAATTATTTCAGGAGGGCAAGGCTAAACCATGGGACATAGGTGATGATGGCCAATACAAATAAGAGGACAGCAATAAATGGGAGGGACGCCATGATGATTTTAGACATTGGTTTTTCAAAACGGAGGCTTGAGATAAAAAGGCTCATTCCAACAGGAGGGGTCAAGGCACCAATCTGGAGATTGGCAAGAAAGATGATACCGAGGTGAACCGGGTTGATCCCATAAGCATTGGCGACTGGAGTGATGAGAGGTACGACAACGATCAGAGCAGAGAAGATGTCCAGCAGACAGCCTACCACCAAGAGAAAGAGGTTCAGTAGGATCAGAAAGACGAAAGGGCTGTCGGTATAAGCCTTGAATAAATTAAACAGCTTCATCGGCACTTCTGCGTCGATCAGATAATTCGTGAAACCAAGGGCTGCTCCCAGAATGATCAAGATCCCTCCTACGAGCACCATGCTCTTTCGCATGACCTGAGGAAGTTCCCGCCATTTGATATCTCGGTAGATGACCACCTCGACCAGAAAAACATAAACGGCTGTAATGGCTGCCGCCTCACTGACAGCAAAGTATCCGCTGTAAATACCGCCCAGTACAACGAGGGGGAGAGGAAGCTCCCACATCGCTTCTCTTAATGCTTTAAATATCCGAGTCGTATTGAACCTGGTTCTCGGGACCTCAGCAGCGATTGCTTTCTGTACACTGAACGCGGAGAGCAGGACGACCATCAGGATGCCGGGCAGGAGACCTGCAAGAAAAAGTTGATTAATCTGCACCTTAGACACAATCGCATAAATGATGATGGGCAGGCTCGGGGGAAAGAGAAGACCTAATGTCCCTGAATTGGTCACCAACCCGAGAGAAAATTTTTCTGGATATCTCCCGTGTAACAATGCAGGTAAAAGGATTCCTCCCAAGGCGATGATGGTGAGACCGGTAGCTCCTGTCAGGGCAGTAAAGGCAGAGCAGGTGATGAGGGCGATGATGGATAAACCCCCAGGCAACCAGCCCAGGAGGGCATCCGTCATCCCGATCAATCTTCTGGGTGCCTTGCTTTCTGAAAGGAGATATCCGGCAAAGGTGAAGAGGGGGATGGCAACCAGGATGGGAGTGGTGGCAATTCGATGCATTTCTATGATCATGGCAGAAGAATCGATATGGCCGAAGAATAAAAGAAAGAGCGTCAGTCCAGAGAAAACAGTGAAGAGAGGCGCTCCGATAAACATGAAAAGGAGAGCGATGAGGATCAAAAGGAAGATCATGTCTTTTTCTCTCGATCACGAAGGAGGTTAATCTTTCCAAACTCAGAAAGATTTTTAAAAGAACGAAGGCCAAATCGAAAAGTCATCAGACCGAACGTCATAGGGAGAATCATCTCTGGAATCCAGGCAGAAATATTTAGAAAAGTCCTATTCTCCATCTGAACTTCGTTTTTAATAAATTTCAATGCCGCATAGGTCAAAAGGCAACAAATAAAAAATGAAAACAAATGGATGAAGAGTGTGACCACATTCTTTCCTAAAGAGGGCAACCATCTCGAGACCACATCGATGTTGATGTGTTTTCCCTCCCTCGTGGCAAGGGTCGCCCCGATGAAACCGATCCAGAGGACCAGGTTCCTTAAGAGTTGGTCCCCCCAGTCCAGACCCGTGCTAAAAAAATTCCGGAGGATAATCTGTAAGAAGGCGATGAGGATCATGAAGCCCAGGAAAGTGACGATGAGGGTTTGCTCCACTCGTTCAATGGCCTCATCCACCCGCTCCCATTGATTCATTATTTTCCTCCCCTTCGATAACTTTCCAGAATAGAAGTTACTTCATCTAAGACTTTTTTAGAGAAGGTTTGTCCACTGATATGGCCCATTGCTTTATTCGATAGCCTCTTGTATTCATCGATTTGGTCCTTTGATGGGGTGATGATCTTGACCCCGTTTTTAACCATCACCTTAACGGCATCTCGATTTTCGTTTCGAGTTGTGATCTTCAATTGATCCAGATGTTGTTGAAAACTTTCCAAAATGAAATTCTGGGAAGTTTGAGGGATTTGTTTAAAAATATCTTTTTTTACTACTACCCCACCTGCCAAATAAACCAAAGGGACATCGGTGAGATATTTGACCTTCGTAAACCACTGGAGGGAGATGGCTCCTGCCGGAGGGGCATATACCACCTCCACCAGTCCAGTTTGGAGGCCAACCAGAACATCGGGGACAGTGAGTGGGATGGCCTTCACCCCAGCCTCATCGAAAATGGCTTTGGACATCGGAGATTCCTCCCAAATCCATACCTTTGCCTTTTTAAGGTCGGCCACACTGGAGATGGGAAGGGTAGACATCAGGTAGATAAATCCTGCCTCTGACCAACCCAAGAAGACATATCCATTGTCCTCAAAGCCCTTTCTAAAAAAAGAATCCATTTTTTTCAAAACGGTATCGACCTCTTCATAGGTTTGAAAAAGGAAGGGGATCTGGAGAACGTCCATCTCCTTAAAGAGTGTAGAGAGTCCAGCGGAAGTAACAGCGACGCCTTGAATTTGACCAATATTTAGTTTTCGGAGCATATCCATCTCATCCCCTAAAACCCCGCCGGGATAAATTCTAAACTGGACTTTGTTTTCCGTCTTTTTCATCACTTCTGTGTTTATGGTATTGAAGGTCTTCATCCAGGAACTTCCTTCTGGAGCAAGAGTAGCTAATTTAATGACGAGGTTCTTCTCTGCTCCATTGGCCGATTGGATCAAGAAGAGGCAGGCCAATAAACTGAGCGCCAAGCATTTGATGACATCGGGTCTACCCATATTTTTTCTCCTATTCAAAATATTCTCCTACATGGCTGAGCAATTCTTTTGCCTGTTTTTTAGCCACGGTATTGAGGAGGACTAAGTCCGGGGAAGTCTCAGCTGGGGTCTCTAAAACTTTTTGAAGGGTGGAGGTGAAGAGGTCTTTGTCCATGATTTTTCGGGCGTAATAGTTTGCATAATACACATAGGCCATCAAAAATTTTCCTTGCCCAAGATCCAGGGCCTTCAGAAAATGTTCTTGAGCTTTTTTGAGATCTCCACCGGCTATTGTTGGCCTGGAGGCAAACCATATTCCCATGAAGAGATGGGGGCCGCCGTAGTAGAATCCCTCATCGAGCTCCAAGACCCTCTTCATCATCCATTCCACCCTCGGGAGTTCAGACATGGCCTCCATCGAATCCAAGTTAAGGCGGATCCAATTCACCCAGCAGGTTGCCGTCCAAAAGATGTAGGGCGCATCTTTTTTCCCGAGGCTTTTCAACCCCTCCTTAAAATCATCGAAGGATCTCTGGAGCGGTTCTTTAAACCCTCTCATCTCGAGAGATCTTAGCGCGTATTTTTTTCCTCTCTCATAGAGTAGATTTGCATATTCCTTATCTTGGTCCTCCACAAAGAGGGAAGCAAAGGAAGAATAGCTCTGGGCACCCGCAATGAGTAACTGGTCATTGTCTGGCATTGCCTGAATAATCCCATCGATCAACATCAGATAAGCAGGCATCCCTTCGCGAAGGATTCTCATGTCCGATTGTCTATAGGAAGCCCTTGCGACCTCTTCTAATAATGTCGCGGTAGCGCCTACGGTCAGCTTTTTGTTTGGAAGACAGGAAGAAAGAAAAAAGAGAAGACATAAAAAAAGGAAAATCCAGGTTTGATGATGAAAGCCCTTCATCTTTGTTCCTCGACACCTTGAGACGACCTATTCACCTTAAGAAAATTTATATTTCTAAACCAGAAGCATGTCAACCTTTTTCATCAGAATTGTTTCCGCCTTGACAAACAGGAGGACAATCGATGAAAATGACAAGACAACTTGGGAAGGAGATGAGCGTGAGGAACTATAAGAAACGCGTGGTGATTACCGGAGTCGGTCCTGTCACCCCTGTAGGGATCGGCAAAGAGGCTTACTGGGAGAGTTTGATCAAGGGGAAGTCTTCCGTTCGGCGGATTTCATTTCCTGATAAAGACATGAGTCAATACCGATGCCAGATTGGAGCACCCATCGATGGATTTGACCTCTCTCATTTTGTGGAGAGGTCAAAACTTTCAAAGCACCTTGGAAAAACATCCCAATTTGCCGTTGCGGCTACATGGCTTGCTCTAAAAGATGCTGGGATTGAGCTCGACAAGAACGATCTGGAAAAAGAAGGACTGCACCACAAACATACAGGAGTATATCACCCGAAGGAGTTGGACTCCTTTCAAATAGGCGTGGTCTTGGGAGTGGGTGTGGAGGCAATGGATTTGATGGAACATTTCCATGAGCGTTTTCTATCCAGGGGGCACAGAGGCCTCTCCCCCTTTGCTCTTCCGAATATCTACCTGAGTGCCGTCACTTCCCACGTGGCCCAATATTTTTCGATCCGGGGAACTTCTTACGCGGTCTCGACGGCCTGCGCCTCAGCCACTCACGCCATGATTAACAGTTTCCTTCAGATTCAGGGTGGCGGGGAAGATCTGATGGTCACCGGAGGAGCAGATGCTTGTATCACCCCTTATGTCTTTGCGGGGTTTGATGTGTTAAGGGCAATGTCCACACGAAATGACGACCCAAACAGAGCTTCTCGACCCTTTGACCGGGAGAGAGATGGGTTTGTGATGGGTGAGGGGTCTGGAGTGTTGGTGTTTGAGGAATTAGATCATGCTAAGAAAAGAGGGGCTCACATCTACGGGGAAGTGGTCGGGTGGGGGATGACCGCCGATGCCTACCATCTCACTGACCCCGATCCTAATGGAAAGGCATTGGGGAAGGCCGTCAAGGATGCTCTTGAAATGGCAGGTATCCATCCGGAGGAGATTGATTACATCAATCCTCATGGCACCTCCACTCTGTTGAATGACAGGGTGGAGACGAGAATGCTCAAAGATGTCTTCGGAAAACAGGCTTACCGCATTCCTATCAGTTCAACCAAATCCATCACGGGCCATCTGTTGGGGGCGGCAGGAGGGGTTGAGGCCATCTCTGTCCTCCTGGCCATCGAAAAAGGGATCATCCATCCCACCCTCAACTATGAATTTCAAGACCCCGAATGCGACCTGGACTATGTTCCCAATCAAGCGAGAAAGAAGGAGGTCAGACTCGGCCTTTCTATCTCAGCGGGTTTCGGAGGAGTCAACAGCGCCATCCTGATAAAGAAGTTTGAGGGATAATTCTCATCTTATAATCAATGTCAAATGTCAAAGCTCAAAGTGCAAATTAAGTAACATCAATTTCAAATTTCAAAGATTTGACATTTGGCATTAACTCGATGGCCTCCTAACTTTAACAGTCGGTTCTTAAAGTCAACTAAGCTCTACACTCCCCTTCAATAGAGTTGACACCTTCGGAGAAAGGTTTATAATATTTTTATTCCTAACAGTTGTCTTTAAAATCCTGGGCATCTATGGACCATTTTAAAATTGATCAAAAGCTTTTGGAGTCTATCATGGCCGATCTGAGGGAAAAGGGTTGTTCCCTTTCCTTCGGAGAGGTGACCAGGGTGGTGGATCTGATCACAGAGGAAGTGATCTACCGGTATGTGGATCGGCTGATCAGTCAGGCCGAAACCATCCTCGAGATCAATCCTCATCTCACCGAAAAGGAAATTCTTGAGACGGTCGCGAAGAACATAGTGGAGTATCTTGGGGCAGAGGCGGCGAGCATTCGGATATACGATCCTGGAAAGGAGGAAATGATCTCCTTTGGATCATATCCTGCTCAGACGGAGGATCGTGAGGAGGCGATCCCTTTTGAAGATACCATCGCAGGCGAAGTGGTTAAAACACACCGAGCCTACTTTGTGCCCAGCATCTTAAAAGAGGAGAAATACAAAAATAAGGAGAAGGTTCAAAAATTTGGAATCCATTCGATGTTGGCCGTGCCAATTTCGATTCCACGCTTCTCTTTAAAAGATGTGGATACTGAAGGATCCCTCCAGATCTATTATAAAGATATAGACAAGATATTTACTCCCTTGGAGGCCAAGATCGCTGAGATGCTTTCGAGAAGGGTGAGTTATGTCATCGCCCAAAAGCGGATCATGGACCTCCAGAAATTGAATGTGACCAAAGATAAGATTGTGGAACAGATCTTCCTGAAATTGGGAAAGCGGGAAGGGATCAAGATGAAAGACGTCTTCAATCTGGTCATCCCGGAATTGGTGGACATCATGCGAATCCAAAGGTGTTCTCTCTTCTCGGTCAGCGAAGATCGGCAGCATGTTGTTTTGGAGGCCGGGTATCCAGAAATACAGCATGGGATTGGGAAGGCCTTTTCGGTGAAGGAAGAACCCTATATTGATGCGGTGGTGAACCAGGCCAATCCTTTCGGTGAGTTTGAAAACGAGAAGATCTTTCCTTTTTATATTCTCATTCACAATCCACAGAAAAGCCATCTCCTTCCTCAAGACCTCAAACGATTTCTGGAGACCCAGCAAATCCACTCGGTCCTCTATCTCCCCCTGAAGGTGAACGATGTCGTCAACTATTTTTTGGCATTTGATGCCCAGGCCCACCATCCACGATTTTCAGACGAAGAGATTGAAATTTTTACCTTCTTCGGCAAAGAGTTGATGAAAGGACTGAGGCTTGAAAAAATGGACGATATCCTTCACGATTTTAAGAATCCAGCCATCGCAGCAGCAGGATTTGCTAAACGGATTCAGAAGATCTTGGAAGATGGAGAGTTTCCTTTAAAGAAGGAGAAGGTAGCTCAGGCATTGGATATTATTCTGAAAGAGACATCCCGTATCCAGGAATTAGCCCTGACCCTACACGGAGAGGGGAGGGAAGAAATTGTCGATCTGACGGAGAAGCTGAGGAAACGCTTCCTCATCAATGAAGAGGCGATGAAGGAGTTGAAGCGGGAGAATATTCATTTGATCGAAGGCGATTTAGAATCTCCCTTGTGGATTCGATGTTACCCCCTTCATATTGAAAGGGTTTTAGATAATCTTCTCAACAACGCTTCCAATGCCATACCTGAAAAGGGAGGGTATCTTTCCATTCGGTCCTATCAAAAAGATTCCTGGGCAGTGGCTGAGGTGACCAATACAGGGGAAATTCGAGAAGAGGATAGGGACCGATACCTCCTTGGCGAGGGAAGGGGGAGAGGGCTTCATATTACCACGCGATTGATCAAACAGATGAAAGGAAAGATGGAGATGGAATCAGGGGAAGGGCAGACGACCTTCCGAGTGATGTTCCCTCTCATAAGAGAACACTAAAGCCACTCCAAAAATTGCATAGCGCAGAGCACAGAGGGCAGAGCGAATAATGACTCTTTGCCTTCTTTTTTTTAGCCATGCTCCATACCATTTGCTCTCTGAAAGTTTAATTCATGGAAAAATTTTTCTGTTCAAGTTGTAAACGATTCTATTCTATTCAGCCAACAAAATGGCGGTGCAATTGTGGTTCCTTTCTCGATCTCGAATTTAAATCCAAATTTCCTATTCAAAAAATATTAAAAAGAAGTCCAACCTTATGGCGATATCGTGAAGCAATCCCGATCCATAACGATGCCTCTATCCTCTCCATGAATGAGGGGTTTACCCCTTTGGAGGAGTTAGAGTTCAATGGGAATCGAGTTCTAATAAAGATTGATTATCTTTTCCCGACTGGGTCTTATAAGGATCGCGGGGCAACGGTGCTCATCAGCAAAATGAAGGAGTGGCGAGTTCAAAAGGTGGTCGAGGATTCCTCAGGGAATGCAGGATCAGCCATTGCTGCTTACTGTGCCAAGGCAGGGATTGGATGTGATATATATGTTCCGCAATACACCTCTCCAGGAAAATTAATCCAAATTCAAGCTTATGGAGCCACCTTAAAAAGGGTGGAGGGTTCGAGGGAAGAGACAGCTGAGAAGGCGATAGAGGCGGCCTCCAAAATCCCTTATGCCAGTCATTGCTGGAATCCCTTTTTCCTCCACGGGACTAAGACCTTTGCCTTCGAGGTCTGGGAACAAATGGATTGGAGAGCTCCGGATACGCTCGTTCTCCCCATTGGACACGGGACACTTTTTTTAGGAGCCTACATAGGGTTTAAAGAGTTGAAGGCAGCAGGAATGATCAAAAGAATTCCTAAAATAGTCGGTATTCAATCCATCTCTTGTGCCCCTCTTTATCAGGCCTTTAAAAAAGGGTGGAGAGAGCCACGGGGGATTGAAAAGAAGGAGACCATTGCCGAGGGGATTGCCATTGCAGAACCCATCAGGGGAAGGCAGATATTGGAGGTAATCCGGGAGACGGATGGAGAGATTCTGGTCGTGAAGGAAAAGGAGATTGGGAAGGCTCTGAAAGAAATGGGTCAAAAAGGTCACTTCATCGAGCCTACCTCTGCTGCCACGATTGCTGGATTGAAAAAGTACCTGAGAAAAAAGAGGCGAAGGGAAACCGTGGTTTCCACTTTGACTGGGATGGGTTTGAAATCCGCAGGAAAAATGTTATAAAGAGAGAGTTTTGGAAAACTAATACACGCTCTCTTGATTACACAGATTTCAGAAAGATTATAAAGATTTTCTAAGGAGTAACTCATCTGTGTAATCGTTATTTAATCTTATTAATCAAAGAGCTTTCCATTTTTTTAAGCTCTCAAAGATTTATCTTGACAACCCTTTGACAAACGATTAAATTTTTATGCAAAAAATTCCTTCCGGGGCTGGCAAAATACTAAATTTAAATAAACGAAATTTTAAGAGATGTTTTGAGGAGGTAAACATATGGGGCGAGTAAATCGAGGCCGAACGATATTCTTTATTATTTTGATCGCATTGTCATTACTCATTGTGCTCCCACCCTTCACTTTTGCACAGGAGGAGAAGAAGGATCTCAGGCCGGAGCGTGGCATCGCGGTGTATCCGGAATTCTCCGGGGTAATCGTCTCAAAGGGAGAGGCGGTGAGGATGGATCTGATTTTAGAGAACAAGGGACGGACGGACGAGACAATCGATGTGAAGGTCTCGACAGTCCCAAAGGGATGGAAGGCACAGTTGAAAGGAGCCAGTTATCTGATCACGGGGATATATGTCCCTAATGGGAAGACAAAAAATCTGGCTCTGAATTTGGAACCCGATAAAACAGTAGGGGTGGGAACCTATGTTTTCCAATTTGATGCTCAGACCTCAGATGGAAAATTCACCTTCACTCACAAACTGACTGTGGACGTCCAGGAGCGAATCACAGGAGCCGATGATATCCAGATCACCACCTCTTATCCTGTGTTAAGAGGCCAGACGGATGCGAGGTTTGAATTCTCTATTGAAGTGATGAATAAGAGTGAGAGTGATCGTACCCTGAACCTTGCCGCTATGGGACCGGAGAAATGGGAGATCAACTTCAAACCCGCTTATGAAGCGAAGCAGATCTCCAGCCTCCGCATCAAGGGAGCACAGAGCCAAACCGTGGCGGTGGAAGTCACCCCTGCAAAAGATGCCCTGTCCGGAGAATATCCCATTCTGGTGAGGATTAGTTCAGGAGAGAAAAAAGCTGAAGTAAAATTGATGGTGGCCTTGACAGGTATTTATAAACTTGATGCTGGAACACCTTCGGGGATCCTCTCCTTGGAGGCCATGCCAGGAAAACCAGCCAACCTTTCCCTCTTTGTCAAGAATACGGGTTCTGCTGTCAATCGAAATATCACCTTTTCCTCCTTTAAACCTGAAAATTGGGAGGTGACTTTCAAACCTGAAAAGATTGATGTTTTAGAACCCAATGCTTTGAAACAGGTGGAGGTCACAGTCAAACCTGCCCAACAAGCTCTGGTCGGAGATTATTCCGTAGGCGTCATGGTAAATGGAGAAAAATCGGATAAGACCATTGAATTCAGAGTGACGGTAAAGGCCTCTACCGCATGGGGTTGGATTGGAATCGGCATCATTATCTTTGTGATTGCCGGATTGAGTGCGTTATTCATCTGGTTGGGGAGACGTTAAAGTGGAAAACCAGGCCATCATTGAAGCTGAAGGACTGACCAAAAAATATGGTCATCAGATAGCAGTGAATGATCTCAATCTCAAAATCTGTGAGGGAGAGGTCTTTGGATTCCTCGGCCCGAATGGGGCAGGGAAAACCACCACCATACTCATGTTCCTGGGGCTCACTGAACCCACCTCAGGGAAAGTCAGAGTCATTGGATTCGATCCAACACGGGATCCTTTCCACGTCAAGGAGAAGGTTGGATATCTGCCTGAGAATGTCGGGTTTTATGATGATATGGATGCCAGGCAAAATCTTCGATATATCGCCAGGCTGAACCGAATCCCCGATAAGATTTCTTCTGCGAGGATTGACGAATCGCTCAAAGTGGTCGGTCTTTTTGAAGAGGCGGGGAAGAAGGTTGGGATTTATTCGAAGGGAATGAGACAGCGCCTTGGAATTGCGGAGGTTCTGATCAAAGAACCCAAACTCATTTTCCTTGATGAACCGACCATCGGCCTGGACCCCGACGGGACGAATCGGATGCTCGACCTCATCCACTCCCTGAGCCGGGAAAAAAATATCACCATTTTTCTCTCCTCCCACCTTCTTGATCAGGTTCAGAGGATTTGCGATCGAGTCGGAATTATGATCAAAGGAGATCTGGTAGCCATGGGTCCCATTGAAGAATTGGCCAAGAAGAAGCTGGGTGTGGATAAAGAAGATTATACGCTTGAAGAGATTTACATGAAGTACTTTAAGGAGGCCTAAATTGTACGGGATCTTCACTGTATTTAGAAAAGAGATGGAGGACCACTTCAGCAGCATACGGTTTCTCCTCATATCGGCGTTGATCGTGATGGTGGGTGTGATCATTGCGTCGATGGTGGGCATGAGCATCCAGGAGGAATCGAAAGGCATGGCGAAACCCACCCTCCTTTTTTTGTGGCTTTTTACCTCGACAGGAAAACTTTTCTCTTTTGTTCAGTTCATTGGCTTTTTCGGTCCCCTGATCGGTATCTTCCTGGGTTTCGATTCTATCAATCGGGAACGGGTTTCAAGGACATTGAGCAAACTGGTCTCGCAACCCATTTATCGTGATTCGATCATCAATGCTAAATTTTTAGCCGGTGTCGCCGTCATTGCCATTGTATTGGTGGCCATTGTCCTCATCATCTCAGGCCTTGGCATTCGATTAATCGGAGTGGTGCCAGGTTCGGAGGAGGTCTGGCGTCTTGCCATCTACCTCATCACCAGCATCCTCTACATCGCCTTTTGGTTGGGGATATCGATTTTATTTTCCGTCGTCTTTCGGAGCACAGCTACCTCTGCCCTGGCCTCTTTAGCCGTGTGGATATTTTTCTCCTTCTTTGTCAGTTTGGGGGCAGGTTTTCTAGCCGATGCCATAGCTCCGATCAGTCAAAGTGGGGCAGGGGTGGATCCTCAAATGTTGATCAAACATGAAGGGATACAGAGGATGATTTCTCTCTTCTCTCCGATGACCCTTTACAGCGATTCCACCACGATCATCCTCGATCCGATGCGAAAGACCACCCAATCCCTGATCTTGATGGGACCGTTGGAAAGACTTTCTTTGTCCCGATTTCAAAATCCACTTCCACTATTACAGAGCCTCGTCATCGTCATTCCCCATTTAATTTCTATTGTGGCCATCACCGTTCTCTGTTTTGGGGTCTGCTATCTCGCCTTTATGCGGCAGGAAATCAGGACGGTCTGAAATCCCATAGAGCAAAGAGCATAGCGTCGCGTCTACATTTATTGGTGGCGAATATCGCTTTTCCAAATATATCTGTTCAAAAAAGAGAGATTTTTGGCTGGGCAATGTATGATTTCGCCAACTCTGCCTTTGCCACCACCATTCTTGCCGTCATCTTCAATCAATATTTTGCCACCGTTGTAGCAGGAGGAGAGAGAGGAATTGAATTCTTTGGATTCCGTCTCCACGGTGCCTCCGTCTTCACTTTCTCCGTGGCTCTCAGCATGGTTGTCTCAGCTGTGCTCGCTCCATTTTTAGGTGCCGTGGCAGATGCCTCGGCTTCCAAGAAACGCTTTATGATGGTCTTCTGTTATATCGCTATTCTCTTCACCGGCCTCCTCTATTTCGTCCATGCAGGCAACTATTGGAGAGGTGCGATTTTCTTCATCTTTGCCAATATCGGTTTCGCCGGTGGAAATGTCTATTACAATGCCTTCCTCCCTGAAATCTCGACCGATCAAAGCATCGGACGGATTTCGGGTTTAGGATGGGCATTGGGGTATATTGGGGGAGGAGCGCTTCTGGGAATCAACTTGATCATGCTGAAATATCCAGATTGGCTTGGATTCTCTGCTGGGTATTTCACCGTTCAGGATTGTTTTCTCTCTGTGGCTTTTTGGTGGCTGATCTTTTCCCTTCCCACCTTTCTATTTTTGCGAGAGAGAGCACAAAAAACCTTTCCGTCTTTTAGCAAAAATTATTTCAGCGAAGGTTATCGACGTATCCAACATACCTTTCGGCGAATTAAAACCTTCCGGGAATTGACGAAATTTCTGGTGGCTTACCTCATTTACAACGATGGGATCGAAACGGTCATCATCATGGCTTCGATCTTTGGTGCTGAAGTCTTAGGGAAGGAAACTGGCGAGATCATTCTCTTCTTTTTGATGATTCAGGGAATTGCATTTTTCGGTTCTCTCTTTTTCGGATTTTTGGCAGATGCGATCGGGAATAAGAAGGCGGTGATGATCTCCTTAGGGATTTGGTCTCTCATCGTCATCTGGGCGTTTAGGTTAGGGATCATCTGGGATCCAAAGACAGAATACTGGATCTTAGGGGTTCTGGCAGGGATCGTGATGGGTGGAAGTCAGGCCGCCTCCCGTTCTCTTCAGGGAATCTTTACCCCTGATGCCAACAGCGCTGAGTTTTTTGGCTTTTTTGCTGTTTCTGGGAAATTTGCCTCTGTCTTTGGACCACTGATCTACGGAATTCTGATTGCCATCACAAGAAGCGTCCAATCGGGCATCCTTTCAGTCCTTCTCTTTTTCATTGTTGGAATGTCGATCCTCTGGACCGTCAACGAAAAGAAAGGTATGGAAGAGAAACTGAAACCCGTGGTTTAGTTCTTTTTTTGCCTTCTTCAATTTTCCCTCCTCAGGAAGATTGACTTATTTAAGATAGGATTATATTAATATTAGAAATATGATATCCGGAAAAGATTCAAAAGAGGAGTATCCCTTATGATCGTCAGGGATTATCTTTATAAACAGGCCATCGAAAGGCCGGATAAAACTGCCATTCTGTTCAAGGAAGAGAAGATCACCTTCTCTGACCTCAACACAATGTCCAATCGATTAGCCAATCGGCTCCTCAATGCTGGGGTCAAAAAGGGAGATCGCGTTGTCCTCCTCTTTCAGAACTGTATTGAATTCACGATCTCCTATTTCGCAATTTTAAAAATCGGAGCGGTTGTGGTCGTTCTTGATTTTCGTCTCAGCCCTGCTGAAATGGAACCCATCTTTCAGGAAACGGAGGTCACCGCAGTCGTCACCAGTGTAAGGCAGAAAGTCTTCATAGATCGTGTGAGAAAAACGGTCCCTACCTTGCAGCATATCGTGGTGACGGGTGCCGAGGGCGAAGATATCAGAGATTGGCACTCCTATGAAGAGATCATGGGAAGGGAATCCTCAGAGAGGATTTCAATTCCCCTCAGCGAAGAGGATGAATCTATCTACCTCTATACCTCCGGAACAACTGGAAGATCGAAAGGGGTAGTTCTTACCAATGATCATCTTAACTACTTTCCTGAAACGATGCATCATGCCTTGAAGTGTTCTGATATGGATACCTTTGGCCTCGTCCTCCCCATCTCCCATATTACAGGGCCCGTTGTCATGAATTTGATGGTGGAATCAGGGATGACGGTCTCCCTCATTGATGAGATGACCCCGAAGAAAATCCTCGATGCCATCCAAAATCACCGCATTACCATTACGGCTGCTGTTCCTCCAATTTATCAGTTGATTTTGAACGTTCCTCACTGGGAGCGATATGACTGTTCCAGCCTCAAGATGGCGGCAATGATGGGCACCGTTGTTCCGGAATCATTAATGAGGGAATTCGGAGAACGTTATCCACATCTCCAGCCCCTTCAGGGTTACGGGGCAACCGAAACCTCGCCTCTTCTAACACTTACTCACTTGAAGGATGCTCCACGAAAAATGGCGAGTGCAGGAAAGGCAGCTCCAAAAGCGGAGCTGAAGATCATAGGCCAAGATGGAAAAGAAGCTGAGATGGGTCAGATGGGGGAGATTATTGCCCGTGGACCTCAAATCATGAAGGGGTATTTCAAAGATCCCAAAGCGACAGCCAAGAAGATTAAAGAGGGATGGTATTATACAGGAGATTTAGGGCGGATGGATGAGGATGGTTATCTGTATGTCCTCGGTCGGGCAGATGACATGGTCATCACCGGAGGTCTCAATGTTTATCCTTCAGAGGTGGAGACTGTACTGCTCAACCATCCTAAGGTTCAGGAAGCGGCTGTTGTGGGGATTCCGGATTCGAGAAGAGGGCAAATCCTGAGGGCAAACGTTGTACTGAAGCACGGAGAAACCGCGACTCATCGAGAGATCCTCAGCTTCTGTAAAGAGAGACTGGCCAGTTTTAAGATGCCTCGACAACTCGAGTTCAAAGATTCCCTGCCCAAGTCAAGAACAGGAAAGGTTGCTAAAAGACAGCTGAGGATGACAGAGACGACCTATGCGAAATGGCGCGATTTTATCTCTGAGAGAGAGGCCTTCATCGGTCCATTGGGCCTGGTCCTGCTCTGGTATCTCATTTCCACATTTCAGTGGGTCAATCCCTTCTTTTTGCCTTCGCCATGGAATGTCTTTCTCGAATTAAAAGAGTTGCTCTTCTCCCAAGGGGTTTACACCCACCTCGGAAAAACTCTTTACAGAATGTTCAGCGGTTACATTTTAGCCATACTTTTAGGAATTCCTCTCGGGATTATGGTCGGATATTGGGAAAAGGTCTACAATTCTTTAGAATTCGTCATCGAATTCTTTAGAGGTTTTCCAGCCACCTCTCTCTTCCCTCTTTTTATGTTGGCCTTTGGTATCGGAGATGCAGCCAAGATTGCCATTGTTATTTTCTCTTGTAGTTTAGTCATCACCATCAATACGCTATACGGTGTCCGAAATTCTTCCAAAACAAGGCAGATGGTGGCCGAGACAATGAAAGCCAGCAATACTTACATTTTTGCCAGAGTGATCCTTCCTGATGCACTGCCTTATATCACTGCTGGGTTACGAACTGCCCTCTCTTTAACTCTAATCATCGTTGTCATTTTAGAGATGTTCATTGGGACGGATAAGGGATTGGGCCACCTCATCTATAACGCTCATATGACATACCAGATTCCCCAGATGTATGCTACCATCGTCATTACCGGTCTTATCGGATATGGAATGAACAAGGGATTTATTAAATTGGAAGAAGAAATCATTCATTGGGCAGGGAGATAGAATTGAAATTGAGAGTTAAGAGTTGAGAATTTAGAATTAAAATTCACAAATCACGATGAAGGAGGGTACTATGAAGAAAATAGTTGTTATTGCTCTGGTTCTCCTGTTTTCAATAATGGTTGTTTTTGTAAATCGCTCTACGGCAGAGGATGAGGTGAAGATTGGATACTTGGGTTTTGTTCTGGCCCTGCCCACCTTTGTCGCCTTGGAGAAAGGCTATTTCCAGGAGCAGGGGTTGAAGGTGACTGCCACGCTTTTTGAGTCGGGAACGATCATCACCGATGCCTTGATCACGGGTCGTATTGATGTCCAAACGGGAAGTGCCATCATCGCCTCTTGGCTGGCCGAGCAGAATATGCCTGGCACCTATAAAATTTTTATCATGTATGGGAATCGCGCAGTTCTTCAGGATAACACCATGGCTTTGATGGTAGCAAAGGATTCTCCCCTCAAAGAGATAACGGACCTGAAGGGGAAGCGGATGGGAACCTTTCCTGGGATTGCTTCCATCGCCCTGGCAAAGGCCGTATTGAGGAATTCTTTTAATCCGGATAAGGAAATCACCCTCATTGAAGTCCCACCTGGAAATATTGTCCAGGCTTTGGCAGCCGGTCAGATCGATGCTTATTTTGCACCAGAACCCTTTGGGATGATTGGTGAGGCCAAAGGGGTAGGTCGGCGTTTGGTGAAGAGCCCTCTTCTTTTGCTCAATCTTAAAACCGGCATCCCGGGAGCACCCTTTTCCTTCAATTCAAAATTCATAAAAGAAAAACCGCTCGTGGCGAAGAAGGTAAAAGCCGCCTATTATAAAGCGGTGGATTTTATTTATTCGAATGAGACAGAGGCAAGAAAATTCCTTCCCAAATATACGAACTTGCCCGAACCCTTTGCTATGAAAATTCCTTGGGAATATTGGGTTAAGGTTGAAGAATATGACAAAACGTGGGGCCAACCTTACTTTGAGCTTCTCAGGAAGGAAGGCCTGTTTCAGAAGCACGTAGATACAAGCAAACTTTTCTATCAAGAATAATATAAGGATTTAGAACTTAAAGTGAACGATTGAGAGTTTAGATTCAGATAAATGAGTGAAAAAAATCGATAGATGTAGGAAGTTCAATGAAAAAGAGGTGGCTACTTATCTGGTTTTTGTTTTTTGCTCTTGCTCTATTTGGAGGTGATCATTCTATGGCACAGGAGGAGGTGAAGATCGGGTATCTCAACTTAGCAGGTAGTCTTCCCGTTTTTGTGGCCCTTGAAAGGGATTATTTTCAAGAGCAGGGATTGAAGGTTGTTGCCACATCTTTTGAGTCGGGGACGATTCTCGTCGATGCCTTGGTTGCTGGTCGGATTGATATCACGACGGGAAACTCAATCGTCACTCACTGGTTGGTAGAACAGAGCTTACCCGGAGCTTTTAAAATCTTTATCACTTATGGCCCCACAGGGCCCAAGGATGTGACGTTTACCCTGATGGTGGCAAAGGATTCACCGCTCAAAGGGATGGCGGACCTGAAGGGAAAGCGAATTGGAACTTTCCCTGGCGTTGCCTCCCTCTCCCTTGCAAAAGCCGTATTAAGATCCTATTTTGACCCAGATAAGGAGGTAACCCTCATACAGACTCCACCCGGGAATATTGTTCAGGCTTTAGCAGCTGGTCAAATTGATGCTTACTTCGCTCCAGAACCTTTCGGGATGATGGCGGAGGTCAAGGGAGTGGGCAGGCATTTGGTGAAACATCCCCTTCAAGCCCTCAACCTTCAAAATGGCTTCCCAGGGGCTGTCTTTGCATTCAGCTCAAAATTTTTGAAGGAGAAACCGCTGGTGGCAAAGAAAACAAAAGCGGCTTGTTATAAAGGCGTTGATTTCATCCAGGCTAATGAGGTAGAGGCGAGGAAATTTCTCGTCAAATATACAAACCTACCAGAACCGTTTGCCATGAAGATTCCTTTTGAGCCCTGGATCAAAGTTGAACAATATAATAAAACTGCAGGGCAACCTTATTTTGATGCCCTAAGAAAAGAAGGGTTATTCCAAAAGCATATTGATACAACTCAACTTTACTATCAGGAATAAAATGGCGCGAATCGGAATTAAAGATTATTTGAGAGTGGAGGGTCTGACCAAAACCTTTTCGAGCACATCGGTCAAAGAGAAAGGGTTTCAGGGAAGCCTTCGCGTTCTGGATAACGTCAATTTTTCCTGCAAAGCCGGAGAGTTCATCACACTGGTCGGTCCCAATGGATGTGGGAAGACCACTGTCTTTCGAATCATCGCGGGATTAGAAGATCAGGAATATGGGAGAATAACCATCGGGGGGAAACCCTCCTATGAGTCGAAAATCGGATATATCTTTCAAAATTATCGTGAGTCCCTCTATCCATGGCGGACGTGTTTTGATAACCTCCTGGTTCCCTTGGAGCTAAATAAAGTTCCAAGAAGAGAAAGAAAGAAACGGGTCGAACAATTTCTCTTCAACCTCGATTTCAAAGTTCAGGATGATGCGTATCCTTATCAATTGAGCGGAGGGCAACAGCAACTCCTATGCATTCTCCGCGCCCTTCTGTATGAACCCGATGTCCTTTTAATGGACGAACCCTTCAGCTCCCTCGATTTTCAAACGACCCTTTATATGCATGACAAAGTGCTCGAAATCTGGGCGAAGACCAAGGCCACCATTCTCTTCATCTCACACGATATTAATGAGGCAGTCTATTTGGCGGATAAGGTGGTGGTCTTGAGTAAGAGGCCTGCTCATGTAATGGATGTGATCGAGATAGATCTCCCAAGGCCACGGAAATTGGAGATGACGGAGAGCGAAGAATTCTTTGCTGTAAGAAATCGCGTTCTCGATATCTTCAAGGATGAAATTGCAGACAGTCTTATCCGGATGGAGATGAGCGGTTTCTAAAGTTTGAGGGGATCTGAATATTTAAAAGATAGGCATGGAAAAGACCTCTCATCATGATTTGAGTCCCGGGAAAATTATTCTCGATACCTTTGCCTTTGCTAGGACTCGTATCTTAAGCACGGCCATCGATCTTGAAATCTTTACTCATATCTTCAAGGGGAAGAAAACTCTTTCCGAGCTTGCTCAGGTAACAAAGACTCAATGGAGGGCCCTTGAGATACTTCTCAATACTCTTTGCGCCATGGAATATCTCCAGAAGAAAGATAGGCGATATGAGGTAACCCCCTTGTCAAGATTTTTTTTAATAAAAGGGAAAAAGATGTACTATGGAGACTATGTGAAACATACTGAACTTTCCTGGGATCCCTGGCTCAAACTCACGGAGGTGATAAGGGCTGGGAAACCTTCCTTGCCTGCCGGGACAGCAGAGAAAGATGGTTTTGATTATTATCAACAGCTTGTTCCTTTACTTTTTAATACCACCCATCTTGTGGCTGTTGCCGGGGCCAAGGCCCTCGGTATTGGGAAAGAACTCAAAGGGTTAAAGATCATGGATGTGGGCACAGGATCAGGAGCCTGGGGCATTGCCATGGCTCAGGAGGATCCCACCTGCCAAGTGTATGGGATGGATGATGGAAAAGTTTTGGAGCAGACCAAGAGATATGTGGAACAGTTCGGCCTTGAAAAACAATTTTACTATATCCCCATCAATGTCGAGCAAGATTCTCTGGGTAAGGATGAATATGACTTGGCCATATTAAGCTATGTCTGCCATGGAGAAGGGGGAAAAAAGAGCAGGGAGATTCTCTCCAAAATATATAAAGCTCTGAAGAAGGGTAGTCGAATTGTAATTTGTGAAATCTGTCCGGATGAAAACCGGGAGAAAGATCTCTTCCCTCTTCTCTTTGCTGTAAATATGCTCATTCATACAACAGAGGGGAATACTTTTACCCTCTCCGAATATACCTCCTGGTTACATCACTCAGGATTCAAAAAGGTAGAAACCATTGATATCCCGGAAAGCTCGCCGTTGATTATTGGGATAAAGTAAATAAGGCTGAATTCTTTTATATAGTTTACCTGCTCAAGGATGTTTAGGAAATAGACTTTTACCCGTCTGGATATCCCTTGCCCTTTTAAATCTTGGACGAGCCCACCACCACTGCTCAGGGTATTCTCGGACGGTCGCCTCTACAATTTTGGTAAGCTGGGCAATGTTTGATGTAATATCTTGCTGGCTATTTCCTGTGGTATTCAACCCAAAGGGAGGATGAATGATTATTTTATGATGGGAGTCCGAATTCCGGATGGTGAACACAGGTAGGATGGGAGCTCCAGTGCGAAGGGAGAAGACGACAGGCCCTTTAAAGGTGGGAACGAGGTAACCAAAGAAATCTACCCAAGCCTCAGTGGCAGGTGCATTGAGATCAATATGTACCATTAGAATTCTGTTTTCCTTTAGAGCCTTAAAACATCGTGCGACACAGGTCATTGGGGGTTTGAGAGGGATGAGTTCGAATCCAAAGGTATCCGTAACCGAAGTTATGAATTTTACTATTTTCAGATTTTTTGAAAATCTGTTGACGATTGATAAAGGATAACCCTCATCGGCCAACCGACCGCACATTAAAGGGAAATTGCCGAGATGGGCAGTTAATGCAATAACTCCCTTCCCTTGTTTGAGAGCCGTATCGAGATATTCCTTTCCCTCTAATCTTACAAGCGTTTTAAAATTGCTATCCCTAAACTCGAGATAACGGGTGTTTTCCATCATATCCCTTCCAATATTTTTAAAACTATCCAGACAGATCTGTTTAATTTCTTCCTCACTCTTTTCGCTGCCCAACGCCAGATGTAGATTATTCAGGGCATTCCTCCTTGGTTTTCTTAAGAGATGGAGGGCTATTGTGCCGAGCTTTTCGCCATAGAACCCAAGAGATTTTAAGGAGAGGTGTCTCGCCCAAAAGATCCAGAGTTTGAACAGGAGATACACTAAAGAAATCTCTAAAGATTTTATTAAAGGGGATTTCTTCCTTCTACTCATTTTTGTCCTCTTTTGCTCAGATCAACATCTTTAAAATTGATTAGGATCCACTTATTCTAAAATCATAAATGAATCATAATCTTTTAGTCAATATTTTAATAACAGAATCTAATGCTATGTTTAACGTTGACCTCTTTGTCTTTAGCGACGGGATCATCGAGACGGATGAGATGGGTTTGAAGTTTCTTCCCTATCCATCCCTCCCCCTCAAGGGGAGAGGGATGGAGGGGGAGTTAATACCGAAACCGAATCCTATATTTAACCTTTACTTCTTTGTCCTTGGCAACAGGCACATCGAAACGGATCAAATGGGCACTCAGTTTTTCAAAGGAATGGGTGTTCGAAAGCATCTCCCAATCCCCTGGGATCGGTTCCTCAACCAAAACTTTAATGTCTTCTTTTTTGTGATTTCTTAAACTCACTTCAAAAGCAACCTCGAAGAGATTGGAGCCCAGACGTTTGTAATCTGTTTGAACCCTCTCTCCAACCACATCAAAGGCCTCTCCGATCTTGATCTTAAATTTTTCATCCTTTGGGGTATGGTCAATTCGATCTTCTCCAATAAACTGGAGGCTTCCATCTTTATCCTCTTTGTAGACACGGATCGTCCCTTTAGGAAGAGGTATTCCGAGATTATTCTTTTTGCTGTTCTCGAGTTCGAGGAAGACCCCAACTTTTTGTTTATTTGAGCCTTGATTCATTTGATAATAGTAGTATTGAGGTGAGCCCGCGAAGATAAAGAGTTTCTTAAGGGGAACCTGATTGGCATCGAGAAGGGTCATTTGTTTAGTTTGATTATCTTTAATCGTGGTTCTTCGATCCAGAGTATAGAGATGGTATTCGAAGAAGGATTCTTCTTGGAACTGTTGGCTTGCCTCTTTCGCCGCAGCCATTGGCCTGGCATAATCCATTCTCATCTCACCTTGAACCCGATGGATGTCACCGGCTACCAATTTAAGCAGTGCATTCTGGTAAGTAGCGCCGCTTCGATTATCAATCGTGACCCAGCCGGTCAAATCAGTCATCGTGTCCAATTTATTTAAGACCGCCACATAGTCAGCCTTCCAGTTGATTCCGGAAGTGAGATAAGAAGCCTCTAACTTTTGAGGCTTTGAGAGTTTATTTTCCAACATCCAGACCAAGGTGGGTTGAGGGATGAGATTTTCAGGGATTTTGGAGAGCAGGACCCGCCCATAATGGCCAATGTGGATCTTGTCCCCAATCTGAAAGATATTCCCACCCTGAGTGGAGAGGAGGGTCGCTTCAACAATCTCCTCCTTTTTTGTTTCAGGGTTGATCGTGGCGAGTTGAACCTTTTGACCCACAAACTTTTCAAGAAGCTTCTGTGGGCTGAGAAGATCGTATTCATAGTTCTGCTCCAGGACATTGAGGCTCGATCCATTGATCAGGGATTTGATGTGGACGGTTGTGGGGTCTATCTTTGCGGCCACATCCATGAATTTCAGTTCATGAATACCGGGTTTAAAATCAATGAGCCGGATATCCTTGACCAGCCCCACATTCGAATTGTAGATGGTGACCGCCACGTCTTGTTGATCCTTGAGCGTACTGGTCAGGGGTACCGCATAACTTATTTGGATAGAAAAAATGAAAGAGATGAGAGTGATTAAAACGACTAACTTTTTCATTGGAAGCCTCCTTTTTTAGATTTTATTAATTAAAGACAACAATGGGCCTGATTTGGTTCCGAAGAATTTTTTTATTTGATTCGAAGTAGGGTTGAACATTCAGGATGGGAGCATAGGAGTACAGACAATTATTAAAGATTAAAATGCAACTCTTCTATTTCTCTCTATAAACCCCATTACTGACCGATTGGGCAGGACTTCATGCAATTGAAACAGAAATATTGGAATCCAATCGAGCCAGCCTGGTATAAACGCCAGAAGTTCACATCTTTCACCATCTTCTTTTGATCTTCTGGTGTACTCTCCGCAAATTTTGTCCAGAAACGGATAGCGCCTCCAATGCCATAGGGTTGACTAATTTTGAGACATTTCATGTTATCGGTTTTACCTTCTTCATCCAGCGCATGCGCAGGGCAATTTTCGACACAGATATTACAATCCGTACAGAGTTTCTCGGTAACAGGAGGGTCTGAGGTCAGATCCAGGTTTGTGATGACCGCCGTAAAAACTACTCTGGAGCCCATTTTGGGATGAATCACCAGGTTATGACGGCCAAATTTACCAAGACCTGCGGCAATAGCAGCATGACGCAGAGAAATATCTCCCAATGTCCCTTTTGTTTCGTAGCTCATATACAAAGGATAAGAAGGGGGTACGGTCATCGCCTTGGCCTTAAGTTCCCTTTCCAAGAAGCGCGCAACCCTGTAATTGGAAGAACGTGCAAATTCTAATATATCCAGCCTTCCACCTGTGGCTATTTGCATATTTTCACTCTCGCAGTTTGAAAGTTCTTTACAGGCGAGGACCACCAGTGATTTGGCCCCAGGGAAAATTCCCTGCAAGTCCTGTGACCTTGAACTCTTGTAGTCTCCAACCGAAGCAATCCCCACATCATCTACCCCTAAACCTAAAACAAATTCTTTAATTTTTCCCTTCATAGATTTTCTCCTTTCAGCTTTCGCCCTTGGATCAATAAGGCATTCTTTTTCAGCCACCTTTTGTCGCAGCTAATCATACCACAAAAGTGGGGCTTGAAAAAACACCCTATTGAGTTTACACTGGTCTAAAATTCCGCAGAGATTGTTCCATGAAATCCTATCAGCTTGATCATCTCATCATCACCCTTGACAAGGAAGGATCACGGGAGTTTTCCAAGGTCAGCTTTCCGATCCGCTACGGCTGTTTTTCAGAGATAAAAACTCCGGATACCATTTTTCAATTTAATCTGAATGGAGAAATCAAATATATTCAAGGACTAGGTGAGAGCTGGCCACATTTAGTAGAATGGCTGAAGCGAACCGTAGGTAATGATTGGATATACTACTCTGCTGGCGATTATAAGGATATTTACGACTACTTTGGTGAATATTATTTCCCATATCTTTCCTATCCAAGTAACTCCATTATTGACAACAATCCTTTTGGCGGCGATACCGTAAATTCTGCCATGAAGTCTTGGCAATTGCTGCAGGAGAAAATAAAAAAAATGATTCCAGGTGCTAAGCCAAAGAGCCTCAAAGATTTTCTAATTCGTATCATCAAAAATGATGAAGAGGTTCTGGGGTTAAGATCAGATCAATTGCATCATCTCATTAATGGGCAGGTTACTGTTCTTCCCCCTGATACCCGGCATGTGGACTATGAAGTCATTCCCATCATCGTGGCGGATGGGTGTTTATACAACTGCGGCTTTTGCCGAGTGAAAACAGGACAAGATTTCGCTCCTCGTACTCCCAAAGACATACTAAGACAGATTAAAAACTTAAAACGGTTTTATGCGCAGGATCTTCACAACTATAATGCCATTTTTTTGGGACAGCATGACGCTCTTTCCGCCGGACGTGAGCTCCTTGAGTTGGCTGCAAAAAACGCCTACGAAATATTTGAATTTGAATATTCTTATTTAAGAGGAACCTGTCTTTTTCTTTTCGGGAGCGTTGATTCCATGATCCATTCTGAAGAGAAGCTCTTTGAGTCACTCAACAATCTCCCTTTTTCTATTTATATCAACATAGGACTTGAATCGAATGATCCAACAACCTTGGAGGCATTGAAGAAGCCTGTTTCTGTTGAAAAGGTTCGCGAGGCTTTTACAAGGATTTTAGATATCAACAGAAGGTATGAAAAGATCGAAGTGACTTCGAACTTCGTTTTGGGGAAAGACCTTCCTCCAGGTCATTTACCTTCCCTTTTAGAGTTGACCAGAAGGAGATTGAATCTTTCTCACAACAAAGGGGCTGTCTATCTGTCTCCACTTATGGATGAAGGGATGAGAGATAAGGAAAGTAAAAGGGAACTTTTAAGGAAGTTTCTTAAATTAAAAACCCAAAGCCGTCTTCCTACTTTTATTTATCTCATCCAGAGATTGTAACCTGCCATGCTCTCCGTTGATGATAAATTACCCATGATTTAGGCTTACGCCCATTTTTATCTTTTCGTTAGCCATCGGCCATCTTACAAGACTTTCACGATACTGAATATAGTCCCATATTTCTTGGCGGTATCTTTTCATCTCCTTCTCGAATCCATTTTGGAAGCTGGACAAATCAATAATGAGATCGCCAGACTTCATCCACTTTCCATTGATTTGATTTAAAAGATCCTCATCCATTTTCTTCCACTTTAATCTATGTTTTCCAATCAACTCATTAATAATGTCTACCTATCCTTTTCTAGATAATCCTTTTTATGATCGACCCTGTTTCTGAAATCCAGTTGGGTTTTTCTCAATGATATCAAAAAGATAAACATAAAACAAAATTTATTTTTTTCTTCTATCAGGGTATTGGAAGTAAAGCATTCCACAAATTTTGGATGGTATCTCCAAAAGGTTTTTCCCCTAACCCATCCATGACGAGGGAGATGAGAAAAACAATGGATACGATACCCAGAAAAACAAAAAGAGCAATGTCATGATGGTGATAGAATTTACCGACCCATTGGGCCGTGGTGTAAAAAGAATTTTTTTTAGTGGGTGTTTTTGAAGGTCCTTTTCCTCCTTTTGAATAATAGGGGGAGTTGATTCCAGAGAAGAGGAGAAGAAGCCTTGAGCTAAGGTAAAAAAGGTAGACAAAAACTGCAGCGATGATGACAAATTCGTAAGAAAGATTAAGGAACATGACGGTCATATAGGTGAGAAAAGCATAGAAGATTCCTCCGATCACTGCCAAGGTGATTCGTATCAGAAGGGAATTAAAAAAATCCATTCTTCTTCCTCAATACACTTTTACTCTCTCACCTTTTTAAACCGAAAAAGGTTAATAAGTGTTTTAGCAGCCCTTTCCGGGGTGGGATAATTTGGAATATCTGATCTTTCAAGCCGATTAATTTCATCGTCCCAGATTCCTGCCGGGGAAGAAAAACAGCATAAGATAGGTTTGTTTGTTCTTCTTTGCAGTAGCAGATCAGTTAATATTCCTACAGCAGACCGATTGGCTGAAGCGAACATGATGCATAGGAGAATGGCATCAATGTTTTTATCTTCCAGAACAGTCTGTACAATTCCTTTGATTGCCTCTGAGTCATACCATGCAGGTCCCATATCTACAGGATTTGTCCTGATGGCAAGAGGAGGAAGCAACTCCTCCACCCTCCTTTGGGTTTCTGCAGAAAAGGGAGGAACCAATAACCCTTCCATCTCGCACACATCACAGGCCGCCATCCCGGGTCCGGCCTGACCCGAAAGCACAGCCACTTTGTTTCCTTCGGGGAGTGGACACATGGTCAAAGCCTTTGCCGCATCCAGAAGTTCTTCCGAACTTCCCACCGTTAAAATCCCGGCCTGTTTAAAAGCACCTTCATAGATCTCATGTTTTCCTGCGAGGGAGCCCGTATGAAACTGAGAAGCCTTATCACTTGTAGAGGAGCGTCCGACTTTGTAAACAAGAATAGGTTTTTCCCGATTTCCTCTTTTAGCCACCTCCATCAATCTCTTTGGATGATCGATCCCCTCCATATACATGGCGATTACTTTAGTTTGAGAATCTTTGATTAAATATTCCACCATTTCTGCAAAATCCACATTACAGCGGTTTCCTAATCCGATGATTTTACTAAATCCAACCTTGTCTTGAAGAGAGAGAAAAGCCATCAGATGAGACATCCCTCCGCTCTGGCTGACAAAACTGATTCCTCCTTTCTCCACCAAGGAGAATTCCGGCGTAAACGATGCATTAAGGGGAAGATGGAGGTTTACAATTCCGAAGGTATTCGGGCCAATGATCTTGATGCCGGATTGGTATGCCAATTCTGTTATCTCCCTCTGTAATGTCTCTCCTCTTTTATCTTCGATTTCTTTGAATCCAGCGGTGATGAGGACGATTCCCTTAACATTCTTTTCTTGACATTCTTTTATTATTCTGGGGACCTGTTCAGCTGGAAGGACGATGATGGATAAATCAACGGTATCAGGGACCTGGGAAAGGGAGGGGTAGGTTTTGATTCCCAGGATTTTATCTTTCCCTGGATTGACAGGATAGATTCTGCCTGGATATCTCCCTTGAGTCAGACTTTTCATGACATGAGAGCCTAACTTGCCTGGATTGTCTGAAGCCCCGATGATCGCAACAGATTCTGGATTGAAGATCGCCTCCATTGCCTCTAAACCTCTCTCCATCTCTTTTTCTCCTTTATAAATTTATGATTCTATTCCTTTATGACAACATTTCAAGGTCTTAGACAGGAGAAATATTCTATTTTATGACCCCACCCTGTTTTTATTAATTTAAACCAATTAAAAGTAATGAGCAAATGATTTTAATGGTTTGATCCATTTTTCTAATTGGGGTGAAGAAGAGTCATTTATTGTTGTAATGAATCTTTTTTGAAGATATATTGGTTTCGATGAAATCTACAAGATGGTATTTGTTCTTGGTGATGGGCCTTTGCGCCCTTGTCTTCTTCATAGAACCCCTTGTAGTCTCCAGTGCTCAATCCCCCTGCTGTTCTGAAGATCCAGAGTTTTCCTATTTCCTTTTCCCAAAGGCATCCCAAACGTATCAGTACCTGGTTCGATATGAGATCTTTTTTTCTACTCTATTGAATAAGGAGAAAGGTTTTTTCATCATCCTGCCAGAAGATTTTTTCCAAAACCCTAACACCAAATATCCAGTTCTCTTTCTTCTCCATGGATATAATTCTCATCGAACAGGAGTTTGGTGGAAAGTCCACTCTCCTGAAAAAGCAAAGAGGCTCCTTTGTGAAGTGAAGGAGGAAGAATATCATTGGCTTTTCCATGAAGATATTGCTGTCATCGCCTATGCGATGATGGATTCGAAGAATCGTACTTATCGAGAATTGGAGAAATCGCTGGAGATGCGGTTTCAAGAACTCTCTCAGTCTGGAGGTCTTGCCAAGGAAGATTATTCCCCGAAGGAGATTGCCCAATCGATTGTTTCCCATAACCTTCATCCCCAGAGGAATCTGAACGATCCATTCCATCCCCTTCAGAAAATGGTCATCATCCTTCCTGATGGAGATAATGGATTTTATACCGATGAGAATGAGGGGAGGAGGCTTTTCCCTGAGACAAAAAATCGGAAGGCTTGCGATGATTTCCATCCGGGAGAGGCCTTGAACTATTCGCTTTTCCCCTTTCTCTATATGAAACCGGGAGCCCTGGGAAAACATGAATCCTATTTTCTTGAACTTCTTCAATACATTGAGTCTCAATCTCCATACAAGGAGAGGCTTCTTCAAAGAAGGGGTCTAGGTGGTGTTTCAATGGGAGGATTTGGAGCGATAAAGCTTGGTCTAAAACATTCCCATCTTTTCCAGTCCGTGAGCAGCCAGAGCGGGCTTCTTGACATCGAACTCCTTCAAGATAAGTGGATGCTGAAGATGATCCTCCCTGAATTTTTAGAGGTGTTCGGTCACCTTGAACCCAATAAACTTCCTTCTAGTTCTTCTCTCGACTCGAAACATATTCAGGCTAACAATCCCTTAACCCTGATTAAAAAGAAGGGAATAAACCAGTTACCCTACTGGCTCTATTTTGATTACGGATCGAAGGAAGGGTTTGACGGGATTACAGAAGGGAACAAAAATTTTGAGAAGTTGCTCAAGGAAGGAAATCATCAGATTCCCGTGCAACCTTTTAATGGGGATTCTGGACATAACTACCAATTCTGGCGCAGCCGGTCGGGGAATATCCTTCAACATCATTCCGATGTACTTCAAAAAGTCCTCTTAGAAAAATGAAATTCTTGTTCTCGTCCTATCACCGGTATGGGAGAACAAACTCCTTGGAACGGTGACCGGTATATTCTGAATATTTTCCCTATCCTCCTCGTCTAAATAGACAAAAGGTAAGAAAAGGAAGGATGTGATTCACATGAATAAAACAAAAATAGCAATTTTAAGTTCCATTTTGATGCTTTCCCTGTCTTTTTTATTCTCTTCATCCTTTGCTTCAGAACCAGAGTTAGGAGAAGGCCGAATCAGTCTCGTACAAGGTCAGGTGTTCGTCCAGGCAATGGATGAAGGAGAATGGACAGAAGCCGTCGTCAACTTTCCCATTGCTGATGGAGATCGGATTTTGACCGAACAGGATGGGAGGACAGAACTCCAGTTTCAAGATGGAACTTATGTGAGGGTGGGTGAGGAATCCCAGTTAGATATTGTTTGCTTAGGCTTCGACCAGGGAAAGGCATTCTTCCATTTCAATCAGATGGAAGGGAAAATTTATGTGAATTACCGTCCGATCAGTGGAGAGGCTTCCTCCTTATATGTCGATCTTCCTTATGGAGTTCTTTCATCCTACGTTCCATCAAGATTTCGGGTATACTTCACTACCTCTGAGGCAAGAATTTCCGTTCTGGAAGGGAGTGTCGAATTCAAGAGGGATGGAAGAACTATCCCAATCGTTCAAGGAAGGACTCTCGTTGCAAGTGAAGGGGGTTCTGCACAGGTAGCTCAATTTTATGGAAGGGACGAGTGGGATCGGTGGAATGAAGCAAGAGATGATGAACTCCTTCAAAGAACATATGCCCAAAAATATCTCCCTCCAGAACTTGAACCCTATGGATATGAAATGGAGAGGAATGGCCGATGGGTCTATACACCTGAATATCAATACGTATGGGTCCCAACAGTCGCTGTGGGGTGGACACCTTTCCAGTATGGTTACTGGGCCTGGAGAAGAGGGGTTTATTGCTGGGTCCCTCGCGAACCGTGGGGATGGGTTCCTTTCCATTATGGAAGATGGGTTCATACACACAATCATGGGTGGGCTTGGGTGCCTCCAGTTCGTCATGCTACCATTTGGAATCCGGGAGCAGTAGCATGGAACATTGCTCCCACTCATGTTTCGTGGGTTCCGCTGGCTCCAGGTGAAATTTATTATGGGAATCGATACTATGGTCCTCAAAGCGAAAATATCAACCAAGTCAAAATCAACATTCAGGAAAACGTCTATATCAATGCGCGAGTCAAGGATGCTGTCGTGACAGTCCATAGAGATTCTTTTTTTAGAAGAAATCCAGTAAGGATCACAAAGGTGGAGAATCCATTCCTGCAACCGGCCAAGGTATCGGGCCCCCCAACAGAAAAACCCGTTTTCTTAGAAGGGAAGAAAACTCCGCCACGGTTTATGAGAGAGACTGTTGGAAAGGTTCAACCGGAAAGAAAGCCTTTATCAAAGGAATTAGGAAGAGATATTCCTTCCGTAGAAAGAGATCCTAAAGTTATTGAACAGAAGCGAATCACTGAAAGTCCCGGGAAGAGAACGATCAGTGAAACAGCTCGAAATCGAGTTGAAAGGATTGAACGGCCTAATCGGCAAACAGACACTACTCAAGAGAAATTAGTGAAAAGGGAATCAACTCCGGTTCTAACAAGAGAAAGAGCGAGGGGAGAAAGCCAGACTCCTAACCCAGAGGTGAACAAAAATAGAAATACGCCGATTGTTCCTCCTGTAATAATAAAATTACCCAATGCAAAAGAACCAAAATATTCCCAAGCCATTTCGGAGAGGAATGCTTCGCGTATTATGAATCAAGATCAATCCGGGAGAATAGAGCAGTCCAACTCTAATAAGGAAAATCTTGCGCAAAGAAATCTAATTTCCCTTCCTCTGAAGGATGAAACAAGGGTTAAAAGTCCCAACCCGGTGGCGCAAAGTCCACAGAGGAATACTTCGGTCAGTGTTAATCAAAATCGTGCTGGAAGAACAGGACAGCCTAATTCTCTCCAATCCCTCCCTCCACGTCAGGAAGGGAGAGCCTTTGCTGGAAGGTCGTCTTTGCCAGAAGGGAGGTCGTCTCCCGCTCCGGCATCAAAAGGACAGGTGAAACAAAATAGCCACGGCTCAGTAGGAGGACTCTTGGGGTCATCCCCACTGAAATCTTTTCGCTAAGAAATTACTGATCCATCAAAAGCCGGCTCAATTTTTCTTTATCGATTCCGAGACGTTCCCAGTTTTCAATATAAACGGGTTTCCCTTTCTCATCGTAAGGATCGATAAGAACTTTTCTTAAGAAGAAAGAGGATTTTTTAGAGTGGCATTCCTTGCAACCCCGGGCACCGATGACTTCCGGTCCTGACACCACATTATGGCTGAGAGAGAAGTCAAGGACTTCAGCCTGCTCGTGTTTCATCTTTTCCACCTCTCCTTTTTTATTCAACTGATAAAGAAACCCGCCTTTCATCAAAACGGGATGGAAGGCTACGGGATTTCCAAATTTATCCTTCCCCTTCAGTGCCTTTAAAAAGGCTTTAATTTCATCAAAAGAATTCACTTCAGGAATTCCATCTCCGTTGTCATCTTTGAGAGGGGGTTTTTTCAATTCCTGTATCTTCCAAAGGGAGATTGGTTTTACCACATTGGTCTTTGGATCGAGGTCTCCCCAATAAATGACCGCTAATGACTTCGCAGGAACCATTCTACCCTTCCATTTTGTTATGGCAGGATACCAGATATTGGGGTCTACTCCAGGGACAGACCTTTTGGGATCCAGAGGATCATTGGAGAGAAATTTTGAGGTGTCATCGATAAAGGTCCATCCATTTGAGGCATAATCATAAACCAAGTCTGCCGGGGCGGTCTGAAAGGGAATATGGCAGGTCTGACAGGAGATCAGTTTCAAGTGGCGTGGCGAGAAAGGATGTTTGTATCTTGGCGCTTTCTTATCCTTGCCTCTGTAATGGCAGTCTTCGCAGGAAGACATGCTGTTGTTCAAGTCATTTCTTACCGTCTCCTGGATGGTATTCCCTTTAGAAAAATTATGCTCCTTATCACTTGGATGGCATGAGATACAGTGGAGGCCCCTGGCTTTATGGACATCCGTTTCTGGACTCCACTGACGACCTCTCCTTTTTCCATCGGCCATAGCATGGCAGGACCAACAATTCTCGTCAGGGGGGTTTCTTACAATCTGAAGGTGAAGATTTTCGAAATCAGTCACCTCTTTTTTAATATAATTCACTATCACCTCATCCGCTTTTAAATTTCCAGATTCATCCTGAGAGAGTTTAATATTCGCCCATCCAGCTCCTACCGTAGGCCCGTACTTAAAAAACTTTCCCCTAAGGGTAGCACCCCGTTCTTTCCATTGATACCCCTTTAAGTGGCAGATGAGGCAGTCTGCCTCGCTCACTCCACTTTGGTCCCAGGGAGCTCCGTAATTGGCATTCCCATTACTAAATGGAGTATAGTCACCATCCAGCCAAGGACTTCCTCCTGAATCTTCATAACCAAACTTCTTGCCCTCTTCGTTATAGTAAAGTTGACCTTTCCGATCATATTCACTCCACCCCCCTCCTGGGTGGCATGCTCCGCAATTCTGAACAAAAGAGAAAGAGGACTTGTCAATTTCAGAGGGATGTTGATTAACTTTTTTAGCCAATTGGCTTGAATCCATAGAGGCTACCATATACTTCCCATACATTCCTGAGGACAGACTCCAAGGATATTGGGGATCGAATGTATCACTGATGACGATTTTACCAGTTCCATCAGTCCGGCCTTGCTGGAAATGGTAACCATTGGTGATTTGATCATAATGATGACAGCCCCCACAAGTTTTTTTAGGGCTGTAAGGTATTTTACTTTCAAGGGTGAGTGGATTGCCATCGAAACCCTTAAGGGTAATCTTTTTATGGAAGGAATCCTGGGAGGGGATTGAAGTCGGATAAAGAAGAGAGAAGAACAGAGTGACTGAAAAGGTCAAAAGAAATATTCCAACTTTTTTCAGAGCAAGCACCCCCAGGGTAGATTTAAATTAAGAGAGAAGATGGGATATCGTGTGATATAGTATATTGATAAGGCGAGTTAGGAGCAAGGAATTATTTGTTTTTTCCAAAAAAATTTTAAAAAATTTCTTGACAATAAGGAATTATTTTGTTATCTATAATAAGTTAAATTCTTAATGATCCTTATTCCACTAATATAACTCATTGATTTTCCAGTCTTTTTCTGTACCAGGAGGAAATGTTCAATCAAAATAATGAAGATTTAGAGTCGGAGAGGTTCCCGAGTGGCCAAAGGGGACAGACTGTAAATCTGTTGGCGATGCCTTCGGAGGTTCGAATCCTCCCCTCTCCACCAGGCTTGCCAGCGGGCGATTGTCTGAACCATTCAACCCATTATTAAATTCAATTTGAATAATTCAAACGCCGTAAGCGTGGTTCATTGTCAACCCCCGTCAGAGATGACAGGTAGAAAGGTTGATCTTCACGGGAAGAGTTTCGACTTAAGTAAGGCGAAAATAAAATTCAATGATTGGGTATCATCCATTGGTAAGGATAGTTTCTTATTTAAAGGCGGGAGTAGCTCAGTTGGCAGAGCATCAGCCTTCCAAGCTGAGGGTCGCGGGTTCGATCCCCGTTTCCCGCTCCATTGCGATAAAATTATATTGTTAATTTAACTGCTAATAATTCGGCCAGCCTGTCTTTTTAATTGACAGGTTTTTCTTTATTTTTGGCCCACGTAGCTCAGTCGGTGGAGCACTTCCTTGGTAAGGAAGAGGTCATCGGTTCAAATCCGATCGTGGGCTCCAAAGGAAAGGTGGATTGAACGATCTTTGCGGGAGATAAGGAGGGTTTGAGCCATGTCGAAGCCGAAGTTTGAGAGGACGAAGCCGCATGTGAATGTGGGGACGATTGGTCATGTGGATCATGGGAAGACGACGTTGACCTCAGCGATCACGAAGGTATTGGCGACGAAGCATTTGGCCTCTTATATGGCGTTTGATCAGATTGACAAGGCGCCGGAGGAGAAGGAGCGTGGGTTAACGATCGCGATTGCGCATGTGGAGTATGAGACGGTGAAGCGTCATTATGCGCACATTGATTGTCCGGGGCATGCGGATTATATCAAGAATATGATTACCGGTGCGGCGCAGATGGATGGGACGATTTTGGTGGTATCGGCGGCGGATGGGCCGATGCCCCAGACGCGGGAGCATGTGCTTTTGGCGAAGCAGGTGCGGGTGCCTTATATTGTGGTGTTTCTGAACAAGGTGGATATGGTGGAGGATCCGGAGTTATTGGATTTGGTGGAGTTGGAGGTGAGGGAGTTGTTATCGGGGTATGATTTTCCTGGGGAGGCGACTCCTGTGATACGGGGCAGTGCGCTCAAGGCATTGGAGTGTGGGTGTGGGAAGCCGGAGTGTCAGTGGTGTAAGGCGATTTGGCAGTTGATGGATGCGGTGGATACGTATATTCCGGAGCCGGTTCGGGATATCGATAAGCCCTTTTTGCTGCCGATTGAGGATGTGTTTAGTATTTCTGGTCGAGGCACCGTGGTGACGGGGCGAGCGGAGCGTGGGGTGATCAAGGTGGGTGATGAGGTGGAGGTTGTGGGGATCAGGCCTACACTTAAGACTGTCTGTACGGGGGTGGAGATGTTTCGTAAGACCCTGGATCAGGGACAGGCGGGGGATAACATTGGGGTGTTGCTGCGTGGGGTGAAGCGTGAGGAGGTGGAGCGTGGTCAGGTGGTGTCGAAGCCAGGGTCGATTACGCCTCATCGGAAGTTTAAGGCGGAGGCGTATATCTTGACGAAGGAGGAGGGGGGTCGGCATACGCCGTTTTTTAATGGGTATCGGCCTCAGTTTTATTTTCGGACGACGGATGTGACGGGGGTGGCGGTATTACCGGAGGGGGTGGAGATGGTGATGCCTGGGGACAATGTGGCGTTGACGGTGGAGTTGATTACGCCGATTGCAATGGAGAAGGAGTTGCGGTTTGCGATTCGGGAGGGGGGGCGGACCGTGGGCGCAGGCGTCATCAGTGATGTCCTCGAATAAGATGGAGATGGTACACTTCCTGTTTAGGAGTATTCGATGAGAAATATTTTAACTTTGTCCTGTACAGAGTGTAAGCGGAGAAACTATTCTACGACTAAGAATAAACGAACCACTCCGGATAAGCTAGAGTTCAAAAAATATTGCCGATTCTGTCGTAAACATACCGTTCATAAAGAGATAAAGTGATTGTTGATCATGAGAAGGTTCAGAAAATTCAAACCATGGGCTATCAGCCTATATGCTATAAGTCAAAGGATAAAGGCCAGTAGCTCTAACGGATAGAGCACCGGACTCCAAATCCGGGTGATGGGGGTTCAAATCCCTCCTGGCCTGCCATGTACCATATGGGGTACATGGCAAGCCATGAATCTCACATGGTTCATGGCTGCCGTGTTACTTCTGGAATGGAATAGATGGAATTTTCAATTAAAGAGAAAGTTGAAGCAGCAAAACAATTTTTGAGGGAGGTTAAAACCGAATTGAAAAAGGTAACCTGGCCTTCAAGGAAGGATACCCTTTCTGGTACCTTTGTCGTTTTAGTAGCCGTTTTTATCATCGCCATCTTTTTAGGAATTGTTGATTCTGGGCTGTCAAATCTCATCAAGGAATTATTGAAGAAGGCAGCGAGTTAAAAGGGGCGGAATGGACTTCCTCCCCCATTCAAATGGTAAACATTATGGCGCAACAGTGGTATGTGGTCCACACCTATTCGGGTTTCGAAAACAGGGCCAAACAGAATTTAGAAGAACGAATTAGAAATCTCGGGAAGGGAGAATTTTTTTCCAACATTTTAGTCCCCACGGAGACCGTGGTGGAGTTGGTGAAGGGGAAGAGAAAGACCTCTCAGAGAAAGATCTTTCCTGGGTATATATTGGTGAAAATGGAATTGAACGAGGAGACGTGGCATATCGTTAAGGACACCCCAAAGATCACCGGTTTCGCCGGCGATGGTACAAAACCGATTCCCATCTCAGAGGGAGAGGTTGAAGAGATTCTGTCTCAAATGAAGGAAGGTGTTTCGAAAGCAAAACCAAAAGTTTCTTTCGGCGCCGGAGATAGCGTTCGAGTGATCGACGGTCCTTTTGTCAACTTTATCGGGACCATTGAAGAGGTCAAACCTGAAAAAAGGAAATTGAAGGTTTTAGTCTCTATCTTTGGAAGAGCGACTCCAGTAGAACTGGATTTTATCCAAGTAGAAAAGAATTGATGGCCCTCATCTGAGGAGTGGACAATGGCAAAAAAAGTTGCGGCAATGGTAAAGCTTCAAATTCAGGCAGGACAAGCCAACCCTTCCCCTCCGGTCGGGCCGGCTCTGGGACAACATGGGGTCAACATCATGGAGTTTTGCAAAGCCTTTAACGCTCGGACCCAGGGGCAGGAAGGAATGGTCATCCCAGTGGTGATCACTATCTATTCAGATCGATCCTTCAGCTTTGTGACCAAAACTCCGCCGGCTTCAATCCTTTTAAAGAAGGCGGCAAAAATTGTGAAAGGTTCTGGGGAACCCAATCGCAACAAAGTGGGCAAGGTGACCAGAGACCAGATTCGGGAGATCGCACAGATCAAGTTCAAAGATCTCAACGCCGTGGACCTGGAGGGGGCGATTCTTACGATCGAGGGGACTGCACGGAGCATGGGTCTGGAGGTTGAGTAAGAGAGGATTATGGCAACGAGAGGAAAGAAATATTTAGAGGCAAAAGGCAAGGTTGATCGAAGCAAACGGTACGAACTGGAGGAGGGGGTTAAACTCCTTTTGGAGACGGCTTACGCTAAATTTGATGAAGGGGTGGACCTCGCTATCCGTCTTGGGGTGGATCCTAAGAAAGCAGACCAAATGGTCCGAGGAACCGTTGTCCTTCCTCATGGAACTGGCAAGAAGGTCCGGGTATTAGTCTTCGCAAAAGGTCAGAAAGAGAAAGAGGCATTGGATGCGGGTGCCGATTTCGTGGGAGGAGAAGACCTCATTGAGAAAATTTCAAAAGGGTGGCTGGAGTTTGACAAAGCGATTGCCACACCGGACATGATGGGTTTGGTCAGTAAATTGGGGAAGATTTTAGGGCCTCGTGGATTGATGCCTAACCCCAAAGTGGGAACCGTCACCTTCGATCTGGAAAGGGCCATCAAAGAGATCAAAGCAGGCAAGGTGGAGTTTAAAGTCGAGAAGGCCGGGGTCGTCCATGTTCCTGTAGGAAAGGTCTCTTTTGGGTTTAGTCGATTATTAGAAAATGTCAAGACGCTCTTGGAAATGATTCTACGGTCAAAGCCCCCGACCAGCAAAGGGATCTATTTGCGGAGCATTGCCTTATCCACCACCATGGGGCTTGGAATTAAAATTGATCCACTGGATGTCAGAAATGTTTTGAAGTCTTAAGAAAGACGACGGACTTCATTGGAGGAGGTAGAGTTCATTGAATCGGAAAGAGAAAGCACAGGTCGTATCAGATCTTGGCGAAAGGGTAAAGGGGTTTCGGGCTGTTGTCCTGACCAATTACCGAGGTCTCAATGTTGAGCAGTTGAGTCGTTTGAGACAACGGTTAAGAGAAGAGAAGATTTCCTATCACGTGGTCAAAAATACTTTGATGAAACTGGCATCCAAAGGGACCGATTTGGAGAAATTGGATAACTATTTTGAAGGACCCACAGCCATGGCGATCTCTTATGGAGATCCGGTCCTTCTGGCAAAGATTTTATCGGAATTCGTCAAAACACAACCCAACCTTGAGATTAAAGTTGGGTTAATTCAGGGAAGGGTGGCGTCTCCTGAAGAGGTCAAGGCCCTGGCAACGATGCCTTCTCGTGAGGTGCTTTTTGGTCAAGTCCTGGGAGGGATTCAGGGGACAGCCAGTCAACTCGGAGCGGTTCTCTACAATGCGATCCAACAGACGCTCGGAGTCATTCAGGCCCGTGTCGATCAGCTAAAACAGCAATCCCCTGAAGAAACAAATACCGCACCATGACTTTTACCCTCATCTTCCTCCTTCGGGAAGGGTGAGGAGTGGGAAAAGCTAGAAATAAAGATAGGAGGATTTTTCAAATGGCAGATATCCAAAAAATTGCTGAAGAGATCGGTGGTTTAACTTTGTTGGAAGCGCGTGATTTGGTGAAGGCCCTGGAGGAAAAGTTGGGAATCAAGGCCGCTGCACCGATGGCGGTGGCGGCAATGCCAGTGGCCGGGGCTGCAGCCGGAGCGGAAGCCGCCCCAGCTGAAGAAAAGACAGAATTTGATGTCATCCTGACGAGTTTTGGTGATAAGAAGATCCAAGTGATTAAGGTGGTCAGGGAACTGACTGGATTGGGTTTGAAGGAAGCCAAAGACCTTGTCGAAGGTGTCCCCAAGCCAGTTAAAGAAGGGGTTTCAAAAGAAGAAGCCGCAACAATGAAGAAGAAGCTTCAAGAGGCTGGGGGAACGGTCGAAATCAAGTAGGGAAACATTCAGAAGTGTTGAGGGACACTGTTGTCTCTTCCCAGAAGGACAAAGCGAATGTTAAGTGGCAGTCCGAAAGGGAGGAGACTTTCTATTTAAGGGAGAGGAGTGATTATGGCCAGCGTCGTCCCTGTCTATCGAAGGTATCGTAAGAACTTTTCAAAAATTAAAGAAGTATTAGAGATCTCCAATCTGATCGAGGTTCAAAAGAGATCTTACGAACAGTTTCTACAAGCCAATGCGGATCCGGACAAACGGGAACCCATCGGACTTCAAGCGGTCTTTAAAACCGTCTTCCCGATCAAGGATTTTTACGAAACCGCTTCTCTTGAATTCGTCAACTACCGTCTCACCGAGCCGAAATATGATGTGGAAGAATGTCTGTTAAGAGGGATGACCTATGCGGCACCCATTAAGGTGACTGTTCGCTTAGTGGTCTGGGATGTGAATGAAGAGACCAAGGCCAAGAGCATCAAGGCTGTCAAAGAGCAAGAAGTCTATTTTGGTGAAATTCCTCTCATGACCGAAAATGGAACGTTTATTGTGAACGGGACCGAACGGGTGATCGTCAGCCAACTTCATCGTTCCCCAGGAGTCTTTTTTGATCAGGATCAAATCAAACCCCACAGCGGAGGAAAGGTCTTTTATTATGCACGCATCATTCCCTACCGCGGATCTTGGATTGACTTCGAATTTGATCAAAAAGATCTTCTCCATGTTCGGATCGACCGACGTCGAAAGATTCCTGTCACCGTCCTTCTCCGGGCTCTCAAATACACCGGAGAAGAACTTTTGGACTATTTCTATCATAGGGAAAAGGTTCTCATCCGGAGAGGGAAATTTCAAAAAGAGATTTCGAGGGATGTGTTGGTGGGACAGAAGGCAACCTCTGATATCCTAGATCCGGAAACGCATAAGATTATCCTCAAAAAACATCGGCGCATTACAGAAGACTCTTTCAAAAAATTGGAGTTGGCCAAGATCAATACCATTTCAGTGGAGGCCCAGGATCTGATCGGACGATATCTGGCGAAGGATGTGGTCGACCCTGAGACGGGAGAAGTGATCGCCGAATGTAATGACCAGGTCACGGAAAAGCTTCTGAACGAGATGAAAGAGAAAAAGATCGAGGCCTTCGAAATCCTGTTCATCGACAACATCAATGTCAGCTCTTCATTGCGGGATACATTGGTGGTGGATAAGATCGGGTTGACCCAAGAGGAAAGGGAAAAATTACCCGTTCTTGGACCCGGCAAATCCCTTCGTGAGAAGGAATCCGAAAGAGCCCTGATCGACATTTATAAAAGACTTCGCCCTGGAGATCCTCCTACCATTGAGACGGCCATCGGACTCTTCTACAATCTTTTCTTCAATGCCGAACGCTACGACCTCTCCAAAGTAGGAAGGATGAAGTTGAACCATAAAATCGGTCTAAAGGGAAATTCTCCCAAAGTGTTGGTCTTCACCGAGAAATGGAAGAAAGAGGCGCTAGCAGTTGGAGCGGCCTTTGCAGGGGGGAGGGAACTGGTCGACCGAATCTTGGAAGGATGGCTTGATTTTGACGAAGCGATGGCTACCCCGGAAATGACGGAAGAGATTCAACGCGTCGCCAAGATCCTTCATCCCATCGGACTCATGCCTTCCTTGAAGGATGGGACCATCACGGATGATGTCCAAGGAAAAGTTCGGAAGATTCTGGAAGATGAGAAGACCACTCTGAGGAGGAAGGATATCCTCGAGGTCGTCAAGTACTTAATCAAACTGAAGGATGGTCAGGGTGCCGTTGACGATATTGACCACTTGGGAAACCGCCGGGTGAGGACCGTTGGAGAGCTTTTGGAAAATCAATATCACATTGGGCTGGTGAGGCTTGAAAGGGCGATCAAGGAGCGAATGAGCCTTCAAGATGTAGAGACCTTGATGCCCCATGATCTCATCAACTCAAAACCCCTCTCGGCCGTGATCAAAGAGTTTTTTGGCTCTAGTCAGCTTTCCCAATTTATGGATCAGACGAACCCTCTTGCAGAGATTACCCACAAGCGTCGGCTCTCTGCCTTGGGCCCTGGAGGGCTCACCCGGGAGAGGGCAGGATTTGAGGTGAGGGACGTCCACCCCACCCACTATGGCCGAATCTGTCCCATCGAGACTCCGGAGGGTCCGAACATTGGCTTGATCACCTCTCTCAGCACCTATGCCCGTGTCAATGACTATGGATTTATTGAGACCCCTTATCGGGAAGTGATCAATGGAAAAGTCACCAACAATATCCGATATCTTTTTGCTCTGGATGAAGAGGAAGAAATCGACGGACAGAAACCTGCCATCGCTCAAGCCAATGCTCCCCTGGATCGAGAAGGGAGATTTACCGCCCCGCTCATCTCTGCCCGAAGAGGAGGCGAATTTATGACGGTGAAACCCGAGGAAATTCGGTACATGGATGTTTCTCCAAAGCAGTTGGTGAGCGTAGCCACCTCCCTTGTTCCCTTTTTGGAGAACGACGATGCCAACCGAGCCCTCATGGGATCGAATATGCAGCGCCAAGCTGTTCCCCTTCTCAGAACGGATGCCCCGCTGATCGGGACGGGAATGGAAGCCATTGTGGCGAGAGATTCTGGAGTGACGGTGGTTGCCAAAAGGGATGGCGCCGTGGAAGATGTGGATGCTTCACGAATCGTCATCCGTGCCGATGAGGATGGTCAGAAGGAGGACGATCCAGGAGTCGACATTTATACGTTGATCAAATACAAACGATCCAATCAGAATACCTGCATTAATCAAAGACCTATCGTCCATATTGGGGAGCGAGTCAAAAAGGGCGAGGTGATTGCAGATGGGCCGGCGACCAATATGGGAGAGTTGGCATTAGGGAAGAATGTCCTGGTCGGCTTCATGCCCTGGGGAGGATATAACTTTGAGGATTCCATCCTCATCAGCGAGAAGTTGTTGAAGGAAGACACCTACACCTCTATCCATATTGAAGAATTGGAGTGTGTGGCTCGGGACACCAAATTGGGAAAAGAGGAGATTACCTGTGATATCCCCAATGCAGGGGAGGAGGCATTGAAGGATCTGGATGAGAGCGGAATCATCCGGATCGGAGCCGAAGTGAAGCCCGGTGACATTCTCGTCGGAAAAGTGACTCCCAAGGGAGAGACCCAACTCTCTCCAGAGGAGAAACTCCTTCGGGCCATCTTTGGTGAAAAAGCGGGAGATGTTCGGGATACCTCATTGAGAGTCCCCCACGGGATTGAAGGAATCGTCATCGATGCCAAAGTTTTCTCCCGGAAAGGGCAGGAGAGAGATGAGAGGATGAAGGCAATCGAGGATCAAGAGAAGGCGAGGTTGTTAAAGAACCAAGCAGATGAGATCCGAATCATCCAGAACAGTACGCGAAGGAAGATCGGAAAATATCTGATCGGTAAACGAGCCGCCCATAAAATTGCGGATGAGAAGAAAAACCGCCTCTATTTGGAAGCCAAAGAGCGGATTAAGGAAGAGCATCTCTTTGCCATCCCCTTCGATCGACTCAAGGAGATTGATGTCATGGAGGGGAAGAGGGTTCTTCCTGACGTTCACCGTTTTCTCGATCATGCGGAACTCCAGATCAATGTCGTGAAGGGAGTCTTCGGAGATAAATTGGCGAAACTGAAGAGGGGAGACGAACTGGCTCCGGGCGTCATCAAGACCGTCAAGGTCTACATCGCCATGAAACGGAAACTTTCTGTCGGGGATAAAATGTCAGGACGTCATGGAAATAAAGGGATCATCTCCCGGATCCTCCCTGAAGAGGACATGCCGTACTTAGAAGATGGGACGCCGGTCGAAATCGTCCTCAATCCATTAGGAGTCCCGTCACGAATGAATGTGGGTCAAATCCTTGAAACCCACCTGGGATGGGCTGCCAAGGGACTCGGGTGGAAGATCGAGGAGTATTTACAGAAGCATTTCAACTCCAAATTGCTTCGAAGAAGAATCAAAGAGATCTATTCCTCAAAAGAGGTGAATGAATATCTGGAGCAGGCGACCGATGAAGAGGTGATCGAGTTGGCTCGCAAGCTGGGACAAGGAATTTTCGTCTCGGTCCCTGTGTTCGATGGGGCCTCAGAAGAAGAGATTAAGGACCTCTTGAAGAAAGCCGGGCTTCCGACCACTGGACAGACTATCCTCTATGACGGAAGGACGGGAGAACCCTTTCATCAGAAGGTGACCATAGGCTATATGTACCTCCTCAAATTGCACCATTTGGTAGATGACAAGATACATGCCCGGTCCATCGGCCCTTATTCTTTGGTGACTCAACAACCGTTAGGCGGCAAAGCTCAGTTCGGAGGGCAACGGTTAGGGGAGATGGAGGTGTGGGCTTTGGAAGCCTACGGGGCAGCCCACTCCTTACAGGAATTCTTAACTGTGAAATCGGACGATGTAGCAGGAAGGACTCGAGTCTATGAGGCGATCGTCAAAGGGGAACATACGTTGGAGCCAGGGCTCCCAGAGTCGTTTAATGTTTTGGTCAAAGAGTTACAGAGCCTCTGTTTAGACACTGAATTGATTGAAGAGAAAAGGGAAGAAGTTTAATGGAAAGGAGAGAGTAGAAAGTGGAAGGTAGTTTAAACCACAGCTTACTCTCCACACTCCACTTTCGGATCACAAAGGAGGAAGACATTGGAAGATTATCTATCATTCTTTGAAAAGGGGAAAAGTCCAATTAGTTATAATGCCATCCGAATCTCAATCGCCTCTCCTGAGAAAATTGAATCGTGGTCCCACGGAGAGGTGAAGAAGCCAGAGACCATTAACTATCGGACTTTCAAACCAGAAAAAGATGGGCTCTTCTGTGCCAAAATTTTCGGCCCCACCAAAGATTATGAATGCAATTGCGGTAAATACAAACGGATGAAACACCGAGGCATTGTCTGCGAGAAGTGCGGGGTGGAAGTCATCCAATCCAAGGTGCGCAGGGAGAGGATGGGGCATATCCGGTTGGCCACCCCAGTGGCTCATATCTGGTTCCTCAAAAGCATTCCCAGTAAGATTGGGATCCTTTCGGATATGACACTGAGAGAATTAGAGCGGATTCTCTACTTTGAAGCCTACCTCGTCCTCGATGGGAAGAAAACACCTCTGAAGAAAAGCGAAATCCTTTCTGAAGATCGATATCGGGAAGCCAGGGAGAAATACAGGGATGATTTTGTGGCGGCTCAAGGAGCGGATGCGATTCGAGAGCTGTTGAGAAATACCAATGTGAAAGAACTTTCCCAGAAGCTCCGAGTAGAAATGAAGGAAACGACCTCGGAGGCCAAAAAAAAGAGGTTAGCCAAACGATTAAAAATTATTGAGTCTTTCTTGGAATCGGGAAACAAACCGGAGTGGATGATTTTAGAAGTGATTCCCGTCATCCCGCCTGATCTCCGTCCTCTTGTCCCCTTGGATGGGGGTCGGTTTGCCACCTCCGATCTCAACGACCTTTACCGAAGAGTCATCAATCGAAATAACCGCCTCAAACGGCTTCTCGAATTGAATGCCCCAGAGATCATCATCCGTAATGAGAAGCGGATGCTTCAGGAAGCCGTGGATGCCCTGTTCGATAACGGGAAGAGAGGGAGGACGATCTTAGGGGCGAATAAGAAACCTCTCAAATCGTTGAGCGATATGCTCAGAGGGAAGCAGGGCCGTTTCCGGCAGAACCTATTGGGGAAGCGGGTGGACTATTCCGGCCGTTCAGTGATCGTCGTCGGTCCCGAGCTGAAGTTACATCAGTGTGGACTTCCCAAGAAGATGGCCCTCGAACTGTTCAAGCCCTTCATCTACCACCGTTTGGAAGAGAGAGGTTTGGTGACCACGATCAAAAGCGCCAAGAAGATGTTGGAGAAAGAGAGGCCCGAGGTCTGGGATGTCTTGGATGAAGTGATCCGTGAGCATCCTGTACTCCTCAATCGTGCTCCAACCCTTCACCGTTTAGGTATTCAAGCCTTTGAACCCGTTTTGATTGAGGGCAAAGCCATCCAACTTCACCCGTTGGTCTGTGCTGCCTTCAACGCAGATTTTGATGGGGACCAGATGGCTGTCCATGTTCCCCTCTCTGTGGAGGCCCAAGCGGAGGCAAGGATTCTGATGATGTCCACCAATAACATCCTCTCCCCTGCCAATGGGAAACCCATCATTATCCCTACGCAAGACATTGTCCTTGGAATTTATTACATGACCAGGGAACGTCCCTATGTCAAAGGGGAAGGAAAGGTGTTTTCAAATTCAGAAGAGGTCCGAATCGCTTACGATGCTAATGAGGTCGACCTCCATGCCCGGATCAAGGTCCGATTGGATGGGGAACTTGTTGAGACAACCGTAGGTCGAGTGCTCCTCAAAGAGATTCTTCCCGAGGAGATCCCATTTCGATTGATCAACAAGGTGATGAAGAAGAGCGAGCTTGCCAACCTCATCGACTATTGCTATCGGTATGGTGGAGATAAGAAAACGGTCCTTCTCTCCGATCGGTTGAAAGGTTTGGGTTATCATTATGCGACGTTGGCTGGGATTTCCATCTCCCTTGATGACATGCTGATTCCCTCCAATAAGGGGAAACTCCTCCAAGAAGCCCAGCAGGAGATTGAAAAGGTTCAAGAACAATATACAGAGGGATTGATCACAGATGGAGAGCGATATAATAAGGTCATCGACATTTGGGCTCAGGTCACTGAAAATATTGCTGGGGTGATGTTGAAGGAACTGGGGAGTGAGGAGGTGATGGCCCCTTCTGGAGAGAAACACACCACAGAGAGTTTAAACCCCATTTACATCATGGCCGACTCTGGAGCTCGAGGCAGTGCCCAACAAGTCCGACAATTAGCTGGGATGCGGGGTTTGATGGCCAAACCTTCTGGAGAGATCATCGAAACTCCCATCACCGCGAACTTTCGTGAAGGGCTGACGGTTCTGCAATACTTCATCTCCACCCATGGGGCTCGAAAGGGGCTCGCTGATACTGCATTGAAAACAGCCAATGCAGGATATCTCACCCGACGATTGGTGGATGTCGCTCAGGATGTAGTCATCAGGGAGATTGACTGTGGCACCCTGGACGGGATCGAAGTCGAATCGCTCGTCGAGGGAGGAGAGATCATCGAATCGATGAAGGAACGAATTCTTGGCCGTGTGGCCTTGGAAGAAATCCGAGATCCTTTTTCCAGTGACGTGATCGTCAAAGGGAATGAAGAAATTGATGAAACCTTGGCAGATCGCATTGAGGATATTGGAATTGATAAGGTCAAGATTCGATCGGTGCTCAGCTGTAAATCGAAACGGGGTGTCTGTGCGCTCTGTTACGGAAGGGATTTGGCTCGTGGAAGGTTGGTCATTGTGGGGGAGGCGATCGGCATCATCGCTGCCCAATCCATCGGTGAGCCGGGGACCCAGTTGACGATGAGGACATTCCATATCGGTGGGACAGCTAGCCGGCGAGCAGAACAGACCACGCTGGAATGTCGGATCGATGGAAAGGCGAAATTCATCAATCTCAAGACCGTCAGGAACCGCGAAGGGAACCTGATCGTCATGAACCGAAACGGGGAGATCGCCGTCTTAGATGAAAGCGGAAGAGAGCGAAGACGGTATTCCGTGATTTATGGGGCCAAACTGAAGGTCAAGGATGGACAAAAGGTGAAGGAAGGAGAGATCCTGGCAGAATGGGATCCTTACTCCATCCCTGTTTTGACGGAGGTTTCAGGCCGGGTGAAATTTGGGGACATCATCGAAGGGGCGACCATGCAGGAACAGGTGGATGAATTTACCGGCCTTTCCAGAAAAGTGATCACCGAATCAAAAGACGCAGAACTTCGGCCAAGGATTTCGATCAAGGATGAGAAAAGCAAGACCATGAATCTCCCTGGATCTGCCTCCCAGGCTCGTTATCTTCTGCCGGTCGGAGCGAATATTTTCATCTCCGAAGGAGATATGGTGGAAGCCGGAGATGTGATCGTGAAGATCCCGCGGGAGACGACGAAGACAAAGGATATCACGGGAGGTCTTCCTCGAGTGGCTGAACTTTTTGAAGCCAGAAAGCCAAAAGAGTATGCCTTGATCAGCGATATTGATGGGGTGGTTGAATTTGGAAAGGACCTCAAGGGGAAGAGGAAGGTGGTCATTCGACCCGATGTGGGCGAACCCAAGGAATATATGATTCCCAGAGGAAAACATGTCAGCGTCCATGAAGGCGATTTTGTCAAAGCAGGGGAGGCCTTGATGGACGGTCCTTCCAATCCTCATGATATTTTGAGAGTGTTGGGGGATAAGGCTCTGGCTCGATATTTAGTGGATGAAATCCAGGAGGTTTATAAACTCCAAGGGGTCAAGATCAACGATAAACATATCGAGGTCATTGTTCGCCAGATGCTCAAGAGGGTGAAGATTAGAGAGGTGGGAGATACTCACTTTTTAGTCGACGACCAAGTAGAAAAATTTGTCTTTGAAGAAGAGAATGCCCGGGTCATGAACGAGGGAGGAAAACCCGCTGTGGGAGAACCTCTTTTTCTGGGAATCACGAAGGCTTCTCTCGTTACGGACAGTTTTATCTCCGCCGCCTCCTTCCAGGAGACCACCAAAGTACTCACTCAAGCAGCCGTGGCAGGGAAGGTGGACAATTTAAAAGGGTTGAAGGAAAATGTGATCATGGGACGCCTGATTCCTGCGGGAACCGGTCTCTCCAAATACAAACAATTAGAGCTTTGGGTGGAAGGGTATAGCGGAGAAGAGGTTCCACCAGGAGGCGAAGGAGAGGGCATGGCACAAACTTCTGCGTAGAGGGAAAAGGCACGAGGCAATCGGTAAGAAATGACAAGGTCCATCCCTTAAAAAAAGGATGGACCTTTTTTATTTTATGGTTTCTAACTTCTTCTTAGCCAATTCGGCCTGGTCGGAATGGGGATATTTTTCGATCACCCGCTTGAGTAAATTTCTGGCATTCGCCTTATCCCCAAGTTCCAAGAAAGCGAGGGCTTGCTTGAATAACGCTGCGGGTATTTTGTCCCCTTCTGGATATTTCACAATGGCCTTCTCATATTCTAAGATCGCCCTCTCAAAATCCTTTTTTAGATAGTAAGTCTCTCCGATCCAAAACTGGGCATTATCAGAGAGTTCTGTGTTGGGATATTGTTTGAGAAAGGCTTCAAATTTTCTTCGGGCTCCTTCTAGGTCTCCCTTGTGTAAGGTTTCATAAGCATCTTTATAGAGATCTCCCATCCCTGTGGAGATCCCCTTTAGCTCGATGGGGATCTCTTTGGTTGAGGCCAACCTTTCTGACTCCATTGGCTTCGAAATCGACCCAGCTGTTTTTCCATCTAACCCCTTGAGGCGATCCTCTATTTCCTTAACTTTCTCCTCCTGAGTTTTTCTCCTTTCTTCTAAGATTTTCAATCGGCCTTCTATCTCCTCCTTGTCTCTTGAAGGCCTTTTAAGAAGCTCTTTATACTCATCAACACTTGTCGACAAGGCTCGGATTTCGGATTGAACATTTTCGAGCTGGAGAGGGAGGTCCGTCTTCAGCTTTTGATTTTCCGCTCTCAAGTCAGATAGTTGGTTCTTCGCAGAGTCATTTTCCTTTTGGAGAACATCGATTTGAGAATGGAGCTTGTCCATCTCCTTATCCAGAATTTGTACATCCTTGGTGCTTGCACATCCAAAAAGCAACAATCCTATTGAAAAGATAATCCATCCTTTCATGCCATCACCTGTTCGCAATTTTTTTCCCATGGACAAGCTCTCCTCGGCGAGCATCGAAACTCCCCGAGGAATGCTTCGCCTCATTATTTAGCTGTGATAATGGTATGGGCCCTTCGGTTTTTTGCCCAAGCTTCCTCATTATGACCAGGATCTAACGGTTTTTCCTTTCCATAACTGATTGTAGAAATACGATCTGCGGAGATGCCTAATGAGACGAGGTAATTTTTTGAACTGTTAGCTCGCCTTTCTCCGAGAGCGAGGTTGTATTCTACCGTTCCTCTTTCGTCACAATGGCCTTCGATTTGGATCTTGACATTAGGGTATTTCTTCAAAAGGGCCGCATTGTCCTTCAGAATGGCTGCCTCTCCAGGACGGATGTCATATTTATCAAAGTCAAAACGAATATCCTTGAGCAGAGAGCTTTCAAAAACCTCCCCTTCAATGCCGGGAGTTTTCGTGGCGACAAGACTCTTTTCGAATTCTTTTTTAGCTCCTTCCTCTTTCTTGGCTGCTTCCTCTTTCTTAACGGCTTCTTCCTTCTTGACGGATGGTTCTTCTTTCATGACTGTTTTTTTCGGGCAACCCGACATCATAAGTCCGAAACAGAGGAAAAGAATGGTGAAGATGACAAAACTTTTTTTACTCATGGTAACCCTCCTTGATGAATGATTTGGAAACACCTGTTTGCCCCGTTAGAAATCCCCGTCTTTTATAGTGGGGATCATATCATAAAGCTTCAATCCCTTACAGAATAAGGTAGGGGTCAAAGCCCCATCCTTTCTAACGGGGTTTACTCAAATCGCCTTGACCAGGCTGGGCTTGACTCACCTCCTTTCGATGATGTTAATACTCTCTGATTGAATCCATTGGCATTCATAATAAAAATTTTCGATGCACCTGTTCGGGTCGAGCTAAAAGCGATATAGCGGCCATCTGGGGACCAGCAGGGACTCTCGTTATTTCCAGAATTGGAGGTCATTTTCCGGAGTCCCGATCCGTCAATTCCAATAGTAAAGATATGAAAACGGCCTTCCGCTCTTGCGCAAAAAGCGATCCGGTCGCCCTTCGGCGACCAGGAAGGATTGGTATTGTAGCTTCCCTCGAAGGTCAGACGGCGCACATTGGCCCCATCCCTTGCCATGACATAGATTTGTGGTGAACCGGATCGGTCTGAGACAAAAGCGATCGACTCGCCGTCTGGAGACCATGTGGGCGAAGCCTCATTGCCGTGTCCCTTCGTCAGTCTTCTTGGGTTACCCCCATTCGTATCAATGAGGAAGATGTCCGACTTTCCTTCCATTCCCATCATGAGAACAATCTGTTTCCCATCCGGTGACCAGGAGGGAGAGACGTTCAACCCCGGGTAGTAAGAGAATCGTTGAAGATTTTTCCCATCTGTATTGATCAGGTAGAGGTCTGGATTCCGTTTGAGGTAAGAGGTAAAAGCGATTTTTTTACCATCTGGAGCCCAGGCTGGAGAAAGGTTGATGGATTGGTTTTGGGTGATCTGTTTGACGTTGGCCCCGTCGAAATCAGCGATGAAGATCTCCTTACCGGGCCCCTGGAGAACGGCATAGGCAATTTTTGTATTGTGAACCCCTTTCTCCCCCGTGATTTGAAGAACAACTTCATCGGCAATTCGGTGGACTGCGGATCGAAGGGTTTGTAAAGGGCCTTCATACTGTTTCCCAACGATGTGTCTCTGTTCCACTAAATCAAACAGATGGAATTTCAACTTGAAATTGAGACCATCGGATTCCAAAAGGGTTTCTCCTGCCAAGAGGATTTCTCCCCCCGCAGGGATCCATTCCTGGAGGGAGGACGTGTTCGGGATTCCTTCTCTTTCTCGAAGGGAAGGGGGGAGATGAGGGACATCGATCACTTTAAAAAAACCAGAGAGGGTGAGATCGTTAGCCAAAATCTCATAAGCCTTCTCTGAGAAGGGAGAAGGGGTCTTTTCCACAGATTTCCATTTAGCAAGGACGATGGGGATCTGGACGAAGGTCGGAGCGTTGATATCGAGATAGACCCTTGCTTCCGACGAGGAAATGAAAGAGAAGAAGAGAAGAGAGATGATGAAGAAATATTTCAGCATGTTTCAGTCCGGGAAAAAAACGGATTCCAATTTCAAGGGTCTCTTCACTAAATTCTTTAGGAATAGGAGGTAAGGATTCTGCTTTTTAATGGCTCGTATTGCACTCTGATCATAGAAGGCATTGCCAGATTTTTTTTCAAACCAAAATTTTTTGATTTTTCCACCCCGCTCTATTATTAAAACGATAATAGTCTCTAAGTCAACCATTTCTTTAAGAAGATTTTCGGGAATGGTCCACGACCCTTTTATTTTTGCCCAGACGAAGCTGTAATATAGGTTGTCTCGGAAGGGTCATCTCAATTCTTCTCCTTCTTCCCTTTGAGGAATCGAAGGAATTCCATTCCTATCGGCGAAAGCGTTCTCCCACGATGAGAGACGATATAGATTTGTCGAGAGATGGGGTCGATCCCCTCCATATCGATTCGAGAGAGGAAGCCCTGACTTACTTCTTCTTCTGTGGCTCTTCCGGAGATGAAAGCAAGACCTAATTTCGCCTTCACCCCCTCCTTCACAGAAGAAGTACTTCCCATCTCCATGGCCACATTAAACTGTTTTAAGCTCCTGCCTTTTTTCCGTAACGTCTTTTCCACTGCTATCTGAGTTCCAGAACCCTCCTCCCGAATGATCCAGGGTTCCTTTAAAAGTTCTTCCAGGTTCACTCTTTTCTTTCGGGTCAGGGGGTGATCAGAGGGGGCCACGACGATAATTTCATCCTCTTCATATTTTTCATAATGGAGAGAAGGATGGTTCAACTTGGCGCCAGTGATACCAAACTCGACGTTGTCTTGAAGGACATATTGGATAATTTCCTTCGTATCAGCGATCTTGAGGGAAATGATAAAGTGAGGGTGTTCTTTTTTAAAATCACCCATGAGTTTGGGGAGGAGATATTCTCCGGGGAGGGTGCTTGCACCCAAAGATAGTTCTCCTCTGATCCCCTGGGAAAATTCGCTCAAGGCATTTAGTAAATCTTTACGAAAAGATAAAATTTTTGAAGCATATCCCAAGAAGACCTCTCCGGCTTTGGTGAGGCGAACCTCTCTGCTCGTACGGTCGAAGAAGCGCAGGGATAGGGATTGTTCTAAGGAGAGGATGTGGCCGCTGACAGTGGGTTGGGTGAGGAAGAGATCCTCAGCCGCCTTAGAGAAGCTTTTTAAATCGGCCACACGACAAAAAGTTTCTAGATGTCGAAAATCAATTTGCAATGGCTTTCTTTCCACTACGGACAGAATATTAACCCCCTTTCTTTTTAAATGCAAGTGAAAATTTAATTTTCAGAAATAGAATTCAATAGTTACAGCTATACTAGCCTAAGACATAGAATCATAAATGATCTTTTTCTTCTATTTTAAGACAACAAAATTATAAAAAAGTTAAGGAAGTTTCAGCGAAAACTTTCAAGAGATATTATTTTTGGGGAAAGAACCTTGTGAAAGGATTGAAATAAAAAGGGCTTGGAAAAGAGATTCCACTTTTCCAAGCCCTTTTCTTGGATTCAATATAGATTGAAATCTTAGTACATATCACCCATTCCACCCATTCCACCACCCGGAGGCATTGCGGGATAAGGGGCTTTCTTTTCTGGCTTCTCGGCCACAATGGCTTCTGTGGTGATCATCAACGATGCGACGGAAGCCGCATTTTGAAGGGCCAGCCTGACCACTTTGGTAGGATCGATGATGCCTGCCTTGATCATATCCGTATACTCATCCTGTGCGGCATCGAATCCAAAGGCTCCCTTCTCGTTCCTCACTTTCTCCGTTACCACAGAGCCTTCCTGACCCGCATTATTGGCGATCTGGCGGATAGGTTCTTCTAAAGATCTTTTTACAAGATCGACCCCGATCTTCTGGTCTCCTTCTAATTTCATTTTATCCAGTGCGGGAAGGCAGCGGAGGTATGCCACACCACCACCCGGAACAATTCCTTCCTCGACAGCTGCCCGGGTTGCGTTCAGGGCATCCTCGACGCGGGCCTTCTTCTCTTTCATCTCGGTCTCCGTGGCTGCACCCACATTGATCACGGCCACTCCACCGATAATCTTAGCCAGGCGTTCTTGAAGTTTCTCTCGATCATAATCGGATGTGGTCTCTTCGATCTGGACACGGATCTGTTTCACCCTTGCCTCAATATCGTCTTTGTCTCCTGCTCCATCGACAATCGTCGTATTGTCCTTATCTATGGTGATCCGTTTTGCCCTGCCTAAGTCGTTCAATTTGATATTCTCCAATTTAATGCCTAAGTCCTCTGAAATCATTCTTCCTCCGGTGAGGATAGCGATATCTTCCAACATCGCCTTCCTGCGATCTCCAAAACCAGGGGCCTTCACTGCACAGCATTTGAGGGTCCCACGGAGTTTGTTGACCACCAGAGTAGCCAGGGCTTCTCCCTCCACATCTTCGGCAAGGATTAAAAGGGGTTTTCCCATCTTGGCAATCTGTTCCAGGATCGGAAGCATATCTTTCATGTTGGAGATCTTTTTCTCGTTGAGAAGGATATAGACATCTTCGAGCACTGCTACCATCTTCTCAGGATCGGTGACAAAGTAAGGAGAGAGATATCCTCGATCGAATTGCATCCCCTCTACCACATCGAGCGTCGTTTCCATTCCCTTCGCTTCCTCTACTGTGATCACACCTTCTTTGCCCACTTTGTTCATCGCTTCGGCAATGATATTCCCGATGGTTTCATCATTATTGGCAGAGATCTTCCCGACTTGAGAAATCTCTTTCTGATCCTTCGTCGGTTTGCTCAATTTCTTTAGCTCTTTAATCACTTCCTCGACGGCCAAATCGATCCCGCGTTTCACATCCATTGGATTGGCACCCGCTGCGACCACCTTCGACCCTTCACGATAAATGGCCTGGGCCAAAACAGTGGCTGTCGTCGTCCCATCTCCTGCCGTGTCGGAAGTTTTGCTAGCAACCTCCTTCACCATTTGGGCGCCCATGTTCTCAAACTTATCTTCCAATTCGATCTCTTTCGCGACGGTCACGCCATCTTTGGTGACGGTCGGGGATCCAAAGGATTTTTCTAATATGACGTTCCTTCCTTTTGGGCCCAGGGTAACCTTGACCACATCGGCTAAGATATTGACTCCCCGTAATATTGCATTACGGGCTTCCTGACTAAACTTCAGTTCCTTTGCCATTTTGACTTACCTCCATTTTCTTTGTAATTTGAAATCGGTTCTTATTTCCCTTCAATAATTCCTAAGATATCCTCTTCTCTCATGATGAGAAGTTCTTCACCCTCAACCTTAATCTCTGCACCGGAATACTTCCCAAAAAGAATTTTGTCTCCAACCTTCACATCGAGAGGGATCAACTTACCCTCTTCTGTCGTTTTCCCTTTCCCAACAGCGATGACTTTCCCTTCCTGGGGTTTCTCTTTTGCGGTATCGGGAATGATAATCCCGCCTTTTGTCTTTTCCTCTTCCGCAAGTCTTCTGACAATCACTCTGTCCTGCAATGGCCTAATCTTCATCTTTTAATTCTCCTTTCTTGCTCAATGGTTTTCAAATTGGTAAAGTTGGGAATAAGATTATGTTATGATTCGATAAATCACACCACCTCCTCAAAAAAACCATTTAAAATTAATTAGTTACGGCTCATTTTTGAAACGAAATGGCTAAACGATATAAAACATCTTTTCAGCGTAGACCTGTAAATAATCACTAAAAGGGAGATTGTCAAGGTAAGTTAATGAAATTTTTTGTGTCCTCTGACATTTTCTTTCACGGATGAAATGGCGAGAACTATTGAAAATCTTTATTCGATTCGACATAATTAGTAAAATTTTAGGGAGGGAAAATGAAATCAGCCTTTCAACCTTTCATTCAGATTCTTTTTTCTTCCATTTTTGTCCTTTTCTTTTTCTGCCTTGCTGAAGCTGGCCCGTTAAAGAGACCCTTATCTTTCCAGCACATCACCCCCAAAGATGGTCTTTCAAGCGAAATGGTTTATGCCATTGCTGTTCAAGGTGAGGAGGTCTGGTTTGGGACCTATGGAGGAGGGACCACCCTCTACGATAAGTCGAAAAAGGTTTATAAAACCTATACCACAAAGGGTGAGCCCATGGATAAAGTTGACGATGGGAAAAGCATCAACTGGAAAAACCTTCTCCCCTATAACCATGTTTCTGTGATTGTTCCGGATGTGGATCGCATCTGGTTTGGTACCTATTTCTATGGTTTTGGAGGGGGAGGGATATCCTATTATCATCCCCAGAGAACCCCCCCCTGGAAACGTTTCAATACGAACGATGGCCGTGCCAAGAAGGTCGTCTCCATGGTTGTGGATGGAGAGTGGGTTTGGGTTGGATCTGAAAAAGGCCTTTCCCAACTCGATAAGAAGACAGAGGGGTGGAGGATGTTTTACTCCCCTCAGGACGGCCTCTCAGGAAATTTTGTCAACGCCATTTTGATCCAATCCGATTTCATATGGATGGGAACGAACGGAGGAATCAGTCGTCTCCATAGGGCTAAGAAGACCTGGAAGACTTATTCCCAGAAAGAGGGGCTGACGGAAACGGAGATAAAATCCTTAGCCAGGGTAGGACAGAAGATATGGGCGGGCGGCATCGGAGGGTTTCTTTTTGAATATGATGATGTCTCGGATCGTTGGAAGAGGATTGAACCTACAGATGCATTGAAGAACGGAGGAATTTATTCGATCGGCGTGACCAAAGAGAGAGCATTTGTCTGCAGGGACAACGGAGTAAGCGTCTACGATCTTCCAACAGGTCAATGGGATTCTTTGACGACTGCTGATGGATTGTTGAGCAACAATGTCTTCTGCGCGGCAGAGGATAAGAATGGTGTCTGGTTTGGAACAGATAAAGGAGCTTCACGACTTATACTGGGACAATAATGAAGTTTCAGATTTCAGATCGAAGATTGAAAGTTATAAGAAATCTAAAAATATAGGAATTCAGGAGGAATCATGGACCATCCGCCGAGTAAGAAAATAACCCGAAGACAGTTTATTAAGGGAACGGCTATTGCAGCGGCTCTCCCCTTGTTTTCGAATGCGCTTCCATTTTATGGATCGCTGGCTCATGCCGCTGAAGAGTCTGATCTGGTCATTGCAAAAAATGGATCCCCATCACAACTCCTGCAGGCTGCCATGGCTCCTCTGGGCGGGATGGGCCGATTTGTAAAGAAGGGGCAGAGGGTGGTGGTCAAAGCCAATATCGCCTGGGCGAGGACGCCCGAACAAGCCTGCACCAATAACCCCGATCTTCTTTCAGCATTGATCAAGATGTGTTATGACGCAGGAGCCAAGAGAGTCGCCATCTGGGATCATACCTGTGATAATTACCAGTTTTGCTTCTCCAGGTCGGGATTGAAAGAGACGGCCCAGAAGGCTGGGGCAGATATCTTCTCCGGCCATGGCCGAAACGTCTATAAGCAGGTGGATGTCCCTAAAGGAAAGAAGCTCAAGACGGCTGAATTGCTCAGGGATGTGATCGAATCAGATGTCTTCATCAATTTTCCCATTCCCAAACATCACTTTGCGACGGAACTCACCCTTGGACTGAAGAACTTAATCGGGATCGTATGGGATATGGAACAGCTCCATAAGATCGGCCTCCATCAATGCATTGCCGATATCAATACGGTGCGTAAGCCGGATCTGGTCGTGATGGATGCCATCCGGATTCTTACAACCAATGGCCCAAAAGGGCCCGGAAAAACAGAGGATATCGGAGAGGTCATTACATCCGCAGATATCGTGGCAGCAGATGCCTATGCAGCCGCCTTCTTCAAACACCCCAAAACAGGGAAACCTTTCAAGCCAGAGGAGATCGGGTTTGTTAAGAATGCTTATGATTTAGGTCTGGGCGAGATTAATCTCTCAAAAGTTCGGGTTAAAAAGGTCAGCGCTACATGATGAGAGTACCCCCGTGTGAAAACAAGTGTCCCGTTGATGGGGAGGCAGTTATCATTGTCTACGCCTCCGGTGTGCAGAGGAAGCTGAAACCTGAGTCTTCGAACAACAACCAGGGTTGAGGTAACTGCTTGGATAGGAATAAAGAACCGATTTTGTCATGCTGAATTTATTTCAGCATCTCCTTTTTTAAAACTCCGAATTCCAAACTCCGAACTCAAAACAGAGCCCCCTTGACATATTTAACCGTTATGATATTTTGGATTAAAAATACACATCTAAGATTCTTCTCCTTATAAATTTCAAAAGAGCGGGGCTGCGTGATGGCCAGGATCAATGTCTCAAAAGATCCATCTGGTCGCATAATAGTTTCTTTCCCCTATGACGCTCTCCTCGTCGCAGAAGTTAAAACCATCGAAGGCTGCAAATGGCATTCTGTGGAAAAATTTGGATTTTTCGAAGGTTACACTCATGTGAGTGCAAAAAGCATTGGGAAGATAAAAAGTCCGTTGGACAATTTAAATCTGAATCGAGGAGGTGATGTGTGAGGAGAATTGAAAGAGTAGATTTTGGCCTACGGCCAGAGGTGGTATATCCAAACCAGTTCGTCTATACCACCATTTTTAGGAGTATATCCGAACTCGTATAAGTTCGGATGTGAACGAGTTAAGCGCAATGCACGCACCTGAGAGAGAGAGAGAAGATTACCTATGCGAGGATTGCTCGTTAGAGTCGGTATCGATCAAACCTATGGTGGTTGGAATGCACCTTGCCGTGCCGACGGATCTTTTTGCTATGTCCCAATGCAACCACAGAATGCGGAAGTGTTCGATAGTGTATTGATGACTACCTATGATGAGTATGAAAAGGCTTGTCAAGCCTTTGGGGTGATTTTTCCGAACTGGTTGCATCAAACTTGTTGCCACCTCGATCCCGATTTTAGTTTCTTAACTTATGGTGATGGTGGGCGGAGAGCAAGACGGATTTCACAATTCTTCGAAGGGTCAACCGATAATTTCATCGCCTTCTATGCCAGCTTCACTTCAATCGACGATAATCAGGGCCCTCTCATTTATGCCATCATAGGATTGTACCGATTTCAGAATATACAACTCGCAAATCAAGTACCGCCAGAACTTAGGAATCAAAACGCTCATACACGTGTCGCTGGCTACCGAAGTCGTGACAATACTGATCTCGTGGTTTTTGCACATCAGAATGTATCTGGAAGATTGAGATCGTGCATACCAATTGGTGAGCGGCGCAGCAATCGGCAATATTATGTTCGAGAAGAGTTGTTCCAACAATGGGGTGGAATAAGCTCCCGCAATGGTTGGATCCAGCGAAGTGTATATCTTCCCCACTTCTGTCAGCCAGAGAGATTTTTGCAGTGGTTCAACGACCAGAATCCCGAGCTCGTTGCTCAAAACATCATTTGATATGTGTGATCCCATGAATGCGTGCACTGCGCTTAACAAATGCAACAGCGACACTCACATCGTCTGGTAAGGCTATGTTGATGCAAGGTTCGTAGAACCAGTTGAGTTCGTTCAACGCCACACACATTCTTGCCAGAAAAGCAAAAGCGTAGTGTGTGGCGCTGCGCTGTTGCTAAACGTTGAGGCTGTAGAAAAAGTCCTGAAAGCATGGTAATATCGCCATATCAGTAGGGGAGAAGAGAGCGGGGACCGCTTAGGAGGACTGGATGGCGAGATACAAGGATTATGATTATTCCCAGGGGAAGTTCATCCCGATACATTTTGATAAACAGATCTTGCCCGGAACCTTTGAGTATAGCCTTCATTACCTCATTGACGAGGAAATAGACCTGT